>ERZ780226.1329-NODE-1329-length-19596-cov-3.123842_pt1 | contig 19596 bp, 18 predicted proteins | sample MGYA00511165_ERZ780226 | MGnify/ENA primary metagenome ERZ780226 (study PRJEB29588, sample SAMEA2152373) | human gut metagenome | biome: human gut; feature: human-associated habitat; material: faeces | place: Denmark | collected 2008/2010 ...
GTAAATCTGCTGGCTTCGCCTTCGGTGGTTCGAATCCACCATCCCCCACCAGAACCGCAACCCTATGGTTGCGGTTCTTTCTTTATATTTCATATTTTTGAAGCAGCGAGGTCAATCGACCTCGCTGTTTTGCTGCACTTTGTAGTGAATCTACAACAAAATTCGTCAACTGGGAAGAAAAATGGACACAATGCACAAAAATCTCCATTCACAAAATCACAAAAATGTGATATTTTGTAAATAATGGAGGCGCAATATGAAATATTATGCACATATTCGACAATTGGAAGACGGCCAGGTTCTATATCAGACAGTACAGGAGCATCTGGAGGGCACGGCGGCTTTGGCGGAGCAGTTTGCTGCGACATTTGGGGCGGAGCGTCAGGGAAAACTTGCGGGACTGACTCACGATGCGGGGAAGTACACCGAGGCGTTTCAAAACCGATTGCTTCGTCAGGGAAAGCAGGTGGATCATTCCACAGCCGGTGCGGTGGAGTGCGCAATGATGGGACAGATTCCCGCGGCATTTGCAGTGGCGGGGCATCATGGCGGGCTGCCGAACCTGGGGACCCACGGGGATGGTCCGGAGTCCGGAACACTGCTGGGCAGAATCAAAAGTGGTGCACCCAGCCCGGTGGCACCGGAATATGCACAGGAAATCTCACTGCCCGCGGCGGAGTATCCTGCCTTCTGCAACAAAAACATGCTGACGGATTTTTTCTATGTGCGAATGCTGTTTTCCTGCCTGGTGGATGCGGATTTTCTGGATACGGAAGCATTCATGCGGGAAAAGCGAAAAAGCAGTGCGCTGCCAATGACCGAATTGCTCGCGCGGCTGGATCGCTATGCTGCGCCGTGGTTTCCGCCAAAGGACGAGCTAAATCGCCAGCGATGCGAGTTCCTTTCTGCCTGCCGGGAACGTGGGCGGCAGGAGATACCTGGGCTGTTTACGCTAACTGTTCCCACAGGCGGCGGGAAAACCGTGGCGTCTTTGGCTTTTGCGCTGGAGCATGCGGTGGCGGCGGGGATGCAGCGAATCATCTATGTGGTGCCCTATACCTCGATCATTGAGCAGACGGCAGATGTATTTCGGGAGATTCTTGGAGCGGATCAGGTGTTGGAGCATCATTCTGGTGTTTTGTATGAGACTGTAGACCATGCCACGGCGGAGTCAATGTTCATGGCGCAAGCCACGGAGAATTGGGATATCCCGGTGGTTGTTACCACGGCAGTACAGTTTTTTGAATCGCTGTACAGCAATCGACCCTCTGCGTGCAGAAAGCTGCATCATCTTGCAAAAAGTGTGATTGTAATGGACGAGGCTCAGATGCTGCCGGTGGAAAATTTAAGACCCTGCGTCCATGCGATTTCGGAGCTGACAGCCCATTATGGTGCTTCCGTCGTGCTCTGCACTGCCACGCAGCCGGCGCTTACGCCGATATTTTTGGAATTTCAGCCGGATATATCGCCCAGAGAGCTTTGCCCGGAGGGGCTGGCGGTATCGCCGGTTTTCTGCAGAACGATGATAAGCTATGCGGGAAAGCTGTCCTGGGAGGAGCTGACCGGACAGCGCATAAACCAGCACCAGGCACTGTGCATCGTCAATAGCCGCGCGAGTGCACAGTCCCTCTATGAACGGCTTTCCGGGGATGGCGTGTTCCATCTCTCCACCCTGATGCACCCAAACCACCGGCGGCGGGTGCTGGCGGAAATTCGACAGCGCTTGAAGCGCGGGGAACGTTGCCTGGTGGTTTCCACTTCGCTGATTGAGGCGGGCGTGGATGTGGATTTTCCGCAGGTGTTCCGGGAATTAGCAGGCCTTGATTCCATATTGCAGGCCGCGGGTCGGTGCAATCGTGAGGGAAAACGCCTGCGTGAGGAGAGCATCGTTACGGTATTTGAGGCACCTACTGCTCCGCCGCCGCTGTTTTTGACTACCATTGGAGCTGCGCGGGTGGCAATGAGAGCCTATCCGGATTTGCTGGCGCCTGATGCAATCCATTTGTATTTTACAGAATTGCTGAAGCTCAAAGGCGAGAATGCGCAGGATGTGAAGGGGATTCTGCCGGAGATTTCCCGAGGCGGATTTCCGTTCCAATGGGTAGCCGAGCAGTTCCGTATGATTGACACGGATACAAAAACGGTATACATCCCCGGTGCAGATCAAGCCCCACTGCTGGAACAGCTGCGAATGAGCTGGCGGAACCGAGAACTGCTTCGTAAGCTGGCGCAATATGCGGTTTCTATTTATCCGCAGCATTTTGAGGCGCTGAATCTTGCCGGTAATCTGGAAGTCTTGGATGACCAGGCTGCAATTTTGACGAATCCATCGCTTTACTCAGAGCAGACCGGACTATCGCTCCAGTCTGACTTTGGCAAAGCACTATTTATATAAGGCAACACCGCACAAATGCGTCTGCGGATTCTGACGGATCTTTTCCGCCAGAAATACGTTAGTAAAACCTTGAAATACACAAAGTATTCCTGCGGTTTTCCACCTTTTTCTGACGAAAAATCTCTCGTCAGACTCTCTTGACGATTTGTGCGGTATTGCCATAAAGAGAAAGGAGTGGAACAATGTCAATCCGAATGGAGGCCTGGGGAGAATATGCGCTGTTTACCAGACCGGAAATGAAAGCGGAGCGTGTCTCTTACGATGTGATTACGCCCTCTGCTGCCAGGGGATTGCTGGAATCCGTGTTCTGGCATCCTGGGCTCAAATGGAATATTTGCAGCATTCGTGTCTGCGCACCCATTGAATTTGTGAATATTCGCCGCAACGAGGTGAAATCCGTATGCAATTTGAAAACGGCGAAATCGGTCATGGAGCGGGGAACGGGGGAGCTTTGGCTTGCCGCCAGCGAGGATATTCAGCAGCGGGCGGCGACGCTTCTGAAAAATGTTCACTATGTGATTGAGGCAGAGTTTGAAATGACGGATAAGGCTTCCCCAACGAACAATCCCGGCAAGTTTCAGGAGATCACAAAGCGGCGGCTTCGAAAGGGGCAGTTTTATTCTCAGCCCTATTTTGGATGCAGAGAGTTTCCGGCGCACTTCCGGCTTTGCGAGATACTACCGCCGGTGCCGGATTGCTTGCAGGGCGAAAGAGATTTGGGCTTTATGCTCTATGATCTGGATTTTTCGGATCCAGCCAATATCACGCCAATGTTTTTCCGGGCGGTTATGGTGGACGGTGTGATCCAGGTGCCGAGACCGGACAGCGCGGAGGTGAAGCGATGATTCTGCAAGCCTTAGCAGCGTATTATGAAGACCTGGAGCGGGCAGGGAAGATCTCGCCACCTGGCTGGGGAACTGCGAAGATTTCCTATGTGCTGTATTTGAGTCCGGAAGGGCAGCTGGAGCAGATAACCTGTATCAAGGCTGCATCCGAAAAAGGAAAGAAACTGGTGCCTCAAGTGTTGACACTGCCTGCTGCGGTAAAACGTTCCGTAGGCATTGCCTCGAATTTCCTGTGGGATAATGCGACCTATATTTTGGGCATCCCTGCGGAGAAAGACAAGGCGGAACGGGCGCTGCGGTGCTGGGAAGCCTGCGCCAAGCTGCATTTGCAGCTGCTTGAAAAAGTGGATTCGCCGGCAGCCAACGCATTAAAAGGCTTCTTTACTGTCTGGAATCCCACCGAAGCCATGGAGCATCCGCTGCTGCAGGATTGTCTGGAGGATATTTTGGCGGGAGCAAACATGACGTTCCGCTTCCAAGGACAATATGTGTCGGAAGACCCCAAAATTCGGGCAGCTTGGCAAAGCTACTATGAGAGCTCGGAGGACGGAGCGGAGATGACCTGCCTGGTGACCGGAAAAAAAGGGACAGTAGCACGGCTGCATCCAGCCATCAAGGGCGTTCAAGGGGCACAATCCAGCGGCGCTTCGCTGGTGTCGTTCAATGCTCCGTCCTTCTGTTCCTATGGAAAAGAGCAGGGCTTCAATGCGCCTACGGGTGAGTATGCGGCATTTGCCTATGGAGCGGCGCTGAATTATCTGCTGACGGACTGGAAGCACGTGGTGCGAATCGGAGATACTACGGTGCTATGCTGGGCGAAGGGCGGCGAACCTGCCTATCAGGGCTTCCTGGGCGTTTGCCTGTTTGGGCAGGAGACCGGTTATCGCCAGACCGAAGTACAGGATATGCTGAAGCAGCTGGCGGAAGGAAATGCGGTAGACTTTGACGAGACGAAGCTGGATCCCAGAAAGCCTTTTTATATTCTTGATCTGGCGCCCAATGCGGCACGGCTGTCGGTGCGCTTTTTCCAGCGGAATTCCTTTGGGGAGATTCTGAAGAATATCCAGAAGCATTACCGGCAGACGGAGATCGTCAGCAATGACCCATTTCAGACGGTTCCCCTGTGGAAGCTGCTAAGCGCCACGGTCAACCAAAATTCCAAGGACAAAAAGCCCTCTGCCGTGATGAGCGGAGAAGTGCTGCGGGCGGTACTCAACGGGACAAGATATCCGGCGAGCCTGAGAAACGGGGTGAATCTTCGAATCCGGGCGGAGCATACGGTAACCCGGGAGCGCGCAGCCATCATCAAGGCATATTATCTGCGAAATCCATGTGTGGAATTTGAACATCCAGAGGAGGTATTTACAGTGTCACTGAACCGGGAAAGCAACAATCTTCCCTATAACCTGGGACGCCTGTTTTCGGTGCTGGAGGCGATTCAGACCGCGGCGAATCCGGGCATCAACAGCACCATTCGGGATAAGTATTTTAGTTCCGCCTGTGCGATGCCCAGCGTGGTATTCCCAACGCTGGTGAAGCTGGCACAGAAGCATCTGCGAAAAACCGGAGGTGGTCTGGCGGTGGTGTACAGCAAGCAGCTGCAGGAAATTATGGACAAGCTGGATGAAAACTACCCGACGCGGCTGACGCTTCCGGAGCAGGGTGCGTTCCAGCTGGGGTATTATCATCAAACGTCGGCTCGGTATCAGGGTAATAAGGAGGAAAATTAAAATGGCAGAGGTGATTAAGAACCGGTATGAATTTGTGATCTTGTTCGATGTGGAAAACGGCAACCCTAACGGCGACCCGGATGCAGGCAATATGCCCCGCACGGACCCTGAAACCGGCTGCGGCTTGGTAACGGATGTGTGTCTCAAACGCAAAATTCGGAACTATGTGGAAACGGCGAAAGAAGACGAGACGGGCTACAGAATTTATGTGAAGGATGGTGTGCCGCTGAACCGCAGTGACGCAGAGGCATGTGCCTATTTGAATGTAGCGGCTGATGAGAAGACGCTGAAAAAGGCGAAAAAAGATGATCCGGAGTTGGATCGAAAGCTGCGGGACTGGATGTGCGCGAACTTCTTTGACATTCGAACCTTTGGCGCCGTTATGACTACCTTTGTAAAGGGCGCACTGAACTGCGGTCAGGTGCGCGGACCGGTGCAGCTGGGCTTTGCAAAAAGCGTCGATCCCATTGTGCCTCAGGAAGTGACCATTACCCGTGTGGCAATCACAACCGAGGCGGATGCAGAGAAAAAGGGCACGGAAATGGGTCGAAAGTACATCGTTCCCTACGGTCTTTACCGCTGCGAGGGTTACATCTCTGCGAACCTGGCCAGAAAGACCACCGGGTTCTCGGAGGAGGATCTGGAGCTTCTATGGACGGCGATTCTCAATATGTTTGAAATTGACCACTCCGCAGCCAGGGGAAAAATGGCGGTACGGGAGCTGGTTGTGTTCCGCCATGACAGTGAGCTGGGCAACGCCCCTGCCTATCGGCTTTTTGAGGGCGTTCATGTGGAGAAAAAGCCCGGGGTTATTGTCCCGCGGAGCTATTCCGACTATAGTGTACAGGTGGATCCTGCGCCGGAGGGAGTTACCTGTACCAGAATGCACTGAGGTACCGGAAATCCGACTAACTCCAGTCCTCCGGCATTCGGCATTTCCGCTGCTTCCGCCGGCAGTGGGCGCTGATCCATGCGGGAAACCAATGGGCAGAAAAAAGCCGAACCGTGGACGGGGAGAGCCTTCATCAGCCTTTCCGGCATGTTCTATGCCGGTGCGTCCCCTGCACTGATGATTTAAGGTGTGCGAAGAGGAAGCGAACAGGAACGTCCCGGCTGGTTCGCACAGAAAATTCGTGATAAAATGCAGAGTGATTACTGAAAGAAGCGCAGAGAAGGCGAGACAGCCGGAGGGATAGCAATGTATTTTGTCACTTGTGCAGAAGTTTCACGGGCTGTTTTGTGAACTTTTGCTGTCCCACCCCGCATGGGGTGGGTGGATTGAAATCCGGATGGCTTTTTTCTGGAGCGGCGACACGCTGGTCCCACCCCGCATGGGGTGGGTGGATTGAAATCCGAAGAAGGTCTGCTCTGCACCAATGACCTTGCGCTCACCCTGTATGTGGTGGGCAGCTTGACTTCTTTCGCACATACAAACCCCCTGTGGCTGTTACACCACAGGGGGCGTTCCTTACTGATTTCTCACACCAAAAATCTCCGTCACATGCTCCAAAAGAAACCGCTGCGCCTCCGGGGCATAAAGCACCGCCTCATATTCCCCATGCATCCCCTGCCGGGTTTCAGTATACAACCCAATCCGCAGCCCTTCCTCCGTGGGAACGCGCCGCTGCTTACCATCCGGAGTTGTCACCTTCTGGAGAATGCGCTGCTCCACCAGCCAGTTAGTGATGGCGGTGGTACCGGGACGCTTCATGGCGGGATTGTCCACGGCGGCATACAAAAGCGCCGTGAATTCCGTGATCCGCAGACCATGATCGGGAAGAACCACCTGTGAGATTTGCTGGGGCGTCATATAAAACGGGACCTTCTGCCCCTGAAGTGCAACGACGGTGCCGCCATTATCAATCACTTGCTGCAAAATCCCGGACACATAGAAAAAGCACCGTGCCAGACGCACATTGTTGAGCACGGAATCCTCCGGAACCTCGTCGCCGGAGATGGGATCAATGCCTTGAGCCAGCTTGTCTAAGTACATTTTTGCGCGCTGCATGATTTCCAGTTCTGTCATGATAGACCTCCTTTACATGGATGAAATCAATGTAAATCTCTGTTTACATATTACCAAATATTTACGCGATTTTCAACAAAGTCCTGTAAAAACGGCTGGTGAACGGGAACCTGATCCTGTCCACTGACCATTTCATTCGCCGATTGATGCAGCACCGCCACCACACTGATTCGCACCATTCCGCTGTCCGGATGGGTTTTCTGCATGATTTTCCCCGCTGATGCCGCACAAAGGGGCTGGAACGCTGCCTCTCTTTTGTGTATAATAAGAACCGAGCAATTATCATGTGGATGTGAACAGATTGAAACAGGCATATTACCATCTGCCGGGTTTATTTGAATTCTATGAGCTATACCGCATCTTCCTCCCGCTATTCCGGACACATAGGGAGTATTTCTACGACTGGTGCGACATCGGTTCCATCTATGGCGCGCCTGCGGACTGCGTTTGGGGTGGAGGACGCGTGGAAAATGGCGATGCCGATCCCCGCGCGGTGTTGGCGCTGCTGCGGGAGTACGGAATCTCAGCCCGACTGACTTTTAGTAACTCGCTGCTGCGGGAGGAGCATCTTTCGGACCGGGCATGCAATGGCTTATCCAGGCTGTTTGCCGAATGTAAGAAACCACCAAACGGCGTCATTGTCCATTCGGAGCTGCTGCTGAAGTATTTACGGCAGCGATATCCGGGATTCTATTTTGTGTCCTCCACCACAAAGGTCTTGACGGAATTTCCGCAGCTGCGGCAGGAGTTGGAGCGGGAGGAATTCCGCTATGTGGTGCCGGATTTTCGACTCAATGGGGCACTGGAACAGCTGAACCGGCTGCCGCAGACGCAGAAGGATAAGGTGGAGTTCCTGTGCAACGAATGCTGCTGGTTTGGCTGCGCGGACCGAAAGCGCTGCTATGAAGCGGTCAGCCGCAAAAACCTTGGGGAGCCGGGACCGGAGCATCTTTGTACTGCGCCGGATGGAACGCATGGCTATCGGTTTTCGAAGGCAATGACCAATCCGGGCTTTATTGGAATCGACGATATTCAAAATGTCTATTTGCCTATGGGCTTTTCCAATTTCAAAATCGAAGGTCGGGGACTGGGCAGCGCACTGATTCTGGAATTTCTGCTCTATTATATGACAAAGCCGGAATATCAGCTGCATGTGAGAGAAGCAATCTATCTGGACAACATGCTGGATCTGTTTTAAGCGGCGCGCAGGGGATGCTATGGCGTTGAATCGGGAGGTTTTCCTATGGAATACAGAGAGATCGACGAGGAGGTAGGGCTTGTCCCATATTACCCAAACTACGATGTAACTTTGGAGTGGTATCAGGATTTAGACCTGTGCAAGCAGGTGGACAACAGGGACGCGGCATACGATCTTCCGCTGCTGAAAAGAATGTATGACTATTTGAATACCCACGGTGATTTGTATTACATTCAATATAGAAACAGCCTGTGCGGTGATGTATGCTTGCAGCCAAGCGGCGAGGTGAATATTGTGATTGCAAAGCCGTTTCAGAACAGGCACATTGGCAGACGGGTGATTGGCGCGCTTACCAAGCTGGCAAGGGAAAAGGGCATCCCGGAGCTGCATGCGGAAATCTATTCCTTTAATACCCAGTCACAGAACATGTTTCAAAGCGTGGGGTTCGTCAAGGCGGCGGAGGAGCAGTATGTATTGCGCGTGTAAGCGCCGCAATCATCAATATAGATTGAATACCAATGGAAAAGGAGCGATACAGATGATAACCTTTGTGTGCTATCCCAAGTGCAGCACCTGTCAGAAGGCGCAGAAGTGGCTGGAGGAACATCGGATTCCCTATCAGCTGCGGGACATCAAAACGGACAATCCAAGCGCCCAGGAGCTGAGCAGCTGGCATCAAAACAGCGGACTGCCGCTGAAAAAGTTCTTTAACACCAGCGGACTGCTCTACCGGTCCATGGAGCTGAAGGAAAAGCTGCCGGGAATGACAGAAGAGGAGATGCTGCGGCTTCTCGCTACTGACGGCATGCTGGTAAAGCGTCCGATTCTGGTGGGGGATGGGCTTGTATTGGTGGGCTTTAAGGAAAAGGAATGGAAGGCGCGGCTGTGCCCGGATGAGGAATAAGGCAGCGCCGAATTATTGAGACAACGAAAGAGCCAGTATCCGATTGTGGACTGACGGAAGCAAAATTCTATACGGAAGCATAAAACGGTTGCCCGCAGACTCCAAGAAATCACGGAGTCTGCGGGCATTTATCATACAATATGGGGCTTAAAGTGGCTCTCCTCTGGAGGGAAGCACTGCCTCGGAAGCGCATGCCTGTACGATTTCGCCGTCCAGGGTTTCCGCCCAAAGGGCAATTTCAATGCAGTGCTCACCGCGGTCATTGACATATTTATCGGTGACGACGGCTCTGCCGATGCAGGTGTCGCCTTCGGAGCCGTGGCGTTCGCAGTCGCGTCCTTCCATGCCGGGCACTTTATTGAACATCTCTGCCGCATCGGTAGGACCTTGCAGCTCCCGGAAGAAGGGGAAGAACCGCCAGCTGAACTTGGAGACCCGTCCGTGATCGCCGATGAAGTTGGTGATGGTACGGTAAATTGCCTTGGCGCCGGTGTCATTGTACCAGACCATGCGGCCCTTGGGATGGTTCCGGTTGCCCAGATGGATGCTGGTTTCAAACAGATAGTTTCCGTAGTGATCCCGATACATGGTTTCCAGATTGCCCGGGTCCATGAGCTGCTCCCGGGACAGAGCGCTGCCGCCGTACCAATAGATCATGTTCATGTAGGTGATGGGACCGGTGCAGGTCTTGGGGGCTTCATAGCCCACTGCCACGTCCTCCCAATAAAGGGGCTCGGCGCCGCACTGAACGCACAGCGCGGGGTCAATTTCCCGGTGCGCCGGACCCATTGCAATGGCGTCTGCCGGACAATTGGCTTGGCACAGACCGCAGCCGATGCATTCATCTGTAATCACATACATAGGGTTCACTCCTTGCTTGGCTTCAAAATTCAGCGGGCGTTAAAACGGTCCAGCGCAGACTGATAAGCGCCGAGGCACTGGTCCATGCCCATGGTATGAACGGTTTGCACATAGGAATCCCAATCCGTATCCAGATTGTAATCGCCCATAATAAACCGGGGGATGCTCTCTGCGATATAGGTGCAGACGTCGCCGGTTGCCGCAGAAATCGATGCGCTTTCCTCGGTGGTAAGGGATGCGTTGGGGAATGCCCAGGCTCCGTCGCAGTTGCCGGTCCAGGTTTCAATGGCATCAATCTGCACGCCGCTATAGAAGTTCCAGGTGCGCTCCTGAATGCTGACACCCCAGGGGGCGCTGCCGATGGAATAGAGCAGCAGTGCAACCGTCGGCTCAATGCCGTAGCTGCTGTTGGTGATCACGTCGGTATACTCCACCTTGCCGTCCACCAGATGATAGCTTTCTCCCTCCACGCCGTAGTTCTGGAGCATGGAGCCCTCCTCTGTGTACCAGAAGTTCAGCCATGCCAGTGCTGCTTCGGGATTGGAGCAGGTGGCGGACAGACAGGTGCCTGCCACAGAGATGGAATTACCAAACAGCCGTCCTACAGAGGAGGTGTGGTCTGCATGGTCGTCCGTAGCATAGACGTTAAGGGGCTGAATGGAAAAGTTTTCGGTGGGGCACATGCTGTAATAGTTGCTGATACTGTTGGCATTTGCCCACCAGACGCCAATGTTGTCGGAACGCAGCAGCTCCTCATCATGTCCGCCGATGTCGGTTGCTTCAACGGATACAAAGTCCGGATCAATGAGCCCTTCTTCATACCACTGATGCATATTTCTAAGGTAATCCCGATAGTTGTCCGCAGTAAAGGTGGTGTATACGGTGCCGTCCTGCTGGAACAGACCCAGGTCGTTGCTCTTGAGGTCCGTATACATCACGGCGTTATAGGCAGTGGTCAGCTGCTTACAGGCGGAGTTATAGTAGAAGGGATTGGTGCAGCCCAGCTGAGACTGGAATGCCTTCAGAACATCGTGGAGCTCGTCCACGGTGGTGGGAACCTCCATGTTCACCTGCTCCAGCCAGTCGGTGCGGATGACATAGCCCTGCACCTGGGCAAAACGGTTGTAAATCTGGCAGAGCTGAAGAATTTGACCGTCGTCGGTGCGGCAGCTCTTATCCAGATCCGCATCCTCGGACAGCAGCCGCAGATAATCCGGCGCCCAGTCCTCGGCGTAAGTGCTCAGGTCCATAATCACGTCGTCGCTGTATGCACTGGAAACGCCGCCGGTGTAGTAAGAATCCACCATAGCCAGGATATCCGCCCAATCGCCTGCGGCAACGTGCAGGGAGAACAGCGTATAGCCGTCCATTTGACTGGCACATTCAAACGTAATGTTGACGCCGGTTTTTTCGGCGGCAGCCTGGATGGAACTGTAGTCCTCATAGACGTCGATGCCGTAATCGCCGCCCCATGCCCGCAGGGGTCCCAAGGTTGGCTCGGTGGTCCACATGGTCAGGTCCACCGGCGCACCGTCAATGGGATAGCTGACGGTTTTCGCCGGAACTTCCTCTGCGGACTGCGGCTCGTCCAGAGAGACAGCGGAAGCCTCTGCGGGCGACTCCGAGGGTGCCGGGGCAGCAGTCTCGGCGGTTTCTTCTGAGACGGCTTGGTCAGAACCGGCAGAAGAAACGGGGGCTTCTCCACAGGCAGTCAGACAGGCAAGCAGCATCAGGACTGCGAGAAGTGAAGATAACAATCTTTTCATAAGAATCCTCCTTAAACTATTGTTCGGTGTTTGCCCAACACCGCGGTTAACTGATGGAGATGTACTGGGAGCCGGCGGGCTTGCGTTCTCCGTTCCAGGAGTAGAAATAGTCCTCTACCAGATCGGATATCAGAGCCTTTGCTTTCATTTCGTCTCTGGGGCTGGGTTTCTGCTCCATATGGGTGTGGAAGAAGTAGGAGCCGATGTGCTTGTTGCCGTCTGCGTCATAATAGACCTTAGGCGCGGGAATATCGCCGCAGAATACCATGGGTTTTTCTCCGTCCTTGATTCCGGCAGGACCAAACTCCATGCCGCAGCAGGCAAACTGACCCACGGGAATGCAGTTTCTGGAACGGAGATACAGCTCCAGAGTTGCCAGCACAGGAAGGCACTCGTTGGAGCCGGATTCGCCGCCGCCATAGGTGGTAAAGGCAATGCCCAGCGGCTGATAAAGTCCCTGCGGCTTCATACCGCCGGCGTAGACATAATGCCCTGCGGTGTAGTCCGGACGGCTCCACTGGGGACCGTCCATGGGCATCATGCTGCCTTCTCCCTTGTCCGGATCCATACCCTTGGGGAAGCCTGCGCCGCCTGCATGAAAGCTCTTGCCTGCTTCGGCGTTGGCAGTGACGTTTTTCTCCAAATCGCTGCCGCCGCCGGGGCTGAACAGCTTAATCATGGCAGAGGTCGGTGCGCCTGCGATGATCGGGCTGCCGATGCACACCACATCGAAATCCTCAAAGTACGTTTTTCCGGCATACTGGCTCCAGTCCATCCGGTTCTTGATCTTGACCATGGTGACCTCCATGCAGTAATGCTCAAAGGTTTCCCGGAACCAATTCGCCACCTTTTCGGTGTTGCCGGTGATGCTGGAGTAAATAATCAGGGCTTTTCCTTTCATAGATGCATTCTCCTATATCATTTGTCTGGGGGAGAAAATGCGCATTTACACACAAAACAATTTGTGCTACAATAAAATAAATTGTTGTAAATACACAAAATCCTTCTATGCCCATGATAGCACAGAAGGGTTTTCTGGTAAAATACCTTTTATGGGGCTAATTCATAACGTATATGTTATGAATCGATGGAGGACAGAACCATGGAGCTACGTCAACTGGAATACTTCTGCGAGGCGGCAAAGCATCAGCACATTTCCAAGGCGGCTGATGCGCTGTTTATCTCTCAGCCGGCGTTGAGCAGAGCCATTAAGAATCTGGAGGAGGAATTGCAGGTGCCGCTGTTTGTACCCCAGGGTCGCGGGGTTCGGCTGAGCGTCTATGGGGTTTACTTTTACAGTGTGGTTTCCCGCATCCTCTCAGAGCTGAGCACGGCAAGGCACACCATGCATCTGCAAAGCCTTGCCAACGATGTCTGCATCTCGGTTACCAATGAGATTCCCGAGCTGTTTCCCGGTCTGCTGCGGGGATTCTTGCAGCAGTATCCGGGCGTACCCATTGCGGAGTCGCCCAGCCGTGCCATGCTGCGGGACAGTCCGGAGCATAAGCGGGACGGATTTATCCTGTCCTACTATCCGGCGCAGATGCAATGGGCATGCAGCGAATGCATCAGGAAGGACCCCTACATTTTACTGGTGTCCAGAAGCCACCGGCTGGCGCAGTCTTCTGAGGTTTCCCTGGCGGAATTGCGGGGGGATCCGCTGATTGCCTACTCCGCACTGCCGCTGCCGGAGAAATTTGAGCAATATCTCTCATATCCCAATTATCTGATGAGCGATCTGACCAGTCTGGCACGATTGGTTTCGCAGAATTACGGCATTTCGGTGATTCCGGGTTCCTTTTGGCAGCAGCTGCAGCCGGAACTGCTGCAAATTCCTGCGGAGTCCATGCCCGTTGCCATATCGCTGTCGGATTCGGATGCGGCATTGCAGCTGTACTTATCCTACCCGGAGAAAGAGGAGTTTTCCTCGGTGGAGAAGCTGTTTATGGATTTTTGCAGACAATTCTTTTCTGAATGATCCCGGCAATCAAAGGGCATGCGCCAAATTGGTGCATGCCCTTCCTCATACAGGTTCGCTTATCGAATGAAGTTTGTGGCAACCCGGGGCTCCGGCTCCGAATGGGGCTGACCGCCTGCGGCAATGCTTTTCAGCATCCATGCCATGTTGTGACCAAGGGTGCGCATGGTTTGCAGTCCCTCCAGATCCTGCATTACATCCTCGGGACAGTGACCGTGTACGCCGTTCCAATACTGAGAGGACACAATGGGCATCTGGTTGATGGTAAAATATTTGTTCAGCCGGTCAAAGGTGGCAGTGGTGCCGCTGCGGCGAGCGCTGACCACTGCTGCAGCGGGCTTGTATGCAAAACCGCTGCCGGAATAGAATGCGCGGTCCAGCAGGGCACACAATGCACCGTTGGGACCGGCATAGTAGACCGGAGAACCGATGACAATGCCGTCAGCTGCCTGCATTTTTGCGGATAGCTCGTTGGCTGGATCGTCGGTAAAGACGCAGTGCCCCAGCTTTCTGCATGCGCCGCAAGCAGTGCAGCCATGAACGGCTTTGGTGCCGATGTGAAAAATCTCGGTTTCCACGCCGTCCTGCTCCAATGCCTTTGCAACCTCGGAAAGCGCAGTGAATGTGCAGCCGTTTTTGTGGGGGCTGCCGTTGACGAGTAATACCTTCATGAGAATTCCTCCTTGTTGCCTGTGGGATGGGATCATTATACTACATTGGAAATGACCTTGCAAACGGTCAAACATGGGTTGCTTTTTCTAAAATGACGTGATATAATCGGTATATACCGGAAATAAAGAGGGGATGCCAATGCCAAGACCCCAGCGATGCCGCAGAATTTGCGGAATGCCCCAGGTTACATCCTTTTGCCCGGCGCAGCAGCAGGGAGAAGTGCCGATCCTGCTGACCCTGGACGAATACGAGGTGATTCGTTTGGTGGACCTGGAGGGGAAAAGTCATGGTGAGTGTGCGGTACAAATGGATATTTCGCGCTCTACCGTGCAGGAAATTTACGAAAGCGCCCGGAAGAAAATCGCGGCGTGTTTGGTGCATGGACGGCAGCTGGTGATCACCGGCGGAAACTATCGGGTTTGCGGCGGTCAGGAGCTGGGTCGATGCGGACAGTGCTGCCGTCAAGGGGCGAAATTTGCGCAAGCGGCACAGAAAAATGAAACAGAACAAGGAGATCAGACGATGAAAATTGCAGTTACGTATGAGGATGGACAGATTTTTCAGCATTTTGGACACACGGCGCAGTTCAAAATCTATGATGTGGCGGACGGCAAGGTGGTAAGTGCCCAGGTGGTGGGAACCGGCGGCAGCGGACATGGCGCATTGGCTGGCTTTTTGATGCAGCAGGGGGTTACGGCTCTGATCTGCGGCGGCATTGGCGGCGGTGCCCAGGCGGCGCTGGCAAATGCGGGAATTACGCTCTACGGCGGCGTCAGCGGCAGTGCAGACGAGGCGGTTGCGGCGCTGCTGGACGGAACGCTGGGCTATAATCCCAATGTTCAATGTAATCACCATGACCATCAGGCTGGTCACAGCTGCGGCAATCACGGCGAATAATCAGAGGTCCATCCGGCGGCAGAGAAATGGTTCCCTGCCGCCGGTGCTGCACAAAATGGGGAAAACGCAAATCCGTGTGTTGAGAAAGATCGGCGGCTACAACCATTTGTGCTCAATGGTTTGATTGTTGCGAATTGAACATTTTTTCTTTTCCTGTACTGTGCCATCGAGTATAATATATAAGGCAACACCGCGCAAATACGCCTTCGGATTCTGACGGATCTTTTTCGCCAGAAATGCGTTAGGAAAACCTTGAAATACACAAAGTATTCCTGCGGTTTTCCACCTTTTTCTGACGAGAAATTTCTCGTCAGACTCTCTTGCCGATTTGTGCGGTATTGCCCTAAGACCCCGCCGATATATGACAAATTTCGGCGGATCAATCATAACTGAATAAAGAAGAAAGGGGACGTATCCTTGAAAAAAAGAATTGTTACCATGTTGATCGCCCTGAGCCTTACAGCCGGAATGCTGGCAGGCTGCGGCGGAAATGCTGCTTCTTCGACGGCAGCAGAAAGCGCGAGCTCCGTCTCTGTGGCTGCACCCACAGAGCAGCCGACCACGGCACCGCAGTCGGTGCAGGAGGCGGAAGAAAGCGCGGCGGAGTCTCAGGAATCCCAGATGGAAGAAACGACTAATTTCCAGCTGGCGGAATCCGTGGATTTGCCCATTACCGATGAGCTGACCACATTCAGCATGTGGTGCGGCGCACCACCCGGAGGACTTTCCGTGGTTGGTTCCCCAATCATGGAGTACATCACCGAAAAGACCAACATCTCTCTGGAGCTGCTGGAGCAGAACATGATGACCGCCAATGAGAAGTTTAACCTGATGGTGGCGTCTCAGGATTATCCGGACATCATCTCCGCATTTGATGAGAGCTATGCCGGCGGCGCGGTAAAGGGCTATGAGGACGATGTTATCATCGATCTGACTGACCTAATGGAGGAAAATGCGCCCAACTATTTGGCATACATCGGGCAGGATCAGCAGAACTATCGGGACGCTTATAACGATGCCGGTCAGATGCTTTTCATGAACGGCTATAACGACTACTATGTTCAGGCACGCGGCAATGTTATTCGCCAGGACCTGCTGGATAAGCTGGGACTGGATATTCCCGTGACCTATGACGATTATCACGACGTACTGGAAGCCTTTAAGAACGATGGCATTGAGTATCCCATCTGGATGCCCCAGGCGCTGCAGGGCGGCGCGCTGCTTTCCGCGGGCTTCGGCGTATCCGGCTATACCCTTCAGCAGACCGGTACCCACTTCTTCCAGAAGGACGGCACCGTCTACTCCAGCTTCCTCACTGAGGAATACCGGGAGTTCCTGAAGCTCATGGCACAGTGGTATTCCGAGGGCTTGATGGCAAAGGATTTCTATGCCATCGTGGATGACATGGGCTCCGCCAGCGAGCCGCAGATTCTCAATGGCAACGTTGGCGTGTGGTACCATATGGCAGACAAAATCGGCACCTACAACAAGAGCGCTTCTGTAGAGGGCTTCCATGCGGTGGGGCTTGCCGATGCGGTACAGCAGGAGGGTGACATCAGCCACTTCTACCAGAATGAGGGCAGCAGCAAAACCACCAATAAGGGAATCTCCATCTCCGTTCAGGCAGAGAATCCGGCGGATATCCTGCGGTTCTTCGACTGGTTCTTCACCAAGGAGGGCAGCACCGTTGCCAACTATGGCATTGAGGGCACCAGCTTTGAATACGATGCCGAAGGCGTGCCGCAGTACACCGATTTGATTGCCAACAATCCGGATTATACCTTCCAGCAGATTGCACTGCTTTATTGCTGGGTAGATATTCCCACCATTGTGGACCGTGACCGCTCCTTCCATGCAACCTATACCCAGGATTCCATGGATGCCATTGCGCTTTATGGTGAGAACACCGACGGCGCTTACGAAATGCCCACCCGGCTGAGCTTTACCGCCGCCGAGAGTGACGAATATGCTTCTACCATTGGCGATATCGAAACCCGTGCCGATGAGCAGATTGTCCGCTTTGTGATCGGTGAGCTGAACTTTGAGGACGATTGGGACGACTTTGTTCAGGAACTCAAGGACATGGGTCTGGAGCGCTGCGTTGAACTGAAGCAGGCTGCACTGGACCGTTACTATCAGCGTTAACAATTACCGGGTACTCCCAATTGGAGTACCCGGAATCAAAATCTGAAGCATAACCAATGGGTTGTAGTAGTACGGTAAATTTCGTATTTTACAATATGCTCGATGGGTGCTATGATATTAACAGTTAGGATACAACATAATGGCAGCGCCCGTACCAATTTTACATTTTAAGGAGGCAAACCACATGAATCAGATTGTATTCGCTTCTGGCGAGCATCTCATTGCGGAAAACCTGAAAACAGAGTTCCTGACCATTGAGGCAGGAGCAGAGCTGAAAGCACCCGAGGGAAAATACCTTGCCCTGACGGTCAATGGCTGCGTCCATCCCATTGCAGCCGGAAGCTATCACGGTGATGTGGAAATTACCGTGGCAGAGCCGGTAACGGAGGAGACCTATCCCTCTGTCCGCCGGAAGAGCCCCATTCCGCTGGAGGCTGCCATCAGCGTCAAGGACGGCAAGCTGGTTCCGGCGCAGGGGGTTGCGGCTGCGGTTCAGCATGGCACCGTTACCGATACCCAGGCAGAGGATATCTTTATTGCCACTGATGCGCCGGATTTTGCGGGCATCGTAGTAGACGGCAAGGGCAGCTATACCATTAACCGGGCAAGAATCTGCCTGGAGGGTGAGGGCAGCAACGACTTTGTTGGCATGGGTGCAGGCGTGGCAGCCATTGGCGACGCGGATGTGACCATCAACGACAGTGAGATCAATCTGAGCTCCGTGACCCGCTGCGCAGTGCATGTGGGCGGCACCGGCACCGTTACGGTCAACAACACCAAGATGTATAACATCTCCCCCAAGGTGGAGATGGGCAACTGGAGCTGGGGCATTGCCATTCGCGGCACCAACCGCCTGTGCCAACTGGCAGACGACGGCACCGTCCATTATAACGGCTGCACCATGCGGTCCAACGGCTGGGGCATTCTGTCTGTAGACGGCTCCAACTATGCCCATATGTTCGTGGAGAACTGTGATATGGAGTTGGAGGGCGCAGACTCTCATGGCTATGGCGTGTTCTGCATCGGACCTACCGATATGCACCTCAAGAACACCAAGCTCACTGCCAACGGCTTCCCGCTGCTGCTCCGCGGTATGGAGCGGAAGGGCATTCTGGAGGTCACCGATGGCTGCGAAATCCGTGGTCGCCGGTTTGCACTCCATGCTCAGGGCGACACCGGCAGCGTGGTGACCATCAAGGACTCCAAGCTGATTACCGACAAGGCAACCATGCTGATTAAGGGCTCCACCGGCACCGTTTACAACATTGAAAACACCGTGGCAGCACCCGGCGACGGGCAGATTCTCCAGCTCATCGACAGCGATGATCCCGGTCTGCACGGCACCTTTGTGGATGTCAGCGTTTACGACAAGGCAGACACCTATATGGAGGGCAGAAACCTGACCCAGCCCGATCCTGAGGATGATATCACCCTGAATATCACCGACTGTGACTGGAAGGGCAACCTGCTGAACTCCACCTCTAACCTGCCTTCCCTTGCCAGCAAGGATGCACCCAAGGAGCTGGTGCTTCGGGATGCAAAGGCACCCGGTGAGCTGGGCAACGAGGGTAAGGTCAGCGGCAAGCCTCCGATGATGGGGGATATGCCCGGAATGCCTCCCATGGGCGGACCTGGTGGTCCTGGCGGTCCCGGTGCACCCGGCGGAATGCCTCCTATGGGCGGACCTGGCGGACCCGGTGGTCCTGGCGGTCCTGGCGGTATGCCCGGCGGCGGAATGCCTCCCTTTATGATGGGCGATGCACCCAAGAACCTGGCGCTGAACCTGAAGAACACCAAGCTGGAGGGTATCGTTTCCTCTGCAACACAGCATTACCGTGAGGGGCTGAAGTTCCTGGAGGAGACGATTCGTGAGGAGCTGTCCAATGTGACCCAGACGCCTGCACCCACCGTCAACAACGGCGTGCTGGTAGCCCTGGACGAGAAGAGCATCTGGACCGTTACCGGCGACAGCTATATCACCAGCCTGACGCTGGCTGAGGGGGCAGTCGTAAAGGCGCCCGAGGGCAAGAAGCTGGAAGTGACCGTTGACGGCAAGGCTGCCGAGCTTGCTGCCGGCACCATCACCGGTAAGATCCACATTGCGGTGATTTAACCCGATTGAATGGCTTCATAGTGTGAATAAGGGCGCGCTGCAATGGATGTTGCAGCGCGCCCAATT
>ERZ780226.1333-NODE-1333-length-19557-cov-5.088965_pt1 | contig 19557 bp, 20 predicted proteins | sample MGYA00511165_ERZ780226 | MGnify/ENA primary metagenome ERZ780226 (study PRJEB29588, sample SAMEA2152373) | human gut metagenome | biome: human gut; feature: human-associated habitat; material: faeces | place: Denmark | collected 2008/2010 ...
GCCGAGGTCACGAGCCTCTATGCCGATTACGTCGCGCCCTACTGGGCGGCGGAGGACTACCGCTATGAAACGGTCGTCTCCGTCGATCTCGCGGCGCTGGGGCTGTTCCCCGACAATGCGGAGCGCTTTAAGAACAGGGTCGATCTTGCCATCGACCACCATCCGAGCTATGAGGGCTTCGGAAAGGAAAGCTGCGTCCACCCGGAGTGTGCCGCCTGCGGCGAAATTCTCTATGAGTTGGCGGTCGAGCTGGGACAGCTCACCCCTGCCGTCGCCCTGCCGCTCTACGTCGCGGTCAGTACGGACACAGGCTGCTTCGTCTACTCCAACGTGACGGCGAACACGCACCGCGTAGCCGCCGCGCTGATGGAGACGGGTATTGACTACCGCGCGGCGAACAAGCGCCACTTCCGCACCAAAACGAAGAAGCGGCTTGCGCTGGAGGCGGAGCTGCTGCGTACGATGGAGTTTTACGACGAGGGGCGCGTGGTCGTCGTCACGCTGCCGCTGAGCCTTGCGGAAAGACTCTCGCTCACCGAGGCGGACATGGACGATGTCTCCGCCCTCGGCGGCGTGGTAGAGGGAACGGACTGCTCCATCACGATGAAGGAGACGAAGGACGGCGCGTGGAAGATCAGCGTGCGCACCGGCGCGCGCGTCAACGCGACGAAGGCCTGCGCCGCGCTCGGCGGCGGCGGACACCGCGCGGCCTCCGGCTGCGTGTACCACGGCTCCCTTGCCGACGCGAAGGCGGCGATCCTCGCCGCCGTGCAGGCTGCGGTGGAGGAGTAAAGAGCAGTTCCGCCTTGCGGCGAAACGCTTGAACGGCGCAAACGCGCCGAATGCCTGGCGCAAAGGAGGCGCGATCTATGCCGGACGGCATTCTCATCATCGACAAGCCGACAGGCTGGACGAGCATGGACGTGTGCGCCAAGCTGCGCGGCATCCTGCGCGAAAAGCGCATCGGCCACGCGGGAACGCTCGACCCCATGGCGACCGGCGTCCTGCCCGTGTTCGTGGGCCGCGCGACCAAGGCGGTGCAGTTTGCCGAAAACGGGCGAAAGGAATATCACGCCGTTTTGAAGCTCGGCACGGTCACCGACACGCAGGATACGACCGGCGCGGTGCTGGAAGCGTATCCGGTCACCGTCGGCGCGGACGAGGTGTGCGCGGCACTGGAGCACTTTACCGGCGAGCTTTTGCAGCTCCCGCCGATGTACTCCGCGCTCAAGGTCAACGGGCAGAAGCTCTATGATCTCGCGCGGCAGGGCAAGACCGTGGAGCGCAAGCCGCGCGCCATCACCGTTTACGAGCTGGAACTGCTGGAGCAGTCCGCACCGGACGAATTTGCCCTGCGCGTGGTGTGCTCCAAGGGGACCTATATCCGCACGCTCTGCCACGATCTCGGACAGGCGCTCGGCTGCGGCGGCTGCATGGCGGCGCTGCGGCGCACGATGGCGGCGGGTTTCCGCATCGAGGAGGCCGTGACGCTGGAGCGGGCGCAGGAGGAGCGCGAAGCCCTGCTCCTGCCGCTGGACGAATATTTCCGTGCCTGCCCGCGCTTTACCGTGCAGAATGAGACGCAGGAAAAGCGCGCCTACAACGGCAACGCCTTCACCGCGCGCGGCGTTGCGGATGGGGAATACCGCGTTTACGACCGCGCGGGGAACTTCCTCTCGCTCTCCCGCGCGGAGGGCGGCGAGCTGCACGCCATCAAGAATTTCTTTTGAGGAAAACCGACCATGAGTGAAGCAACTGTTATCGCCCTCGGCTTTTTTGACGGGGTGCATCTGGGCCACGGCGCGCTGCTGCGGAAAACGGCGGAACGCGCCCGCGAGCTGGGCGTTACGCCCGCGGCCTTTACCTTCGACCGCTCGCCGAAGGAGTTTGTCACCGGCGTTCCCGTGCCGCTGCTCACAAGCGCGGCGGAGCGCGCGGAGATCATCCGTGAGTATTACGGCATCGGCACGGTGTTTGTCGAGCCGTTCGACCGCGCGATGATGACCATGCCGTGGGAGGACTTCATCACCGAGCTGCTGGTGAAGAAGTACCGCGCCGTACACCTCGTCGCGGGGCACGATTTCCGTTTCGGCTACAAGAATCAGGGCGATCCGGAGAAGCTGCGCGAAAAATGCCGTGCGCTCGGCCTTGGCTGCGACATCATTCCCAAGGTGGAGCTGGACGGCGTGACCGTCAGCTCGACCTATATCCGCTCGCTCATCGAAGCGGGCGAGGTGGAGCGTGCCGCGCGCTTTCTCGGGCATCCGCACCGCATGAGCGGCACGGTCCGCCACGGCGAGGGCATCGGCAGAAAGCGCCTGTTTCCAACGGCGAACCTTGTGCCCGACGCGCACAGCATCGTGCCGAAGCGCGGCGTGTACGCCACGCGCGCACACCTGCCCGATGGGACGCAGTACGTCGGCGTGACGAACGTCGGCGTGCGCCCGACGGTCAGCGACGCCCGACGTGTGACCGTGGAAACCTATCTTGTGGACTATGACGGCGACCTCTACGGGCAGGAGCTGCGGCTCGATTTCTGCGCCTACCTGCGGCCCGAGAAAAAGTTTCCCTCCGCACGGGAGCTGCACGACCAGATCGCCGAAAATATCCGCGAGGCGGCGTCGCTCGTTTCCCTGACGGAGCGGGACGGAAAAACCGATAAATAGCATCGAAAAAAATGATAAGGCGGCACCGCGCAATTTGGCAAGCAGATCCGGCGAAGCGCGAAGACGCAATTGTGTGGTGCTGCCATAAGAAAAAAGAACGGAGTCTCTCCGTTCTTTTTTCTTATTCCACGGCGCTTTTCCGACGCGCTTTTTGCCGCCTCTCCGCTACAATGAGGAAAAACGACCGGGAGGTGGACAAGCCTTGAAGCGTGGAGAGCTTGCCGTAAAATTGGAACGATGGGAGCCGCTGGCCCCCTGCGCCGCCTGCTTCCTGCTGACCGCCGTGCTCTGCGGCGCGCAGCTTTTCGGCGGCTATGCGCCCTTTGCCCTCGGGCTTGTCGCCGCGGCGGGAAGCGGGAAGCGCGGCCTTGCCGCGCTGCTCGGCGGTGTGGCCGGAGCGCTGGTGTTCCTCGACTTTTCCCACGCGCTACGCACGCTGGCGGTCGCGGTGCTGCTCTACACGGCGAACAACGCCTTCTGCGAAACGAGGTGGTATCGCTCGCGGCGCTTCCTGCCGGCGATGACGGCGCTGATGTACCTCGCGGTGGAGCTTGTGTATCTGCTGCAGGCGGGGGCGGACCGGGCGGCGCTGTGCCTTTTGAGCATTGCGCTTGCCGTGCTGGCGGCGGTGTGCGCCCGCGCGGTGCTTGAGGGGAAAACGATGAACGAGGAGCAGCGGCAGGCGGCGCTGCTGGTGGTCGTCACCGGCGTGCTGATGGCGGCGTCTGCGCTACGGCTTGAAAACGGCTTTGCGCCGGGGCGCATCCTTGCGATGCTGCTCGTGATGCTGCTCGCCTACGACCGCAGCGCCGGAACGGCGCTGGCGGCGGCGCTCGGCATCGGGCTTGCCATGGATCTGACGGCGCAGCCGGGGAGCTTCCTCCATGCAGCGGTCTACGGCTTCGGCGCGCTTTCGATGGGAAGGGAGCGCCGGGGACGGCGCGTAGGCGCGGCGCTGCTGTGGTGCGTGCCGCTCCTCCTGCTCTCTCTGCCGCTGGACGCGGAGCAGGGCCTGATCCTGCTCTACGAGGGCCTTTGCGCGACGCTCCTCTTCCTCGTGCTGCCGAACCGGCTGTTCGGCGGCAAGCGGCTTGCGGCGGAGAAGCCGGAAGCGGATACTGCGGAGATGGAGGAGGCCGAGTGCTCTACGGCGCGCCGCCGCCTGAGCGCGACCGCGCTCGCGCTGCGCGAGCTGTACGACAGCCTGATGCGCACGCCGAAGGCGGAGGACGAGAACCCCGCGATGATCTTCGACCGCGCGGCGGAGCGCGTGTGCCGCGGCTGCTCGCTGCGCACGATCTGCTGGGAGCGCGACTATGCCAAGACCTACAACGCGCTCAACGACGCGACGGCCGCGCTGCTCGCGCAGGGGCGCGGGCGCGGCGGCGACTTTCCCTCGTACTTTACGGACCGCTGCATCCGCTTTCCGAGCTTTCTGTCGGCGGTCAACAGCGAGCTGAGCGCTTTCCTGCTGCGGCGGCAGTACCGCGGGCGGCTCGCCGACACGCGCGCGCAGGCAGCGGGGCAGTACGCCCAGCTCTCCGAGCTGCTCAGCGGCGCGGCGGAAACGCTGGAGGCACAGCCGACGGCGGCGGAGACGCTGCTGACCTATCGCGTGGGCGCGGCGCTGCGGCCCAAGGAGGGCGAGAACGTCAGCGGCGACAGCGTGACGCATTTCGAGACCGAGGACGGACGGCTCTGCCTGCTGCTCTCCGACGGCATGGGCTGCGGGGAGGAGGCGCGGCGCGAATCGGCGCTGGCGGTGCGGCTCCTGGAGCGCTTTCTGCGGGCGGGCGTGGAGACCTCCGGCGCGCTCAAAACGCTCAACAGCGCCCTGACGCTGCGTGCCGAGGTGTCCGAGAGCTTTACGACCATCGACCTTCTGACGCTTTCGCTGCGCGACGGCGCGGCGGAGGTCTATAAGTACGGCGCGGCGCCGTCCTACGTCAAGCGCGGCGCACGGGTGCGGCGCATCACCGGCTCCTGTCTGCCGGCGGGCCTGCAAAGCGCGGATACCCGGCCGGAGACGACCGGCTTCACGCTGGAGAAGGGCTCCTTTTTCGTCATGCTTAGCGACGGCGTGGCCGACGTGAACGATGACGGCTGGCTCATGGCGCTGCTGGAAAAATTTCAGGGCGACGATCCGCAGGCGCTTGCCTCAGCCATTCTTGCCGCGGGCCGTGAGCGCCGCGGCGGCGACGATGACTGCGCGGTGCTGGCGCTTTATCGGGATAAGGACGGCGGCGCGGTGGAGGTATAAGCGGGGCCGCGCGGGGGAATACTTTCCTTGTCAAAATTATGTGGGCAAGGAGTGATGCGCCATGGTCAGGGGTACGTCCCGACGGGTGATCGTTGTGGAATCACCGGATACCAATTTGTTTGAGCAGGCAATTTTCATCGTGCGCAACGATGCGCTGAGTAAGGACGGCGTGACGGCGCAGCAGCTCGTGGACGAGGCGTGCCGCGTCGCCAGGAGCTATACGCGCTCGCACAGCACGCGCCGGCCGCTGCTGCGGTGCGGCTCGCCCGTGTTCTGGAGCGCGGCGGGCGCGCTCGGCATTGCGCTGGTCTGGCTTTTGACTGCGCTGGTCTGAGGGAGACCGGTCTCCTCCTTGGCGGGACGCTTTGGGCGTCCCGCCCTTTTTGTGCTGTCGAAAAAGTGGCAAAACCACTTTTTCGAGAAGGCTTCGCTGCGTTCTGCGCCTCGGTTGTCCGCTGTCAGCGGACAATTCGACGCTCACTCCGCGCAAGGTGTTTTCTGCCGCGCACAGGTCGCGGCAGAAAACGAATCATCCTGCTTTCGCGTCTGCGGACGCGAAACTCTGCGAGGCATTTTTCTGCTTGACAACCGGACCGCTCCATGTTACTATATCGGTAGCCGATATATCGGAAGCCGATAAAAACGGGGAGGGGAAGCGTATGAGCACCGCCGCGCTGACCGAAGCGGTCTTTTATATCCTGCTCTCGCTCGACGCGCCGCTGCACGGCTACGGCATCATGCAGAACGTCGAGCGCCTGAGCGGCGGGCGCGTGCGCCTTGCCGCCGGAACGCTCTACGGCGCGCTCACCACGCTCACCGAGCGTGGCTGGATCGAGGCCGTGGGCGAGGACGAGGGCCGCAGGAAGGAATACCGCATCACCCCCGAGGGACGCGCCGCCGTGCGCGTGGAGCTTGCCCGATTGCAGGAGCTGACCGCCAACGGCGAGGCGCTGACAAGGGACTGGACGTGACGGAAAGGAGAGAAGGATGCTAAAACGAAAGCTTTGCGTTATATGGATCTGGTATCTGCTGTACGACAATGCGCGTTTTCAGCGCTGGCTCGCGCGGCACCGCCGGCACGAGTGGGAGCTCGCGGACGTCGGCTGTATCTTTTTCCGCTTTGAGCGCGGCGACGGCACGCACTACCGCTATTACATGCAGATGATGAAGGATGACCCGGATACGAAGCGGGGACGGGACTATCTCGCGGGTGTGGAAGGGCTGGGTGTGACCTGCCTGGGATGCTTTTGGCATCGTGCGTTCTTCCGTTGGGAGGACGACGGCAGACCGGTGGAAATGTTCTCCGACCTCGCGTCGCAGGCATTGGAGGCGAAGTGCGTGCGCAGCGCGCAGCTGGCCGCGGCGGTGTGGTGTGCGGTCAATGCCGCGCTGCTGTTTTTCCGGGCGTGGCTTGATTTTGATGCGGCGAGGGGCTTCGACGAGCTCTATGCCGACCTGATCGCCGCAGGTGCGCCGAGCATTGCGGAGGCGTGGGCGCCGAAGATCGCGATGTACGTCGCGTTTGGCCTTTTGTGGCTCGGACTTACCGTGTGGGGTGTGCGCGCGGCTGTGTGCACGCACCGGAAATGGCGCAGACTCAAAAACGAACAGCTCATCCATGAATAGACCCGCCGGGAAAGGAGACGACGATGAACGATGTAAAAAAGACCTGGTGCGGACCGGTCTATACGCTCGATCCGGAAAAAATGGAGCGGCAGTTCAACCGCCTCTCCGCCGAGGGCTGGCAGCTCGAGGGCACGGGCTGGTTCTCCCTCCGTTACCGCCGCGGCAAGCCGAACGAGTACCGCTACCGTGTGCAGTACCTCTACGAGTCCCGCGACGGGCAGAGGGACGACTATGTGCGCGGCTCCCGCGAGCTGCGTTTCTTTATGCGATTTTTACAGGATAAGCATGAGAGAATGTCGGGGCGCGAACGGCAAAAACGGGTTGCCTTTTCGGGGGGAAAGACTATAATAGACTATCAGTGCGCTACAAGTGTAGTGCATTCTGCATAAAAGAAAGGACGCCGCGCCCATGTACGCTTTGCTCAATGTTGCCTTTGCCCTGCTCGCGGGACTGCTGATGACCCGCATCTTCTCCCGCTGGCGTCTGCCCGACGTGACCGCCTTTCTGGTCGCGGGCGTGCTGATCGGACCGTTCTGCCTCGGCAGGCTCGGCATCACGGGCGTCGGCTTCGCCGCCTATGAGGACGTTGCCGCGCTCGGCACCATTTCCGACGTGGCGATGGGCTTCATCGCCTTCGCCATCGGCAACGAGTTCCGGCTGGAGGATCTGCGCAAGACGGGCCGTCAGGCCTTCATCATCGGCATCGTGCAGGCGCTCGTCGCCACCGTGCTGGTGGATCTCGCCCTGCTCGGCTTCCATTTCCTGCGCCCCGACATCCTCTCCGCGCCGGCCGCCATCACGCTCGGCGCGATCGCCGCGGCGACGGCCCCCGCCGCCACACTGATGGTCGTGCGTCAGTACAAGGCCAAGGGCCCGCTCACGAGCCTGCTGCTGCCCATCGTCGCGCTGGACGACGCGGTGGGCCTGGTGGTGTTCGCGGTCAGCTTCGGCATCGCCAAGGCGATGATCAGCGGCGCGCTGAGCATCGTTTCCGTGCTCGTCAACCCGCTCATCGAGATCGTGCTCTCCCTGCTGCTCGGAATGCTCGCGGGAGCGGCCCTCACGCGGCTCGAGGCCATGTTCCACTCCAACCGCAACCGAATGTCCATGACCATCGCGTTCGTGTTCCTCACGGTCGCGCTCGCGGCGCTGGAGTGGCGCGTCGGCGAGGTCGTCATCGGCTTCTCGCCGCTGCTCGTGTGCATGATGCTCGGCACGGTGTTCTGCAACATCTGCCCGCTCTCCGAGGATCTGATGGACCGTGCGGACGACTGGTCCGCCCCCCTGTTGGCGGTATTCTTCGTCATCAGCGGCGCGGAGCTGCGGTTGGAGGTGTTCGGCGAGTTGACGATGGTGCTCATCGGCGTCATCTACATCATCTTCCGCAGCATGGGCAAGTATCTCGGCGCGCACTTCTCCGCCAAGGCGGTCGGCTGCGACGAAAAGACGGTCAAATACCTCGGCATCACGCTGCTGCCGCAGGCGGGCGTGGCGCTGGGGATGTGCGTGAGCGCACAGGAGCTGGGCGCGGCGGACGGACTGCTGGTCCGCAACATCGTGCTCTTCTCCGTGCTGATCTATGAGCTGGTCGGCCCGCTGCTGACCAAGGAGGCGCTGACCGCCGCGGGCGAGATCACCGCCAAGCCCAAGGAGGTCTTGGAGCGCCGCGCCAAAGCGCTCGCCGAAGCGGAGCCGAAGGAGTTCCTCGAGGAGCGCGAGGCAAAGAAGCACAAAAAACAGGATTTATGAGAAAAAAGAGACGAAAGCCGTGGCTTTCGTCTCTTTTTCCGTTCAGTCAAATTCCAAAGCGCTCTCGCCCTGCGGCAGTACCTCGCCGACGATGGCGCTCCACGGCGCGAAGGCGTGGAGCTTTTCGAGCAGCTCCTCCGCGTCCGCGCGGGGAAGCGACACAAGCAGTCCGCCCGAGGTCTGCGGGTCGGCGGCCAGGTCGAGCCTCGCGCGCTGTGCGCCGTCGAGCACACGCAGGTGCGGCTTCACATAGTCGCGGTTGCGGTACGCGCCGCCCGGCACGATGCCCATGTCCGCCAGCTCCTCCGCCTGCGGCAGCAGCGGCAGCGCCGCGCCGTGCAGCCGGACGGTGACGCCCGAGCCGCTTGCCATCTCGTAGCTGTGCCCGAGCAGACCGAAGCCGGTCACGTCGGTGCAGGCGTGGACGTTTTCGACCTCGCGCACGGCCTGCGCGGCCTTCGCGTTGAGCGCCGCCATGCTCGCATACGCCGCATCGCGGGCGCTGTCGTCCGCAAGAGCGGCCTTGAGCGCGGTGGTGATGACGCCGACGCCGAGCGCCTTGGTCAGCACGAGCACGTCGCCCGGCTGCGCGCCGATGTTCTTGAGGATGTGCTGCGGGTGGACGAAGCCGGTGACGCACAGACCGTATTTCGGCTCGTCGTCCTGAATGGTGTGCCCGCCGGCGATGACGCAGCCGGCCTCCACGGCCTTGTCGTGCCCGCCCTCCAAAATGGCGCGGACAGTATCGAGCGGAAGGCAGCTCGGCACGCAGAGCAGATTCATCGCCAGCTTCGGCACGCCGCCCATGGCGTACACGTCTGAGAGCGCGTTCGTTGCGGCGATCTGACCGAAGAGGTAGGGATCGTCCACGATGGGCGTGAAGAAGTCCACCGTTTCGATCACGGCCACGTCGTCCGACACGCTGTAAACACAGGCGTCGTCGCTGCTGTCGTAGCCCACCAGCAGCCGCGGGTCAAACACATTAGGCAGACCCTCTAAAATTTTCGACAGGGCGCCCGGCCCCAGCTTTGCCGCTCAACCGGCGGCGGAGGTCATTTGCGTGAGCCGACGCTCGCGGTTCTGATCCATTGCCGTCTGCCTCCTTTCTGTGGTGAAATGGTAAGGCTACACGGACGCCTTGGCCTGCTTGCGCACCAGCTCGGCAAAGGTGCGGGCGGGGGAGCTCATGGAGCTTTTCCGGCGTCGGGCCATGTAGATGCTGCGCCGCACGGGCGTTTCGTCCAGCTCGAATTGTAAGAGCTGTCCCGCCGCAACGGCCTCCTGCACCGCGAGCGCGGAGAGGATGGATACGCCCGTGCCCTCCGCGACCAGCCGCTGCAGCACGGTGGGGTCGGAGACGTAGGCCACGGTGTGGATGACCTGCGGGTCAAGGCGGATCTCGCTGAGATAGTTGTCGATGACCTTCTGCGTGCCGCTCCCGCGCTCGCGGAAGAGGAACGGCTCGCGGAACAGCTCGCGCCCGAGCACGCCCTGCGTTTTCAGCGCCGCGAAGCGCGGCGTGTTCGGCGTGATGAGCACCAGACGGTCCTCGGCGATCGGCTCGTAAATGAGGTCCTGCCGGTCGTCGGCGCTGCCGACGAAGCCGAGGTGGATGTCGCCGTTGAGCAGCATCTGCTGCACCGCGGCGCTGTCGCCGCAGAGGAGCGTGCAGCGGCAGGCGGGATTCTCCCGGGCGAAGCGCGCCATGTAGCCCGGCAGAAGGCTCTGCGCCGGCACGGTGGAGGCACCGAGCGTCAGCTCGAGCGCGCTGTCGACCGCGACGTCGAGCAGCAGGGCGCTGCATCGGCCGAGGATGTCCTGCGCGTAGCGGTAGACGCGCTTGCCCTCAAGCGTGAGCGTCAGCCGCCGCTTGGACTCGCGGTGGAAGAGCTTGAGATGCAGCAGCTCCTCCAGCGCGCGGACGTTGTCGCTCACCGTGGACTGGGCAAGGTAGAGCTTTTCCGCGGCGGCGGTGAAGCTGCCGGCGTCCACGACGGCGGAAAAGATCTCAAGCTGACGGAGATTCAGACGTTCCATCGCACGGCCTCCTTCTGTGGCTTTCTAAATGTTATTGTAGAGAGCGCGGCGCGGTTTGTCAAATGCTTTCACGGAAAATTCGGCGTTTTCCATCGGAAAAAACGATGAAAAATGCCGGACGGCCGGAAAAAGCCGTTTTCAAACCGTGCGCGGTGTGCTATGATGGTCGGGAAACAACGGACGGGAGGAGTGCGCATGATCTATCTTGACAACGCCGCGACCACGCTTCACAAGCCGCCGCAGGTCATCGACGCGGTGGCGCGCGCGATGGGGAGCTTCGGCAACAGTGCCCGCGGCACGCACGAGGGTGCGCTGACCGCCTCGCGCACGATCTACAACACGCGCTGCAAGCTTGCGGCGCTCTTCGGCTGCCCGCGGCCCGACCATGTGGCGTTCACCGCCAACTCGACCGAGGCGCTGAACATCGCCATTCACGGTCTTGCCCGCGCGGGCGACCATGTGCTCTCCACCGATCTGGAGCACAACTCCGTGCTCCGTCCGCTCTACCGCCTGCGCGATGAGCGCGGCGTGGCGCTGGACTTCGTGCCCGCAGACCGGCAGGGGCGCATCGACTACGCGGACCTTGAGCGCCTGCTCCGTCCCGAGACCCGCGCCATCGTCTGCACCCACGCCTCGAACCTGACGGGCGACGCGGTGGACCTTGCCCGCGTGGGCGCGCTTGCGCACGCGCATGGCGTGCTGCTTGTGGTGGACGCTTCACAGAGCGCGGGCGTGCTGCCCATCGACATGGAGCGGATGCACATCGATGTGCTCTGCTTCACGGGCCATAAATCCCTCATGGGGCCGCAGGGAACGGGCGGGCTGTGCCTGCGCGGCGACCCGGACATCCTGCCGTGGAAGGTCGGCGGGACGGGCGTGCAGACCTTCTCCGAGCGCCAGCCCGAGCAGTTGCCCGTGCGGCTCGAGGCGGGAACGCTCAACGGCCACGGCATCGCCGGACTGGACGCGGCGCTGGACTTCATCGCGGTGACCGGCATGGAGACCATCCGCGCGCACGAGACGGCGCTCATGCGCCGCTTCTATGAGGGCGTGCGGGACATCCCCGGCGTGACCGTCTACGGCGACTTCACGCACGAGCGCACGGCGGTCGTCGCGCTGAACATCGCGGACCTGGACTCCGGCGAGGTCGCCGACGCGCTCGCGGAGGACTACGGCATCGCCACGCGCTCGGGCGCGCACTGCGCGCCGCGGCTGCACCGTGCGCTCGGCACGGAGGGACAGGGCGCGGTGCGCTTCAGCTTCGGCTGGTACAACACCGAGGAGGAGACCGACGCGGCCATCCGCGCGGTGGAGGAGCTGGCGCGATGAGAGAGAGAAAGACGTGGCTGGTCGTGACCTTTCACACCACCGCCGCCGCCATCGGCATGGAGAAGCTCTGCGCGGCGCGCGGCCTTGCGGGGCGGCTCATTCCGGTGCCGCGCGCGCTGACCGCGGACTGCGGCATGGCATGGCGCGCCGAGATCGACAGGCGCGCCGCGCTCGAGGCGCTTGCCGCCGGTGAGGGGCTGGAGGTCGAGGGCTTTTACGAGCTGACGCTGTGAAAAAAGAACTATAGGAAACAGGACGGTAATATCATCGGAAAAACCGATGATATTACCGTTTTCTTCGGATAAATCCATTTGCCATTTTTTGACGGAGACTTTATACTGTGTTCATCAATATCTTTCTCAAAGAATAACGAGAGAGAAAGAACAAGGAGTGGAGAGAAAATGAAAAAGATCCATTGGGGCGTCGTCCTCGCGGGCGTGGCCGTCGGTCTTGCCGCCCTCATTCTCACAGCGATGGGCAACCCCGCCAACATGGGTTTCTGCATTGCCTGCTTCCTGCGCGACACCGCGGGCGCCTGCGGCCTGCACAGCGCCGCCAAGGTGCAGTACGTCCGTCCGGAGATCATCGGCCTCGTGCTCGGCGCGTTCCTCATGAGCGTGGCGGGCAAGGAGTTCAAGGCCCGCGCCGGCTCGTCGCCCGCGCTGCGCTTTGTCATCGGCGCGTTCGTCGTCATCGGCGCGCTCGCCTTCCTCGGCTGCCCGCTGCGTATGGTGCTCCGTCTCGGCGGCGGCGACCTGAACGCGCTCGTCGGTCTCATCGGCTTCTTTATCGGCATCCTCATCGGCATCGCCTGCCTCAAGCGCGGCTTCACGCTCAAGCGCTCCTACGAGGTCAGCGTCTCCGAGGGCAGCGTGCTGCCGACCGTGATGGCGGCGCTTTTGATCCTCGTGCTGACCGTACCCGCGCTGTTCAAGGCGTCCGAGGCCGGCCCCGGCTCCATGCACGCGCCGTTCTGGATCGCGCTGATCGTCGCGCTCGTGGTCGGCGCGCTGGCGCAGAAGAGCCGCCTTTGCATGGTCGGCGGTCTGCGCGACGCCGTGATGCTGGGGGACTTCCACCTGCTCTACGGCTTCGCGGCGATTTTTGTCGTCACGCTCGTCGGCAATCTTGCCATGAATAAGTTCAACCTTGGCTTCGCGCTTCAGCCCATCGCCCACAGCGCCCACGTCTGGAACCTGCTGGGCATGGTGCTCGTCGGCTGGGGCAGCGTGCTGCTCGGCGGCTGCCCGCTGCGTCAGCTCATCCTGGCGGCGCAGGGCAACGGCGACAGCGCCGTGACCGTGTTCGGCATGATCGTCGGCGCGGCTCTCGCGCACAACTTCGGCCTCGCCGGCAACCCCGACAGCAAGAACGAGGCCGGTCAGCTTGTGATCGGCGGCATCTCCACTGCGGGCAAGGTCGCCGTGATCGTCGGCCTGGTCGTGCTGCTGGTGATCGCCCTGTGGAATATGCCCAAAAAGGAGGCGGCAAAATGATCGACGCAAGAGGCTACTCCTGCCCCATGCCTGTAGTGATGGTGCAGAACGAGGTCAAGAAGAACGCGCCCGACACGCTCGAGGTGCTGGTGGACAGCCAGACCTGCGTGGAGAACGTGACCCGCTTCGGCGAGAAGCAGGGCTACACCGTGTCCTGCGCAAGCGAGGGCGGGGATTTCCGCCTGACGCTCAGAAAGTGAAAAAAGCGAGGGGAAGGTCAAGGACCTTCCCCTCGCTTTCTATTCTTCCTTCGGTGCGAGCACCGCGAGCAGCAGCCAGAGGTAGACGCCCGTGATGCAGCAGGCGACGGAGAAAAACGCCGTCACCACGTAGCAGAGCAGCGCCGCGCCCGCGACCGCGCAGCGGTCGCTTTCCGCATGGCGGTACGCGCGCCAAAGCGCGAGCGCAAGCAGCGCAAGGAACGCAAGCAGCGCCAACGCGCCCTGATCGACGAGGACGCCGAGGTATTCGTTGTGCGCGCTCGTGACGGCGAAGTAGGTGGTCTCGCCGCCGCGCTGCCAGTAGAACGGCGGGACGTCGCGCAGGTACAGCGTCCCGCAGCCGCCGCCGAGCAGCGGGCGCTCCGCGATGAGCGGCAGGAGGGAGCGCCAGATCAGGAGCCGCGACGAGCCGAAGGTCAGATCGACGTCGCCGTGCAGCAGCCGGTGCAGCTCGGAGAGCGTGCCGCCGTCGCCGGGAAAGAACCAGATAAGGGCGAACGCCGCCGCGGTGAGCAGAAGCGTCAGCGCCCACATCGCCCGCCGACGTCGCGGGAACAGCAGCGGCAGCCCGAGCACCGCCGTGACCGCGAGCCCGAGCAGCGCGGCGGCGACGCGCAGCTGCCAGAGCGTCCACATCGTCAGCGCGAACGGCGCGAGCAGCCATTTGGACCAGCCGCGCACGAGCGCCGCCGCCATCGCCGCGGCGCAGAGCGCGAGAAGGAAGGCGGTGAAGTCGATGTTGCCGGCGGCGCCGGCGTAGAAGCCGGAGTAGGCGACGTCGCCGTCGAAGTAGTTCAGCCCTGCGGGGTAGAGCCCAAAAGGATTTCGTCCCGTGAGCTGGACGAGCACGAGAAGATCGCACAGCGCGGCGGAGGCCGCCGCGGCATAGAGCAGCCGGCGGTCGGGCCGCAGGTGCCGCGCGAGGAGCAGAAAGACGGCAGCGTAGAGCGCGGCGGTCAGAAGTCCGTCCCGGCGCGTGCCGCCGAGCAGCACCGCCGTGCCGTAGGGCGAGAGCGCCGCGCTGAGCGCGGTGAGCGCGAGATAGGCGAGCGCGGCAAGGCACATCGGCTCGCGCCAGCGGACGGCCTTCCACGCGCCGAGGGCCGTCATCGCGAGGACGTAGCCCAGCGAGAGCAGCAGAAAGGCGCGGTACTTGCCCTCCATCATGCGCTCGTAGCCGCCGAGGGGAAGAAAGAGCGCGTAGACCGTGAGCAGGGCAAGGGCATAGAGATAGGAAATGCGTCTGCACAGCGCCATGACGGTTGCCCTCCTTCCAAAACGTTTTCTTCAGTATAAAATTTTGGGAAATTTTTGTCAATTTTTTGCGTCTAAGCTTTCAAACGCTTGACATAATGCGTTCCGGTTCGGTACAATAAGATAATAAAGAGAAGATAAGGAGGGCTTTTCCATGGAAGGTCGTCGTGTGAATCACAGCGCGCCGAAGCGCAATCCGCTGTATGTGATGTTTTTATGCCTGGTCGCGGCGGTGTTCGTGCTGCTGATCGTGGTGATCGTGCTGGGCGCGAAGCTCGGCGCGGCGCAGAAGGCGGCGAAGGGCGCCGAGACGCAGATCGAGGAGCTGCAGGAGCAGGTCAAGAAGCTGGAGGAAGAAAAGAAGGCCGCGGAGGATGCTGCGAATGAGCCGGACGAAAAGCTCCCCGGCGAGGATACGCCCGCGGTCGATCCGGACGAGACGAAGGAGCCGGATACGAGCGTGAGCGACAGCAAGAGGAAGGTCGGCTGGCTGGACCTCACGGGTCACAGCGAGGTCACGGTGCTGCCCAAGAAGGTGTTCAATGAGTATGTGTCCTACTACACCACCGCCGGTGTGAACCTGCGCAGCGGCCCGAGCACGAGCTACGGCAAGGTCCAGCTCGTCGACCGGGGCACAAAGATCAAGGCCGCGGCGAAGGAGGGCAACTGGACCTTCGTTTCCGTCGGCAGCAAGTTCGGCTGGATCAGCTCGGACTATCTTTCCACCAAGCCGCCGGTCGAGGTGACCTCCGGCAGCCTGAGCCGCACCTGAGGAGAATAGGAAAAAAGCGTTCCGCGGTGCGGAACGCTTTTTTGCGTCAGGTCTTGCCGCAGCCGCCCTTGCCGCTCAGCGAGCAGGAGGATTGAAAGCCGCAGGCGTTGCATTTGTTGTTCGGGTCGCGGGCGACCGTGCCGCCCAAAAAGGCGAGCGCCGCTTCCTCCGGCGTGCCGGAGAAGGTGGGGAAGAGCAGGATGCCCGCGGCGGCGGTCTCGAGCCGCTCGTCTCCGGGCAGCGCGCCGCAGACGAGTGCGTCCACGCCGTACGGCTCGAGCTGGGCGACCGCGGCAGCGGCGCCCTCGCCCGCGCGGGGGACGAAGAAGCGGCGGACGATGCGGCCGTGATCGTCCTCAAAAAACTGGAAGCCCTCGATGCCGGACAGGGTCTCGGCGGTCCGGTCGTTGGATACGGGAACGGCGATGCGCATGGCGGGAGTCCTCCTTTATCGTTTGAACTGCTCGGCGGCGCGGATGCAGCGCAGAAGATCGTCGAGCGTGTGGGTGTAGTCGATGTGGCTGCGGGCCTTGGCCTCGTCGCGCGGGACAGCCAGACGGTTGATGCTGAAAATGGCGCTGACGCCGACGTCGTAGGCTCCGTAGGCGTCGTCGCCCACATCGCCGACGATGGCAAAAACGGGTACGCCCCGCGCGTGAGCGCGGCGCGCCACGCCGCCCACGACCTTGCCGTGGGTGCTCTGCGCGTCGATGCGGCCCTCGCCGGTGATGACGAGGTCGGCGTCTGCGAGCAGGGCGTCGAAGCCGACCACGTCGAGCACGACCTCGATGCCGCGGCGCAGTTCCGCGCCCAGCAGGGCGACGCAGCCCGCGCCGAACGCGCCCGCCGCGCCGGCTCCGGGGAGCATGGCGACCGAGGCGTTCAGCTCGCGGCGGAAGGTCTCGTCCAACGCGCGGAGCTGACGGTCCAGCTCACGCACGGCGGCCTCGTCCGCGCCCTTCTGCGGCGCGAAAATGTGCGCCGCGCCGCTATGACCGTGCATGGGATTGGTGATGTCGCACATGGTGATCACGCGCACACCGTGAAGCCTTTCGCGCGCGGCGGAGGCGTCGATGTGCGCGATGCGGTCGAGCGTCGCGCCGACGGGAACGAAGGACGTGCCTCCCGCGTCCGTGAAGCGGACGCCCAATGCCGCGGCGCAGCCGCAGCCGCCGTCGTTCGTGGCGCTGCCGCCGAGACCGAGCACGATGCACCGCGCGCCGCGCGCGAGCGCGTCGGCGATGAGCTGTCCGACGCCGTAGGTCGTGGTGACGCAGGGGTTTTTGCGTCCGGCGACGAGCGGGAGTCCCGCTGCCGCAGCCATCTCGACGACTGCCGTGCCGTCCGGCAGCAGGCCGTAGGCCGCGTCGATCGGCTCGCCGTAGGGATTTTGCACGCCGGAGACGAGCACGCGCTCGCCGCCGCAGGAATCGAGGAAGCAGTCCACCGTCCCCTCGCCGCCGTCCGCCACGTTCAGCGCGCGGACCTTGCAGGCGGGGAAGAAGAGCGGGATGCGCTCGCGCGCGATGGCGCAGATGTCGCGGCTCGGCAGCGAGCCCTTGAAGGAATCGGAGATCACGATGCACTTTTTCATGCCCTTTGCCTCCCGTGCGGGTGTTTTTCCTATAGTATATGCAAGCCGCGCGCGGGATGCAAGTCCTTTCCGCCGCAGCGGTAGGAGGAAGAAAACTGCATCTTGCCATATTGCACAAAATATAGCGATGAAATTGTGCGGATTTGCAGATATTTACCTCTTGACTTTAAAGCTCTAAAGGAATATACTCCGAACATCAAATGAGTTTGCCCCACGGGGCGGACGGAAGGGAGATCCGCAATGCTGAGCCGCTATTCCTTTTTCATTTTCGCGTTCCGCTTTGCGGGCCGCTATTTCGGCACGCCCTCCCGGAGCCGTCGATGAGAAGAAAACGCATTTGCAAAAGAGTGTGAGCAAAGCGGTTTCGTCCGACGGGCGGGACCGCTCTTTAATTTGTTCAAATGAAAAGGAGAAGTACCATGAAAAAGAAGCTTATCGCCATGCTGCTTTCCGCAGCGATGTGTCTCAGCCTTGCCGCCTGCGGCCAGAAGGCTGATACCCCCGATACCACCGATCCCGCCGAGCCGAGCGGCGACGCCGCGACCTACACCGTCGGCATCTGCCAGCTCGTGCAGCATGAGGCGCTTGACGCCGCGACCCAGGGCTTCATCGACGCGCTGAACGAGGCGCTGCCCGGTCAGGTCAAGATTGAGGAGAAGAACGCCTCCGGCGATTCCAACAGCTGCGCCACCATCGTCAACGGCTTTGTCTCCGAGGGCGTGGACCTCATCATGGCGAACGCGACCGCCGCGCTGCAGGCGGCGGCCTCCGCGACGAGCGACATCCCCGTTCTCGGCACCTCCATCACCGCCTACGGCGTGGCGCTGGACATTGACGATTTCTCCGGCACCGTCGGCGGCAACGTCTCCGGCACGAGCGATCTGGCCGACCTGAGCAAGCAGGCGGACATGATCACCGAGTGGTTCCCCGAGACGCAGAAGGTCGGTCTGCTGTTCTGCTCCGCCGAGCCGAACTCCCGTTACCAGATCGAGGAGGTCGCCAAGAACCTGTCCGCCAAAGGCATTGAGACCAAGGAATTTGCCTTCACCGACACCAACGACGTTTCCTCCGTCACGCAGGCTGCCTGCGACTGGGCCGATGTGATCTATGTTCCCACCGATAACACCGCCGCCTCCAACACCGAGGCAATCGCCAACGTCACCGTTCCCGCCAAGACCCCGGTCATCGCCGGTGAGGAGGGCATCTGCAAGGGCTGCGGTGTGGCGACCCTGTCCATCAGCTACTACGATCTCGGCATGACCACCGGCAAGATGGCCGCCAAGATCCTGACCGGCGAGGCGGATATCTCCACCATGCCCATCGAATTCACCACCGCAACGCCGAAGTACAACGCCTCCATGTGCGAGACGCTCGGCATCACTCCGCTGGAGGGCTACACCGCCATCGCGGAGTAAGCGGAATATCCCCGATGGGAGAGGGGCGCCGCCCCTCTCCCATAACGAAGTGTTTGGAGGAAAAGAACGATGAGTTTCCTGACGTCTCTGCTCAACGCGCTGCCCGGCGCAGTCGCCCAGGGCCTGATCTGGGGCATCATGGCGATCGGCGTATACATCACCTACCGCATCCTTGACGTGGCGGATCTGACGGTGGACGGCTCGCTTGCCACCGGCGGCGCGGTCTGCGTGATGCTCATTCGCGCGGGCGTGAGCCCGTGGCCGGCGCTTTTGTGCGCGATGCTCGCCGGTATGCTGGCGGGTCTTGTCACGGGTCTTTTTCACACGAAGTGCGGCATCCCCGCCATCCTTGCCGGTATCCTCACGCAGCTCTCGCTCTACTCGGTCAACCTGCGCATCATGGAGAGCAAGGCGAATCAGGCGGTCAGCGTGGATAAGTACGACCTGCTTGTTTCCCAGCGCTATGTGCGCACCTTCTCGCCCGTGGGCGAGCTGCTGACGAAGAATCCGCTGCCGCTGCTGCTGCTCTTCACCGCCGCGGTGATCGCGCTGCTCTACTGGTTCTTCGGCACGGAGAAGGGCTGCTCCATCCGCGCCACCGGCGCGAACCAGAACATGGCCCGCGCGCAGGGCATCGACACCAGCGCCAACGTGGTGCTCGGGCTGATGCTCTCCAACGGACTGGTCGCGCTCTCCGGCGCGCTGCTCGCCCAGTATCAGGGCTCGAGCGACGTGCAGATGGGCCGCGGCGCCATCGTCATCGGCCTTGCCGCCGTCATCATCGGCGAGGGCGTGGTCGGCAAGATCTTCATCAACTTCGGCCTTCGGCTCTTTGCCGTTTCCATCGGCGCGATCCTTTACTACATCGTGCTGCAGGCCGCGCTCCAGCTTGGTCTGAACACCAACGATCTCAAGCTCGTCACGGCGCTGATCGTGGCGGTGTTCCTCGCCATTCCGTACTGGAAGAGCAAGGCGTTCCACGGCAAGGCACAGAAGGGAGGCGCGCACCATGCTTGAGCTCAAGAACATCTGCAAGACCTTCAACCCCGGCACCATCAACGCCAAATCGGCGCTCAACGACCTGAGCCTGACGCTCGCCGACGGTGATTTCGTCACCGTCATCGGCGGCAACGGCGCG
>ERZ780226.1340-NODE-1340-length-19503-cov-3.208968_pt1 | contig 19503 bp, 18 predicted proteins | sample MGYA00511165_ERZ780226 | MGnify/ENA primary metagenome ERZ780226 (study PRJEB29588, sample SAMEA2152373) | human gut metagenome | biome: human gut; feature: human-associated habitat; material: faeces | place: Denmark | collected 2008/2010 ...
GTACGGCAGGTTCCAAAACGGGTTGATACGCTCGTCGAGCAGCTGCGCAGAGGCAGTGGAGTTGGCAAGGTGGTACGAGGGTATGAAGCTGATGTCGTCGAGGTAGCGCGACACGAGGTAGTCGAAGGTCTCCTTTGGCATATAGCGCCCATCGAGCACGAACTTGAAGTCGTCTTCGACGGCAGGGCGGTAGAGCGTGTCCATCCTTGCTTTGAACTCGGGCTCTTTGTTGTTGAACAGCTTGTCGTAGAACGAGGGGCGGCGCATGACGCAGCGCACGAGCGACTTGAAGAAGTCGCTCAGATCCAAGGAGCGGGCGCCCGTCTCGAAATGCACGTAATAGGGGAGCATCTCCGAGCTGCCCTCGGGAGAAAGCGGGGCTTCGAGCAGGCGGTCTGCCGGGACATTGGCTGTCAACTCATCGGCGAGGTCGTGCCTGAAGACGTACATCGCGACGTCGTACTTGCCGTCGAAGTGGTAGTAGAACGTGTTGCGGTTGATCCCCAGTTCCTTGATGATCTTCGCGATGTGCACGCTCCTCATCGAAGAGGCTTCCGTGATGTCGACGACGGCGTCTACGATTTTCTGCTTCATCGCGCTTTTCATGGTGAGAGACGCTTCCTGCAGGAGTGGGGGATGGGGCTAGATAGTTATTATCAAAAACTGTCTATTAAATTATGAGCATTTCCTGAGCAAAATAGAAGCCAGAAACGAGAATCACGCCGAGTGTCTTCAAACGGGTGTGGCTTCCACGGAAAAGGAGAGATACGCATGGACTTTGGGTACACGGACGAACAAGAGCTGCTCGTCGATAGCATCAAGGAATTCTGCGAGCGCTACACCAGCGAAGAGCAGATCAAGGAGATGTACAAAGACCACAAGATGAGCGAGGAGCTCACGAGCGCCTGGATGGAAAACGGGTTCGGCCTGATGGGCATCCCCGAGCAGTACGAGGGCATCGACACCGACCTCGTCACGCTGGGCATCCTCACCGAGGAGTTCGCGCACTACTCCGGCTGCATGCTCCCCACGCTCAACAACACGCTTGCCATGCGCGACTTCATCGACTTCGGCGCATCTCCCGAGCAGATCGAAGAGGCCATGGGGTCGTACCTCGAGACCGGTCAGCCCATTTTCTCGCTCGGCTTCTCCGAGCCCGGAGCAGGTTCCGATAACCAGGCCATGACCTGCGTGACCAAGAAGCAGGAAGACGGAACCTACCTGCTCAACGGCCAGAAGACCTGGGTTACCCAGGGCGAGATCTTCCCCAACGTGCTCGTGATCGCAAAAGACGAGGACCCCTCGCGCCAGAACCGCAATATGTCCATGTGGATCATCCCGCGCGAGACCGAGGGCCTTTCCACGGCGCCGCTCAACAAGATCGGCCAGCAGGCCAGCGCATTTTGCGAGATGTACTTCGACGACGTCAAGCTGACCGAGGACATGCGCATCGGCGAGCCGGGCAAGGGCTTTTTCAATCTCATGAAGAACTTCGAGACCGAGCGCTGCCTGATCGTCGCGCAGTGCATCGGCACCGCCCAGGCGGCAATGGATGACGCCGCGGCGTATGTCTCCGAGCGCCAGGCATTCGGCCATCCCATTGCGGACTACCAGCTCATCCAGCTCAAGCTGACCGAGATGGAGACCGCTCTGCAGAACTCCCGCAATATGCTCTACAAGACCCTGTGGAAGATGGACAACGGCCAGTCCGTGCGCATAGATTCCGCGCTGCTCAAGCGCTACGCGGGCAAGGCGTGCACCGAGGTCGCGTCCGAGGCCATGCAGATTTACGGTGGCCTGGGCTACACCGACGAGACCCGCATCGGCCGCATCTGGGTCGACCTGCGCGGTATGCAAATCGCGGGCGGCACCGACGAGATCATGGTCTACATCGCAGGGCGTCAGCTCGCGAAGAAGTACGCACGCAGCTAACGCTTGTAAGCTTGTATTACAAACCTCTGGACGCAGGAAAACTGCAGGTCGCAGGGTTTTCTGCGTCCGGGGGCATCAAGCCGCGGCAGGTCGTGAGGGCCCCGGGCCGCGGTTCCCGTCATCTTTCGCGAGCCTGCAGGTGAGCGCTCGCGCCGTGTCCGCAAACGCGCGCGACGAGCAATTGGGGAGTGGTATCACGTATGGTGCAGGGCCTTTCCACCGCTGCAGACGGTGGTAGCAAGTTCCAGGAGCTTTCCCTGATGCAACTCATCAGGAACGTCTATCTCGAGTCTCCACACCAGCGCTTCGGGATGGGTCTCGACGACTCGATCAGCTATGGGACAGCGTACCGGAGCGCGAACGCGCTCGCGTGGTACTTCCAAGACGAGTGCGGGCTGAAGCCCGGGTCCACCGTGGTCTTCTCGTTTCCCAACCTCATCATCACGCCCGTGATCATGGCCGCCGTGCAGCTGTGCGGCGCGCGCATGGCCATGTTCTCGCACCGCCTCGAGCAAGAGGAGTTCGAGCGGGCGACGCATCTGGTAAAGCCCGACGTGCTCATCATGTCATCGCCCGATGCCTGCCTCCAGGCGCAGCAGGTGGCTCCCGACGCGCGGGTGTTTGCCGCCGGCTGCCCCAGCGCGCCGGTCCCCCTCATAGAGGACCTGATCCAAGAAGGCGGCTTCGACGAGGACCGCTCGTTTCCCAACTGCTCGGCGGACAGCCCGATCATCGTGTTCTCGTCCGGCTCGACTGGCGTGCCCAAGGCCATCGTCAACAAGGCGTCTTCCTTCGGACTGAATGGCAGGGCTCTCAGAAAGGCGTTTTCCATCGAGCGCGACGACGTGCTATACGTTCCCGTGCCGATGAACCATGTGTTCGGAATCGTCGGCATCTACGCGACGCTCGTGTCGGGAGCCTCGTTTGTGACAAGTGCCCGCTACCATCCCGAGGAAGCATGCACGCTCATCGACACTACGGGCGCGACGATGCACCTTGGCGTCTCGACGATGTTCTTGCGCGAACTTCGTGTGATGGAGAGCGGCGCGTGGAGCTTGCAGTCGCTCAGGACGGGTCTTGTGGCAGGTGCCGGATGCCCGCCGCAGGTCATATTCGAGTTCGAAGAGCGCTTCGGCTGCCGGCTCATGCAGTCCTATGGCATGAGCGAGACCGCCGCGACGCTCACCGTGACGCCCCTCGAGCTTTCGGCAGGAGAGCGGGCGGCAACCGTCGGGGTCTGCATCGAGGGGGCGCAGGCCAAGCTGCTCCCGGGCACGGACGAGATCGCCTGCAAGAGCGCCTCGATGATGATGGGGGTGCTTCAGGAGGACGGCTCGCTCAAGCTCGACCTGGACGAAGACGGCTGGTTCCACACGGGGGACGTGGGAAAGCTTGACGCGAACGGCATGTTTTCGATTGTGGGCAGGCTCAAGGACATGATCATCCGCGGCGGCATCAACATCTTCCCGGCAGAGATCGAGGCGGCCTACGAGCAAAACGAGGACATCTCGTCGTGCTGCGTGGTCGGCTGCCCCGACGATGACCTGGGGGAGCGCACCTGCCTGTGCGTCACCATGAAGCCGGGTGATCAGACGAGCGCGCGCGACCTGCGCCTGTGGTCGAAGGGGCGCATCGAGAAATGCAAGATGCCCGACTACGTGCTCAAGATGAAGGAGTTTCCGCTGCTGGGAAACGGTAAGATTGACAAGAGGGCGCTGAGGCAGCAGGTACGGGCCTGCCTCAGAGGCGCGCGTTCGGAATGATTCGAGGCAAAGGAAAGACGACATGGACATCGAACTGAAGGAGCGCGTTTACAGGGCAGTCGACGAGTTCTGCGACGAGCGCATTACCGAAGAGCACATCAAGGACTGGTGCGCATCCGGAGGCGTCCCGAGTGCCGATTATCGGGCGTTCTACGAAAGCGAGCTCGGCAACTACTGCCTTCCCCCGCAAATCGGCGGCTGGGGCGGCCCCTTTATCGTGCGTGCCCTGCTCGTCGCCCGTCTCGCGCGTCGCGCAGGCGCCATCCTGCCGTACCAGACCGACATGAACTCCATGGCGCTGCTCTCGACCATGGGCTCGCTTTCGCAGCAGGAGATCGTCGAAGACCTCACCGCCCGTAACGGCCGCGTGCTGTTCTCGCAGGCGTTTTCCGAAGGCGCCATCCAGGACGACTCGGCGAGCGTCGTTACCGAGGTCACGGCGGACGAAGGCGGCCTGTACCTCGACGGCGCCAAGACCTACGTCGCAAACGGCCAGTTCATCGCCGACACGCTCGTGCTCACGCAGGACATGGTCTGCGGGGCGCAAGACGGCGGCATGTCGCTGTGGCTCGTGCCCATCAACGAAGAAGGTGTCTACACGTACCCGCTCAACACGGTGGGCCAGGAGATGCTCGCACCGGCGCGCATCGAGTTCGACCACGTCAAGCTCAACCCTGAATGGCAGATCCAGACCGGGGGCATGCTCAACAAGATGCTCGAGCGCCAGTACGAGCTCGGGCGCATCCTCACCTGCGCGGCAAGCTTTGGGCTTGCTCAAGCGGCCCTCGACGATGCGCTCGTTCGCTGCTCGACGCGCAAGACGAGGGGCAGGTATCTGGGGTCGCTGCCCCAGATTGAAGCGATGCTCGTCGAGATGGCGGCGAAGATCCGCTCGATGGGGACGATGATCGAGCGCGCCGCCGATTCCGTCTCGAACGATGCGTCCAGAGACGAGCAGCAGCTCAACTGCTCGCTTATGAAGTACTACGTGCCCCAGGCCGCGACCTCGGTGGCAAGCGACGCGCTGCAGATCTTTGGCGGCATCGGCTACACGGACGACTCGCGCGTGAGCCGCATCTGGCGCGACTGCCGTGGCAACCAGATTGCGCAGGGCGCTGACGAGATGATGATCCACACGGTCGCCAAGCAGCTCCTCAAAGGGTACACGGGCACGCTTAAAGACCTCTAGCGCTGGGCTGGAGCTACGCGGCAAATACGGCAATTATCCATAGCCAGCGGGGTGGTCGTGCGGGTATCGTGAGAACGGCCCGTTTTGGGCACAGAAGACCGAACACAGGAAGGCTGCGGGATGACAGAGTTTAACGAGATCACTCCGGAGATTGTCGAGGCGCTCAAGGCAATTGTGGGCGAGGCGAACTGCCAGATAGGCGACGAGATCGGCGAGGACTACACGCGTGACGAGATGCCGATCTACGGATCTGGCAAGCCCGAGGTCGTCGTCTTGCCGGCGAGTACCGAAGAAGTGTCGCAGATCATGAGAATCTGCAACGAGCACACGATTCCCGTGACCGTGCGCGGCGCCGGCACGGGCCTGGTCGGCGGCAGCGTCCCGCTTTTCGGCGGGGTCGTCTTGTGCACGATGCGCATGGACAAGATCCTCGAGTACGACATGGACAACCTCACGGTCCGCATCCAGCCCGGTGTGAGACTCGCCGACCTTGCGGCCGATGCGCTCACCCGCGGGCTGATGTATCCGCCCGACCCGGGCGAGAAGACCGGCTCTGTGGGTGGAAACGTCAGCACGAACGCCGGCGGCATGCGCGCCGTCAAATATGGGACCACGCGCGATTACGTGCTCGCTCTCACGGCTGTGCTCGCAAGCGGCGAGGTCGTCCGCCTCGGACGTCCCGTCGTCAAGGCCAGCTCCGGCTACAGCCTCATGCACCTCGTCATCGGCTCCGAGGGCACGCTCGCGGTCATAACCGAGCTCACCATGAAACTCATCCCCAGGCCTCAGGCAGACATGACGTTCATCCTCCCATTCGAGGATATCGAGCACGCGATTGGCGCCGTGCCCAAGATCAAGCTCGCCGGCCTGGCACCGCAGTCGCTCGAGTTCATGGAGCGCGACATCGTCGACTCGTCTGCGGCGCATACGGGCAATGCCGTCATCCCGACCAACGTGCAGGGCAACGAGGTCGGTGCCTACATCCTCGTGACGCTTGACGGCAACGACGAGGACGAGATCTTCGCGCGTGCCGAGCAGCTTGCCGAGATTGCCGACGAGCTGGGTGCCTTCGACACGCTCGTCATCGACCAGCCTTCAATCAAAGAGGCGGTCTGGGCGGCACGCAGCGCGTTTCTGTCCGTCATCGAGGAAGAGGAGAAGCTCGTCGACGAGATGGACGTCTGCGTCCCGGTCGACAAGATTCCCGCGTTTCTCGAGTACATCCACGAGGTGGGCAGGGAGAACGAGATCAGGATCCGCTCCTTTGGCCATGCGGGAGACGGCAACCTCCATATTTACTGCTGTTCGAACAGCATGGAGAAAGATGCCTTCCTCGAAAAGGTGGATGCCGTCATGCACGCGGCGTATGCCAAGGCGACGGAGTTTGATGGGCAGGTTTCTGGAGAGCACGGCATCGGGCACGCCAAGAAGCAGTATCTGCGCGAGTCGCTGGGCGACACGTCCATCGAGCTCATGGCGGGCATCAAGCAGGTGTTCGACCCCAAGGGCATCTTGAATCCGGGCAAAATCTGCAGCTAAGACCCTCAATCATCGTTTGCAACGAGCCGCCGGCACCCAGATGGGTTCCGGCGGCTTTCTGATATCCAGACACACAATAAAAATGTCTAAATGATAAGTTCTGAGAATGATTCCCCATTCTATATCCTGAGAAAACTGAATCAATTGTTTTTCTTCATGTACAGACAATACGAAAAACTGCCTATTACTTTCTCAAGCCAGTATTTCCACAATGAAGGTAGAAACCATGCGCCGCGAGTGCAGCGCGCATATCTTTCGAGGAGGAAACATGGAAGACGTCAAGCGTCCGCTTGAAGGTATCAAGGTCGTCGAGATGGCGACCTTCATCGCAGTCCCCGCAGTTGGCCGTATCCTGGCAGACCTCGGTGCCGAGGTGATCAAGATCGAGTCTGCCAAGGGCGATAACCTGCGCTACACCGCCCCCAACGAGGGCCGTCCGTCCGACCCGCATGAAGACATCAACTTCGACCTGGAAAACGGCGGCAAGAAGGGCATCGTCGTCGACCTGCGCACGGACAAGGGGCGTGAGGTCTTGTTCAAGCTGCTCGACGACGCCGACGTGTTCCTGACCAACTGGCGCCCGCAGGCACTCGCGCGCAAGAACCTGACCTACGACGATCTCAAGGGGCGCTACCCGAGCCTCGTCTACGCAAACCTCACCGGCTATGGTGAGAAAGGCCCCGACAAGGATCTTCCCGGCTTCGACTACACCGCCTTCTTCGCGCGTAGCGGCTGGTCTGGCTCGCTGTATCAGAAGGGCACCGTGCCGTCCAACCTGATTCCTGCCCTGGGTGACCATCAGGGAGCGCTCGCGCTCACCGTCGGCGTGCTCGCTGCGCTGTTCCGTGCCAAGACGACCGGCATGGGCGAGAAAGTTTCCACGAACCTCCTGCACACTGCCGTGTGGGTGCAGTCCTTCCAAATCCAGGGCGCGCAGTACGGCGACGAGTTCGGTGGCGTTTCCTATCCGTTCGACCGTCGCGACAACCAGCTCCCGTACCAGCCCGCCGTCCAGACCAAAGACGGTCGTTTCCTGCAGGTCATGGGTCCCAATTTCGGCATCTACTACTCGCTCATCATGAAGGCGATCGGGCGCGAGGACGTGCTCGACGACCCCGTCTTGAGCGACCAGAAGGAAAGGATCCCCCCCGGCCGTGTGGGCGAGGCCTACGACATCATCCAGGAGGGCTTCAAGCAGAAGACCGCCGCGGAGTGGGCGCCGATCCTGACCGAGCTCGACATTCCGTTTGCTCTGTGCAAGACCTACGAGGAGGTCGTGAAAGACGAGCAGGCGTGGGCAAACGATGTCTTTTGCGAAGTCGACTATCCGCGTGGCCCGAAGGCAATGGTCCGCACCCCAATCGACCTTGAGGAAACCCCGCTCCCTGAATACGAGAAGGCGCCGCTTCTGGGTGCCGACACGGTGAGCGTGCTCGAGGGACTTGGCTACGAGCAGTCCGAGATTCAGGCGATGATCGACGACAAGACCGTCGGCATCTGGGAAGAGAAGTAGGAGGCACCCCATGGTCCAATTGGAACCTGCAAAAAGCGTAGCCGGACGCGTCCTCGCCGAAGTCGCGAACGACGTGTACGAAGACGCCCTCAAGGCGAAGGCGCGAGGCGAAAAAGTCGGCTGGATCTCCTCCAATTTCCCGCAGGAAATCCCGACAACGCTCGGCATCCCGTGCGTGTACCCCGAAAGCCAGGCGGCCGCGATTTCTGCAAAGGGCGCCGGTCAGGAGATGTGCGAGCATGCCGAAGGCGAGCTCGGCTTTTCCAACGACATCTGCGCCTACTCGCGCATCAGCATGGCGTATGCGGACCTTGCCAAGTGCCCTAATGGCGAGCGCGAGATGCCCCTACCTGATTTCGTCCTGTGTTGCAACAACATCTGCGATTGCATGCTCAAGTGGTACGAGAACCTGGGCAAGACGCTGAACATTCCCGTCATCGTCATCGACGTTCCCTTCAACAACAAGTACGACGTCGACCGCAAGCGCATCGAGTACATGGGCGCGCAGTTCCGCGACGCCATCGCGCAGCTCGAGGAGATCACGGGCAAGAAGTGGGACGAGAAGAAGTTCGAGGAGGTCTGCCGCATCTCTGGCCGCATCGGCGAGGAATGGCTCAAGGCGACCAAGTACCTGAACTACAAGCCGGCGCCGTACAAGGGCTTCGACCTGTTCAACCACATGGCCGTCGCCACGATGGCACGCGGCCAGCAGCGCTCGTTCGATGCGTTCATCGAGTTCAACAAAGAGTGCGAGCAGTTCATCAAGGAGCACAAGTCGACGTTCAAGGGCGAGGAGAAGTACCGCGTCATGTTCGAGGGCATCGCGTGCTGGCCGTACCTGCGCGTCACCTACTCCACGATGAAGAACCTCGGCATCAACGTGACCTCGTGCGTCTATGGCCCGTCGTTCGCGTTCCAGTACCACAACTTCGACGAGATGATGGAAGCCTACGCGTCCGTCCCGAACTCGATTAACATCGAGCGCTCCACCGAGCTGCGCGAGCGCCTGTGCCTGGAAGGCAAGGTAGACGGCGGCCTCGTCCACATCAACCGCTCCTGCAAGATGTGGTCTTCGACCATGCCCGAGATGGCGCGCCGCATCACCAACGACCTGAACATCCCGGTGGTCACCTTTGACGGCGACCAATCCGACCCGCGCAACTTCAGCGAAGAACAGTACGTCACGCGCGTCCAGGGGCTTGCCGAGATCATGGCAGCCAACGCGCAGAAGGGGGAGTAGAAGATGGCGACCATCAACGAACTCGTAGCACAGCTTTCAGAGGTAGCCGCCAACCCCACAGCCGAGCTCGACCGCCATATCGCCGCAGGCAAGAAGGTCATCGGCGTCGGGCCGTACTATGTTCCCGAAGAGCTCGTGTACGCGGCGGGTGGCGTGCCGTTTGGCGTGTGGGGCCGCATGGGCACCGCCACCGAGGCGCGCAAGTACTTTCCGCCGTTTTACTGCTCGCTGTGCCAGATGACGCTCGAGATGGGGCTCAACCACGAGCTGGACAAGCTGTCCGGCTTCATGACTGCGGCCCTGTGCGACACCCAGCGCGGCTTCTCGCAGAACTTCCGCGTCGGCGTGAGCCAGGTCCCGATGATCTTCGTCTCGCAGCCTCAGAACCGCGCCACCAAGGCCGGGCATGACTATGCCGTGAGCTCGTATCGCGAGCTCAAGACCACGGTGGGCGAGGCGTGCGATGCCATCATTGACGACGCGGACCTGTCTGCGGCGATCAGGCTCTACAACGAGTGGCGTGCTGCGATGCGCACCTTCGTCAAGCTTGCCGGCGAGCGTCCGGCGCTCATCAGCGTCTCTGCGCGCAACGATGTCGTGAACGCCGGCTACTACATGGACAAGGCCGAGCACCTCGCCAAGGTGCGCGAGCTCAACGAGCTGCTCGCGGCGCAGGAGCCCGATACGGACGGCTACTCCAAGATCGTGCTGTCGGGCATCCTCTACGACATCCCGGCGATCAAGGACATGCTCGACGAGAACAAGTACGCCATCGTCGCAGACGATATCGCCAAGGAGTCCCGCGCGTTCGCGCTGCAGGTCCCCGAAAAGGGCGACCCCATCGAGGCCCTGGCAAGCGGCTATTGCGCGCTCAACAACGATTCCATCCTCTTCGATCCGGAGAAATCGCACATCTCCCACGTCGTCGACATCGCGAAGGAAAGCGGCGCACAGGGCGTCGTGCTGCTGCTCGCCAAGTTCTGCGACCCAGAGGAGTTCGATGCCCCGCTGCTGGCAAAGGCCTGCCGCGAAGCCGGGCTTCCTCTCGTCCAGATCGAGGTAGATCAGTCCGCAGAGAGCTACGAGCAGGCCCGCACCCTGCTCGAGACCTTCAAAGAGCTCCTGTAGGATAGGCGGAAAAAAGACGTCCGGGCGCGCCGGCAGGTGTTGGGCGGAGCAGGCTCCGTGCCAATGCGGTGAGGCGCGCTCGCGTGCGATAAGGAGAATCAAGGCATGGCAGAGACGTTTTTCCTGGGAATTGACATCGGTTCCACGGCTTCCAAGTGCGTCATCGTCGACGCGGCGGGCGAGGTCCGCGGCACGGGGCTGTACCCCTCCGGCGCGGGCACCAAGGGGCCGAGGGCGGCGATGGACGAGGCGTTGTCGAAGGCGGGCATCGCGTTCGAGGACATCGCGCGTTCTGTTGCAACCGGGTACGGCCGCAAGCTCATGGACTGGGCTGATTCCCAGGTCTCCGAGCTCTCCTGCCATGCCAAGGGCGCCTCGCACCTGTTCGAAGGCGTTCGGACGATCATCGACATCGGCGGCCAGGATGCGAAAGTACTGCGTCTGGCACCTGACGGCACGCTCGAGAACTTCGTGATGAACGACAAGTGCGCTGCCGGCACGGGCAGGTTCCTCGACGTGATGGCAGGCGTGTTCGGTATCGATGTCTCGGAGCTCTCCGACTACGATCGCCAGTCGGACGCCGTTACGTCCGTGTCCTCGACGTGCACGGTGTTCGCCGAATCCGAAGTCATCTCAAAGCTCGCGAGCGGCGAGCCCATCGCGAACATCGTTGCCGGCGTGCATGAATCCGTCGTCGACCGGAGCTGTGGGCTGGCAAAGCGCATCGGCGTGGTGCCGCCCGTCGCCATGACCGGCGGTGTTGCGCTCAACGACGCGCTGCGCGAACGGCTGGCGGCAAAGCTCGGCTATCCCATCGAGACGTCCGAATTCGCTCAGTTCAACGGCGCGTACGGCGCGGCACTCTACGCGCTCGAAGGCCGCTAGAAAACTGCAAATTGGGGACAGTCCCCAATTTGCAGTTTTGTATGGAGAGGCCCCTTAATCTTCCAGATACGCACCGGTCTGGCGGCTCCACAGCTGCGCGTACTCGCCACCCTGCGCGATGAGCTCGGCGTGCGGTCCGTCTTCGACGATCTTTCCCCGGTCGAGCACGACGATGCGGTCGAGGCTCGCAACGGTGGAAAGCCGGTGCGCGACCACGATGGACGTGCGCCCCTGCATGAGCTTCTCGAGCGCGTCTTGCACGAGCTTCTCGCTCTCGGAATCCAACGCGCTCGTCGCCTCGTCCAGCACGAGAATCGGCGCGTTTGCGAGCATGGCGCGCGCGATGGCGACGCGCTGGCGCTGCCCGCCCGACAACTTGATGCCGCGCTCGCCGGTCACGGTGTCAAAGCCCTGCGGCAACCGTTCGATGAACTCGAGCGCGTTTGCTTGGCGTGCCGCCTCGCGAATCTCGTCCATCGAGGCGTCCGGGCGGGCGTAGGAGATGTTCTCCGCGATGGTGCGGTGGAAGAGCAGCGCCTCCTGCGGGACGTAGGCGACCTGCCGGCGCAGGCTCTGCTGCGTGCCCTTCGCGACGTTTTGCCCGTCGATCAAGATCTCGCCTTCCTGGATGTCGGACAGGCGCAGCAAAAGTTTGGTGAGCGTCGTCTTGCCCGCACCCGACCTGCCCACGAGGCCGACACGCTGACCTGCGGGAATATGCAGGTTGAAGTTGTCGAACACCTTCGTTTTGGCATTGCCGTCGGTGTACCAGAAGTTCAGGTCTTTGAAGTCGATGTCGCCGGCGGTCACCTTGAGCGGCTTGGCATTGGGCTCGTCTGCCACCAGGCGCGGCTCGTCGAGCACGCTGGTCATGCCCGAGGCATCTCCAAATGCGACGTTGAAGCGCTGCAGGCCACGGCTGATGAAGTTGAACTGGTTCGTGATGGTGTAGGTGTACGTGAACATGATGACGAGCGTGCCCGGCGTGATGCCGAACCACGCGTTGCCGCCTGCAATGAACACGGCCACCACCGACATGATGGCAAGCGCGATGCATGCGGTGATGATTCCGCGTGCGAGCGAGGCCATCATGCGCTTGGTGTCGCGCGCCACGACCTCGCGGTTCGCGCGGTCGAACAGCTTGCGCTCATAATCCTCGCGCCCGTAGGTCTTGACGGCGAGGATGTTGGTGACGGCATCCGACAGTGCGCCCGAGAGCGTGTTCTGCGCATCGGCCGCATCCTCGTTGAGCGAGAGGATCCGCTTGTACATCACATACGAGACGATGGCGTAGACGACCAGCAGCGCCATGAGGATGACCACGTACGCGGGCACGCGGGGGATCAAGATGATGCAGGTGGCGATGATGGAGCAGATGATGGGGAGGAAGGGGAACGTGATGTTCTCGAGCATCTGCGAGTAGGCGTTCATGAACTTGGTGGTCTGGCTCACGAGCGTGCCGCCAAAGCGGTTGGAGTGGAAGGTCATGGACTGGTTCGAGAGCGCGTCGAACGCCTCGGTCGCGAGGTCGTAGCTCGCGGCGATCTCGAGCTTGAACGACGTGTAGTCCTGCACCTTGCTGCATGCCTGGCCGATGAGGTTGATGCCGCCGAGCGCGATGATGTAGGGGCCGAACACCTCGAAGACCTGGTCGGGTGCGACGGGCTCGGCGCTCACGCGATCGACGATCATGCTCATGAGCAGCGGGTTGCCGTAGCTGAGCAGGACGATAAATCCGATGGAGGAGAGCATGAGGCCTATGAACAGCCCCAGGTGCTTGGATGTGGCAGCCCAGTAATAGTGGAGCGTGCGCCGTGCCGTGGATTTCTTGTTCTGCTGTGCCATGGTGTCCTCTCTGAAGCGTATCTCCGAGACGATACTGGTACGCGGCGCCTGCGCCAAGAGGACGTCATCGACACGTCATGAAAGCGTGAACGGCCTCGCTGCGCTTGGGGCCGCCCTCATGCTCTCTCGCATGCTCGTGCGGTTTGCCATGACCTCGAGAAACTTGCCCGTGACAGCCGAGTTGAAGCCGGTCGGGCGTAACAGCGTGTCGACAACCTCGTCGCCGTCCATGATGGCGACCTTTGTCATGGTCGATCCGATGTCGATGCCTATGTGGGAGCGAGACATGTCTTTCACGCCTTTCGTCAGTACATGTCGAGGACGAACACGCCCTCGTGGTCGAGTCCGTAGGCTTCGAGGGCGCCTTCGATTTCCGCGTGCTTCTCCACGTCGGCGGCCCATGCAAAGCCGCATCCCGCGTCGAGCTCGCTCGGGACGGGGATGATGCGCCCTGCGAACCCGTGCTCCTTCGCGCTGTCCTCCACAGCGAGCGCATCGGAAAGCGACGAGAACGTGACGATCACCTTGGGGGTCTTCGTGCGCTGCATCTGCTATGCCCTCGCAATCTCGCGCAGGGCGCGGATGCCGGCGTCGACCTCTTCGGGCGTGTTGAAGCTCGAGAAGCTGAAGCGCACCGCACCCTGGGTGTCGGTGCCGAGTGCCCTGTGCATGAGCGGGGCGCAGTGGGCGCCTGCCCGCACGCAGATGCCGTAGTCATGGCCGAGTGCGTCGGCTACGGTGCCCGAGTCGAGCTCGCCCACGTTGAGCGCGACGATGCCCGTGCGGCCGATGTCGGCGTGCCCGCCGTACACCTTGATCCCCTCGATTCCAAGGGCTCCTTCCTCGAACCGCTCGGTCAGCTCGCGGACCTGCGCGGCAAGTGAGTCGATGCCCTTGTCCTGGAGGTAGCTCACGCCTGCCAGCAGCCCGGCTATGCCATGGGCGTTGAGCGTGCCCGCCTCCAGATGCTCGGGGTAGAAGTCGGGCTGGCGCCGGTCATAGCTGTGCGTGCCCGTGCCGCCTTCCTTGAAGGAGGGGATATCCACGCCCTCGGCGAGCGCGAGACCGCCGGTTCCCTGCGGGCCGTAGAGGCTCTTGTGGCCGGTGAAGGCGACGATGTCGAGACCGTCGCGCGCCATGTCGAGGGGGACGGCGCCTGCGGTCTGGGCGGTGTCGATGCAGATGAGCGCCCCATGCTCGTGGGCGATGCGCGCCATCCGGGCGACGTCGTACACATCGCCGGTGAGGTTGGACGCGTGCGTCACGACCACGAGCCTAGTAGTCGGCTTGAAGAGCCGTTCGTATTCGTCGTAGTCGATGCTCGCATCGCGGGAGACCGACAGGATGGACACGTCGACCTGCTCCTCGTCTGCCTTGCGAAAGAGCGGGCGCAGCACCGAGTTGTGCGAGGCGGCTGTCGTGATGGCATGGTCGCCCCGGTGCAGTAGCCCGCTGATGACCACGTTCAGGGCCTCGGTCACGTTCGCGGCAAAGACGACCCGCTTCGCATCCGGGGCGTTGAAGAGCGTGGCGAGCGCCCTGCGGCATCTGAACACGGTGAGCCCGGCGTCGAGCGACGCCTCGTGCACGCCGCGCCCCACGCCGCCAAAGTCGTTGATGGCCGCGGCAACTGCCTCGGCCACCTGCGGCGGCTTCATGCGCGTCGTCGCTGCGTTATCGAAATAGATCATGGGCTGGCCTTTCACCTGTCGTTTGTTCATATGCGCACCCTAGCAGTACTTGTCCCGTCTGGGGTCGATCTGGCAGGGGAGCGGCACGATATCTTCCATGTCGATGCGCTCCCTTCGGGCCAGCTCCTCCAGGTGGGCGACGTCCCCGCATTCGACGAGCAGCGCGACCCCGCACGACGCCTGTATGGCCCGCGGGGTCGTGGAGATGCGCGTGGAGTACCCGTGCGCACGTGCGCACTCGTGCAGCGCGAACGCGTCGGCGTGGCTGCCGAAGGGCAGGCAGCAGCCGATCTTCTCGCCGGGGTGGGCGGGCACATGGCAGAAAGGGCAGTCGAAGATGGGATGGCCTTCGCGAACCGGCAGAAAAAACGCGTGCCCAAGCAGAAAAAGGAGACGCGCGAGCTGGAAGCAGCCGAGGGTGAGATTGCCCGACATGTTGTTCGTCGGGAGCGATTCTAGCATGTGGGGCAGCCTGGGGTGCTCCGTTGCGCGTAGATGCGTAGCCGCGCACGATGAGCGTGCTCCTGGTGCATGGCGAGCGGCGATGAGGCGGGCGGATCGGGGGGTGCGGCCTGCCGATGGAGCCTGTGCAAAGCGGCTGGGACCGTCGCGTTTACTTCAGGGTCTGCTTATCTCATTATTTTGGACTCCGAATTATATTGACTGGACTATAAAATCATTCATAATGGCTTGCGAGAGAAGGAATGCCTCGGCAGGTAACTGAGAGGCCTTGAGCGATTTTCAGCAAAGGAGCTGGGGCTTTATGGCAGATAAGCAGCCGCGCGTTACGTCCGTCAACATTTCTCCCAAAAAGGGCACGCAGAAGATGCCCGTCGACCATCCTGAAGAGGTCATCGAGCAGTACGGCTTCAAGAATGATGCGCATGCAGGACATTGGCACCGCCAGGTCTCGTTCTTGGCATCCGAATCCATCGACAAGGCAGAGGAGATGGGCCTCGACGTGGAGGAGGGCTCGTTCGGCGAGAACTTCACCACGGAAAACCTCGACCTGAACGCCCTGCCCATCGGCACTAAGCTCAAGATCGGCGACGACATCCTGGTCGAGATCAGCCAGCTGGGCAAGGTGTGCCACACGCGTTGCGCCATCTACTACGCGGCGGGCGATTGCATCTTCCCGCGCGAGGGAATCTTCGGCGTCGTCCTGCACGGCGGCATGGCCAAGGAAAACGACCCCATCGAGATTATCGAGATGGGCGATGGCACCTGCGAGTTCACTCCGCAAGAGGCGCTCGACGAGGTCGAGGCCGCTCGCGCCGCAGGTACGCTGTAGCCTCCGGGCACATATCTCCAGGTGCTCGTTGCACCTGTCAGAAAACGAACCAAGGGAGAAGGAGAAGGCCGCATTTCCTTCTCCCTTACGTTTGGGGGGGAGAACATCTCGCGTGTCACACGTCTCCCTCGCTGCGTTCCACGGTAGAATCCGTCTCCCTTGGGTGGTTTCATGCCATGAGCCTCGAGGAGGCGTCTCCCTTGGGGGTGCTTCATGGCATGCGCCACGCGGGAAAGTCGCCCTTGGGTGGATTCGTGGCATACGCCTCGAGTAGGCGTCTCCCTTGGGCTGTTTCATGGCACGCCTCACACGGAAGCGTCTCCTTTGGTTGGATTCGTGGCTCTCGGGCGGAGGTCCTGCCGCGAAAGCCGCCGAGGGGGACGGATTTTGCCGCGGAATGCCCCAAGGGTGACGGATTTCACCCGGTTTGCATCTCCCTTGCGCGCTCTCATGCCACCTGCACAGACACCTGCACAGACACCTGTTCAGACACCTGCACAGACATGCAGGAGCCTTTGAGTGCGCCCAGCAAACGCATCGGTACTGCTTGACCATGCGAGTATCGTAGGAACAGAACAGATAGTTCGAGCTTTGAGGAAAGGAATGCCAAGTGGATTCACGCGAGTATGAAAGCGCCGCCAACTATTGGATCGAAAAGGACGCGGCATCGAAGCACATGCCCCGCGAACAGCTCGGGGAGGCAATAGACGCGTTTCTCGCGGCGCATAACACGTGCGCGCTCGCGACGGGGGCGGGATCGTTCGTGCGCAACACGCCTCTCGAGTACAACTACTTCGACGGCGAGATCTGGATCTTCAGCGAAGGCGGGCTCAAGTTCAAGGCGCTCGCGCAGAACAAGAACGTCTGCCTGGCGATCTTCGACGCGTACGGCGCCGCACCGCTTGCGGGTATGCAGATCATGGGCACCGCCGAGCTCGTCGAGGATTGGTCGGAAGAGTATGTGAGGCTGCTCGAGCGCAAGGGCATCAACGCCGAGGCGTTCAAGAAGTCGGGGCATGCGCTTCACTTGCTGCACATCGTCCCCTCGAGCATCGACTTCCTCAACAGCTCGTTCAAGGAGCAGGGCTACAGCTCGCGTCAGCATCTCTCCTTCTAGGAAGAGAGAACCTGCAAATCAAGAGGGGCTGCAATCCGAAGAACGCCTTCGGTTTGCAGCCCTTCCACGTTACGTGTCGGCACGTGCTGAGTGCCTGCCTGCCCCTCTACAGCCCCAAGAACCTCTTGATGGCAGGCAGTTCCTCTTCTGCCTGCGCATATCCGGTGTCGTAGCTTTCCTGCAGCTTGGCCTTGGAGGTCTCGCCGCTCGTCACCTTCATGCCCTCGGCGTAGAACACGTATGCCGCGCCCTCATCGCCAAGACGGTCGATTTCGTCGGCAATGAGGTTGTAGCGCGCCCAGCGGTCGTTGAGCGCGCGCACCACGTGATGCCTGCGCCACAGCGCCGTGTTCATCAGCGCATCTCCCGCGCCTTCCGGCTTGCTCTTGCGGTACGCGCGCGGGCGCGTGCGGATGATGAGGAACTTCTTGAACCCGTCGCGCTGTGCACGCGGCAGCAGAAAGCCGCCACCTTCTCCCAGCCCGCCGTCATAGTAGTAGCGGCCGTTGATGCAGGGCGGCGGCATGAACATGGGCAGCGACGAGGACGCGCGCACGCGGATCATCATGTCCTCGAGCGTGGGCATGTCGTCTTTCGTCCAGTACACGGTCTCGCCGGAATCGCGGTCGAAGGACTCGATGGTCGCCTTGGCGGGGTTGGCCACGAAGGTGTCCCAGTCGAAGGGCAGGTAGCCGCCGGGAAGCCCGGCCTTCTGGTAGATGTACTCTGCCGAGAAGAAGCCCTTGCCCTTGATGAGGGTGTCCACACCGCCAAACTCGGGGTCGTCGACGAGGTCGACGAAGGAGCGCTTCGTGCGGTCGATGTCGCGCGAGATGTAGTTGACGGTGTTGCTCGAACCGGCAGAAAGGCCGTACACGTTGTCGAAGTAGATCTCGTTTTCGAGCAGGATGTTGGCGACGGCAGCGGTGTAGCTCGCGCGCATGCCACCGCCCTCGAAGATCAACGCCGTGTCGAAGACGTTGTTTTTCAGCTGTTCCATGGAACTCCGTTTCTCGTCTGTCGCATTGGAGCATTGTACGCCCCGACTTCCGCTGGCGGATATACAATGCGGTATCTTGCTCATACTGTCCGGGAGGAGGAAAGGCACCGTGTCGACGCGGCTTACGGCGGGAGGCATCGCGTTCACCGTCACGCGAAGAAAGAGCATGCGCACCATCAGGCTGCACGTCAAACCCGGCGGCGCGGTGGAGGTCTCTTGCCCGTATGGCGTGCCAAACGCCGAGCTCGTGGAGCTGGTCGAGCGCCGCGCTGGCTGGATTGCCGCAAAGCGCGCGGAACTGGCAGACACGCCGCGTGCCCACGCGGAGGAGGCGAGCGAGGAAGAGAAGCGTGCGTGGAGGACGCTCGTCGAGGCGGCCGTGCCCCTGCTGCTCGAGAAGTGGGAGCCGGTGATGAGCGTGCGCGCGAGAAAGCTCGCGTATCGCAACATGAAGAGCCGCTGGGGCTCGTGCCAGCCGGCGACGGGGCGCATCTGCATCAACACGCGCCTTGCGCTCTACCCGATGGAGTGCCTCGAGTACGTGGTCGTCCACGAGCTGTGCTATCTGCTCGAGCCGAGCCACAACGCGCGCTTCCATGCGCTCATGACGCAGTTCTTGCCCTCGTGGAAGCACAGCGAGCAACTGCTGCGGAAGTGACGTGGCGGTTGGACAGTTCTCCCGGTGCCAGTCTAGCCGAGACGGGCCATCTTGCGCTTCGTCCCCGTGATCTTGATTCCGCGCACGCTGTTCGCGAACTTGTAGAACTGCGTGTAGCCGGTGTCCTTGATGTTGAAATCGGGGAACTTGTCGTAGACCAGCGCGGCGAGCGACGACACGCTCATCGACTTCTTCTCGCGCTTGCCCAGCTCCAAGATCATGTACTGCGCGACGCGGTCGCTCGCGGCGCTCGTGTCCGCGATGCGCACGTTGTACCCGTCGGAGGCGGGAACAAGCTCGAATCGGTCGAAGTCGTTGACGAGCTTGCTCAGCTGCGTGTAGCCATAGTTGCGGACGTCGAAGTCCGGGTACTTCGCGCTGAGCGAAAGCCCGATCTGGGCGAGCGACGTGGTCTTGCCGCGGTTCTCGTTGGTGTGCAGCACGCCGCCGATCACGTCGGAGACGTCTTGCAGGGTGACCGTCGTCTCGATCTCCTCGGTGTCGACGTCGCTTGCGCCCGTCGTATCGGCATCCTCGATGTCTTCGGTCTTCTTGAGCTCGATATTGTGGAGATACTCGATGTTGACGAAGTTCGTGCAGGCATGGCGGAACGAGATTGCCGTCTGGTTGCGCCCCATGCCGACGACGAGCATGCCGCTCTCGCGCAGACGCGAGGCGAGGCGCGTGAAATCGCTGTCGGACGAGACGATGG
>ERZ780226.1345-NODE-1345-length-19399-cov-4.678712_pt1 | contig 19399 bp, 19 predicted proteins | sample MGYA00511165_ERZ780226 | MGnify/ENA primary metagenome ERZ780226 (study PRJEB29588, sample SAMEA2152373) | human gut metagenome | biome: human gut; feature: human-associated habitat; material: faeces | place: Denmark | collected 2008/2010 ...
CCGCCGGCGAGACGCTCGGGAAGAGCGGAGAGTTCTTTGAGATTTGCCATCGTTTCCTCCCCTCCTTATCTGTTTCCAAGGTATTCGATGGAACCGTCGATAGTGCCTGCCGCGAGCTTTTCCAGGTCCTCGTAGACCTGCTCCATCTGCTCGAGCGTGACATCGTGGCCGCCCAGGCCGAACATGTAGTTCTTGAGCGGGATGTTCTCCTTGGCGTTGTAGAGCGCGGTCGCGACCTCGAGACCGACAGGACCGTACTCGCCGCCGAAGTTCTCGGAACGGTCGAGAACGGCAACGGCCTTCGCACCGTGCAACGCCGCAACGAGCTCCTCATACGGGAACGGGCGGAAGACGCGGATACGCGCAACGCCCGCCTTGACGCCCTTCTCGCGCAGTAGGCGTGCCTGATGGCGCGCGTTGCCGGCTGCAGAGCCGAGCACGACGATGATGTAGTCCGCATCGTCGCAACCCCACGCGTCGACGAAGTCGAACGGGCGGCCGGAGAGCTCTGCCCACTCATCGCCAATGCGCTTGATGACGGGCTTGGAGGCCGTCACGGCATCGCGCAACGCCTTGTGCAGCTCGAAGTAGCTGTCCTGGTCGGCGAACATGCCCGCGGCGATGGGGTTCTCGGTGTCGAGCAGCGGGAACAACGGCGTGCGCTCGCCCAAGAACTCCTTGGCCGCCTCGTCGTTCATGAGCTCGGCACGCTCCATGGCATGCGTGGTGATGAAGCCGTCGAGCGTGGTCATGACGGGCAGCTGCACGTCTTTATCCTCGGCGGTGCGAATCGCGATCATCGTGTTGTCATAGGCCTCCTGGGCGTCTTCGGCAAAGAAGAGTAGCCAGCCCGTATCGCGGGCGCCCATGACGTCGGAGTGGTCGCAGTGGATGTTGATGGGAGCGGAGATCGCGCGATTGGCGTTTGCCATGACGATGGGCAGGCGCATGCCGGCGGCAATCGGCAGCTCCTCGTACATATAGGCAAGGCCCTGAGACGAAGTTGCCGTGAAGGTACGGGCACCCGCCTGGGCAGAGCCGATGCACGCCGACATCGAGGAATGTTCGGACTCGACCGTCACGAACTCGGTGTGGACCTGGCCGTTTGCCACGCACTTGGCAAATCCCTCGACGATAGTGGTCTGCGGGGTGATGGGATAGGCGCACACCACATCCGGGTCAGCCTGGCGAAACGCCTCGGTGACCATCATATTGCCGGTTGCGGAAACGATTTTCTGTTCTGCTCTTTCTGCCATCGTCTATTCCGCCTCCTTGGCATCGGCCTCGAGGACGAGCTCGAGGGCGCCGAACTTGCATTCCTTCACGCAGACGCCGCAGCCCTTGCAGTGATCGTAGTCAATGCCGGTCATCTTGCCATCGGCAGTGAGGATGGAGGAGTCGGGGCACACAACCCAGCACAGCATGCAGTTCTTGCAGTTTTTCTGCGTCCAGACGGGACGCTCGGCACGCCAGCCGCCGGTGATGTACTCGACGGAATTGCCGCCGTCCACGCACACGGCGCCAATCGGGAAATCCTCTGCCTTCCACTCGGTGAAGTTATCGGTATTCCACTTCTCGCTCATTACTGCTGCACCTCCTCGTAGGCGCGTTTCACAGATTCGAGGTTCGCATCGATAATCTGCTGGCTGAACTTCTTGCCAAAGGTGGTCTTCAGATGCTGAACAAATTCGTTGTACGGTATTACACCAGTGACCTTGGACAATGCCGCAACGATAGGAGTATTGGGGATGTTGCGGTGGATGGTTGCCATCGCGATGCCGGATGCATCGACCGTCGCGACGGTGACCTTATCGGAGACTCCCAGCTTCTCGCGGGCTTCCGCCGGCGTCATACGCGTGTTGAGGATGACTGTGCCGTCCTGTGCCATCCCCTCGGTGACGTTCTCGAGATCGAGAAGCGTCTCGTCGAGAACTACCACGATCTGAGGGTTGGTAATGTTGTTGTGCACCTCAATGGGCGTATCGCATACGCGGGTGTACGCCTTGAGGGGAGCACCCGTCCTCTCGGGTCCGTACTCTGGCATCGCCTGCATGTAACGGCCCTGCGAAAGCGCCGTCTCTGCCACGAGCTTTGCCGCCGTTACCGCGCCTTGTCCGGCGCGTGCGTGCCAGCGGATCTCGACTAGTTCAGACATCGGGTATCTCCTTTCCTCTTCTCTCGAATCAAACAAAAGGTAAAGCTGTTCCAGCGTACTCATACGCATCGATGCAAACAAGAAACAACTCGCAAAAGGACGGGGGATTTTTCTATATGGCTCAGACAAAAGGCACGTTCACGCCGATTGTCCACCAAAAGAGTAGATGCGCTCCCGAAAGAGCGCATCCTCTGGTGCCAAAACTATGTTGCAGGCAGAGTCTAGCGAGCGTTTTCAAGAGCGAGCTCGACGATTTTGCGGCACAGCGGCCCAAACTCGAGACCCACCTTGGATGCAGCGTCGGGAAGCAGCGACGTCGCCGTCATGCCGGGGATTGTGTTGGTCTCCAACAGCCAGGGCTTGCCCTGCCCATTGATGATCATATCGGTACGCGACACGCACCTGCACCCCAAGGCATCATGGGCGCGCAGCGCGTACTGCTTGCAGAGCTCCGTCGTCTCATCGTCGAGACGTGCAGGGCAGATATGCGTTGCACCGCCCGACGCGTATTTGGCCTCGAAGTCGTAGAACTCGCTCGATTCCTGCGGAACGATCTCTATGATGGGAAGCACTTCGGGGTGATCGTTGCCCAGCACCGCCACGGTAATCTCCGTTCCGGCGACAAAGCTCTCGACGAGGACCTCCGTATCATGCTGGAACGCCTCGGCAATCGCTGCCCCAAGCTCCGCTGCACCCTCGACGATATGCACGCCAAGCGCGGACCCCTCGCGCGCTGGTTTGACGACGCACTTCTCGCCGACAGTCTCAATAATCGCCTCAGGGTTGTAGTCCTCACCAGCCAACAGCGTGAGCGATTGTGCAGTGGGAAGACCCGCCGCACGGTACATGACCTTCGCCTTGACCTTGTCCATGGCAAGCGCACTCGCCAAGACGCCGGGTCCCGTGTAGGGCACTTCCATCAGCTCGAGAAAGCCCTGCATGCAGCCGTCCTCGCCGTCTTTACCGTGCAGCGCCAAAAACACCACATCGGGCTTGGAATCGAGGATCTGCTGCAGCATGTCGGAGTCTGCCGTGTCTATTTCGACAACGGGAAAACCTTCGCCTCTCAGCGCCTCTGCACAGGCAGCCCCCGATGCCAGCGATATCTCACGCTCGCCGCTCTTCCCTCCCTTCAGGAGGGTCACCCTGGTCTGCTCGGGAACGCACGGCTTTGTCGCGATCATCATCAACAACCTCTCGGATTTTCTATCATTTGTGCAATAAAACGAACGTAAAACACATGCTTGAGATAGTTCTAGCCAGTATGTTGATGTTATCTTACAGCCATGTAATCGTCCACATTGGGGAGAACCAAACCATGCCGAATCCCGTCGACATCAAGTCCTTGAACCACAGCGAGCTCGAGAGCCTGCTCAAGCAGATTGGCGAGCCCCGATTTAGGGTTCGCCAGCTCGAGCAGTGGCTCTACAAGCGCGGTGCTTCGACGTTCGTGGAGATGAGCAATCTTTCTTCTGCACTCAGGACAAAGCTTGCCGAAGACTACTTCATCGGCATTCCTTCTCTGGCTGCGAAGCAGGTTTCGCAAGACGGCACGCGCAAGTACCTGTTCCGTCTCTCCGACGGTGCCACCGTCGAGTCGGTCGGCATTCCCTCGAAGGACGGCACGCGTCTGACCGTCTGCTTCTCAACTCAGGCGGGATGCCCCATGAACTGCTCATTCTGCGCGACTGGACAGGGTGGTTTCACGAGAAACCTTTCGATAGGCGAAATCTACGATCAGGTCCGACTCGTCGGCGAAGACTTCGAGCAGCGCGTGAGCAATGCCGTGGCAATGGGACAGGGAGAGCCGTTCCTCAACTACGACAACGTGCTCGCGGCGATTCGCTATCTCAACTCTGCAGACGGAATGGAAATCGGCGCGCGTCATATAACCGTCTCCACCTGTGGTCTTATCGACGGCATTCAGAGATTCTCCGAGGAACCCGAGCAGTTCACGCTCGCAATTTCTCTGCACAGCTCCATCCAGGAGGTTCGCGACGAGCTCATGCCCGGTGTCCAGAACATCAAACTCCCGGCGCTCAAGAACGCCATCAAGGACTATGGTGAGAAGACCAAACGTCGCCCGACACTCGAATATGCCCTCATTAACGATACAAACGATACGTTTGCAGACGTTGACTCGCTCACTGAGTTTTGCCGGGGCATGTTGTGCCACGTGAACCTGATCCCCCTCAACCCCATCGACCGCAGTTCACTTGACGACAGTTCTCTGCTCCTCGAACCCTCCAAGCACATGAAGGAGTTCGAGAGTGAGCTTGCAAACAGGGGGCTCGAGGTCTCTATACGCTCTTCGCGCGGTGGAGACATCGATGGGGCATGTGGCCAGCTCAAACAGCATCTTTCCGAATAACGAAACACCAGACGCTATGAGCTGACAGCTTAGGAATTGACTGTGCGTTTTTGGGAATAATATTTATTTTTGTCTATCGTTGTTCTAACCTAATTTTACATTGGGCGAAAACTCGATAGGTATTGAGGTTTCTGTTGGAAGACTTTTCGAAAGCAAAATCATATTTCCATTGGGCCACCGCGTTCTCGATTATCGTCGGTGACCTCGATCTTCTATTTAAGCAGAAGCTTAATCTGAATATGACCCAAGCGTGCGTCGTCACAGTCATCGCATCCCATCAAGGTGGGATCCCAATGACCGACCTCGCTCATGAATCCCACCTCAAGTCAAACACGTGCACTGCAGCAGTCAAGCACCTCGACGATAAGAGCTACATCAGACGCAGCTCGACCGACTCTGACAAGCGCAAGGTGATCATCTTTCTCACCCCGGCTGGCGACAAGGCCTTTCAGAAAATCATGGGCGTGGTGAAAATCTATCTCGACCATATCCATGGCATTCTTACAAAAGATGAGCTGAAACGTCTTCAATACCCGGTCGTCAGCTACTCAGAGTACATGAAGCTCTCAGGTTTCGAAGAACCCTTCGCCACCGAAGCTTCTTGTCTGATTACCGCTCGCTTCATCATTATTGCGATGTCGCGCTGCTGCAAGGAATTGGGCCTTACCTTCAATGAGGCCCGTCTTCTCTGCTACCTTGAGTACGCAACAAAGGGAAAGCACCTGAGCGATATCAGCAAAGAACTCAGCATTCGCCAAAACATCCTCACGCTTTGCACAGACAAGCTCGAAGGCAAAAAGCTCGTAAAGCGCAATGTCGACAAAGACGACCATCGTGCCACGAACATCAAGATGCTGAAAGAAGGTCATCGGCTCGCTTCTCAAGTTGCTGAGAACATTGAGCGTTACGTCAAGACCAATGACTTGAAAATGGATGAGGAACCGCCTGAAGGTATCAAGCAGTTCCTCATCAAGAGAATTAACGAATCTTAAGTTACATGACCTTCAGCAGATCGTAGATTCTCTGAAGGTCATCTTCGTCTCTGAACTCAATCTCAATCTTATTCTTACCACCCGTGGTCTTTACACGCACAGGTGTATCTAGTTGCTTCTTGAGTTCTTTGGCAACGACCTTATACGAGCGAGGCAACGGTACCCGTTTAGCTCTCTCTATTTCTCCATTGCCAATTAACCGGGCAATATTCTCTGCTTCACGTACCGAAAGGTTTTCTTTTTCGATTTTCTCAGCAAGCGCGATACGCTTTTCTTCATCAGGTATGGAAAGAATCGCACGGGCGTGTCCAGCACTGAGTTTTCCGTCATAAATCATTGCTTGTACGACTTCAGGCAGATCAAGCAGTCTGAGAGAGTTTGAAATTGTAGAACGTGATTTCGAAACGGCCTCCGCTACCTCAGCGTGTGTGAGTCCACCAGCCTTCATAAGCTCTTTATACCCGCGAGCCTCTTCAATTGCATTTAGATCACTTCGCTGCAGATTTTCAATCAGAGCAACACGAAGCGTTTTTTCGTCATCCATATCTACAACACGGGCTGGCACTTGTTCCACACCTGCAATCTTGCAAGCTTGCCACCTGCGTTCTCCGGCTATTATCTGATACTTGCCCTGCCAGGGGCGCACGAGGATGGGTTGTAACAAACCCTCTTTTTTAATCGAATCTGCTAGATCGGCCAATTCGTCTTCATTAAAGTTCGTTCTTGGTTGATTGGGGTTTGGAACAATCTCAGCAAGGGAGATCTCATCTTGACTTCCGCTGGTTCCGGATTCGATCGTTGCATCAGCTATCAGCGCATTTAAGCCTTTGCCCAAACCGCCTTTTGTTTTTCTCGCCATAACTCCCCCACTGCTATTTGTTCAGCTTGTTATAACGTTTGATAGCTTCTTTTGCCAAATCTCTGTAAGCTACCGCACCTTTGCCATTTGGGTCATATTCAGTAATCGGTTGGCCGAATCCAGGTGCTTCTGAGATTCTCACCGTGCGTGGAATCCTTGTTTTAAAGACTTTCTCGCCAAAGAACGACTCGACTTCATCTGCAACCTGCTTTGCCAATGAAGTTCTGCTGTCGAACATCGTAATTACGACACCAAAGATCTCGAGGTTTGGGTTGAGCCTTTTCTTGACCATGTTTGTTGAGTCGATAATTTTCGACAACCCTTCAAGCGCATAGAACTCACACTGTATCGGGATAATAAGCTGATCGGCTGCTGTCAGGGCATTTACTGTGAGCATTCCCAAAGAAGGTGGACAATCGATTAACACATAATCGAAGTATTCCCGAACCTCATCGATTGCTTCTTTTAAACGCGATTCTCGAGCAATTACCTGTACCAGCTCAGCTTCTGCACCTGCAAGCTTGATTGTGGCTGGAATGAGCCATACGTTTTCAGTTTCAACTTCAACTACAACCTGCTCCGCACTCACATCGTCGTTTAGCAGACAATCGTAGGAACAGTATTCGCAGTTTGTCTTATCAAATCCGAGGCCACTTGTTGAGTTACCTTGAGGATCGAGGTCTACCAAGAGTACTTTGTTACCCTTCTCGCCTAATGCCGCAGCAAGGTTCACTGAGGTTGTCGACTTCCCTACTCCGCCTTTTTGATTGATTATTGCGAGAACGATGCCGGGTTTACTTGGATTTTTACGTTTCTTCTTCTTGTAATCCACTTGATTCCTCACAGAAACTTTGACGCTTAAGAGCTCAATCTCTTTACTTCGAACATTTTTTCACAGATAGATTTGTGTTACCAGATATATTTGTTTCACGTGCAATATTTCTTGTTCTGATGTTCTCAGTCTACATGCATAGCTCAATTCCTTCTTGTTTCACGTGGAACAACTATATTGCTCTCTTCTTTTTAGCAACCTGGTAGGTTTCACGTGGAACATTCGCTTGAATTGTATATGTATTTAGCTAACAGTGTTGTTTCACGTGAAACAACACTGTTAGCTAAACATGTATATCAGAACTCGCAACAACCTAATTGGGGTACTGGATTGATGCACCGTTCAAAACTGTATTGCTGTTTGCTATAAGGAGTAGCCATCAGTCTTATGTTCTATAAATATGTGACGTAAGAACTGAAAGGTGACAACAAGAACGCTTGATCTTCCGAAGCGTTTGCTTAGACGCATTTTATATCATCACTGTCTTAATCCAGAAATTTGGAAACCACAGAAGAGCGATGCCTTTGAAACAGTAAGTCATATCGTTCTCATCAGATTTGATCCTTGAGCTGTGAAATGCATGCATCACCGTGAAATTACCTTGGATAGTTCCATCACAGTAATCCGTTACCAGTATCTCCCTAGCTTGACCTGAATAATTATTCTTCACATCAAATCATAGCTCTCACACTTGCTTATCAACAGCATGAAGACAGCAGTTTACAAAACTACTTCTTTTATCTCATTACAGGATAATGTTTCACATGAAACATTCATAAGTTAAAAAGAATCCACTGACTGAATTCCATGGTTCGTGGATTTCAGTCAGTGGAAAATGTCTAAGAGTTGAATTGTTAATACCCCAAGGGCTTCTTATGAGCCATGCCAGGGCGACGGGGCAGCTTAATTGAAGGAGAGCCATTCTTTTCAAACACATACACACTTCGAGCAACCTCATCTGGACCAAGGGAGAACGCTCGCTTTTCAATCATCTGTAAACCAAGTTGTTCAGATGCGATTTGAGCAGCTTTCTCATCTTCTAAAGACTCTGTGCCCCTCATTGCAATCAGATGCCCACCAGAAGCTAATAGCGGACTTGCATATTCCTCGACAACACTCAACTTGTCCACGGCACGAGCAACAACTGTATCAAACTCTCCAAAGCGCTCGGCACAAAGCTCTTCACTCCTCATTCCAAGAGCCTGAACTTGCCCCGTAAGACTTAACTCTTCAACGAACTCCTGCACGGCCAGTGCTTTTTTCTTGACCGAATCGAGAAGAATGCCCTTGCGCCCTGAAGCGATGGCGAGTGGCAGGCCGGGAAACCCTCCCCCGGTACCTATGTCGCAAAATTCCCCCGAGCTGTGCATGAATTCTGGATATATCGAGAGGGAATCTTCAAGATGTAGAACGACCGCATCTTCAAATGAATCAATGCGCGTCAAGTTAAGAACTTTGTTCTTCTCGATAACCAGCTTCAAATTGGTGATGAGTTTGTCTGTAATGTCTTCGTTGAAATCAAGTTTCAAACGAAGAAGGGCCGCATCAACAGCGGCCCTCTCTTCTGAAATGTGTTTCATAGTTCCTTCGGTAGTTTAAATGGGGCGTACAACCACATACCTGTTGGGCTCTTCTCCTACAGAATACGTTTCCACGCGCTCGTCGTCACGCAATGCCATATGAACCAGGCGACGCTCATACGGGTTCATAGGCCGCAGGCTTATCTCGCGCGACTGACGGTCGGCACGAGAAGCTGCGGAATATGCAAGCGACTCGATCTTCTGACGCTGACGATGCTTGTAGCTTTCGATATCGATGGTGACCGGATAACGGTATCCGAGCTTGCGATGCGTGATAGAAGAGACGACGGTCTGGAGAGCCTCGAGCGTGTGCCCGCGACGCCCAATGAGTACCGCAAGGTCTCCACCTACCACATCGAGGATGATCTCGTCCTCGTCGCCTTCGTACTCGTTGATTTCTGCACCCTGTGCATTGAAGTATTTGAGTACCGACTGGAGCGCCTCGATTGCCGCGTCGGCAACCTCGTCAAGCTGCTCTTCGGTAACTTCGTTCGAGGCTTCTTGTTCCTCGACAGCCGCGTTCGTGTCGAGCTGCTCTTCAGCAGCATCCTCTACTGGTTCGATTTCTTCTTCGCTCATGGCATTCCTTTTGAAACGTAGGGGTTCCAAACAGACAAAGCAGCCCGGAGCAGGATGCCCCGGGCATTATTCTCTATAAAGTCTAATGCTTTTTGCGCGGACGCTTTTTGTGCTCGCGCCTCTCGACATGCACCTCGACCGGTTTGATGACCTTCTCTTCGGCCTTCTCGTCATCATCCTTGAGCTTGCGGTTTGTGATGAGCTGCTGGAAGAAGCCGAAGGCAGAAGACAGCGCCCAATAGAGCATGACGCCTGCAGGCGAGATGAATGCCATCCAAATGAACATGATGCCCATCACGCCGAGCATCATGCCGGTCTGCGACCTGTTCTGCTCGTTCTGGCGCAGCTGCAAGATCATAGGCGCAATGGAGAAGCCGATGAACAGCAGCATCTGGAGAATATACGGAACGGCATACATGGCGCCCACAGCCCATGCGTCCCCAACGGTCTGAGTCAGGTTGGGCAGGATATGGTAGAACGTGACGCCCAGGTCCTCAGATGCGAAGTCGCCGATCTTCCAGCGCAGCACCTGGAACAGGATGATGAAGATAGGCATCTGGATGAGCATGGGAAGGCAGCCAGCGAGCGGGTTGAAGCCCGTCTCCTGGTAGATTTTCATCGTCTCTTCTTGAATCTTCTGCTGGTCACCTGCGTACAGGGTCTGAATCTCCTGCAGTTTGGGCTGCACCTTCTGCATGTCGTAGCTCGATTTGAACTGCTTGCGCTGCAGCGGGAAGAGGGCGAGCCGAATGACGAGGGTCACGATGATAATCGCGAGGCCCCAGTCACCAACCAGGTGCGCGAGCTGAGCTAACAGCCACGCACAGCCATTTAGAATGCTATCCCACATATGTTGGTAATCCTCTCAACGATGGATATAACGTCAAATACCGTCTAGGGAACTGGGTCGTACCCGCCTGGATGCCAGGGATGACACCTGCAGATTCTTTTGATCGCAAGCCAGGACCCTTTGATGAAGCCGTATTTCTGAAGAGCAATCATAGCGTATTCGGAACAGGTGGGCACATACCGGCATGTCGGTGGAAACAGCGGCGACACGTATGACCGATAGAACCTCACGAGCGCGAGGGCCACCGTACGTGGCGCATCTTTCAGGTTTGCCACACGCCCCTGCGCCATCAGAGCACCCCCTGCTCTTCGAGCATTTTCCTGAACTGCGTCACGACCGCATCATGTGGGGCATAGCTCACCCTGCGACGCGCGATGAACACCACGTCGTAGCCGCTCCACGGAGCCCCGAGCTCTTGGGCAACCGCCCGCATGACGCGCTTGCACCGGCTTCTGACCGGAGCCACGCCAAGCTTTTTTCCGGCGATAAACGCACAGCGCCCCCGCTGATTTGCCTCGCCGGGGAGCACCAGCATGCTCGCCATAGACGAAGAAGAGCGCCTTCCACTGCGGAATAGGCGCTCTACTTCGGATTTAGACTTTATCGTGCCCTTCAAAAGTACTCGATCCCCAACGAATCAAGCTCAGGTACGTTAGACAGTCAGCTTCTTGCGGCCCTTGGCACGACGAGCCTTGAGCACTTTGCGACCGCCCTTGGTAGCCATACGGGCGCGGAATCCATGGCACTTTGCGCGCTTGCGCTTGTTAGGTTGATACGTACGTTTCATTGCATTTCCTCCTAGGGGAAATTCCCCTTCATCTACAGACAAGCCTTAGCATTCTAATATGCGGCTTCGAATTGAGTCAACAGATAAATCAGGAGACCGGAGTTTCTCATCGCTCTCCACTAAAAAGTGCGAAAATTGTGGAAAAAGTGGAAAACACGGGAAATACCGCAGGTACACAGTGGAAAACTTTGTGCACGAAGCGGCGCGTCTGGGCGGATAACTGACAGCATATAAACAGACGTTCCTCATTTCCGCAGGTCAACGGCTTGCAATTACTATTTCCACAAACATTCGGCCAATCAGAACCCTGTGGATTTCCACTTTCACCCGAACAAGTTTTCGCCTTGATTTTCCATTTTCCATGTTGCATGGAAGCGGTTTTCCAAGGGACTTTTCACCGACTTGGGGAAAACACTGGCTTTTCCACATTTTTCCCAACCCACGAAAACTTTTTCCACGGCTATGACCTTTGCTTTTCCACATTCCCTTCAGTTTTCAAGCGGTTTTTTACCGTTTTCCACCGTGTTTTTCCCACTTTTCGACGAGTTTTCAACACACGTGGAAAATAATGTGGATAACTTTGAAAAGCCAAGGTCAAATGCTGTTTTCACTTTCCACTTTTTCACTTTTCACTTTGGGAATAAATGGGATTTTGCTACCCTACAGACACGGCAACTGTTAATTTGTTTGTGGATAACTCGGTTTTTTCACGTTGAGGATGAAAAGGGGTATTTGAACATGGCCGACGAAGACAGGGGAGATGCGCTGCTCGTCCCCACGCGGATCGCCGTCTACGACGATCTTCTCGCGGCTCCGCGCATCGTCGACATCGAGCCGAGCGACATCGCAAGCTATATAGAGCACATTGCGGCAAAGACCTACGAGCTCGCGCAGGCGCAGGGGAGCAGCATCCCCTACACGGTGATCCGCGAGGTGTGCGAGAACTTCATCCACGCCAAGTTCATGGAGCCCTGCGTCTCCATCCTCGACCATGGCAACACGATCAGGTTCACCGACCAGGGGCCGGGCATCGACGACAAGGAACGCGCCCAGCAACCCGGCTTCACCTCGGCCACGTCCGAGATGCGCAAATATATACGCGGTGTTGGATCGGGGCTTCCGCAGGTGAGGGAATACCTCAAGTTCTCGAACGGGCGCCTCATCATCGAGGACAACATCAAGGCGGGCACCGTCGTCACCATCACCGTCGACGACACGCTCCACAAGCCGACGCCCGTCGTGTACCGCGAGACCCCCTCGGAAGCCGCGCAGCGCCAGGCGCAGCAGGAGGCCAAGCTCGACGAGCGCGAAAACGACATCCTCATCTTGGCAAGCGACATCGGCCTCATCGGCCCGACCGAGGTCAACCAGCAACTTGGCATCAGCATCTCCACCGCCCACCGCGAGCTGAAGAAGCTGGAAGACGCAGGGTACCTCATGACCGCCGAAGGCTCGCGCAAGCGCATGCTGAGCGACAAGGGCTTCAAACTTCTGAACGGACAGGTGTAGTCACATGGACAAAGACGAGATCTGGAAAGCCGCGCTGACGCTGCTTCTGAGCGGAGTCAGCGAAGATGACCCCAAGCGGGTTTTCCTCAACCTCATCACGCCCATCGGCATCTTCGGCGACCAGTTCGTCTTCACCGCGCAAAGCGCGCAGGTGGAGTCGTGGGTGAAGAAGAACTACCTGAAAGAGATGGAAGAGAAGCTCGAGATGCTCGCCGGCACCCACCTGAACGTGGGTATCGGGACGACTGGCGGCCCCGCGCCCGAAGCGCATCCCGAGCAGCAGGCCGCCGCCGTTGCGCCGGCGCCGATGCAACAGGCTGCCGCAGCTCCGAGCTTTCCGGTCGTGCAGGCTCCACAGCCCGAGCCCAAGCAGCCAGACTGGATGAACGAGTTCGTGAACCCCGCGGACCTTCCCGGCGCCGCATCCAATACGGCACCCGCCGCCGACGAGACGGTGGTGCGCGCACGCTCTTCCATAAGCGGCGACGAGGCGCTGTTCTCCAAGTGCACGTTCGACACCTTTGTCGTGGGCAAGTCCAACGAGTTCGCGCGCGGCGCGGCGCTCGCCGTGGCCGAGCAGCCGGGCATCGCCTACAACCCGCTGTTCATCTATGGCAACTCCGGCTTGGGAAAGACCCACCTGCTCGTGGCCATCGCCAACTACGCAATCAAGAACCATCCGGAGCTCACGACGCACTACGTGTCGGCAAACCAGTTCCTCGACGACTTCGTCGAGGCGGTGCAGACGGCGCGCTGGGCAAAGTTCAACGACAAGTACCACCGCGTCGACATACTGCTCGTCGACGACGTGCAGTACCTTGCGGGCAAGGACGAGAGCATCAACCAGCTGTTCAACATCTTCAACGAGATGGTCAACCAGAACAAGCAGATCGTGCTCTCCGCAGACCGTGCGCCCAAGGACATCGAGATGGACGACCGCATGCGTAGCCGCTTCATGTCGGGGCTTTTGGCAGACGTCAAGCCGCCCGACTACGAGACGCGCCTGGCTATCCTTAAAAACCACCTCTCGCGCGCACAGCACACCAACTTCTACGGTGACATTCCCGATGACGTCCTGTCGTACCTCGCCGAGGCTTCGACCTCGAACATCCGCGAGATGGAAGGGGCTGTGAACAGGCTCGTCAGCAACATGACGCTGCTGCGCAAGAGCACGATCACCATCGACGAGGCAAAGGACCTTCTGCAGGACTTCTTCCCGGACACGGCAAACCGCCAGGTCAGCATCGCGACCATCCAAAACGAGGTCGAGCTGTTCTTTGGGATCAGCCACGAGGACATGATCTCCTCCAAGCGCTCGAAGGGCATCACCACGCCGCGCCACATCGCCATCTACCTCGCGCGTTTTCTGACGGAGGAGTCGCTCGAGTCGATCGGCAAGAAGTTCGGCGGCAGGGACCACACCACCATCATGCACAGCGTGAACAAGATAGAGAACGACCAGAAGGACAACCGGGTGCTTTTCGACCAAATAGAGCAGCTAACCATTAGAATCAGGGAGCGCAGCTAGACCGTGGCGAGCCTGTGGGCAAACACGGTGAAAAGCGGTGCAAAACCTGTTGAGGCGTTCTTGACAACTGGAGGCACGGCAAAAGTCGGTGGAAAGCGAGGGATGGTTTTCAACAGGTCCGAAGCGTTACTACAAGCTCCCTACCTGCGGTATTGCAAGTTATGCACATATACACCTGTGTTATTACTATTACTAAATGTATATAAATATTTTATTCATATATATAGGAGCGTGAAAAGCAGTGAAGTTCAACATAGCCAAGGATGACCTCCTGTCTGCACTCACCAACGTTTCCAAGGGAATGTCATCTCGCTCGACGCTCCCCATTCTCTCGGGAATCCTCATCGAGACCACGGATGAGGGGACCCTCGTCTTCCAGACCACCGACCTCGAGATCTCGATCAGGCACACCATCCCCGCCGACATCGTTGAAGGCGGAAGGTGCGTCGTCCCGGGCAAGCTGTTCTCGGACATCGTCAAGAACCTGCCCGACGCCGCCATCAGCGTGACGTCGCAGGCAGAGCAGACGCTCATCTCGTGCCTCGACACCTCGTTCACGCTCTCGTCGCTCAACCCGGCAGACTTCCCGTACTTCCCCGAAGTCGACGCCGACACCACCATCAAGCTGCCCACCAAGCAGCTCGCCGACGCCGTGAAGAAGGTAGGGCGCGCCGTGTCCCGCGACGAGTCGCGCGCCGTGCTCATGGGCATCCTGTTCTCCGTCGAAGGTGGAAACGCGCGCCTTGCCTCGACCGATTCCTACCGCCTGGCGGTTGCCGACATGAAGGGCATCGGCGAGCTTTCCGAGGTGGAGGATTTCCAGGCCATCATCCCGGGCAAGATATTCGAAGACGTCTCCAAGCTCGCGACTGTCGTCGACGAGCTCTCCATCGGGTTCTCGGACAACCAGATCGTGTTTGAATTCGGCAATACGGTGTTCGTCAGCAGAAAGATCGAGGGAAGCTATCCCAACTACAAGAGGCTCATCCCCTCCGAGCACGAGGTTGCCATCAAGGTGAACTCGGCGGCGCTCACCACCGCCATCAAGCGCGTCTCGCTTCTGGCCCAGGCGCACACGCCCATCAAGTTCTCGTTCTCGGCACTCGAGCAGACGGTCACCGTCTCGGCGAAGACCCAGGACGTGGGCGGTGCGACCGAGACCGTCGAGGCGTCGGTTGACGGGCCCGACATCGACATCGCGTTCAACCATCAATACGTGCTCGACGGCCTGGGCGCCGTTGGCGACGAGGCGCTCATCGAGCTGCAGACGAGCGTGAAGCCCGGCATCTTCAAGAACGCGTCCGACGACTCGTTTTTGTACCTCGCGATGCCCGTGCGCCTCAGCTAGCCCAAGACGTGGCGCATCTGAATGACACTGCACATCGATAGGCTCGTCCTCGACGAGTTTCGGGGATACACCCACTTCGAGCTCGACGGCATCGCAAGGCTCACCATCCTTGCCGGCGAGAACGCCGTCGGTAAGACGAACGTGGTCGAGGGCATCCAGCTTCTGACCATGGGGGAGTCGTTCAGACGGCCGTCGTGGTCCGAGACCATCTCGTGGGGCAGCGACGCCGCCCGGCTGTACGCGCGCTTCTGCGACGAGAAGCGCTGCGTGGAACACGTCCTCAAGATCGCGGGAAACGAGCGGGTCTACGAGGTCAACGGCAAGAAGAAGACGGCCGCGGGCGTGCGCGGGACGTTTCCGTGCGTGCTGTTCATCCCGGACGACCTGCAGATGGTGAAGGCCGCGTCGGCGAAGCGCCGCGACGCGCTCGACCTGCTCGGCGCGCAGCTTTCCAAGAACTACGCATCGCTCAAGAACGACTACCAGCAGGCCCTGCGGCAGCGCAACCTGCTCATCCGCGACGAGCTGGCGTTTGGCCCGCTGTTCGAGAGCTGGAACGAGAGCCTCGCGCTCAACGGCGCGCGCCTGCTCGCCAACCGCTGGAGGCTGTTCGAGCGGCTGGCCGCCCACATGGCGCAGATCTACGCTGCTGTGGTGCCGGGCGAGCGGCTCGATGCGGTATATCTGCCCTCGTGGAGTCGCTTCGACGCGAACGGCCGCCAGCTCGGCGACGCCTCCACCCTGAAAGAGGCGCCGGAGGCGATGCTCGGTCCCGTCGACGAGATGCAGCGGGAGATCTTGGATTTCGCGCACGCGTTTGGCGACGTGGAGCTGCGCCGCAAGACCTCGCTGGTCGGTCCGCACAAAGACGAGGTGGCGTTTTTCATCAACGGCCGAAACGCGCGTCTGTTCGCCTCGCAGGGACAGCAGCGCACCATCGTGTTGTGCTGGAAGCTCGCCGAGGTCGAGGTCGTGCGTGACGTGCTGGGGGTCGAGCCGCTGCTCTTACTCGACGATGTAATGAGCGAGCTCGACGAGCGTCACCGATTCGCCCTGACCGAGTTCATCGACCGCTCCGTGCAGACGTTCGTGACCACGACGAACCTGGGGTACTTCTCGGACGAGCTGCTCGAGCGCGCCAACATCGTCCACGTGCCGGTCGAGGGCACGAAGCATTCATATTGATGGGCAATCGTGCTATATATCAAGGTGAGGACAGACCACACCGCGAGCACGACAGCCGATACGAACCAACGACGGGTGGGACCATGGACGATTTCGACTTGGGCAGCGAAATACACAAGCTCGTCTCGAAGCTGCAGGGCGGAGACCCCGCGCACCTCGCCACGGCGCGCGTGAAGACGGCCTGGAACCGCGCGGTCCCCGCAAGCATCGCCAAACACGTGACGGGCGTGTTCGTCGTTCCCGAGACGCAGGCGCAGGAGGTCATCGTCTACGTGGACAGCCAGCTCGTGGCAACCGACCTCACGATGCAGGCAGACCCGCTGCGCATGGCGCTCAACGTCGAGGTAAACAAGATGCGCGGCGGGGCCTACGAGCAGGCGCTCGCCCGCGGGGCCACGCTCTCCGAAGTCGAGCAGGTCAAGTGCCTTCGGTTCCGCGTGACGCGCGACCGCTACCTCAGCAAGAACCGGCGCGAGACGACGTTTGACGCCCTTGAGGCGGAGCAGGCCAAGTTCGCCGCGGTCGAGCCCGTCGCCTTGGGCGAAGAGGAGCTCAACGACCTGCGCGAGGCGGTGTCGCATATCGAGGACGACCGCCTGAGGGAGGCCGCCTACAACGCGGCGGTCGCCAACCTCGAATGGCAAAAAGGGCTCGCGGCGGCGCATCTCGACGAGTAAGATACGGTGCCCAGCGCGCGATGAGGCCGTCAAATCGCGCTCAGCCTTAAATTACGCTGAAAAGCGGTTGGGTATAAGGAACGTGTGTAAAAACGCCTTACAGGCGAAATAAATGGCTCGTTTTTGCACAAGCGACCCAAGATGAAATACAATACAGGGTGCACATTCTTGTGCATTTCGATGGAAGCGCGGTGTTCGTCACGCGCTTCGTTCAATGTTAGGAGTCAAATTGCCCAATAGTAGCAGCTACGATGCTGGGGACATTCAGATTCTCGAAGGTCTCGAGCATGTGCGCAAGCGCCCCGGTATGTACATCGGCTCTACCGGTCCGCGCGGCCTGCACCACCTGGTCTACGAGGTTGTCGACAACTCCGTGGACGAGGCCCTCGCAGGCTACTGCACCAAAATCGAAGCAGTGATAAACAAAGACGGCTCTTTCACGTGCATAGACAACGGCCGCGGCATCCCGGTCGGAAAGCACCCCAAGCGCAAGAACATGTCCTCGCTCGAGGTCGTCTTGACGATTCTCAACGCGGGCGGCAAGTTCGGCGGCAACGGCTACAAGGTGTCCGGTGGCCTGCACGGCGTGGGCTCCTCCGTGGTCAATGCCCTGAGCTCCCGACTGGACGTCGAAGTGGATCGTGACGGCAAGACGCACCACATGACCTTCCACCAAGGTCACCCTGGCGTATACACGGATGCCGACCCGGCCAATCCGTCTCCCGATTCCCCGTTCAAGCGCACTCGCAAGAACCGACCCACCGAGCTGGAAATCATCGGCAAGGTATCTCCCAAAACCACTGGTACCCGTATTCGCTACTGGTATGATCCGGAGATCTTCAACAAAACCGCCGAGTTCTCATACGAACAGCTCATCGACCGCGTGCGTCAGACCAGCTTCCTGGTGCCCGGCCTCAAAATCACCATCATCGACGAAAACGTACCGGAAACGGCGGCGACTGACACCGTCGAGGCCACTGATGACGCAACAGTCGAACCTGCGCAAGACCAGGCACCGGCCTTGGATGTCTCGTCCGACGATGCCGAGAGCCCGGCCGAGGAGGACTTCTCACTGACGGCCGGCGACCAGGTCGTTGATGGCGCGTTCGGCGAACAGCCCGCGCACCCGCGCGTCGTGGAATTCCTGCACACAGGCGGCGTCAAGGACTTCGTCGACTTCCTGTCCAAAGGCGAGCCGATCTCCGACATCTGGCGCATCCAAGGCGAGGGCACCTATAAGGAGGAGACCCAGGCCGTGGGCAAGGGCGGTGAACTGCACGCCCAGGAAATCGAACGCACCTGCGGCGTGGATATCGCCCTGCGATGGGTCAACGGCTATGACACCACAATCATGAGCTTCGTGAACATCGTGGAGACGCCCGGCGGCGGTACTCACGTGGACGGTTTCATGAACGCCATCACCAAGCAGATTCGCAAGGCGGTGGAAGACAACGCCCGCAAGCTCAAGGTGAACATGAAGGACTCCGCCATGAAGGTGGAGCGCGACGATATCCAAGCCGGACTCGTGGCCGTGGTCACCGCACGCGTGGCCGAACCTCAGTTCCAAGGCCAGACCAAGGACGTGCTTGGCACCGCGCAGGTCAAGCCGATCGTCACCCGGCTCACCGACAAGCAATTCGGCGAGATGATCACCGGCTCCAAGCGCGGGTACAAGGAACAATCCGGCCGCGTGCTGGAGAAGATCGTCGGCGAAATGCACGCACGCATCCAGTCGCGCAAGGCCAAGGAGGTCACGCGCCGCAAGAACGCGCTCGAATCCGCCTCGATGCCGGCCAAACTCTCCGACTGCCAGCCGGGCAATGACGACGTGGCCGAACTGTTCATCGTCGAGGGTGATTCCGCACTCGGTACCGCCAAGGCCGCCCGCAACGCCGGTTTCCAGGCACTGCTGCCGATTCGAGGCAAGATTCTGAACGTGCAGAAGGCGTCGATCACGCAGATGCTCTCCAACAAGGAGTGCGCGGCCATCATCCAAGTGGTGGGTGCCGGCTCCGGCCAGAGCTTCGACATCGAACAGTCGCGCTATCACAAGATCATCATGATGACCGATGCTGATGTGGACGGTGCTCATATCCGTATCCTGCTGCTGACGCTGTTCTACCGGTACATGCGGCCGCTTATCGAAC
>ERZ780226.1348-NODE-1348-length-19385-cov-4.514485_pt1 | contig 19385 bp, 16 predicted proteins | sample MGYA00511165_ERZ780226 | MGnify/ENA primary metagenome ERZ780226 (study PRJEB29588, sample SAMEA2152373) | human gut metagenome | biome: human gut; feature: human-associated habitat; material: faeces | place: Denmark | collected 2008/2010 ...
CATACTGATGATAGAAAAAATCAGAAACAAAACAGCTAAAGCAGCATGATATGATGTTACTCACAGAATCAGAAGAGGTCATCAGACTTCTTCCGGAACGTCATTTCCTGTCGGATAGAATTATGTGAGAAAGCACGGAAAAATGGCAATAAGAATGACATATGAAGTGGTCATGCCCTATCATCTTCATATGCCATCTTATTTTTTAGGGACATTTACTGAATATCCCCAAAAAAATGTTCATAATCTTCTCTTTTAAGGTTAGTATTTTATTTGCCGTACAGCCTTCAGAGACTGCACGGCGCAAGGTAAGCATTTCTTTTTTATTTTCGTCAGATACATTCGATAAAAAACGCTTGTCAGCTCATCAGACGGGCAAAAATTGCCGTGATAGAATCAACGACTCATCCAGTCCGTTATTTCAAAGCGTACCGTCATCGAATATTTCAGTTGGATGGTACGGAAGTTATCATATCCTCCGGCATTCATCGACATCACGTTGCTTTGTAAAGCACCGAACATTCCTGAGTTTGCATTGGTGTTTTCTACGATACGTATCACCGAACCCAATTTCTTATCCAAAGCTTCCACCAGATAAGCAGCTTTGCGTTGGGCTGCTTTCAGAGCTTCAATCTTGGCCTTTTGGTGGTAAGTCAGTATATCCTTGTTATCCAACTTGCCGATACGCATCGAGTGAATGCCTCGGGTGTTGAGTTTTTGGACAATCCGGTCAATCTGTTTGAAGTCCTGCAGGGTGATGTCCAGCTGTTTAGAGATAAGGAAGTCATGCCCTTGATGTCGCCAATTGTTGCCATATTCTTGAACGCGTACAGCTGAGTCGGGGATTCCGGCATCATGGATGGCCTGCATCAATTCCTGCTCAATCCGGGTAATAGGCACCTTCGTCTTGTATTGCTCAGGCTTCGATACGCCATCAAATTCTTCCTCAAAATACTCCTGTATTTCAATGAGATAATGAATCTCATCCGGAACGACCTCCATTTCAGAAGTTCCAGTTACTTCGATATACCGCTCGCACTCCTGCGCTTTCATCGTAACACAAGCCAATAGGCTCATGATGAAAATTAGTCCATACTTTTTCATACGCAAATACTTGAATTTAGTTCAAACTGTTATCTTTTTACGAACCGACTTTAGGGAATTTCAAATGGGGCAGACAGACAAACGACGTGCTGATTATGGGGAGTAACCAGCTTATTTATCCGATAACGTCCCTTCGGCAAATAATAAAAGTCACCTACGGGAATGCGAAAGCAATACAAGCGATGGGCTTGTTCATCGTTTATCCACTCTGTCTCTGCTGTATCGGGCAAATGCTTCAATTGCGGCTGTTCCCAATCTTGACCATTCCATTGCTGAAGCTCCCAATCTCCATTAAATTCAAGAGGTACATCCGTGTAATTGGCCAGAAAGACATTGATGACCTTCACATCTTGCCAATACACCTTACGCTCTGTCCAAAACTGATGTTCCTGCTTACGATAAGATTTCGGCAAATCTTTTCTATACCACAGATAATACGAGGGCATCTCATAAATAACCGTATCCCTGTCTTGTATCTGTAGGGCAATGGCTCCATTCCCCTCTACCGTCAATGCAGTCGTATCCTGCTCTGAACCTCCGATAACGGCAATAGCCGAGGCGGGAACCGCTTCCGGCAAAAATGTCTTCTGCTTATCCGTGCAAGCAAGAGACAGCAAACAGCATAACATGCCGACAACCGTAACTTTCATAATCCGTCCTCCTCTTTAAAATAGGATGAATAAAGGTTTTATTGAGCAAAAATACAAAACATTCCCTTAGTTGATGCTGCCCAAAGTTCATTTTTGCACAATCTTCAACCAATAATGAGAAATTTCGTGGATAGGAACCGATGAATGAACTACCCTCATTCCTTTTCCTTTCTGATAGTGCTTCTCGGTGAAGAGAGGCTTTCCTCCTGCCTGACGGTAAGTCTGGATGAGTTCGGCGGTCTTGACAAACTCAGCGTCCACATATTCATATCGCTCATAATGGTAGCTGGCTGCCGATTCGCGGGAAAAGGAGAACAGACACCGCTCTTCTTTGTCAATCCGTAGATTGGCAATTTCCTTCAGCTGCTTGACGGGGACATAGGTCTTTTGTGTCTTATTCCACAAATAACCGTCTTCATATTGAATGCGTTGATTTCCATAGTTGCCTAACGGTATGGCAATGTCATCCTGCCCGTCAAAGTTCAGGTCTTTAAGTGTCACCTCTGCGTGAAAATTGTCCGCGAGAACAATATCTTCCGGATAGGTATAGGTAAGACTCCGGATGCTTCCAGATGGATGGGAATATCGGATAAGCAATTCTTTGACGGCTTTGTCTTCCCGGATGACGGTGTATTCCAGCAATTCGTTGCCGTTCCGGTTAATGATTTTCCATTCGTCCGACTGCCAGGATGTATGTTCCCTCTCGTTGCTCTCCCCTCCATGTTCGGTTACATAGGCATGACCGTTCGCAAACGGAGTGGCATACAGAAATTGGGGGTGGATAACCACATTGCCTGATGAATCGGCAAAGCCTATCCGTCCTTGTTCATCCATCATCCGGAATAGTCCTTCTTTCAGATAATCCGGCCCGTTATCGCATTTAAAAACGTAAAATAGTTCTTTGCCTGCATCATTGATACAAACAATACGGGATTTCTTCGGTTTGTTTTCATACACAAAGCCTATTTCCGTGATAGTATCCGTCTGACAATACCGATATTTCCCGTAAGGCACAATGGTATCGCCTCGTTCATTCAGATAACATACCGGTACCCCCACTTCCAAATGAGGTTCAGTAGTATGGGCAGTCAGCACGGCATCATATCGCATCAAAACAGGGGTATCACAAGAACTGTAGCCGATTATCAAAACATCTGCGTGAGGGCCTTTCGCCATGTTATCCAGCCAGAATTGGATGCTGAGAGTGCTTTTCCCGGGACGTAAGACTGTGGGTACATTCCGTAGCGATTGAAAAACTTGCATCACTAACTTTCGGAATGCACGGGGTGCCTGGTTGAGTACCGTAGCATGGCTGATATAGCCTTCGGGGGTCACAGTATATTCCACCTGTAAAACACAACCCTTGTTCCTTTTTTGCTGATTGACGGGATATTTACACTCTCTGCTCAAAGTCTTGATGAGCCAGTTATAATCATGCAGTTCGTTTTTTGTTGGACTATCATTCTTGAATAAAACAGGTACAGTCCAAACTGAGCTCCGATATTCACCTTTACCATGAAAATTGATAGCAGGAATCCACCGTGGCATACCTTTTATGATTTGCAATACTTGATTGTCCCATTCTTGTATGCCACAACCTCGTAAGGTCTCTACCTTTATTATTTCTCCATAAGAATCAATGTGTATCGTATAAATCCCTTTGATTTCTTTTTTACCGTTTAATAGCTTGGAATCGTATGTTAGGCGTTCATTAATGTAGTCAGTAACTGCATACGGATTTGCTTTTTCAAAATAAGACACAGTTTCCCATTCCACAAAACTTTGTTTCAATTCTTCTTCCCTAATGCTATCCGCCTTTACCCTATTTCTATAATGTTGGGGCAGGAAAGGGACATATACCGTATAAAGGCATTCCATTTGTTTGCCGTTTTGGTCTCGACAGGGCAGACAGTGTGGCAATTCTTTGGTTAATCGGATTACTTCTTGATCGAATTCCTTGTAGTTGGTAGTCAGAATATTGACTATACCGGGAACTCCCAATGTATCAATCGCAAACATCGCGACAGAATAACCTGCCACGTTTTTTTGCAATAAGTTTTCAGGATATTTCATTTGGGAAACATAATATTTCTCTAAGTCAGTTTCCCAATTGGCCCATTGGGGAGGTTCTTTAATTGTTTTATCATCCTTAATAGGGACTACACCTAAATTCCATATATTTTTTTTCCTCCAAATACTGTCTAACCGTTGCTCGTTTTCAAGCATTTTGGCGGGTGAGTTAATCGTGTTGATGTATTTCACAGGGCCATTGCCTATGACCAGTCTTTGGGGAATATAACGAATAACAAGAGTGCTGTCAGTCAACTCCAAAATTAAATACTGCTTACAGAAGTAAGTTTTGATGGTATCACCACAAACACGATAAGAGTCTTCCGTGATGACTTTCTTTCCATTGTAGGTAAAAGTAGCATACAACCCATAGTCCCGGAACTCCATCTCTTGCGTATAGGATTTTTCAGAAGGAAGTTCTGCTCTCCATATTTTGTTTTCCAACATCAGAATGGTGTCGTTGGCTGTTCTTTCTTGTGCTTCAAGTTGAAAGAAGCACCCAAGCAGTATGAAGGATAGAAAAAAGCGTTTCATGTGTATATGGAATTTAAATCAAACAATGGTGTGTTTATGGCTTAGGCAACCGAAACTGAATTGATATGGGATAAAGGACTCGTTGGGGCCTCCCATCTTGTTTTCCCGGTGTCCACTTCGGCATTTGTCGGATAATTCGCAAGGCTTCTTTATCCAACAAGGGGTGAACGCTACGTACAATCCGAGGCTGGGCGGGCGTGCCGTCTTTCTCGATGATGAATTGCAGATGTACCCGTCCTTGAATGCCTGCATTCTTGGCTTCTTCAGGATAGCGCATTTCTTTCTGTATGAAATCCATACACCCTTTCATTCCTCCGGGAAATTCGGGCATGCATTCTACTACTTGAAAAAGGTGATTGTCATCCGTCGGAACTTCCGGCACAGACGTTGTTATAGTTCCAGCTGACCGGTTATCTTGGGTAGAGGGTACGGCAAGTCTCTTTTCTTTCTGTCCTTCTGCCAATTCTTGTGGATTGTCTGTCAGCTTGAATTCCGCCATCAAAGTAGCCTTTCTTCCGGTGTCTGTAAAAGTAACGGGATAAAAGAAACGGTATCTTCCCGGCTTGTTGTGATGTATTTCCGGATACAAAGAACCGGATAGATGCCTTGTTCTTCCTGGCTCAATGATATAACCGATGTCAAGAAAAGAACCATGAATGGGCAAGTCCCGCCATACCCCTCGTTCATCTTCATAGGTCAAGAAATAATAAGCACCGGATCGTAATGTTACTTTGCTGTGATTAACCAAAACAAAAGTGGCTTGTTTGCTCTGAGTGGAAAAGACCGGATAATCAGATTGCAGCAGGATGCCCAAAGTATCGCTAACACCCATACTATTGTTGGGGGCTTTTTCAGTGGGCCCTTCAAAAATGACCGCCGGTGAATCGATAATCTTTTCCCGGAAAGCCTTTCGAGCTTCCGGAGTATTCATAATGAAAGTCTGATAAATATGATGGTCACTTATACCGCAACCTGCCATATTAGATTTCAAGTATTCATCTGTAAGCTTTTCTCGTTTACTCCAGATGGTATCCTTAATTTCTTTCAGCTGTTTTTGGGTAAAACTTTCATCCGTGGCAGGCTCTAGCCGGAAAGCACCGATTTTTGCGGCTGCTTCCAGTGTGTGCCGTGCTACAGTGGTATCTCCTCTCACTTGGAAGACCAGTGTAGAACCATCAAAAAACATTCCTTCCAAGAATGCAGGACAGTGCGGACTGTCCAAGAAATCACCGATTACTGTTGAGTCCGTACCATATGCTTTACTTAAAGCCTCTATTACTTGCTGACCGGTTCTTTGGTCAACTGGTTCTTCTGTTATAGGTTGTTTCTCAGATTTGGTGGAAGGAAGAGAAACAGAGACCAGCTTATCCTTCTTTTCAGGAAGTGGCTCAACAGTATACAAACCATCTTCATCTTTGACTAGCTGATGCTTGCCGGTATCCAACCATTGATTCCACTCTTTAAATAAGGATTGTATAAACAGAAATAAGTCATCTGATATATTCAGGTCTTTACCACGTTGACAGGGGAAAATCACATGTCCGTTCTTTATGGATATTTTCTTTCTAGCTCTATCCAAGGCTTTGAGATAAACAACTTGATTATAGGCATAATGCGGATTAAATCCGTTGGCATTCATTACATCTATAGCGGCATAAGACATCATCCCCTTGGTTTTCAAAAAGGTCGTGTCCGTCAGCGTCTTTTTAAATTTTCTCGCTTCCTTCCATAATCGGGTAGTAGCAAGTCTTGTTAAACTGTCCGAGTAAGAAGGATTGATTTCCTTATTCAGTTCCTCATAAATTCCCGGCAGTAAAGTGTCACAATAAGAGGTTATGGCAAAATTTCCACTCTCAATTCTCATATTTACAGTGGGGTTGCTTATCACTGAATCATTAAACACAAAAGCAATCTGTTTTCCAATGTTGTTTCTGTTTCTTCCGCCCATAGGTTCATATAATACGGATGTATCTGTCCAAAAATTACGTATTTACCAAAGGCATCTGAATCTAACCGTAAAACACTGAAATCTTTCGTCGTAACGATAGGCTCCAAAGAAAGACTGTCATTGGAGTCGCCCGTTACAGGATACCAACCATTTTCACGGTGGATTGCAATTGGCTTATGCTGACATCCGACCCATATAAGTCCGATGGCAAGCATCAACACGACTGACGGAAGTGCTGATAAGACTGTACGATAAAAAGATATTCGCGTTCTCATAGGCTGCATAGGAATGGTTTTTCGGTAAAGATACGTATTTTGACGAAAGACGGATAATGGATGGGCTGATTTTATTTCAGATAAACGACAATCTATCCATCTATTTCATCAAGACAGGCTTATCATCCCAGGTATACCCGATAATGATTACATCTGCTTTAGGGGATTTTTTCATGTTATCCAGCCAGAATAGGATGCTGAGAGTGCTTTTTCCGGGGCGTAAGACAGTGGGTACATTCCGTAGCGATTGAAAAACTTGCATCACTGACTTTCGGAATGCACGGGGTACTTGGTTGAGTACCGTAGCATGGCTGATATAGCCTTCCGGGGTCACAGTATATTCCACCTGTAAAACACAACCCTTGTTCCTTTTTTGTTGGGCAACGGGATATTTACACTCTCTGCTCAGTGTTTTGATGAGCCAGTTATAATCATGCAGTTCGTTCAGAGACTGGTCCAATCCGAAGATGCCGGGAGGTACTTCCTTACGCCATTTCTGGCCGAACTTTTTATCCAAATACTGGAAAACTTCTTCGTTGTAAGCAGTCAGCAGATGGTTGGGAGTGCCCAAATAACAATCCAGCTTACCATCTTTCTTCAAGGGGGCATAACTGAAATACGTAACCCCATATTTTTTCCAGAAAGGATACTTCCTTATAATCTCTTCTTTTCCAATAGGAATGATGAGCCTCAGATTGGGTTTCCCCTGCTCAATGTATTCGCGAGACAGAGCCGGTGAACAATCGTATTTTTCAATATAATCATAAGGCAAAGAAAGCCTGAGCTGCAAAGTATCATCCTTCATGGGCACATGGATAAGGGTATCACAGGATGTCAAGCCTATAAACTGTACTTTCAAACGGTATTCACCTTTTTCCAAATGCTCTATGCTGAATGTTCCCGTAGAATCGGCCAGCCAACCCTGAAAAGGCTTTCCAGCCAAAGTCAGATAGGCACCGCCTGCTGGGAACTTGACCACATCGTAAGGAGGAATCTGCCGCACTTCTTCGCCATAAACCTTGCCTACAAGGGTGTATTTCGTAGTATCGTTTGTTTGAGAAGGCTTTAGCTTATCTTCCCAAATGGAAAGTACAAAATCCTTAAATTCAATCGTGTACTTTCCGTTGATAAACAACACCTCCCAAGGATAAATGCTCTTCAGTACTTCTTCAAATGCCTTTGCTAAAGGATGATTTCCGTCTTCGATGTTTTCCCGTTGGGGACGAACGAATATAGTTCTTACATCCACATCCACCAGATGGCCGTCCGAACTGCATTGTACATTCTCAACAAAAAAGGTTATACGTTGACCTTTGTATTCCGGAAAGCGATGCCAGGGGAAACGTCGGATGATTTCATCCTGAGCATGCTGCATTTTCATGCCAGCCCGTAGGGTATTATGGTAAGTCCGGCAACTTTTTATACGACCGTGTTGAAGCACCATCACTTGCTCCGTTTCTAGATTGCGGTCGAAGCCGCTGTGTACATAACGCACCAGCTCACCTTTCCCGGCACGAAGTTCTCCGTTGAACCAGCGGGCACAGATTTTTCCGTCTTGATAATAAGGTTGAAACACTTCTTTCAACTGGTTTGGCTGATAAGTGAGGGAATACTCTTCTTTCTTCTGTTTATCATAGACACAGACTTCCAAATGATGCAGATACAGATGAGATTGCTGCACTTCCCAATAGGCGGTATAGCCTTCCCAATTGGCGGTAGTAATGCAATGGTTGTCCGGCAAAAATTCCATCAACCGATGAAACAGAACAGAATCCCTATTGATGGGCTTGGCCAACAATTCCCATTCTTCTCCCTGCAGATAGATGAAATCACCAGACAGTCCGGTAGCCTTTCCTTCCCAAGGAATAAGAAGGAAAAGGATGGCTGTCATCATACTTTTGAAAAATGTAGGTATCTTCATGTCACGTTCTAATAATGAGGATTATACAATACAGATACTATAGATAAGCTTTCTGCCTGCTAAAGCTATGCTTTCTCCCTTGCAATGCTCTGTGTTTCAGATTACAGAATATCCATCATCTTTCCCATAAATAAAATTAAACCTGTTTTATTTTCATGGATAACTAACAAGAATGGACGATTGACATGGAATGGATAAGGTGTAATCTCTGGCACTATTTCTGATTCCAAAACAACATTTGTAATAGTCGCTGCTGCTGCAACTGTGCCTGTTTCCGTTACTTCCAATCGGGTAAATTGTTCGATTTTAGAAATGTGGGCAGGCATATCTGTCATACGTGAAAAATCTGCACAATTTGCATTAAAAGCATCATGGATGCCCATTTCCTGAAAGGCAGGAATGATGTCGGATTTGTAATCCAACTTGATAGAAGGTAATTTGAGGTCCAGCATACAACTTATACTATCCGATGCAGACAGCCATGCTTTCCAATTTGCTTCACTAAATGTGTCTATGCAGGAGTCAATGGATACACCTTTCTTGGGAAGAATCACTGTCATGGCATACGAATCGTTTCCGTAAGGGAGGGTAGCCATTTCAAACAATTCCGTTTTATGAAAAGCAAACCATTGATCAGACAGGTGCATCATGCTGACCGGATGCTTCATTCCACCCACAGGATAAAAGTTTTCCTGCCGGGTTTCAGCCGGATCAAAAGGGAAAATCCATCCACCTTTGAAGAACAACGTATTGATGAGAATACAGTTACCTTGTGCTTGATCCAAGATGTGAGGAATACGCCCTTGCGTTTGTTCCTTTGCCCATCGGTTGATAATGTCTGTTGATTTCGGTTCAGAAAAATCCAGGTTCTGTATTTCTGCAAGAAAATACTGCTGGTTTATTTGTTGAAAGGAATCCTTCACAGGTGACTTGTCATGAATCCAGATGGAATTGGCTGACTGAAAGACAGTCGTAGAATCCAATCGAGGCAGATTGCTTATCAGTTTTAAAAAGTAGTTATTGGCCAATGAAGGCTTACTCTTAGAAACGGAAAGTACCGAAGCTATTTCTTTTAATGTTTTTCCTGCAGCACCATTGGCAAGCATCCCTAAATTGAATTGGGCACTCAGAGGAGAAATGAAAAAACTTTGTCCTTTCTCCTGTTCATTCATCTTCTGAAAAAAACTGCAAGCAAAGTCATTACTGATGGATACCATAGGCATCTCCTCTTCCGAAAGTTCCAAGGAAGATAACTCTACAAAAGGTTTGTGGGATGAATTCTGTTGACAGCTGACAAGGATGCACAAACTTATTCCGGTAGCAAATAGTAAAAAGCTTTTCATATCACGTTTTAATTTTAATGGTTGCACAATACGGTATTTATCCTGAATATAATCTTTCTATCTGTCAAAACTATTCCTTATCCCTTACAATGCTCAATGTTTCAGATTCGGGATGCATGACATACTTGCCATTGTAGCAAATCACTTCCCATGGATAGATGGATTTCAGGGTTTCTTTTAGGGCAAGTATGAGAGAGCGCTGTTTGTTCTCTGCCAATAAGGTGTCCGGCTTCGTGTAGATGTTATAGACAGATACATCCAACAGCTTCCCATCAGATGTCAGTTTGAAATCTCTTACACTGAACACGATATGTTTATCCTTGTAGTTGGGAAATTGGCTCCACGGAAACAGGCGGCTAAGTTCTTCATGTGCCTCTATCAGTCGCATGCCTTCCCGCTTATCGTTGTGATAGACTTGAGTGCAGAACACTTTCCCTTCCTGAATGGTCAGGATACATTCTGTTTCAAACATACGAAGGTATCCGTCGTGAATGTATTCGATTACTTTCCCTTTGGCCATCCTGAGTGTACCATTGAACCACCGGGCATGGATTTTGCCTTTCCGGTAATAGGAACGGAACACTTGTTTCAGCTGCTTGGCTTCGAGTCTGACATCGGCTTTTGTATCGGTCTCAAAATCGATGCAGTACAATAGCAGTTCACCTTTCTCAATGGCCCACGTAGCTGTATAGCCGCTGCTGTTGGCCATAGAGCAGCAGATGTCATCTGGCAAAGACCGGTTTAGTGTCTGGGCTAAAACAACATCCTTTTCAATGGGTTTGTCCAGCAGTATCCATTTCTCCCCTTGGAAGAAAATCCATTCTCCCAGCTGTGCACTGCTCCAAGCCGATAAGGGTGTCAGTAGCAGGGTCGTAAAGAATACAAATCGTCGAAATGCAGATAGCGTTTTCATCAATGGATATTTTTTAGGGTTATTGACCGGACGTTTCTTCATCAGCTGAGGTTTCAGAGGTTGCTGAATTGTCCGAGTTTTGTGTAATGGTAAGATGGATGGGGATTTCTAATTTCTTAGTCTGTTTCCACTCTTTCTCATCATTACTCAGGCGGAATTCGGTCATCATTTGTATTCTTGTGCGGGTGTCCAATAGGGTAAGGTGATAAAGGAAACGATAGCGTCCCGGCTTGTTCGGATACATCTCTGGATAAAGGGAAGCTGTACGGATACGATATTCGCCTGGCTGAACAAGGTATCCCACACTAAAGAAAATATTGTCGGTAGGCAGTTTTCGCCATATACCTTGTTCATCCTCGTAAGTAATGCAATATTCTTCTCCACACATGATATTTCGATTGCTCTGGTTGATAAGCACAAAGGATGCTTTTGAGGTTTGTGTGGAATAAACCGGGTATTCCGGTCTTAGTGAAATGCCTAAAGTGTCAGAAACACCCGTTTCAGAATGAGGCATTGGTGATTCAGGTCCTTCAAAAGATACTGCCGGTGAATCGATGATGTGCTTTCTGAAAGCTTGTCTGGCAGCAGGAGTATTCAATTTGAAAGACACTAAAGCGGTATGATTGCCCATTCCCCAAAAGTTCATGTTAGATTTCAGAGCACCATCGGGCAGCTTATGAAACCGGTTGCTGATGGTGTCCAAGATGCTCTTTAGTTCTTTTTGGGTAAAGGTATGCTCTGTGTCGGCTTCCAGCCGGAAGGCTCCGCTCCCGGCGGACGCTTCCAGAATGCGTCTGGCTTTGGCAGTGTCTCCTCGTATCTGAAAGACGGGAAGAGAATCTTCGTAAAACATTCCTTCTACGAAGTCAGGGCATCGGGGACTGTCCAAGAAAAGCCCTATGGTATCCACACCATAGGCTCTGTTTAATGCTTCAATCACTTGCTCACCTGCCTTCTTTTGAGTGATAGCCGGTTGTTCAGCTTTATCAGATAGAACGGTTGAAGTCGATTGGCATCCCGTAAACAGGGCGCATAACAAAAACAGACACACGGAAAATCCATTGCTGTTAGGGTGTGATTGAAACGGAATATGTCGAAATGCTTTCATGACTTGTATGTTTTGAGATTCAACTTATGCCATAGGGCTACCTTCGGAATGCTTGTCAGCAAGGATAGCTGACTCGCTGAAAGATGAATGTCGGATAGACCATTTTTCCATGCGTCATTTTCCGTCTGCTATTCGATTCTGAATTCAGCCGCCATATACCAATCTTGCCGCGAATCGAAAAAACCGATTTCCTTGATGACTCTGTAAGTCCCGGGACGGTTGTCATTGACCAATGGACGGAGCCTTGCGGTAAAGGTACGGGTATGCCCTTTCTCCAAACCATATCCTATATCAGTCCACGAACCATTATCGTGCAGATAAATCCATTGCTGCCCTTCTTTGCGGACAATCCAATAATCCTCTCCAAAGAACAGACCTTTGGTATTTTCGTTTGTAAGTTGAACCGTAATAGTTTCTGTTCCTACGGGATAGACCGCTTTTTCGGTCTGCATGGTTACTTGCAGGGTGTCAGAAAAAGAAGGCTTGTCAAATACTACGTTCTCTACAACCTTTCCGTGACTGACCGCTGAATAGCTGACCACTTTTCGCCGAAACATTTCCTGATAACGAGGGGTGTTGTTCATCAAGCCCACAAATATGGTATCCCCGTCATCATGTACTATCCAAGTAGTACTGATATTATGGGCAACCGTGTCGCACGGATTAGCAGAGTTCTTGTCCCAATAATCATCAATCAGTTTCCTCAATCTTTTCACTCCTTTTCGGTCCACCAGTTCAAATTCCGCATACGCTACTTCGCCGCCATTAAAGGTCTTATAAATCCGATAGTTACCGGGGCGGTTGGGTATTTCAGAAGTATACAGTTCAATAGTTTGCAAACGATATGGATGGTAATCGGGATGTAGCATCCAAAGTATATCCTCGATAATAGGATTGGTGGGTAAAGGTTCCCATTTCTGCAGGCTTTCATTATAGAAAGCGAGACTGTATTCATCTCCACACGTATACATTCTATGGGAATGGTTATGGATAAAAACGTTCACCTGGGTAGCAGACAGCGGATAATAGGCAAATTCCGTGGTCATGGACAGTGAATCCGGATTCATGCGTTTTCCGGATGGAATATCCTTCGGCATCGGCTGCAAGCCCAAAATGGCTGGTTCAGATACTGTGCTGTCTTCCTTTTTCTTCGGCTCCGTCTCTTCAAGTTTAAAAAGAACCGGCACTGTATATTTCACCTTTACGGGCTTTCCCTTCCATGTTCCCGGTTTCCATTGCGGCAACAAGCGGATAATACGTAAAGCCTCTTTATCCAAAGAAGGCTCCACGCTCTTCAACACTTGAGGCTCTATTACCTTCCCTTTTTCATCTACGAAAAACTGAACGATGACTCTTCCCTCAACTCCTTTCTTTCGTGCTCCTTTCGGATATTGAATGCTGTTTTCTATCTGCTCCATTAATTTCTTCATGCCTCCAGGATACTCTGGATACTGGTCTAGTAGGTGATAAATAGAATCCTTTGCGGGAATCGGAGCATTCCCCGCTGCCTGTTGTCTGGATTTGTTAGCGCATCCCACCAGCAAAACACAGAGTATAGTTATGAATAGTATTCTCATGACATTCATTTTATTTCAAATTCAGCACTTAATTTTATTTCTTCCCTGTCATTATCTACGGATGTTAATATACGATACCTACCGGGAGCTATCTCATAATGTTCAATAGGAAATTGGAGGCAAAGAAAGTCTGATATAGGACCTATTAATTCGTCGCTATATACAAATTCTGTTACTTTCATTTTGGGTCTAATCCACTTGTTCTTTTCCCATTTTTCCAAAGTCCAATCATAGCCGTAGCTTAATCGAAAATGCTGCGGGTTTAGGACTACGGCAAAAATTAGTTTACTGTCCGGTGTATAATGTCCTTGTATCACTTTCATTTGAGTGGTTGTACCCAAATTATAGAAGCCGGCGAGTACCGATTCTGAACTACAAATTACAGTCGTGTCAGCATCAACTATGTTTTTAGTATCCTTTGCTGTTTTCTCGGTGCATCCCATCAGTAGGATACTGAGACTAAATAGATAAAAAGTAATTGATCTCATAGTATACTTTACTTTAGTTCAATTAATTAACCGGTAATTCAAATTTGATTGGAAATGCATATCTCACTTTGAGGTTCACTCCATGCTGACGACCCGGCTTCCACTTGGGCATAATCGAAACAATGCGAAATGCTTCTTCGCATAATGCAGCATCCGCACTTAAAACAGGGTTGACACTGCGAAGAATTCGAGGCTGGGTCACCGTTCCATCTTTATCAATCACCACCTGCATGATTACCCTGCCTTCCAGTTTGCTACGCTTGGCAGTCTGTGGGTACTGTATGTTTTGTCTGATAAATTCCATCAATTTGGGCATACCACCCGGAAACTCAGGCATATGCTGCACAACATCAAACACATCTTCTTCGTCTGGGAGAAACTCATTACCGGAATCATTGGCAGGTCCTATAGGAATAGGTCTTTCTCTGGTTGAAACCTGCTGTGAAGTGTAAGCTTCAAACCATTGATATATGTTGTAAAAGCAAGTCTCATCTTCATTATAAACTCTAATTTTCAAGAGGTAATCACCCGGCTGAGCATTCTTAGGTAAATCAATCCCGATTTCGGCTTTCTTCCCTCTTACCACCTGAAGGGCCACAGACTCTTTGTCTATGTTTTTACTGTGTATTTCATGTAATTTCCCTTGCTTATCCTCCCGATAAAAAATGTATTCACCTTTATACGTAAGACGATGGCTTGTACAGAAAATGGACACATAAACCTTATCGTTTGATAAGGAGTTTGAAATGATTTTAACGTCTTCACTTTTGCTCTTAATTTCCTGATGCGTCCGATCGTCCAAATGAACCTTGGCCACTCCTTCTGTATCATCCTCTAAGAAACCCCATTTTACTGAGGGTGATTTCTTGATAACTGAATCGAAATTTACGGGAGGAATATACTCAATTTCTACAGCTCCCGTATCATTCGGATTACGCTTGGGACCATCATCAACAAGCACAATGAGATCCTTAATACGGAAGGTTACAGGAAAAACGTATTTTACTTTCACGGTCTCTCCGTTCAGTTTCCCCGGCCTCCAGTCTGGCATCATTTTTATAATGCGGAGGGCTTCCTGGTCTAACAGGGGATGGACGCTGTATGCTACTTTAGGCTGTACAACTTTTCCGTCGCGATCAATTACACTCTCTATCCAAACTTTTCCTTCTATTTTTTTGTATACGGCAGTTGGAGGATACTGAATGTGAGTCTGTATGTATTTTACAACTTCATCCATACCGCCTGGATATTTAGGCCGTTCTTCCAATATAGCATGGATTTCTTTATCGGAAGTCTTCAAATTGGAATATAACAATATGGTTGAATCCACCACTACAAGAGAAGTATCCATTGGGATGGCAGAACATTTTTTCGTCTCTGTTTTCTGTCGTTGCTGGACGCAACTGGTTGAAAGAAGGCAAAAAGCTATCAAAAATACAATACAGCTTCTCATAGGCAAAACAATATATGAAAACAAAGTTCTTTCGAAAACGCACAATATCCGCAAGAGGCTTTAAATCAACTCTTTCTATGGTAATTTACATATTCCACGCTGATTACATCGGAGGAATCGCGAACAGCTTCTTTGATGTCTGCCAACCGGAATTCGGTCATAAGTGTGATTTTTTGTTTCTTATCCATTAGTTCTACCTCATAGAAAAATCGGTATCTGCCCGGTCGGTTAGGCAAGACATTTGGGTTGAGGTTAGCTTTAAACAGAAATTGCTTACCAGGCTGAATACTCTATTGAATACCGTATGTATGGGAAGAGTTCGCCAGACTCCATGCTGGTCTTCATAAGTAATCCAGTATGGGTCTCCACTCTCTATCTCGTACTCGCTCTGATTGAATAGTACAAAAGTGGCGGCATGAGCCGTGTATGGGTATGCAGAGAATTCAGGATATAAATGGATGCCCAAAGTGTCGGAAGTGTATCGTTGATTGTTGGGTGACGGTTCTGTAGGTCCTTCCAAACGGATAGCGGGTGAATCCATGATCTTCTCACGAAAAATGGCTCTGGCTTCCGGAGAGTTTAGACATAAATTTACGATAAGATGATTCCCATATACGCCCCATCCCCATATATTGCCGTCTAATCGAGTGCCCTTTATTTCTGAACGCACATATCGTTCTCGCAGTTCGTTCTGTATCTTTTGCAATTCTTGCTCTGTAAACACAGAATCCTTTACATTCTGAGTAACTACTGGAAGATGGCAGATCGTGTCTTTGGTATGAACGGAAACTGTTTGAGCACCTTGTGTAATCGAAGCTGAATCACTCTTTACCGCAGACTGATTGTTTCCGGACGGTTTACCGTTACATCCCACAAGTAACCATACTAAGAGAAGAATTAATGCCATTCCCAAGGCTAAATAAAGCATCGCCTTAAAATTGGCAGCCTTATCCAGCTCTTCTTTTTCCAAAGTTTTCCGGCGGATATCTTCCATCTTTTCCACCGTTATCTGAGAGAGGTCAGTCTCTTTTCCAGTATCTAATAACCGGTGGTAGGTGGCTGTTAGCCTCTCCCGGTTTCGTTTGCGCAACTCCCGATTTTCCTTATCACGTTGCAACATGTCATTGATGCATCCTAAGGTTCCCATAAGCCATATTTTATAATGATTCTCAAAGGTAACAAATAGAATTAGAAATCAGCTATCTGTTTTTATAAAAAGACTTCCGTTTGGTTAATTTAACCCATCCACCTCTGTCTAAGACTTGCTTTGAAGCATCCGTCCTAATAAAAAAAACAACAAATGATTGTATTTTTTCAGATGCACTGCATTATCTCATGATTTTATAGTACCTTTGTCCACGATTATACCAATCATTTGTTTTATGAGGAAATTTTATACTTTACTATTGCTCATGGCCGTTTCTTGTTCCATCTTTGCGCAAGACAGGCTATCCTTGTTCATCAGCAGAGCAAACAAATATGCCTCTGTAGAACTGTCCGACTACCGGAAACGATTGTGCATGGAGTATAACACACGCGGCAGTCTTCTGGATGACTATTACAGGCAATGTGGACGCGACTGGGGTAATGTCGGTTTAGCCCTTGAAATAGCAAGGACTTCCGGCAAACACATGCGTGACATCTGCCATTATTATAAACGTTATCGGAAATGGAATCGTGTTTTGATTGAAATTGGTATCAGACCGGGAAGCGATTACTACAATCCTTTTTATGACAGGATTGATTTCCATAGCAGATATTGGCACAAACATTATTGTTCCTATTGTGACCATCACGACAGGTATCACCATCCTAAAAAATACAAGCGTCATAAATGGGATGATGATGACGATGATGATGACGACTGGGATGATGACGATGACTAATTTAACACAAAATACATACCAAAATGAAAAAGATTTTATTTTTAGCAGTTTGCTTTTTGATGCTTGTTGGCAACACTTATGCACAAAAGGGAAAACAAGCAATCGGATTCGGTTTAAGTTATGGAACAGAAATTGAGAGTGTTGGTCTAGGACTGAAATATCAGTACAATATCACCAACCCCATACGTCTGGAACCCTCATTGAACTATTTCTTTGAGAATGACAACGTCAGCATGTTAGACGTAAACCTGAATTTCCACTATTTGTTTCCTGTGGCAAGTAAAGTAAAGCTTTATCCATTGCTTGGTCTGACATTTTCCAATTGGATGTTTGACTGGAATGATGACTGGGATGTGGACATACATGGAAATCATGTCCATATAGATGGCGATGACGACAGCGACAATGAATGCCGGTTTGGCATGAATATTGGTGGTGGAGTTGATTTCGCAATAGCCAGAAACTGGATGATGAACTTTGAGTTCCGTTATCAACTGGTCAGTGATTTTGATCAGGCTGTATTCAATCTCGGATTTGCTTATCGTTTTTAAATTTGCCGTACTTGTATAATCAAGAAGAAGGTGTGTCGTAATGCACGATGCACCTTCTTTCTTGTTTATCACCGATATAAATCGGTTTATTTTCTTCAAGCTGCGATAATTCGAAGATTTCTTTGATTTATGTGTCTCCAGCATCTAAATAAAGCGACAGTAAGCTCATAAAACCATCCTATCAGCCAGTTCATACCTTCTTTTGTCAGTTTTGCACACATCTTTTTTATATTGAAGGCAATGGCTAGGAAGGCAAAGTCCATGAAGACCTTGTCCTTTCCAAAATGTCGGAAACGTTTGTAGTTCATATTGTTTTTAATTTGTCCGAACACGGCTTCCGGTTCTATGCATCTCTGCCCTCTGTGTTTCAGTCCTTTCTCAGAGCAGAGCAGTTCTTTGGCTCTCCGCTTGTATTGTCTAAGCCTATGATTCAGTTCTATCGTCCTGTTTCCTTTTGCTTTAAAACAGCGGCATCGCAGGGGACAGCCTTCACACCTGACAGCTCTGTACCGTGCATTTTCGCTGACATATCCGGATGCGGTTTTCACATTCCTGGTGCCTATCCTCCGCATCCTTTGCCCCATAGGGCAGATGCAGAAGTCATGTTCTTCATTGTAGTAGAAGTTTTCGGCCTTGAACGGGTCCGGTTTGAATCTCGGCCGCTGCTCCATGTGGAAATAGTTGTACTTTACGTAGGCTTCCATGCCGTTTTCGGACATGAAGCGGTAATTCTCTTCGGAGCCATAGCCGGAATCAGCAACCACCGTATGGGCCATCCGGTCATACCTGTTTGAAAAAGATTGCAGGAAAGGAATCAGGGTCAGTGTATCCGTAGGGTTCGGGAAGAGTGCAAAATCGGTGATGAACTGATTTTCGGTGCCGATTTGAAGGTTGTAACCGGGCTTCGTCTGTCCGTTGCGCATGGCATCCTCCTTCATTCTCATAAAAGTAGCGTCCTTGTCCGTCTTGGAATAGGAATTCCTCTCTTGCAGCGTTTCCAGATGGCAGTCGTATTCCTGCAGTTTGTCCCTGTGTTCTTCCAGTTCCTTCAGCTGTTTGCGTTTCTTTTTCAGTTCAGTCTTTTCCTCTTTCGCGGATGGCTCGGAAACCTGTTCCAGTGCATGACGCAATTCTCCTGCCATTTCAGTTAGCATGGCCGGAGTGAACTCAAACTCCTCATTGTTCTCTGATGACTTCTCCTGGGCAATGACATCGTCTATCTGCCCTAACAGGACATGTATCTTCTTCATCAGGCGTTCACGGTTCCGCTCAACCGTTTTTCGCCAGACGAAAGTGTACTTGTTGGCTTTGGATTCGATCTTTGTCCCGTCAATGTATTCCACATTCAGGCTGATGAAGCCTTTGGAAGAGAGAAGAAGTACGGTTTGGGTAAACACCTCGTTGATTTCCTTCTTCACCCGGTTGCGGAAACGGTTGATGGTAATGAAATCCGGTTTCTCATATCCGGCCAGCCAGATATAATGGATGTCACGGTGAAGGAGCTTTTCAATTTTCCGGCAGGAGTAGATGTTGTTCATATAGGCATACAGAATGACCTTGAGCA
>ERZ780226.1357-NODE-1357-length-19297-cov-6.280168_pt1 | contig 19297 bp, 18 predicted proteins | sample MGYA00511165_ERZ780226 | MGnify/ENA primary metagenome ERZ780226 (study PRJEB29588, sample SAMEA2152373) | human gut metagenome | biome: human gut; feature: human-associated habitat; material: faeces | place: Denmark | collected 2008/2010 ...
TTATGAATTTTAGTGATGGTTTTAATCAAGGTATGTATGATGGTGATATTGATATAAATATAACTAATACTAATCAAAATGTTAATGACAATACTAACATGAATTATAATAATGTTGGGGCACCAATGATGGGTGGTTCTATAATGGGTGGAGTTACTTCTCCAGTTGTAGAAACTCCTAGAGAAAGAGTTGTTTATAGAAATATTTATCATACTGTACCTCATGTATGCCCTATAAATACTAGAATTGTTAATAATCATATTTATAAGCATACTTATCAACCAAGATATACCTGCTGTGAAGAGAATACAGTTACTAATGAACAATGCGGTAGTTGCTGTCAATTTAAATAATTTATTGTTTTAAGAGCGTTTAGCTCTTTTCTTTTTAGTTAATAATGCTATAATTATAGAGAGGTAATGAGTTATGGATGAGAAAATTAAGAATGTATTAGATAGGTTATCTAAATCTAAGTTTAGAAGTGGTTTTCATTTAAAAGATAAAGATGTATTATATATTAAAGATAAAGGAATTGATAAAATTAGAGAACATGCTTATGATTTTATATCTAAGAGAATTGTTGATACTTCTAATGTTACTGATGGAAAACAGACTCCAATGAGAGGACATCCTGTTTTTATTGCACAACATGCTACTGGTACTTGCTGCAGAGGATGCTTAGAAAAATGGCATCATATAAATAAAAACAAAAAAATGGATAAAAATGATATTGATTATGTAGTTAATGTTATTATGTTTTGGATAGAAAATGAAATGAAAAATAAGTAAATGTTTTACAAAAAAAAGAAATATATCTATGTGATATGTTTTTTTAGTACTTTTGTTTGCACGAATAGGTGTTTCAAATTTACACTCTGATTATTTGTAAACACTTATAATTGCCTTTTATGAATTAAAAAAGTATAAAATAATGTTGACTTTAACCTCTTAAATAGTATATACTTTGGCTGCAATTGCAAAGTTAAAAATTAATTAATTTTTTGGGAGGTTTTTATTGAAAAAAATTTTGTTTTTTGTACTTTTAATATTTATGATGTGTAATGTAACTAAGGCTAATGAAACAACACTGATTAAAGACAAGTTTGATAATACACATACATATTATTATGATTCTAATCAAGGGAGATATAGGTATTTACTTACTAGTAAGTATATCTTTGAGGATAGTGTAGCTTATTGTATTGAACTTGGTAAACCAATAGATAGCTTTAATTATGTTTTTTCAAGTTCATTTGATGGTAGTAATTTAAGTAAAGAAGATATTGATTATATTAAGTTGGCAGCCTACTATGGTTACAATTATCCTGGACATGAAAGTGATAATTATTACTTAGCAACACAGGATATTATTTGGAAGAGATTATCCAATGTTTCTGTTAAGTATATTAGAAATATGAATCCTAACAATTACATTGATGTTTCAAAAGAAAAAGAAGATATTTTATTACTTATGTCTAAGCATAATATTAAACCCTCATTCTATGGTAGTGAAATTAATATTATACGAGGTAGGGAATATGTATTAGAGGATACTAATGATGTACTTGGTAATTATTCTATTAATAATGATTTTACATATTATGATGGTAATAAACTTATTATTCAAGATAAATTTTATGATGATAGCATTACTTTATTCAGATTAAACTACACAGATAGACAATTCTTTTTGTATTCTTCTGGAGGTAATCAAAAGATGATGTCTGCGGGTAGTTTGGATGATGAAAGTTTTGAAATAAAACTTAATTTTATTGAAGGGAGTATCAGGCTTAAAAAATTAGATAAAGAAACTGGTGATACTCCACTCGGGGATGCTACGTTAAATGGTGCCGTTTATGATTTATATGACTCTGGTATGAATTATATTGGTAATTTTGTTACTGGTAAAAATGATACGATTAGTGGATTACCTATTGGCCATTATTATATTAAAGAGAGAATTGCTAGTGAAGGATATATGGTAGATCTTAATACTTATGAGGTTACTATTAATGAAAATAATTTAAATAAAGAAATTACTGTATATGAGGATATTATCAAAAGAAAAGTGGATGTATTTAAAGTATTTGATAATGGTGGTACTGGAATACTTACTACGGAAGAGGGTGTTATATTTGATGTTTATGATAGTTCTGATAATAAAGTGGGTAGTATTACTACAGATAGTGATGGATATGCTAGTATAGTTCTTCCTTATGGTGCTTATACTTTTAAACAAGTTACTAGTACTAAAGATTATTATAAAGTAGATAATTTTAAGGTTATCATTGATAAGTATGATACAAGACCTATATATAAACTATTATCTGATAGTGAAATAACTGCAAGGGTTAAGATTATAAAGAAAGACTTTGATACTTTAGATAATATTGTTAATAGTGATATTAAGTTTAAGATATATGATGTTAGAGAAAAGAAATATGTTAGTTTTAATGTTACTTATCCAGAAGTTAATACTATTGATACTTTTAGTCTTTCTAGTAATGGTGAATTTATTACTCCTGATGTTCTTCATTCTGGTGAATATATATTATATGAAGTGGATCAGAAAATGAATGGTTATTTATATAATAAAGATGGTGTACATTTCTATATTGGTGAAGAATCTAACTTTATTAATGATGAAAACTATGGTGTTATACTAGAGATTCCTTTCTATAATAAGATAGTTAAGGGTAAAATTATTATCAATAAATATGGAGAAAAGGCTAACTATGTAGATAATAGTTACTATTATAAAAATATAATGCTTTCTAATGTTTATTTTGAATTATATGCTAAAGATGATATATATGAGAATGATAAATTAATATATGAAAAAGATACTTTGGTGGATACTATTATTACTGATAGTAAGGGTAGAGGTGTAAGAGATAATCTTCCACTTGGCAAGTATTATTTGAAAGAGATTAAGTCTAATAATGATAATGTCTTTGATGATACTATTTATGATATAGAACTTGAATATAAGGATCAATATACTGAAAAGATTAATTATGAGATTGATATTAATAATTATTTGAATAAGGGTAAGGTTATTATTCATAAATTAGATACTAAAAATAAAGAGGTAATAGCTAATACTTTGATTGAAATTAGGAATAAGGATAATGTTATAGTATATAAGGGCTATACGGATAATAATGGTATGATTGTTATAGATGATTTACTTTATGGTGAATATTATATAGCGGAAATAGAGGCTAGTACTGGGTATAGAATACTTGAGGATAATATTTATTTTACTTTAGATAGTGAAGTATATGAAACTACTATATATAATGAAAGATTGGAAGTGCCTGATACTGGTATGAATGTAGGGCTTAAGAATATTTTAGTTATTGCTATGATTATTTTATTTGGATTTGTTTTGATACTATTTTTTGATAATAAAAAGATAGTAGGTATTAGTGCAGTATTTATTATTATTGGTATTAGTTATTTTGGTATATACTTTTATAATTATTTTACTGATAGTAAGAAGAATATTTTGGCTATTGAGAAAATAATTAATAATGATAATGTGGATGTTTCACTAGAGGACAGATATGGATATAATTCTTTTATTGAAATACCTAGCATTGAATTAAAGAGAGGACTTGTTACTATTAATAATAGTTATAATAATGTTAATGATAATATTGAGATTATAGAGAAGACTGATAATAGAATTATTTTGGCTTCACATAATGGTAATAATTATAATTCTTATTTTGGTAATTTATATAAAATGGATCTTGGCGATAAGATATATTTATATGATAATGGTAATAAATATGAGTATATATTTAGTGATAATTATGAGATTAAGAAGAATGGTTATGCTGAAATTTATACTGATAATACAAGAAAATCAATAGTATTAGTTACTTGCAAGGAAGATAGTAGTGATGCACAAGTTGTTTATATTGGATATCTTACTAATACTAGTTCTTATTTAAAGGAGCAATAAAGTGCTTCTTTTTATGTTGCATTTTTGCCAGTATCATGATAAAATTATTAATAGATAGGAAGGTAACTAATGTTATGAAGAAGGAAATAAAGAAGATTAAACTCACTGAACATATTTCTTACTTTATTAGTGATAATACTATTTATTTATTTCAGGATGAATATAATTTTAGTAAAGATGATATTAAAATAATAGGGAAAAAAGTTGCTTTATTAATTCAAGATAATGATATTTCTTATATTAATATTACTGCGAAGGAAATTGAAGATAAGAAAAGTTTATATCATGATTTGGGTTTTACTTTATCCTACTATGATGTTAATAAACTAAATGAACTTTTTAGTGATAAGAAGGATAAGATTAAATATAGGTGTTATGGAATAATGACTAAGAGTGATTTTTTAAATAGGTTAATGGAGGATAAAAAGGTGGAAGAAAAGAAAGAAAAAGATACTAAAGTAATTAATTCTAATTCTGGATTTGTTAGTAATATGATACTTTTATTTGGTGGTATTATTTTGCTGTGCTATTTGTGTGTAGAAGGGGCTATTTATTTGGTTAAATAGAAGGGAGATATTATGACAGTTGATAATTTATTAGTTATATTACAAAAAGTTATTGATATTTCTTTAGTATGGATGATGGTTTATTTTGTACTTAAGAATATTAAAAATAATGTTAAGATTATATTATTATTTAAGGGTGTTCTTGTTATATTAGTTATTAAAATACTTAGTGATACACTTAATTTGACGACGATAGGATTACTTTTAGAGTATGTTATTATGTGGGGACCATTGGCACTTATAATTATATTTCAACCAGAGATTAGAAGTATACTAGAACATATTGGTAGAAAGCAATTACTTGGTAGACATAAGGTACTTACACTAGATGAAAGGGAAAAACTTGTTTATGAAGTTATGACTGCGGTTGATTATCTTAGAAAATCTAGAATTGGTGCTTTAATAGTTATCGAAAGAGATATTAGTCTTAATGAATATATTGAGAGAAGTAAACCAATATATGGTGATATTTCTTCAGAATTATTGATTTCTATATTCTTTCCTAGAAATCCACTTCATGATGGCGGTGTTATAATACAGGGTAATAAGATTACTTCTGCGGGGGCTGTATTTCCTATTAGTATTAATAGTAAGATTAGTAAGAAACTTGGTACTAGACATAGAGCCGCTATTGGGATAAGTGAAGAATCTGATGCTATTGCTATTGTTGTCAGTGAGGAGACTGGTAAGATTTCAATAGCGGTGGATGGTAACTTAAATTATAATCTTTCTTTAGATGATGCTAGAATGATTTTAGTAGAGGAATTAAAACCTAAGAAAGAGGTCCTTCTTGATGATGAGTTTGTAGATGAAAAGGAGGATGATAGTGATGAAAACGCTTAAGAAAATCATTAAATTTTTTAGAAATTTATTTAGAACTATAGGTAGTTTCATTGACAGATTTATTGTTACTCCGGTTACGAAGTTTGCTATGTTTATTGGTGAAAAAGCTGATAAGGGAGCTGGTAAGTTTGAAAGATGGCTTAATAAGAGAAATACTTTGGTATTTGTATCTTTGCTAGTATCATTATTAATATTCTTTTATGTAGATAATCAGGCTAGTACTGTTATTGATAGTGCTGCTGAAGTACTTCATAATCAGATAGTGGATGTTACTTATAATAAAGAAGCTTATATTATTGAAGGATTACCTGAAACTGCTGATGTTACTTTGATTGGTAGAACTGTTGATTTATATTTAGCTAAACAGTTATCTACCGGTAAGGTGACTGCAGATTTATCTAATTTGAAAGAGGGCACTCATAAGATAGAACTTAATTATGAAAGCCCAATTAATTCAGTTAATTATAAACTTGATCCTTCTTCAATTACTGTTAATGTATATCCTAAAGTTTCTGCGACTAAGTCTATTACTGTGGATGTTATAAATAAGGATAAACTTGAAAGTAAGTTATCTGTACAGTCTGTTACTGTAGATAAAGAGGAAGTTATTATTAAGGGTACTGAAGATGAGAAATCTATTCATAATATTAATAAAGTGGCTACAGTTAAGGCACTTGTAGATATTGGTGAACTTATTGATCCTACTGCGGGTGTTAATACTCTTAAAGATGTTAAACTTGTGGCTTATGATAAATATGGTAATGTTGTAGATGTTGAAATAGTACCAGAAAAGGTTACTGCTACAATTAATATTGAATCTTATAGTGGTACTGCTAAAATAAAGATTATTCCTAAAGGAAATGTTGCTTTTGGTAAGGCTATTAGTTCAATTAGTTCTTCTGTAAACGAAATTAGTATATATGGTGATCAGGCAGTTGTTAGTAAATATACGGAATCTTATATTCCAATAGAAGTTGATGTAACTGGTTTATCTGATAGTAAGTCTTATACGGTGGTTGTACCTAAACCTGAAGGTATAAGAGAAGTGTCTGAGAAGACTATTACTGTTAAGGTATCTCTTGGTGAAGAAAAATCAATGGAAGTTGATGATATTAGGATTGATGCTATTAACTTAGGACCTAACTTAAAGGCTGGAGCTATGGGAGAAAATTCTTCTAAAACTACTGTTATTGTTAAGGGTACGCAAGAAGTTCTTGATGCTATTGATAGCACTACTATTAAGGCTACAGTAGATTTATCTGGATTAGGTGAAGGTGAACATACTGTTAAGGTTAATGTTACTGGTGATGAAGTTAAGGCTAGTTACTTTGCTAAGACTACAACAATTAAAGTAAGAATTACTAAGAGTTAATGTCTTATATTGACAAGTTTTGTCGAATGTGATGTAAAGTATGTAAATATGTGTTATCCTATAAAAAAGGAGGATAATATATGGGGTATATACTAGTAGAAGATATATTTGATGAAATGAGTCAGAATATCACTTACATTAAATTAAATAGTTATTTAAAGAGGAAAGATAATACTTAGTCTTTCCTTTTGCTATGAATTAGTATATAATTATAGATATAGAGGAAGGTGTTAAGATGGGAAGAAAGAAAAAAGAAGATAATAAAGATGAAGTAGTGGTACTTGAAAAGATTGAAAAAACTAAAAGTAGTAGTGGTGTTTCAGAGGTATTTTATTATTTACTTGGATTAGTTATTGGTATTGTACTTATATTTGCTACTGAAGAACTACTTAGTACTATTAATTATTTATTTGTTGTTATTTTTGCTATTATTGCAGTAGTACAATTAATTGGTTTTATTATGGATAAGAAATATATTAGTAGAGATTATTCTAATTTGATAATTGGTATTATGTGTATTTGGGTGGCTATGTTTGTATTTAAGTATGGTAGTTTCTTATTTTTAGAAATGCTTCCGGTACTTGTTAGTTTATTATTATTTATTATGGCTACGAGTAGTATTACTAAGTATTTTGATAGAAAGATTACTGGTAATTTGATTGTATCTATTATTTCTATTATTCTTGGTATACTTCTTATATTTGTACCTAAGAGTATTATGTATACTTTATTTAAAGTGGTTGGAGTATATATAATTGTTATGATTATATTAGATTTTATTGATTATAAGAAGAATAATAAGAGTGCTTAGGTTCACTCTAAGCCTGTAGTCTTAGTGTGTTAGTTTAAGCCTTATGAATAAGTCTTAAACTAAGATCTATTATATATAAGCATAAACTATATATTTTAAATTAAAGAGGATACTAGGTGTCTTCTTTTTAACTGTTTTTGTATTGGTTAGAAAGTTTTCATTGTGAATATGATATCTTAGTGTTATTCCTATACAGACTAAGAATTAGGCTGGATAGGACAGAAAAATACCTTGGATTTTTCTGGAAGGTAAGTTTTTGAAGAAAATGAGTAAAAAATATGTTCAAATGTATGTTTTTGTGATATAATTGTAGACTGTGAAAAAAGAAGGTGTATTTTATGAAAATTAGAAATGTTGCTATTATTGCTCATGTTGACCATGGTAAAACTACTTTGGTTGATCAATTACTTAAGAAATCTGGTACTTTTAGAGATAATGAACAAGTTGAAGTTAGAGCTATGGACTCTAATGATATAGAAAGAGAAAGAGGTATTACTATTCTTGCTAAAACTACTTCTATTCATTATAATGGATATAAGATTAATATACTAGATACTCCTGGTCATGCTGACTTTGGTGGTGAAGTAGAAAGAATTATGAATATGGTTGATGGGGTATTACTTTTAGTAGATGCTTATGAAGGTACTATGCCACAGACTAGATTTGTTCTTAAAAAAGCTCTTGAAGCAGGAGTTAAACCTATTGTAGTTATTAATAAAGTAGATAAACCTACTGCTAGGGTAGAGAAAGTACTAGATGAAGTTATAGATTTATTTATTGAACTTGGTGCTACTGAAGAACAACTTGATTTTAAAGTTGCTTATGTTAGTGCTTTAAATGGTACTGCTAGTCTAGATCCTGATATTAGTACACAAAGTGATAGTTATGATGATATATTTAAATTAATAATAGATGAAATACCAGAACCTAATGCTGATATTAATGGTGATTTACAATTTCAACCTGCACTTTTAGATTATAATGAATATGTTGGTAGAATTGGTATTGGTAAAGTTCATAGTGGTACTTTAAAAGTTAATGAAATGGTATCTTGTGTTAGATTAGATGGTAGTATTAAACAATTTAGAATTCAAAAGTTATTTGGTTTTGAAGGACTTAAGAGAATAGAAATTAATGAAGCTGATGCTGGTGATATAGTTGCAATAGCAGGTCTTATGGATATTTCTGTTGGTGAAACTATATGTAATGTAGGTAAAGAGAAAGCTCTTCCAATCCTTAGAATTGATGAGCCTACTTTAAAAATGACATTTATGGTTAATAATAGCCCATTTGTTGGTAGAGAGGGTAAGATTGTTACTGCTAGAAAAATAGGCGAGAGATTATTTAAAGAAACTCAAAGAGATGTTAGTTTGAAAGTTGAAGAAGCTAGCAATGAATCTTGGACTGTTTCTGGTAGAGGCGAACTTCATTTATCTATTTTGATTGAAAATCTTAGAAGAGAAGGTTTTGAATTACAAGTATCTAAACCTGAAGTTATTATTAAAGAAATTGATGGTGTTAAATGTGAACCTTATGAAGATGTTCAAATTGAAGTTAGTGATGACTGTGTAGGTAATGTTATTGAGGCACTTGGTCTTCGTGGTGGTAAAATGGATAATATGTCTAATGTTAATAATTTAATTAGACTTAATTATACTATTCCTTCAAGAGGATTAATTGGATTTAATACTAACTTTATGACTTTAACTAAGGGTTATGGTATACTTAATCATAGTTTTAAGGAATATCTTCCGGTAGAGGATATTAATTCTACTGAAAGAAAAGTTGGCGTACTTGTATCTACTGAAGCAGGTAAGGCTACTGCTTATGCACTTGGACAACTTGAAGATAGAGGAGTAATGTTTATTGAACCTGGTACTGAGGTATATGAAGGTATGATTGTAGGTGAATGTAATAGAGAAAATGATCTTGCTATTAATGTTGTTAAAGGTAAACAACTTACTAATACAAGAGCATCTGGTTCAGATCATACTGTTGTACTTAAAAGACCTAGACCATTAACATTAGAATATTGTCTAGATTATATTAATAGTGATGAGCTAGTAGAAATTACTCCTGAAAATATTAGACTTAGAAAATTTATTTTAAATACGGAAGCAAGAAAGAAGTTTGATGCAAAGAAATAACTTCTTTTTTTATATAAAAAAATACCTAGATAGGTAGGTATTTAACTTTTGTAAAAAACTTTTTTTACTAATCTTTTTATTCCTTTTGATTCTTTTTTTGTAACATTTTCAATAGTCCAGTATGAATGTTCTTTACCATCTTTATTAATGTAAGTTTTTAAAACATGTTCCCATTTTTCGCCATTAGTGTAATCTCTGCTAATAATTTCATCAATTTGTTCTGTAGATAATGTAAGATCTAATTTTTTATTAAATTCATTTATAAATCTTTTTGCTCTTTCATATCCTCTTTCGGGTATGGTATTTCTAGAATATAATAATTTAAGTGCAACTAATTGTAAAATTCTATGTCTTAATTCCATATCACAATTATGATTATAAATACTTTCTTTTAGTTCGGTAAAGTCTAATTCATTAGTATATTTTTCTTTAAATATTGATAAGAGTTCATCTAAATTTAAATCATCTTTATTATCTATATATTCTTTTAAATTGTAGTCTACTAATACTTTACCGGTTGTATGATCGGCATGAAGTAAAAAGTATGATTCTCTATCTAACCATAAATTTGTTTCTTCTGTTTTTTTTCTATTTATTCTCATAAATATTGAAGTTTTCCAACTAACTTTTTTATCTTTTTCATAAACTTGATGTTGTCCCCATCCTTTTGCTCTATATCCACATTCTATTAAACATAATTGATTGTGTGGTAATCTATATAGTAATTGTCTAATACTCATTATATTGGAAATTCTTTTAATATTTTGAAAGTCTATATCTCTGGTTCCTTCAAAGTATTCTAATTCTCTTTCAGGATACTTTATTTCATACCATGTTACAATATTATCAATTAATTCTTGTAATTCTTTTGTGTCAATAAAACAATTATATCCATTTGCTATTGAAATTTTTAACCAATTTAAAAAATCTATATTTTTTTCTATTTCATAGTTTTTGGTATCTTGTTTATAAAATCTTTCTGCTTCTGCAATTGTCATTATAAAACCTCCCTTGTTTTTATTATAACATATTTTTTATTGCTGTGAATAAATTTTTTAATTGTTGAAAAAAATACCTAGATAGGTAGGTATTTAGTTATTTTAAATTTTTCTTTTTGTATTCGTTATATAATTCTTGAAATCTTGTAAAGTGAATTATTTCTCTTTGTCTTAGGAATAGAAGTGGTCCTATGACATCTGGGTCATCTGTTAGGTCGATTAGGTTTTCATAAGTGGCTCTGGCTTTTTGTTCTGCGGCCATGTCTTCGGATAGGTCGGCAATTGGATCTCCTGTTGTGGCAAAGTAGGCTACGGTAAATGGTACGCCATTCGCATCTGTTGGATATAGGCCATAACCATGTTCAGCATAATGTGATTCAAGACCTGCTTCTTTTAATTCTTTTATAGTGGCTCCTTTTAATAACTGGTATATCATAGCGGATATCATTTCAACATGGGCTAGTTCTTCGGTTCCAATGTCGGTAAGTAGGGCTTTTCCTTTATCGTCAGGCATAGTATATCTTTGATTTAAATAACGGAAGGCTGCCGCTAGTTCGCCGTTGGCTCCTCCATACTGTGTTACGAGATATTTAGCCATTCTTATATCTTTCTTTTTGATGTTTACAGGATATTCAAGTGATTTTACATATTTCCACATTAGCTTTGCACCTCCCATGGCCATGGTGAATTATTCCAAGTCCAATTATTTGTTTGAACAGGACTTGATGTAGTTAATGGTCCATATTTACTTTCGTATAATGTTACTAATTCTTTTTCTTTCTTTAGATAAGTATTGAATCTATTTAGTGCTTCTTTATTGTTAGGATATAAATCTAGGTAAAGATTCATTTCAATCATAGCAAATCTTTGTTCATCTATTTGTAGTAATAAATCTTCTTTCTCATTATTTGCTTTTAACTCTTGTGGTTTATAGTTTTTGTATTCATCATATAAGTTATTAAAAAGATTACCTCGTTTAAAACCAAGTTTTGTATCTAAAATATTGTTATTAGTAGGCATTACTGCATTTGGATATAATGCTTGATAGTTCATATCATAGATCATACTATTTGGATCTGCTAAAAAATTCATATCATTATAATTATTATTTAGATAATTATAATAATCGTTAAAATTATTCATTATTTTTCCCTCCTAAAATAGGTTATGATACTGATTAATTTGTGTATGGGAATATACCTAGGTTGACAAAAATTATTTATTTAAATATAATTTTGTATGAGAGAAGTGATATGATGTTTAATAGAAATAATGAGCCGATTATAATTAAAAATGATGAATTTAGGAAATGTATTTTATTTATTTCTTTTCCGATATATGATTATAAAGAAGAAGAGTTAAAAATACTTAAAGATGTTATTTTTGATAGAAGTGAAAAATATGATACTAAAAGAAAACTAGCAATAGCATGTATTAATAATTATTGTTTATCTTATCGTAGTAAGATATCTTTTATAGGCAATAATGCTTTTTTAGAATTTGCTTTAATTTATCCTTCTGTTGCTAGTTTAAAAAAAGATGTTCTTCAAAATAATCTCCTATTTGCTAGGGAAATGATTTTTAATCCTTACTTAGAAAATGGTGCTTTTTCTGAAAAACTAGTAAGAGAATCTATTGAGATGTATAAGGAAAGTGTTAAGAATAAACTTAAAAGATATGATGGCTATTGTCAATATAAGAATGATCTTTTAATTGATGAGAATGATTATCTTGTTTCAAAAGTATTTAAAGATTTATCTTTGTTAAGTAATGTTACTAGTGAGAGATTATATAATGTTTATAAGAAGATTATTAGCGGGCCACCACTTACCTTTCTAATAGGTAATGTTGATGAAAAGAAATCTAAAGAACTGGTTAAAGAAATTATTCTTGATAACAAGATTAGTAATGTTAAATTTGAGACTGATTATAATGTATATGTTAAAAATATTTCAAATAGTGTTGAAGTGGTTAGAGAAAATAGTGAGTTTTCTACGAGTAGTGTATGTTGCAATTACAAAGTAAGAGATATGTGCTGCTATAGAGATAGGGTACTACTTACTATAGTTAAAAATTTACTTAGTTCTAATAATTCGGATGTTTTATTTAATTATTTGAGAAATGATAATGATTTGGTATATAGAACTAATGCTTATACTTATGGCTTTGGTACTCTTTCTTTGATTTCTTTTACTGGTAGTAAAAATATTGATATGATTTTTGAACTATATGAAAAGGCTATGAATTATATATCTGATATTAATTATATAGAGAGCAGGCTTCCTCTATTTACGGAAAAGGCTAGAATTGATAATGAACTTGATAAAGAGGAACTTAGTACTATATTATTTGATTATGTTGATAAATATCTTGGTTATACTAATGAAAAATATTATGATGTTATTAAGAGTATTAAACCTTTAGAAGTTAAAGATTTTATTGATAATAGACTTGTTATGGTTAGTAAATATATAGGAGTTGGTAAGGATTATGAATAAGGCTAAATTTATTACTTTGGATAATGGACTTACTATTCTTATTTATACGGATAATAGTAAGAGTACTAATCATGTGGAATTATATACTTTCTTTGGTGGTAATAATGGTGAATATGTTGATTATAATGGTAATACTAGGAGTATTAAACCTGGTACTGCTCATTTATTGGAACATTATATATGTGAAAATACAGTAGAGGGAAATTTACTGGATAATTTAAGAAAATATAATATACTTAGTTGTAATGGTGGTACTAATAATGAGAATACTTCATATTTCTTTAATACTGTTACTAATTTTTATGAATGTTTAGAAACTTTTCTAAGGGAAATTTATAATATTTCTTTTACTAAGGAAAAACTTGATAAGACAAAAATGGCTGTTTATAGTGAGATTAGAGATGATAAAAATAATGAAAAAAATAAGATTATTGAAAAGAAAATAAATGGGTTGTTTACTATTAATAGAAAGACTTTGGGAAGTAGTGGTAGTGTTAAAAGTATTACTATTAAGGAAATTAAAGATGTTTATGATAATATTTATATTCCTTGCAATCAGTTTCTTGTTTTAGCGGGTAATTTTGATTATGATAAAACACTTAGTTTGGTTAAAAATATATATAAAGAGATTTCTTTTAAAAATGATAAAAGACTTTCTAAAGTTAGTGATGTTAAGAATGTTATAAAAAAGAGAACTATATATAAGAGTGATTATATTGATGAAGTTATTTTGACTTTTAAAATTGATGTTAGTAGTTTGTCTTGTTTTGATAAATATAAATTGGATTGGTATTTAAGTTTCTTTTTAGATATTAATTTTTCTAAATATTCAAAAATTAATGAATATATTAATAATTGTTCTGATTATACTGATGATATTTCTGCTTATTTATATTACTTTAATGGTTATTTTGTTATTGATGTAATCGCTTTTACTAAGAAGGTTAATGATTTTGAAAAACTTGTTTTATCTTCGATAAAAAATAGGAATAGTAGTGAAAGGGAAGTATTTGAACTTGTTAAGAAGGATGCTATTACTAGAATATCTGTTAGAAAGGATAGTATAAGTAGTTATGTTGCTCCTACTGAAGAGAATTACATTCGTTTTGGTTACTTAGATGATGATGATATTGATGTTATAGATAAGTTTAATTATAGTGAATATGATAAGATTATTAGTAATATTGATTTTACTAATTATAGTGTTTTTTATAGAAAGAAAAAATAGATTTATTGGTTTTGAGTGTGAATCTTTGTGTTTCACACTCTTTCTTTGAAGCTTTAGGAGTCTTCGAAGATAATCTAGAGCCTGATTATAAGTCTCTAGATTAAGTTTTTTTAATTCAATAATTTGAGTTGTATTTTTTCCTTGACAAAGAATTAATTGTGTAGTATGATTTAATTGTACTAGCACAAGTAGTACAATCATATATTGTTGTGAAAGGAGAAAATTATATGATAAAAATAGATAAACTATCTAAAAAATATGATAAAGATTATGTGCTAAAAGATCTTAGTTGTACTATTAAAGATAATTCTATTTATGGTTTAGTAGGTGCTAATGGTAGTGGTAAGTCTACACTTCTTAGAACTATTATGGGTATATATGATACTGATGGTGGTGATATTACTGTAGATGGTAGTAAGGTATATGATAATGATGTTATTAAACAGAAAATGGTTTTTGTTCAAGATGATTTATACTTTAATTCTAATTATACACTTATGGATACTGCTAGATACTATGAATCTATGTATAAAGATTTTGATATGAATTATCTTAAAGAACTTGCTAATATGCTTAATCTTAGTCTTAATAAGAAGATTAGTACTTTTTCTAAAGGTATGAAAAGACAGTGTGCTTTAATATGTGCTATTTCTACTAATGCTGATTATATGTTTTTTGATGAAACTTTTGATGGACTTGATCCGGTTATTAGAAATACTATGAAAAAGATTCTTATTAAGCAAATGAATAAAAAAAATACTACAATTGTTATGACTAGTCATAATCTTAGAGAACTTGAGGATATTTGTGATAATTTGGGTCTTTTATATCAAGGGGGTATTTTGTTTGAGAGTGATGTTGATACTATTAAAACTAATATGTTTAAGGTTCAATTATCATTTGAAAAGAACTTTGATAAAGATGACTTTGAAGACTTTAATATCTTGAGTTTTAAGAAACAGGGTAGTGTGGCTACAATAATTATTAAAGATACTGACGGTAAAAGTAAGAAAAAAATTGAAAAGATGAAACCTTTAATACTTGATTATCTTCCACTTACTTTGGAAGAGGTATTTATATATGAAATGGAGGCTTTAGGATATGAGTTTAACAAGTTTGTTTAATTTTAATTATTTAAAAGAAAATATTAAGAAATCTAAAGCTATTATTCTTTTATGTATGTTATTACTTCCTACAATTGGCGGTATTATACTACTAGTGAAATGTAGTCAGGGTAGTAATTTTATGCCTAGTATATATGAAGTTAGTGGTCCGGTGTTATTTGGTATGTATCTTGTTCCAGTGATACTTTCAATTACTTTGTTTAGTTTTATATATAAAAGGGGTTCTATTGATTTTACACTTTCAATGCCTATTAATAAGAAACAAATATTTCTTACTAATACATTTGGTGGAATAATAATAATTCTTCTTATGCAAATTATTAATTTAATTATTACACTTGCTATTAGTTTGATATATAGTAATATGATTATTGATTATAAGATGTTATTTGATATATTTCTTATATATTCTATTTCTTATATCTTTGTATTTACATCTTGCAATATAGCCGCTAGTGTTTCTTCAAATAAGATTACAACGATTGTTGTTACTCTACTTATATTATTTTTAGTTCCATTTGTTAGTACTTTTATTAAAACTGATGGATTTAATTATAATAATTATGGTACCGCTAGAATTGAATGCCTTAACAAAGAGTGTACACCAGTTATATATGAATGTGATAGTTTAAAGTGTAAAAATGATAAAAGAAATAATATTTATACTGGCTATGTAAATAGAGTAAGTGATAATAATTATACTATGCCTTATAAACTTATTGCAGGAGTATTTTTGGGAGAAGAATTTGATAGTGGTATAAATGTTTCTCTTCTTAAGATGGTATTTTTAAGTATTGTTTATATTGCTGTGGGACTTATTCTTTTCATAAAGAAAAAGTTTGAAATTGTTGGTACTTCTTTTAGAAGTGAGAGAGTTCATATTTTAGTTAGAACTTTAACTACTGTTCCTGTTGTTTGTATACTATACGTAATAATTAAAAATCTTGGATTGTCTAGTCATGATTTCTTTACAATTATACTTTTATTAGTACTTATATTTACTTATTTAATTATTTATGATTTGATTACTAGAAAGAGAGTTACTAATTTCTTTAAAATGGCTATATGTTTAGTTATTGTATCTAGTGCTGTGTGTATTGTTGGTGCTTTCTTTGATGATAAGGAAGAATTTGAAATTAAGGTAAATGATATTAAAGAAATCACCTTTGTGGATGATAATAATATTAATATTGCTTCTACTAAAAATAAAGATGTTATTAATTATGCTGTTTCATTACTTTTAGATGATAATCCTAGGGGAAATGTATATAATATGTATCGTATTAAAACTAAAGTTAAAGGTGATACATATAAATTTACGATATATGTTACTGAAGATGATTATAATTATATTAATAATAATTTAGTAAATGATAAGGAATATTTAAAAACTTTAGAAGATTATAAAGATAGTAGAGTCTTTGGTATTGAATATGATAATGGTTATACTGGTGTAAAGGAAAATAAAGAGTTAGCTAATATGATTATTAACGAATATAAAAATAATAAGGATGCATTAAAAAATGTTAATAATTATGATGGATTACTTAATATTACTTTATATATTTATGATAACTATAATGTTAGAAGTATAAATGTTGATATTGGTAATAATAAGGAGTTGGCTTTAGAAATATTAAAATATTATAACAATAATACTAAAAATAATTTAGATAAGATTGGTAATGATAGTATTTATTCTTATTATGTTAATGGTTCATATTATGGTACTTCTTATTTTGATATTGGATCATTTATAGTTAAGAATATTGATGATGAGATAGATATTAATAAGGATTATAGTTATATTACTATGTATGATAATTATGGAAAGAATGTTTTTGTTACTAATAAGGTTGAGGAACTTAAGGACATTGTTGGCGATCCTGATGATACATATGATGATGCTGAAACTACTGGAGGGAATGTAGATGAAACAGATTATGATTAATTTGGATTATCAGAGTAGGACTCCTATATATGAACAGATTGTTAATGATATTGAGAAGTATGTGGCACTTGGTATACTTAAAGAGAAAGTGCAGATACCTTCTATTAGGGAGATGGCTAGTAATTTGGGTATTAATCCTAATACTGTTAAAAAGAGTTATGATATATTAGAAAATAGAGGGATTATTACTACGATTAGTACCAAAGGGACTTTTATATCTTCAGATACTAAAAAAGCTACTGATGATAAAATTAATAAAGAAATAGAAGTTATAAAGAAGAAAATAGATGAACTTACTAAAATGGGAATTAGTTATGATGAAATAATAGAAAGGATAAAAAAATGAAAATATTAGAAGTTAGTAATTTATGTAAGAATTATGGTAAAGGTACAACTTTAGTTAAAGCTCTTTCAGATGTTTCTTTTTCTGTAGATGAAGGTGACTTTGTTGCTATAGTTGGATCATCTGGTAGTGGAAAGAGTACATTACTTCATATACTCGGTACTGTTGATAAACCTACTAGTGGAAAAGTTATTATTGGAGGAGTAGATGTTTTTAAACAAAAAGATGATGCCCTAGCAGTTTTTAGAAGAAGAAAAGTTGGACTTATTTATCAATTTTATAATTTAATTCCAATACTTAATGTTGAGGAGAATATGACACTTCCTATATTACTTGATGGTAAGAAACCTTCAAAAGAGTATTTAAAAGAACTTATAGAAGTACTTGGGTTAGAAAGAAGAATAAACCATTTACCTAATGAATTATCTGGAGGACAACAACAGAGAGTATCTATTGGCAGGGCACTTATTTCTAAACCAGATATTATACTTGCGGATGAACCTACAGGTAATTTGGATTCTAAGTCTAGTAGAGAAATTATGAAAAATATCATCAAACTATTATTATGATTACACATGATATTAATTTGGCTAAAGAAGCTAAAAGAATTATTACTTTGGAAGATGGTAAGATAGTTAAGGATGAGAAGATAAAATGAGTGTTTTAAAAGAGTTGACTATTAAGAATTTAAAGTTAAATAAAAAGAGAACAATTGTTACTATTATTGGTATAATATTGTCTACTGCTTTGATGGTGGGAATTGGACTTTTGTTTTCTTCTTTTCAAGATTTGATGATTAGAGATACTATTAATTATAATGGTAGATATGAAGCATTATATAAGAATGTTTCTTTGGAGAATGTTGATAAAATAAGCAATGATAATATTGATTACTTTTACGAAAAACCTATTGGTTTTAGTACTTTTGATTCTGATAATGAATATAAGCCTTATATCTATATTGCTGGTGTTAATAAAACATATTTTGATGAACTTAAATTAGTTACTGGTAGATTTCCTCAGAATGATAGTGAAATAATTGTTTCTAAACATATCAATGAACAAAATGATGTTTCATATAAAGTTGGAGATAGTATAACATTATCTTATGGAAGTAGAAATATTGATGGTAATCTTACTTTGTCTAATGGTGAGTTAGTAGATGGTGAAACTATTAGTGTAAATGGTGAAAAGACATATAAGATTGTTGGTATTGTAGAAAGAAATAATTTTGAAAGTTATTCTGCTTGTGGATATTCTTTCTTTACACTTGATACAAATGGTAACAAGAAAAATGTAAATTTATATGTTATGTTTAATAAGAATAAAAAGATTATAAAACAATCTGAAGAACTTGCTAAAGATTTAAATTATGAAGATAACATTATTTATAATAGTACTTTACTTGCTTTATATGGTGAGAGTACTTATGGTAATGTTATG
>ERZ780226.1365-NODE-1365-length-19228-cov-4.413915_pt1 | contig 19228 bp, 16 predicted proteins | sample MGYA00511165_ERZ780226 | MGnify/ENA primary metagenome ERZ780226 (study PRJEB29588, sample SAMEA2152373) | human gut metagenome | biome: human gut; feature: human-associated habitat; material: faeces | place: Denmark | collected 2008/2010 ...
GTCACACAAAAAACGTAGATAATTAGCCTGTTTGTGACGATGTGACGCAAGTGACACAGATGTATGGGAGGGGGTGGAGCAGCTTAATTGTGCTGTATAAAAAGGCTCCCCTTTACGGGGAGCTGTCGAACGAAGTGAGACTGAGGGGTTGACGATATAAAAAAGGGAACGCCAGCGCGTTCCCCTGCAGGCTTATTCAGCCTATACTTACTTTATTATGTCTATGGTGCCTATGAGCGGCAGGCGCTTCATTTCGCCCTTGCAAACGCTCACCAGGGCCATTATCCAAAGGACTACCTGGAATATCCAGATGAGTATGCCTATAACTATGCCCGCGGTGATGCTGGCAACCACGCTAAGAAGCAGCAGAAGCAGCGCCTGATTGGCCCAGAAGGTGCCGAACTCGGTCTTGGGGTTGGTCACTATGGGCAGGAAGAACAGAATGGGGAACACAACGGCAAGTATGGCCATTGTTTTGCTGTTGTCGGTCTGCACCGGCTGCTGAGCGGGCTGAGTGGGGGTGGTGTAGGCCGCGTTCTGCTGGGCGTTGGACTGGGCGGTTTCGCCGGTGGTCGCGCCGCAGGTGGGGCAGAACTTTGCGCCGTCGTCATACTGCGCGCCGCAATTTGTGCAATAAGGCATAGAATAACTCCTTTCAAATAAACCGTATGTGATGCATTCATATTACCACATTCTCCGCGCCTTGTCATCAGCATAAAGCGGCGTGGCGGCAATAATTTTATTTATGCCCGCTTATCCATTCGTCCATTATGGGCATGGATATGTTGAAATAAGTCGGCCCGATGTTAAGATACGTTTCATGGAAGCTGCGAAGGTCGAAGCTTGCGCCGCAAATATCCTCCGCTTCCCTCAGCTTCTGCTGATAAATGCTGTATCCCATGGCGTATTCAAGGAAGTAGAACGGGTTTTCAACGGCGTAGTCGTAATAAATGTCCTTCAGCTCCGTTGCGGCCTCGTCCCCGAAATAGGCGGAGGTAAGGTCGAACATGTCGTCCGCACTCTTGCCGAAGTAGTTCACCTCTATGCTCACTATCGCGGGCAGCAGCAAATTGCCTATCATGGAGTTCGCGCTCATGAAGTTGCAGTACGGCGCGCCGAAGCGGGTGTTGTAATTATCGAAGAACACCTCGCCGGACTGGGACCAGCTTTCGTAGTATCCGCCCATGGAAAGCGCCTGTCGGGTGTAGCCGGTTTTGTCTATAAGCGTACGCAGGTACTGGTAATGATAAAGGTGGCCGGGGTAACCCTCGTGCGCAAGGGTGTCAAGGTATCTGTTGTCGTTTTCAAGCGTTTTGTTGTTTAGTATAATAAGGTTCTCGCTCGCGTCGTCCACCGGCGGAATAAGATATGCCGCGGGGCTGAACTGGTCCTCCAGCTCGCTGGGGCAGTCCATGAACGTGAGCGTATGCTCCGGCAGCTCCGGATAGTAATCCGCCATCAGCTCTTTAAGGTACTCTATGTTTTCCTCCGTCGTGCCGACGCTCAGCTCCACCGTGTCGTACTTATCGAACACGGCGGCGTCCTTCTTGGCGGCGTCATAAAGCTTGCTCAACTGCGCGTTAAGCTCGTCATAAAGTATTTCCAGCGCTTCCTCCGGCGTTATGTCCGCGCAGGCGTTGTATTTAAGCTCCGTTGCGAAGAAGGCCTTGCCCTCCTCGCCGTATGTATAGAGCGCGCCGTCTGTCGTTGCCGTGCCGCGCAGCGCCTCAAGCCCATCGTAAAGCACCTGATAGGAATCGATAAGCGCGTTCACAAGCTCCGTATTCCTTGCGCTGTATGCGGCGCGTTCCTCGTCGCTCAGCTCGTCTATATCGGCTATGAATTCATCAAACGTGGCGAATAGGAAGCACGTTTCCCGCGCATCCATGAATGCCTTTATCTGCTCAAGCACCTTGTCAAGGGCGTTATCCCGCATGAATTTGCCGTCCGCGGACTTCTCCTGCTCAAATGCCAAAACCTGCCAAACGTAGCGCGGCGTGTCCGCAAGCAGCGTAAGGTAATTCTCCACATCCGCCTTGGTGTGCATATCATAGAACACCAAATTGAGCGGCAGATTGGAATGCAGCCCCACAAAGGTATCCAACACCTCGTTATAATAGTAATACTGATTACCTTCTATGCCTTGCTCAAGGAACTGAACAAGCGTATCGTAGGTTATCCTTGAATCATCGGAGAGAGCATTGCGGTCTATTGCGTAAAGCTCCTCAAGCCATGCTATGTTCTCTTCGTTGCTCGCCTCCTGCTCGGCATAGGTAAATTCGCCCCAACCCGTAGGGTAATCCGTTATAAGGGGAAAATTCTCCGGATGCGCAACGGTAAGATGAAAGCTCAGCGCGTCGCTCACAACGCTTTCCGCAAACATTCTCTCGTCCAGCTCTTTAAGCGCGGCCTCGGCCTCCGCCCGGGCTGTGTCCTCAGTGGGTTCGGGTTCGGGAGTGGGGGCAGAGGCTGCCGCGGGCGCCTCGGTAGCTATGGGCGCAGCCGTATCCTTTGGCGCGGCGGAGCAGCCCAGCAGGCTGAGCGCAAGCAGCAGACTCAGCGCAAAACTCATCGGCTTTATAATGGATTTCATAAATAAATATATCCTTTCTCGGCTATATATAAATTTATGCATATACACTACCACATAAAGCCGCATTTCTCAATAAAAATATAAGGGAGCATATCAGCTCCCTTGGTATTTTCAGCCTTTGCTTACCGGTATAAGCAGGGTTTCCCCAACGAATATAAGATCCGGATCCTCGCGCGGGTTAAGCCGCAGCAGCTCTTCTACCGTTGTGTTGAACCGGCGGGCTATGGACGAAAGCGTGTCCCCGCGGCGCACAACGTATGTCATCAGCTCTCCGCTAAGATACGGCTTCAGCAGCGCCCATGTGCGCGGCCCCGCAATGCCGTCCGCCGTGATGCGGTTGGCCCGCTGGAACGCGGTTACCGCGTTGAACGTGCGGCTGCCGAATATACCGTCCGCCTGCCCGGGGGAGAAGCCCGCGCTTGTCAGTGCCGTTTGCAGTATGGTAACAAGCATACCCCTGTCCCCGCGCCGCAGATATACGTCGCCGTAATCTATGTACGGGGCTATGGCAAGCCACGTCGCCCTGTCCGCAACGCCTGTCTGCGCAAGCATTGCGCTCCGCTGGAACGCGCGCAGGGCGGCCTGGGTCTTTGTGCCGAAAAGGCCGTCTATGCGCCCGGGGCTGTTGCCGGAAGCCTCCAGCGCCTCCTGCAGCCGCCTTACCATTGCGCCGCGGCTGCCGCGCCTTAGCACATCCGGGTCGCTTTCAAGCGCGAACGGCTCAAGAAACTGCCACGTTACCGGGCCTATTATGCCGTCCCGCGTTGCGCCGAGCACCCGCTGGAACTGCATCACCGCGCGCTCTGTTGCCGCGCCGAATACTCCGTTTGCCGCGCCCGGGTCGTAGCCCGCGCGTATAAGGGCGGTTTGGGCCGTGCGCACGTCGCTGCCCGTATCGCCACGCTGTAATATCCTCATTGTTTTGCACCTCGCTCATTTTGCTCTTGGCGCATTTATAGCGCCTTATATTGTCACCATATGCCGCACAGCGCCCTCGTGTGCGCGGCAGGCACGTTTTTTTCACATTATTGCTCATATTGAGCATTTGAACATATGCCCAAAGTGTGATATGATAACTAAGATTATTAAATTGGTACGATATGCCCTTTATCAAGCGGCATGTCAGGAGGACAAATTGGGTAAAAAGCTGAGAACTCCGCTTATCTATTTGGCCATAGTGGTGCTGATGATTGTTCTGCTTACGCAGCTTCAGAACGGCGGCACGGACGATAAGAAGATCGAATATGCCGATTTTCTTGCCATGGCAAAGGAAGGCACGGTGGAGGCCGTTGAATACTGCAACGGCGAAATAGTTGGCATTAAAAAAGGTTCCGCGTATAAGGATCTGTTCCCCAAGAAGTATGACTTTATCTGCAACGTATCCAACGAAAATGCGTTCCGTTCGGATATGGCGGCCATAGTTGCAGACGCCAAGGGCATAGATGCGGACAAGGTAACGCCGGAGGATTATCCGTTTACATATACATATAATCCCCCGCCCGAGCCTTCCATATTGGAATACATACTGCCTTACCTTATAATGCTTATCATAATTGTCGTGTTCTACGTTGTGGTATTCCGCGCGCAGGGCGGCGGCAATAAGATGATGAGCTTTGGCAAGGCGCATGCGCGCACTCAGATGGATCCCAACAACCACGTTACGTTCGATGATGTTGCCGGCGCGGACGAGGAAAAGGAAGAGCTGAAGGAAGTTGTTGAATTCATGCGCGCGCCAAAGCGGTTCACCGAGATGGGCGCAAGGATACCCAAGGGCGTGCTGCTCGTTGGCCCTCCGGGTACGGGTAAAACGCTGCTTGCCAAGGCAGTTGCCGGCGAAGCGAAGGTGCCCTTCTTCTCAATATCCGGTTCGGACTTTGTTGAAATGTTCGTAGGCGTTGGCGCAAGCAGGGTGAGGGATCTTTTCACCACCGCAAAGAAGTGCGCGCCCGCCGTTGTGTTTATAGACGAAATAGACGCCGTGGGCCGTCAGCGCGGCGCCGGCCTTGGCGGCGGGCATGACGAACGCGAGCAGACGCTCAACCAGCTCCTTGTTGAGATGGACGGCTTTGCCGTGAACGAAGGCATAATAGTTATCGCCGCCACCAACCGCCCTGATATACTTGACCCCGCGCTTCTGCGCCCGGGCAGGTTCGATAGGCAGATAACCGTAAATTACCCCGACGTTAAGGGACGCGAGGCCATATTGAAGGTGCATGCCAAGGGCAAGCCGCTGGCCAAGGAAGTCAGCCTTGAGGTGCTGGCAAAGCGCACGCCGGGCTTCACGGGTGCGGATCTTGAAAACGTGCTGAACGAGGCCGCGATACTTGCCGCAAGGTATAAGAAAAAGGAAATCGGCATGACGGAGCTGGAGGAGGCCATAACCCGCACCGTGGTCGGCCCCGAAAAGCGCAGCCATGTTATAACGCCCGAGGACAAGCGGATAACCGCGTATCACGAGGCCGGCCACGCCGTTGTGGCGCGCGTGCTGCCCAACTGCGACCCGGTGCACGAAATAAGCGTTATTCCGCGCGGCAGGGCGGCCGGCTACACCATGACCATGCCGGAGGACGATCGCGACCATATGTCCCGCGGAAAGATACTGGACGAAATCGCCATGGCGCTTGGCGGCAGGGTTGCCGAAAGTATATTCTTAGACGATATATGCACCGGCGCATACAGCGACCTGCAGAAGGCTACCGAGCTTGCGCGCAGGATGGTTGTTGAATTCGGCATGAGCGACGAAATAGGCCCTGTGTTCCTTGGCGGGCAGACAGAGGTTTTCATTGCCAAGGATTGGGGACACCAGCGCAACTTCTCCGAAGAAGTAGCCGCGCGCGTGGATAAGGAAATTCGCCGCATACTGGAAGAACAGTACGACCGGGCAAAGACCGTGCTGACAGAGCACCGCGACGCCATGGAGCGCATAGTAAAGGCGCTGATAGAATACGAGCATATTGACGGCGACGATTTTGAAAAGCTGTTCAAGGGCGAGGACGTGGAGCTTGAAACATTCAGCGACAGGCGCGCCCGCATAGAGAAGGCGGATGAAGAAGTGCTGGCCAAGGAAAAGGCGGAAGCCGAAGCCAAGGCCGCTGCCGAAGCGCGGGAGCAGAGCGCCAACGGCGAAGCCGAAAACAAATAAGCTATAACATAATGCGCATGAAGCGGCCCTTACGGCCGCTTCTGTTGCGCAAAGGATGGGCAAACATGCAGCGATTTTGCGAAAAAGAGGCGCGTAAGCTGAATAAGCTGAAATATATATTGTTCGACGTGGACGATACCGTAACAAACGGCGGCAAGCTGACAGGCGAAGCCTATGCCGCCATGTGGAAGCTGAAGGAACACGGGTTTAAGCTTATCCCCGTAACGGGCAGGCCCGCAGGCTGGTGCGATATGATGCTGCGCCAATGGCCCGTGCAGGCCGTTATATGCGAAAACGGCGCGTTTGTATATGACTATGATGAGCATAACGCCGTGCGCATGATACGCCACCCGCTTGCCGCCAAAGAGCCGCAAAAGCTCCTTGAGCCGGTCAAGACCGCCGTGCTGAAGGCTTTCCCCAAAGTGCGCATGGCGCATGACCAGTTCGCAAGGATATACGATGCTGCGTTTGACTTTGCGGAGGATGAACCAAAACTCCCGCTTGAAACGGCATACGCCGTGGCAAAGCTTTGCCGCAGCATGGGGGCGGAGGCCAAAGTGAGCAGCATACACGTAAACGCATGGTTCGGCGCGTATTCAAAGGCGGACATGGCGGCAATATATCTTAAAGACTATTGCCATGCGGACGACGCAGAGAACGAAGCTATGTTCTTCGGCGATTCGCCCAATGATGAGCCCATGTTTGCGGCGTTCCCGCTGAGCTGCGGCGTGGCGAACATTGCTCCGTTTGCGGACAGAATGGCGCATTTGCCCGCATATATACTGGATGGCGAGGGCGGCTACGGCTTTGCCGAAGCGGCGGATATAATATGCAAAAGCACACAATGCAGTTGATTTTATCAATGCTGATAGATTAAAATATATGTAAGCAAAACGGAGGTACACGCTTAGTTTATGGATTTCAAACCGATAGATATATCGATGAAGCAAATGGTTGAGCATTACACGGCAAAATGGAAGCTGGAATGCTCGGAATACACCTTTTCAAATCTGCTCATGTGGGGCTGCGGCGGGAACATAATGCTTGCGGAGGATGAGCAGGCGCTCTATATACTGCTGCATTGGGGCAATGAACGCTTCATGTTCGCCCCGCTTACGGTTGAGCCCGAGTCTGAGTATTATCAAACCGCGCTCGATAAGGCGGCGGAATACATGCGCTCCAACTGCATACCGCCCGTATTCAAGGGCATATCCGGCCCCATAAAGGCTGCGTTTGAGCGCTGCACAGGCTATGAACTGATAGATGACCGCAACAACAGCGACTATGTTTACACAATGGAAAGCCTAAGAGACTTGGCCGGCAAAAGGCTGCACGCCAAGCGCAACCATATACACCAGTTCATGGCGCAGTACGGCGAACGGTACGAATACGTTAAAATAACCGGCGATATGATGGGCGAATGCGTTGACGTATACAATGAATGGCTCAGCGAAAAATCTCCCGACGAAACGGACAACATGGAGCTGTGTGCGATCAAAACGCTGCTCATGCACATGGACGTGCTGGGCATACGCGGCGGCGGCATAAGGATAGACGGCAAGCTTGCGGCGTTTACGCTGGGGCAGAAGATGGACGATAACATGGCCGTTGTGCACATTGAAAAGGCCGATAACGAGATAATGGGCCTTTACACGGTCATAAACAATCAATTTGTGCAGCATGAATTGACGGACGTTAAGTTCATAAACCGCGAGGAGGACATGGGCATGGAAGGGCTTAGGAAGGCCAAGCTGTCCTATTATCCGGCATATATGATAGATAAGTTCGACGGGAGACCCATTTGATGGAACTGACCATAAGGCACATTGGTGCGGATGAATACGGCGAAGCAAAGCGAGTGTGGAACATATGCTTTCCGGAGGATGCCTCGGGCTACAGCGATTATTATTTTGCCCGCCGCACAATGGCGGAATATGTGCTGGCGGCGTTTTACGAAGGCAAAATGATAGCCGCGCTGCACGCAATACCTTACCCCATAATGCTGGGCGGGGAAACGAAAAACTGCGTAATGATAGCGGGCGTTGCAACGCTGCCCGAATACAGGCACCATATGGCAGCGGCGCAGCTTATAACGGCCTGCCATGCGGAGCAGAAGCAGAAGGGTACCGCGGCGGCGATATTAAAGCCGGACGTGAATTTCTATGCGCAGTTTGGGTATATTCCCTTTGCGTGGCATGATGAATACCGCCTGCCGTGGATAGATGCCGGCATACCCGCGCCAATACACGAGACAACGGCGGAGGAGATGCTGAAGATATATTCCGCATTCAGCGCGGATTACATAGGCATGATGGCGCGCACGGAGCAGGACATGGAGATTTATCTTGAGGGAGCGCGCAGATTGGGAGAATACGCATATTCGGACGGCAAGGCGTATGCCTTGCTTAACGAAACGGACTACGGCGCGGATATATACGAGCTTGCGGGCGCGGACACGGCGGGGCTTTTAAGCTCCCTTGCGGAGGAGTTCGGCGCGCTTACGTTCAGGCTGCCGCGGGACACAATACCAAGCCTTCCCGCCATGCGCACGGGGGAAATTATGTTTTCCATGATATGCCCGCTAAATGAAGATATATTGCTTGAAAACACGGGCGCGCAAACCACCGAGGAGCTTGCATCGGGCGAATACGGGCGCGTATGCACGCTTGAATTCTGCTGAAGCGTTTGTGACTTTTTGGGGGAGTATGCAACGTTCTTCTTGACGCGGAGGGACTTTGTATTATATAGTAAAAGGGCGGCGGAACGCCCGCCGTTAGTTTATGGCAGCCAATGCGGCTGAATATGTTGAAAAAAGGAAGGTTTACAATTATGCCTCAAGGCGGAAGTGATTTTTTGTCCTCTCTCGGTTCGTTCTTCTCCGGAAGCGGTATGCTCATCATAATGATGATAGTGCTGCTGCTGGTTATGATCATACCCCAGCGCAAGCGCGATAAGAAAATAAAGGATATGCTGGCATCAATTAAGGTTGGCGATCGTGTGCGCACCATCGGCGGCATATACGGCACCGTTACCAACATTAAGGACGACATCATCACCATCTCCGTCGGTCCGGACAAGGCCCGCCTTGTTTTCGCCCGCGGCGCCATTGCCAATGTTGAAGATGTTGCCGTGGAAAACACCATGGAAGAATCCAACAGCAAATAAGCAACGCTTAATTTAAGCAAAAAAGGGCTGCTCAGTGCAGCTCTTTTCCTTTTACCGTATCAAGATACTCGTTCAGCAATTCTTTAAGCTCATCAAGGCTGGTTATGCTATTTACCCGTCCGCGCAGCGCGGCGCTGCCGTGCATGCCGGAAAGGTACCACGATACATGCTTGCGCATTTCAACTATTGCGCGGTCCCCGCGGCTTTTTGTCAGCCGCTCGGCGTGGTCAATGGCGGCGGCAATGCGCATGGCGTATGACGGCGCGTCATAGTGAATATTGGCGAGCGTTGCCTTTATTTCCCGGAAAATAAACGGGTTGCCTTCCGCCCCGCGGGCCACCATGACCCCGTCGCAGCCGGTTTGCTTTATCATGTCCAGTGCATTCTGGCCTGTGAATATATCTCCGTTGCCTATTACGGGAATTTTTACGGCGGCCTTTATTTTTGCAATTATGTCCCGGTCCGCCGTGCCGCTGTACATTTGCTCCCGCGTGCGGCCGTGTATTGTTATCATGGCTGCGCCGCTTTCTTCCGCCATGCGGGCGAAGCTGAGCGCGTTCACATGCTCCTCGTCCCAACCCTTGCGGAACTTTACCGTAACCGGCAATGCGCTTGCTTTTACCGCTGCTTCTATTATGCGGGCGGCGAGCGGCTCGTTCTTCATAAGGGCGCTGCCTTCCCCGTTTGAAACTATTTTGTGCGCGGGGCAGCCCATGTTTATGTCGATAAGCTTCAGCCCGCTCTGCGTTTCGCTCAGCATTTTTGCCGCGCGGGCTACCATTTCCGGCTCCGCGCCGAAAAGCTGCACCCCGTAGCCGCCGCTTAGCTCCGGCGGGGAAGCGTCAAGCAGCGTGGCTGTGTTCTTGTTATTATAATGCAGTCCTTTCGCGCTTACCATTTCCGTATACGAAAAATCCGCGCCCATCTCCCGGCATATGCCGCGGAAGGCCGCGTCCGTAACGCCGGCCATGGGCGCAAGCAGCACGGGCGTATCCGTACCGAAAAGCTTTTGCATGGCTTGGCTCATATTATTCCGCTTTATCCTTCAAAAGGCTCATGTCCGGCGTGGGCTTAACCTCGGTTTCGGGGTCGCGCTGAAGAAGGGTTATGCTGTTTATGTACCAGCGGGAGCCTTCGCGCTTGAACACCACCTGATACCGCCCTGCTTCCCATTCGGGCAGTTCAGCAGGCGCGGCGCTTTCGGTATCGTCGCTGGCGGCATTTATTGCGGCAAGGCGCGCGTCAACGGTCATGTTCGCCCGCCTGCTCCACGGCAGCACGGATACGGCCTTAACGTCAATGCGGTAGTCATAGCTGGCAACGGTGAAGCCCGCGTATTTGCCGCTGTCAAGCTCGTGATCGTTATTCAGGTATTCTTCGCTGAAATACGGCGTAAGGTCGATATCAACGCCGGTCTGGCCGTATTTCAATATGGCCTCGGCGCGCTTTTCCATGCCCTCCGTAACGAGTATATACAGGTTGCTTACGTGCAGCCCCTCTATAAATACGCCTAAGCACAGCGCAACTATCGCCGCCGTGATTATAAGCGTCCGCAAAACATACCATATGGAGCGTTTGGCTATGCCATAGCTGTTGCGGGCCATAAAGCGCCCTCCTTTTCAACTGATATACATAATAAATAATACCATAGTATAGGCCGCTATGCAAATGAACGCGCTGTGAATGTTTGTGTTGCCTTCTGCCGCAGTTCTGTTATAATATAAAATAGGTTTATAGGGGTATTACAAAACACGGGGAGAGAGACTATGGACGTATATTCTATCATTTCGCTTTTCGGCGGGCTTGCGCTGTTCCTGTACGGCATGCATACAATGAGCGCGGGGCTTGAAAAGCTTTCCGGCAGCAAGCTGCAATCAACATTGCAGAAAATGACCGCGCACACGTCCACAAGCCTTATTTTCGGCGCGGCGATAACAATAGCCATTCAATCGTCCTCGGCCCTTACGGTAATGCTTGTGGGCCTTGTGAACAGCGGCATAATGCAGCTTGAGCAGACGGTTAGCGTTATACTCGGCGGCAATATAGGCACTACCCTTACCGCATGGATACTTTCCCTTTCCGGCATCAGCGGAGACAGCATTTTTATAAACCTCCTTAAACCGGAAAACTTTTCCCCGATAGTGGCGCTTATAGGCGTAATAATGATAATGGCGTGCAATACGCAGAAAAAGAAGGACATAGGCGGCGTGTTCGTGGGCTTTGCCATATTGATGTACGGCATGACGCTTATGAGCGGCTCTGTTGCCCCGCTTGCGGGTATGCCGGAGTTCACGGGGATACTGACCGCGTTCAACAATCCGTTCTTAGGCGTGCTTGTGGGCCTTGTTTTCACCGGAATAATACAGAGCAGCGCGGCAAGCGTTGGCATTTTGCAGGCGCTTTCCCTTACGGGCTGCATAACATACGGCATGGCAATACCGCTCGTGATGGGGCTTAACATTGGCACCTGCGCCACGGCCCTGCTTTCAAGCATAGGCACTACCAAGAACGCGCGCCGGGTCGCCATAGTGCACATTACCGGCAAAATAATAGGCACTGTATTCTGCATGATAGTGTTCTATGGGCTTAATGCAATAATAGGCTTCGGCTTTATCAATTCGCCGCTTTCCGCGCCGGAGGTTGCCCTTTGCCACACGGTTTTCAACATAATAACCACCATAATACTGCTGCCCGCGCGCAAGGTGCTCATAAAGATATCCCGCATAGTGGTTCGCGGCAATGACGCGGAGCAGAGCGAAGTATTCCTGGACGAAAGGCTGCTGCTGTCCCCCGGCCTTGCGGTGCACGAAAGCTATAACATGGCCGTGAAGATGAGCGACATTGCGCGTTCCTGCGTGCTGACGGCAATGGGACTTATGCTAAGCTACGATAACAATAAGGCTGCGGACGTAAAGACGGAGGAAACGGAGCTTGATATGTACGAGGACAAGCTGGGAAGCTTCCTTGTTAAGCTTTCCGCTTCAGCGTTGAGCGATAACGACAGCGCGGACGTATCAAAGCTTTTGCATAACATTGGCGATTTTGAGCGCATAGGCGACCACGCATTGAACATTCGCCAAAGCGCGAAGGAGATGCACGAAAAGGGACTTACATTCTCCGAACATGCTACGGAGGAAGTGAACCTGCTTTTCAGCGCGCTCAACGAAATACTAACCCTTGCCATGGATTCGTTTAAGGACGACGATTTGGACAAGGCCGCGCGGGTGGAGCCGCTGGAGCAGGTTATAGACGTGCTGATAGCGCAGATAAAGCGCAAGCATATAGAGCGCCTGCAGGCGGGCCGCTGCACGATAGAGCTTGGATTTATACTGAACGATCTTTTGAATAACTGCGAGCGCATAAGCGACCACTGCTCAAACATTGCCGTATGCGTAACGGAAATAGACCGAGGCGAGTTCGATACGCACGAATATCTTAATACCGTTAAGAGCGGCAACGACGCCCGCTATAAGGCGGACTTTGCCGAGTATGCCAAAAAGTACGAGTTGAAATACGCCCACCCGTCGGTGCATAAGTAAAGAGTTGAAATAAGCCGACTGAGGGGTTGACGTAAACACGCATAGCCACGGGCGGGCCGCCAATGACGGCCCCTACAACGCCTAAGCGCAATTTCCCTGCATGCGTAAGCATGCTTTATCCTTCCAATTCCTTTATGAACAGCACATAGCTTTGCGGGTCAACGTATTTTTCGTCCTTGAGCAGTTCGAAGTGGACGTGGCTTTTGTCGCCGCATTCGCTTACGGCGGTGTCGCCAACGTAGCCCACTATGTCGCCCGCGTTTATTCGCGCGCCTACTTTCACGGGCGGCTCGGCTTTAAGATTGCCGTATACGGCTATCATGTTGTTTGCACCCTTGACCTCAACCATAACGCCCAGCGAATCATCCGTGAATATCTCCGTAACGGTTCCGGCGAAAACGGCATAAACCTCGCTGCCCTTTGGCGCGGCAACGTCAACGCCCGTGTGCGTTGTCCATTGGTCAAGCGTTCGGGAATAGATAAGCTCGTTTACCGCAAAGCCCCATATCACCTCTCCGCGCACGGGCGGGCTGAGTTTTTGCACCGCGGTGGGCTTGGGCGTGGGCGGCGCGGGGGTAAAGTCCGGCATGGGCGTAGGCGTGGCCGTGGGAGAAGGGGTAGGCGTGGCGATGGGAAGCTGAGCATCGGTCAGCCTGTCGCCAATATCCGTATTCACCTCGCTCGCGGGGTCGTCAGTCTGCGCGGGGTCGGTCCCGTTCGGCTGCTTTACCGTAAGCACGGCCGAAAGCGCCGCCGCGCTTATCAGCGCCAGTGCAACAACGTATATGCCCCTTTTTTTCAGGAAACCGGCAGTAGCGGTAGTTATGCCCTTAAGGGCCGCTTTTATGGTCTTTTTCATAAAATTAGATCACCTCGTCGCATAGTATTGCCCAAATTTCATATTTTCAATCTTTTTTCACATTAGTTTGAATTGCCGTGCCATGACGGGGCGCATTGTGTGGTATAATAGCCTTGCGGAGGATTCCGCATTAAGCAACCGAAAGGATAAATATATATGGCAAGAGTCAGCAGCGTAGGCGGTCAGGCCGTTATGGAAGGCGTTATGATGAAATCCTCCACGGGCGTGGCATTGGCGGTGCGCCGTGCGGACGGCACAATAGCCACCAAATACGACGGATGGACGACCAAGGCGAAGAAGGGCACCTTTTTAGGGCTGCCGATAGTGCGCGGCGTTGTAACGTTCATAGAAACGCTGTCAACGGGCATGAACACATTGACCGAAAGCGCAAAGCTTGCGGGGGAAGATATAGAAGAAGAACCGACCAAGTTTGAAAAATGGCTCAGCGAAAAGCTGGGCAAGTCGGTTGAAAGCGTTGTTATAGGAATCGCGGTTATATTGGCCGTGGCGCTCAGCGTGGGGCTGTTTTTCATGCTGCCGCTGGGCATAAGCTCGCTCGTATTCGGCAAGGCGGCAAGCGTTGCGGGCGTTTGGAAAAGCCTTACGGAGGGGCTTGTAAGGCTGATAATATTCATTGGATATATCGCGTTCTGCTCAAGCATAAAGGACGTTAAGCGCACGTTTATGTACCACGGGGCGGAGCATAAAACAATAGCCTGTTACGAGGCGGAGGAGGAGCTTACGCCCGAAAACGCCGCCAAGCATTCGCGGCTGCATCCGCGCTGCGGCACAAACTATCTGTTCCTTGTTATGGCGGTGAGCATACTTTTCTTTGCGGCGATAGGCTGGAACGCAAACTTTGCCGTCCGCCTTGCAATGCGCATAGCATTTCTGCCCGTTGTGGCGGGGCTTTCATATGAGGTGCTGCGCTTTGCCGCGCGGCATGATAACTGGCTCACCCGCATAATCCGCGCTCCTGGCATGGCGCTGCAGCACCTTACCACAAAGGAACCCACCAAGGATATGCTGGAGGTTGCAATAACTGCCTTCAATTTGGCTATGGATCCGAATTATAAGGTTGAGAATGCGGCGGGGGCTGCTCAGTCCGCCGAATGAGGATATAAAAGCGAATACAGCGTAGGCTTGAGCGAAAATTCTTCCATAAGGGCCTTTGCTTCATCAAGCGCAATGCGTCCGGCGTTATCCAATGCCGGGCGTTTTTTTATTGCCCGTATCAGCAGATTCTTCGGCGTGTGGCTCAGGTCAACAAATTCAAGCACCTGCGTTTTGTAGCCGCGGCTTTCAAGCAGGTTTGCGCGTATTGCGTCCGTCATCAGCGCGGCAAAGCGCTCCTTTATTATGCCGTATCGGGTGATGAGCTTCAATTTGTCCGATGCTATCTGCCCGTTCAGCTCATGCTGGCAGCAGGGCACGGAAAGTATCATTCGTGCGCCGCGGCATACGGCGTTGTGCAGCGCGTAATCTGTCGCCGTGTCGCACGCATGCAACGTAACAACCATGTCCGCAGGGGCGTTTGCGTCGTATTCTGCAATGTCCCCGCGCTCAAACTTCAGCGAATCGTAGCCGTATCGCTTGGCGGCGGCAGAGCATTTTGCAATAACATCCGCCTTCAGGTCAAGCCCGGTCATGTTCACCCGTATGCCCAATATGTTAACCAAGTAGTGATACAGCACAAACGTAAGATACGATTTGCCGCAGCCGAAGTCTATTATCCTCAGCGGCTCCGCGCTTTTGCGCTCAAGGTAGCCGTCCTCGTTTATTGCGTCGCGCACTATTTCAAGGAAACGGTTTATCTGCACGAATTTGTTCCGCATGGGGGCGGCAATGCGCCCGTCCTTGGTGAATATGCCCATGTCTATAAGCGCGGGTATTGGCTCATCCTCGCTCAAAATATATTGCTTCTTTCGGTTATGCGCCTGCTCGGGCGGCTTCGGCGCGGTGGAGGAAAGGGGCTTGAGCATATATGTCGCCTCGTCATAGCCCTTGTTCAGCATTATAATATGCTCCCCGTCGGCGGCAAAGGCGTTGGCCTGCCTGTATGTACGGCTTGAAAGCTCCGCGGCAAGCGCGCGTTCAAGCTCATCCGCTGCAATATTTTGATGAAACGCCTGCTTTTCGCCGTATCGGCTTATGTGGTATGCGCCGCCCTTAAGCTCGAACGTGCAGCGGCGGTATTGGGCGGACTTCGGCGCCTTTGAAAGTATTATCCTTGTTGGCAGGGCGGCGGAGGCAAGCTTCGCGGCCTGAGCTATGCTCAGCTTCATATTATAAAGCGTCCTTTCGTTTATGCATGGCAATATAATACGCTAAGGCATGCCGCCGTGTCAAACGGGGCGCGAAAAAGATACATTATTGTGAAATAACGGCGCAGCTATTGCATAATGCACCAAACGATGGCATTATAAAGAAAAAAGAACACGGAGGATGAATATGGATACGACTATGCACGGCTTCAGGCTCATTTCTTCAAGCCCGCTTAAGGAAATAAAGGGCACGGCCGATATTTATAAGCACGATAAAAGCGGCCTTACAATGGTGCATCTAAACTGCGAGGATACGAACAAGACATTCTCAATGAGCTTCTGCACCCCGCCCGAAAACAGCACAGGCGTGCCGCACATATTGGAACACAGCGTGCTGGCCGGCAGCGATAAATACCCCGTCAGGGAGCCGTTTGTGGAGCTGATGAAGGGCTCGCTCAACACGTTCCTCAATGCCTTCACCGCAAGCGACTGGACAATGTATCCCGTGGCAAGCCAAAACATGCAGGATTATCTTAACCTTGTTGATGTTTATATGGATGCGGTGCTTAATCCCCTTATCCATTCCGTGCCCGAAATATTCTGGCAGGAAGGCTGGCACTATGAAATAAACGACGGAAAGCTGAGCGTGAACGGCGTTGTTTACAACGAAATGAAGGGCGCTCTTTCCTCACCGGACAGGGTGATAATGCAGGAGACAAATACCGCGCTGTTTGATAATACCTACGGCGTGAACTCCGGCGGCGATCCCGCCGTTATACCGGAGCTTTCCTATGAAGCGTTCTGTAACTTCCATAAGAAGCTTTACCATCCTTCCAATGCGCTCATGTGCCTGTATGGCGATGTGGATTTGGACAAGGTGCTTGCCCTTGCGGACAGCTATCTTGATAAATACACTCCCTCCACGAGCGAACACGTTGGCGACGCTGCCAAGCTGACCGCGCCCAAGGTGGTAACAAAGCCCTATCCCATCAACGCGGGCGACGACCCCGAGGGCAAGGCGTTCTATATGCGCGGTTGGGTAATTGACCACCGCTGCATGAGGGAGATAAGCGCAATGGAAATAATTGCCGATGCGCTTTTCAATGCCGAAGCCGCCCCCGTTAAGCGCGCGCTTATGCAAAGCGGGCTTTGCGGCAACGCGGAAGCGTACAGCAGCACTGAAATAAAGTATCCCACATGTTATCTTATGCTCAGCGATGTTAAGGCCGATGGTTTTGATAAACTGAGCGGGATTATCGATTCCGCAATAAAGGATATAGCCGAAAAGGGCCTTGATAAAAAGCTGCTTGAGGCGTGCCTGAACCGCTATGAATTCGGCCGCCGCGAGGAGCCCGCATATTATCCCAAGGGAATCGCGCTGTGCATGAACGCCGCGTCCGGCTATATTCACGACGGCGACCCGCTTTCCATGATACGCTACGAGGATACGCTTGCATTCCTGCGCGAAAAGCTGAACAGCGATTATTATGAGCAGCTTATAAAGAAATACTTTGCCCAAAACACATGGCAGGCGGAGATGAGGCTGGTGCCCGAGCCCGGCCTTGGCGAAAAGAGGGAAGCGGAGAACGCCGAAAAGATGGCCGCGCTTTACGCTAAGCTTACGGATGAAGAGAAGGCCAAGATAATCGCCAATCAGGAAAGGCTGAAAAAGCGCCAGTCCACGCCGGATAGAGAAGAAGCGCTGGAGACCATTCCGCAGCTTAAGCTGAGCGAAGCGGGAGACGGCCCCAAGCCCCTTGAAGCGGAGGAAAGGGACATACTGAGCGTTCCCACATACGCAAACGATATGTTCACCGGCGGCATATCCTATCTTACGCTGATGTTCGATGCATCCTGCCTGAATGCGGAGGAAATTCCCTATGCCGGCCTTGTGTGCCGCCTTATGGGCAAGCTGAGCGCGGGCGAATACGACTTTGAGCAGCTTTCCACGGAGCTTATGCTCAATACGGGCGCGGTGGAAACAAGCCTTTCCGCATTCCAGAAGGCGGGAGAGGAGCAGGCGCAGCCGTATATACTTATGAATATAAAGGCGCTTACCGCAAAGCTTGGCGACGCCATGCCCGCAATATGCGCAATGCTGAAGGATACGCATTATAACGAGCGCGCAAGGCTAAACGAGGTCATAAGCATGATTGCCGCGAACAACCGTTCCATGCTTGCAAACGAGGGGCATATGATCGCCATGACAAGGCTCGGCTCTTATTTCAGCGCGGCAACGATGTATGGCGAGCGGACCGCGGGGCTGAGCTTCTTTGAATTTATTAAAAAGCTTGCCGCGGCGAACGAGGCGGAGACGGATAAGCACATTGAAATGCTTGAAACCGTGGCTAAGAAGCTTTTCACCCGCACGAACATGAGCGTTATGCTTTCGGGCGAGGAGGAGCAGTACAGCGCCGCAAGGCAGGCGCTGCCCGCCGTTATAGATGCGCTTGAAGCGGGCGAAAAGCAGGATAACCGCCCCGCGTTCGTGAAGAATGCCAAGAATGAAGGCGTAATGACACCGGGAGACGTGCAGTATTGCGCCGAAGGCTACAACATGGCGGAGCTGGGCTTTGGCTACGATGGCGCAACCGCCGTTATGAAAACCATACTTGCAACGGATTACCTTTGGAACCGCATACGCGTGCTTGGCGGCGCATACGGCGCAATACTAACAATAAGGCCGAACGGAACCTTCCTTCTGAGCAGCTACCGCGACCCCAACCTTGAAAACACATATAAGGTATATGACGGCATGGCCGAATATCTTGAAAAGTTCGACCCCAGCCGCAGGGAGATGGATAAATACATACTCGGCACATTGCAGGAGCTTGACGCGCCCAAGGTAGGCCAGCTTGCGCACAGCACGGCGCTTGGCAATTACATGACGGGCTTCACAAAGGCTATGCAGCAGAAGCTTCGTGCTGAGGCCATAGCCGCCGATGCAAAGGCTATCCGCGCCAAGGCTGCCCTTGCCAACGCAATATGCGAAAAGCATTATATCTGCACCGTTGGCAACAGCGAAAAGATAAAGGCTGCCAAGGAGCTGTTTAAGGACATTATAGACGGCTAAAATAAAAAAAACGGCATAACTGCCGCAAAAAAGCCTCCGCATAGGTAAAGCCCGTGCGGAGGTTTTGTTATACGCTGTATTTTTCCATATCCACCCTGCCGTCGGGCAAAAAGCCTACGCCTTCGGCTTCAAGCAGGGCACGGCGAAGCTGAGCATGTTCCCCGCCGGCAACGGCGCCGTCCGCCTTTACAACGCGCTGCCAGGGGATATCGTCCGGGCTTTGGCGCATGGCCCAGCCCACCTGCCGCGCCGCGCGGGGGCAGCCGAGTATTTTTGCAATTTCGCCGTATGATATAACGCGGCCCTTCGGCACGCGGCGTACAACGGCATATACCCTTTCAAAAAAGCCCTGTTCCATAGTATAAATAACGGGCGGGAGGTGATCCCGCCCTGTTGAAGGTTGGTTTTGTTATATTGCGCGGGTGTACTTGGCAAGCCATTCGCGCTCTTCCGCATCCATAAGCGGGGAAAGCGTATCGTATACAAAGCGATGGTAATCGTTAAGCATGCGCCTTTCGTCCGAATTGAGAAGCGCGGGGTCTATCGCGTCCAAATCTATGGGTGCGCAGGTCAGCGTTTCAAAATACATGAAC
>ERZ780226.1372-NODE-1372-length-19119-cov-3.358162_pt1 | contig 19119 bp, 16 predicted proteins | sample MGYA00511165_ERZ780226 | MGnify/ENA primary metagenome ERZ780226 (study PRJEB29588, sample SAMEA2152373) | human gut metagenome | biome: human gut; feature: human-associated habitat; material: faeces | place: Denmark | collected 2008/2010 ...
TATAAATATATTATAAATGATTTTCAAAATAAAAAATACTATTGCAGTGACATATTTTTTATGTTGCAGTGATATTAGCAATAAAAGCATTGCGTTGACTAAACAAAATAACACGCAGGCAACGAATGGTTGACCTGCGTGTTATTTGATTTACATTTAACTTAAAAACCTATCCACAACAAGCTGTCTGAACTGCGGCGAAAGCGTAGCAAAGTATGCGGTAAATCCGGTTACACGCACCACCAAATCCGGATAATCCTCCGGGTTTTCATTTGCTTTCATCAGCTTTTCTCCGTCAAGCACATTGATGTTTATGAGCGTTCCTCCCTGTTTAAAATGCCCCTCAATTAAAGCAAGAACGGTGTCCACACCCTTCTCGTCCGCCGCAACGTGTGGGTCAAACTCAATTTGCAGAGGCGCAGTGTTACCGTATCCGCACTGAACGGAAGCAATGCCGTTGGACTGCGCCGTGGGAGCACCGTCCTGTCTGAAATGCGGATTTGGATTTGCTCCGTGAGAAATCGGCTCGCCGTTTCTTCTTCCGTTTGGCGTTGCGCCCACCTTTGAGCCGTATTCTATCGTCCGTGCCCAACTGAACCAACCGGGCACGAGCTGTCTGCCGCTTGGCATCCTTTGCGCACGAATATTTTTTACCCACGATTTTGTAAGCGTCACTGCCCATTTGTCCGACAGCGTGTTTCCGCAGCAGTACTTTGGCGAGGAATTTAATATAAGTCTTGTTCGCTCGTCTGCAAAGTTATCATCAAGAGCCTTGTAAAGCCCATCCCAAGTAAGGATTTTTTCCTCCTCAATTCTCGTCTGCATTGCTCCGAACGAGTCTGCGACAACCGCGAGCCCTGCGCCGTCAACACCGATTGTGTAAAGCTTTGCGCACTGTGATATGTCCTCGCCGTACTCAATCGAATTTTCCATCATAAGGTTCATAATCAGCTCCGGAGTTACCTCCCACTGGTGGTCGAGGTGCAGATTTATTCCCTTTGCGGTGGTATCAATGGCAATTTTGAGGTGTTTTTCATAAATTTCGAAAAGCCGTTTGCAGGATTTTTCTTTTTCCGCACGCATCTCATTTAATGCAACGTCAAAGACCTTTGCAATGTTTATTTTAACGGTGTCGTTCATAGGAAATTCCTTGCCCGGAACGCACATCCAGTTACAGCCCACCGCAATACGCTCCCTTGCGGTTTTCTTGTCAACGCCGTTTTTCATATACCCCTCGCAAAGCGCCTTGTCGTTGCAGAACCTCGGCCAGCCGTTTTTGTTTTTGAGCAGATAATATACTGCCTTTTTAAGAAATTCTCTGTCGCAGTTTTCGTGTACTCTGACGGTTAAATTGCAGGCAATATTAATACTGTCCGCCGCATCTAAAATAAGATATGAAAGATGGTTTGTCATATCTTTATCATTCTCGTCAACTCCTGAGATTTGATAATAATGCGGGTCTATCAAAAGCAGATTTGCAATTAAAAATTTTGCGGTTTCATCGTCTAAAATACCGTTTTTAACATCATTTTCATAGTACGGCAAAAGCAGTGTGTCAAGCTGAAAGCCTGCGCCGTCGCGGGTGTAAATTCTTGACGCACAGTTGAAGAACGCCGTCCACTGACACGCCTCCCTGAACGTTTGTGGCGGATTAAGGCGCACATTTTTGCAGGTTTCAAGCATTGTTTCCAGATTTGTTTTAATTTCCGAGCGGTTCTCTTCAGGTATCATCTTTTTGATTTTTGCAATATGCCTGTCTATAAACGCAATTATTGCACGGACGCATTTTTCCTCCGCGTCATAAAAATCTTTTTTATCGGGATTTACTTTTCTGTATTTTTCTATCTTATTCAAAAATCCGCCAAAGCCGAGCGCAAAGCCCATGCGGTAATCACACGCAAAATGCGCGTCGCCGTCAATACCCGTCTGAATATTGTACTTTTCCTGCAAGGGTTTTAATTCGTCATACGGAAAACGCTGTTCGTCCCATCTTTTGCTCCACTGGTCGGTTGACGATGACATAAGCTCCATAATTTTGGGCTTTTTCTTAAGCCAATCCGGAAGATAATGAACGTCACCCCTGTAATTAACCAACATATCGCGCCACCTGCCACAGAGCATTTCCATCGGATCGACATACGGTTCATGTGCGTTAATAACACGGCAGAAATTTTCACTCATACCGTCATAACCGTAAAAACTGCCGTTTGAGCTGTTATACCAAGGTGTAACCTCGTAACCGCTTGAAATCGGCACTGTGCCGAAATCGTCAAGGTCGGTATAGCCGTTCTGTTTTTTCTTTTCAAGCGTATGGCGGATTTTGGTTTCTCTCATTGCTTTTAATCTGTCAGCGTATGTAAGCATATTTTTCAAGCTCCTTTACATATTCTTTTGTCGGAACGCTAAAACCGTCGGGTTGCAGACCAAGCGCACTGCGTTTGGAATTACCCAAGGGGTGATACGGCAAAAGCTCATACTTTTTAACATTTTCAAGAGTTTTTAAAAATTCCGATATTTTATCAATTTCCTGATTTATTTCGGGTATAACGGGAGTTCTTGCGATTATCGGTATTCCGAGGGTGTTCAGCCGTTTAAAGTTTTCGATAATCTTTTCGTTTTCGACACCCGTGTATTCTTTGTGCAAAGCACTGTTCCAAATTTTTAAATCTGCCATAACAAAATCAAGTTTTTTGAAAATTTCCTCATCATAGTATATGAGCGAGGTTTCAACAGCACAGTTTATGTTTTTTTCTTTGCATTTGTCTATACACTCGCTTAAAAATTCCTTTTGCGCAAGCGGTTCTCCGCCGGAAAAAGTAACGCCGCCATCTTTGCCGTAATACGGCACATCGAGCATTATTTCCGACAGAACACCGTCTGAGGTCATCTCTTTTCCGCACATAACCCTTGTACCGGAAAAACAGCCCTTGTCGCACATTCCGCAATGAATACACTTTTCGGGATAAAACAAAATTTCTTTTTCAAAACCGATACATTCGGGATTATGGCACCACTTGCACGAAAGCGGACAACCCTTAAAAAATACAGTTGTCCGTATTCCGCTTCCGTCGTGGATTGATGCACGCTGAATATCGGCTATCATTCCCCTTTTCATTATATTTCCTCTGCTTTTCCGCTAAGCGACGAACGAATTGCGGCGTCAAGCAAAGCCATTATCTTCATATTCTCCGAAAGAGTGAGAATATCAAGCACGGGTTCGCCTGTCTTTATATGGTTTGCCAGATGTGACGGCATATTTTTGTATTTATCGGAGAATTCAAATCCCGTAATTTCAATCTCATTTCCGTAAATGTCATATGCTTTTACATTCGGTGAACTTTCGGCGCCGCCCGTGCAGGTAATTACGCCGTCCGAGCACATAACCATAGGTCCTGACGGAATAACCGCTCTCGGAGTAGTCCAGGTGCCCTCGATAACCGACATTTTATTATCATACCTGATTATTGCGGCAAAATTGTCGTCCGTATCTCCGAACGAAGTGTTAAGGTTCGCACCTATCGACATAACGCTTTTTGCGCCGTCACCCATAAACCACTCGGAGAACAGGCAGCCGTAACACGCTATATCCAAAAAAACACCGCCGCCGAGCTTTGACTGATGCCACCAGGTTTTGCTCCGCTGTTCATCAGTCATTTCCTCGGCATTTTCGCTGACTCCCCTGTGCTTTGCACCCTTGCCGAGAGGACCTGTGTGACCGTTGATATACCTGAGTTTCAGCGGTTTTCCAACAAGCTCGCCGTCAAGCGCAAACTTCATTTTGTGTATGTACTCTCTCCACACAACAGGCCAGTTTACAACCGCTTCTATGCCGTACTTTTCTACGCTTGCCTGAATCTTCTTTGCCTCGGCATAGTTTACGGCAATCGGCTTTTCTATGGAAACATTTATATGCCTCTTTGCACATTCCTCCACAATTTCGGGTTTAAGGCAGTTTTCACACATAATAAATGCGTAGTCGGGTTTCAGCTCGTCCAGCATTTCTTTGTAATCGTCATATATATTTGCACAGTAATTTTTACGCACATTTTCCAGATTCCACCCTGCAGTGTAGCGAAGATGAGGAATTTTTTCCTCACCGGCGTTCACATCTGCCGCACCGATAAGTTCAAAGTCCGGTTGCTCGCTGATATACAGTGCAACCTCGTTTACATGCATATGTGCAAAACCTATTATTACAGCCTTAGTTTTCATCTGCAAACACCTCTCTTTTTAGCTCTGCCGACTTGTAAAAAAGTTCAAGTATTTTCGCCGTATTTATTGTTTCTGACGGCTTTACAATCGGCTCCGCCTCACCTTTTAACACTTTTCTTAAATTATCCGCAATATACATATGTCCGGCAAACGGAGCGTTATATATGAGTTTGTTCATACTCAGGTTCTCCTCGCCGTTCTCGCCGTAATATATCTTACCTTCCGGCAGGTCAATTCCGGCTTTATCACCGACAATACGTATATCGGAGCTTTCGGGCATATTTGCCGCCCACGCCACCTTAAAGCTGACATTTGCGCCGCCGTCAAATTTGAGAGTTCCGCAGGCAAAATCCTCAACATCCATTTCATCGGGATTAAATTTCCGCATATTATCCACATTTCCGGTAAGCGCACCGCTGGATTCTAACGAGCCAAGCTCCTGCTTGTGATTTTGCATTGTAACACCGTTTACCGATTTTATCTCAGGATTTCCCATAAGCCACAAGAGAGCATCAAGCATATGCACACCGATGTCAACAAACGCTCCGCCGCAGCTTATTTTTTTCATATGAAAGGTTCCCCAATACGGAATACCTCTGCGACGCACTCTGGACAGCTCGCCGTAATATATATTTCCGAGACCGTTTTTATCTGTGTAGTCCTTAGCGGCAAGGCGGTCGGGAGTAAAGCGCATACTCTGGCACGCCATAAGGAGCTTGCCGTTTCTCTCGGCTGTATCGAACATCTCTTTTGCATCTGCATAATTAAAGGCAAGCGGTTTTTCACAGAGTACATTTGCACCGTGATTAAGTGCCATTAGCGTATACTCCTTGTGAAAACAATTCGGAACGCAAACCGATACAAGGTCGGGTTTTTCCTTTTCAAGCATTTCCTGTGCGTTTTGGTAAAAATTCGGTATGCCGTGCCGCTTTGCCGTTTCCCTTGCCGCAGTTTCGTTTATATCCGACACCGCAGATATATAGAAGTCGTCGCTGAAATTTCTGTACGCCGGTATATGTGCGGAATTTGTAATCATTCCGCAGCTTATTATGCAAACCTTAATCAATGAATTTCGCCTCCCTTAAAAATCCGAATGTTTCGCCGTCGCTCTTTGTTGCCCTGTATTCAAGACCGATATAACCGTCATACGGCAGTTCGGATATTTCCTTAAGTATCTTTATATAGTCAACATTACCCGTTCCCGGCTCATGTCTGCCCGGAGCGTCCGCAACGTGAAAGTGACCTATGAGTTCTGTATTTTCCCGTATGTCCTCCATTGAGAAATCGTCCATCATATTCTGATGATAAATGTCATAGAGCATTTTAATGTTCGGACTGTTTACCTTTTTTAGAAGTTTAAAGACAGGTTTTGCATACGGCATTGAGTACCCTTGTCTATCAATGTCATTGAGCGGTTCGATTATCAGGGTTACATTTTCTTTTTCACATATCGGTTTTGCGGCGTTCAGGCATTTTAGTACATTTTCCTCGCAGTACGGTGCATTTTCGCCTATAAGCACTATCATAGCAGATGCATTTAACTTCTTATACACCGGTATGCTCTCGCTCAGCGCCGAAAGGAACTCGTCCGCTCTGCCGGAGTTAAGTATTCCTCTCGATAAATCATAAGAGAGTGCCTCATCCGTACTGTCAATGTTGAATATCGACAGGTTCATTTTGTTTCCGTCAAGCAAACGCTTAACCTTATCAACATCTTTGTTTGTCCATTTCCAGAACTCGATTGTATCTATGCCGTACTTTTTGACTTCACCTATCCTGTCATAAAAATCAAATCCCGAAAACATCATGTCTATGCAACAGCTAATCTTGTTAGTCTCTCTGGCAGCCTTATTAAACATCTAAATATCCTCTTTCTACCGCATAAAACTTGCTTTCATCTTCGTAATTATCTTTTAACTCATAAGTGATTTTTTCCCAGTTATCCGGTGCCGAACCAAAATCCGGAATGTCAAGCAATTCTCCGCCTTTTAACGCCGATTGATGTGCAATAAGTCCCGGTATCATATAACGTGCGGCATCCCATGCATTGTTGGGAGGCAATTTTCCGGTTGTTGCAGCTCTTACAAAATCATCTACAAGAAAAGAATGAGTGTTGTAATGAGCAAATTTAGGCGTATTTCTAAAGTTTTTAGGCAACCTGCTTCGGTTTTGCACCGGAGCAAAGCCCTCTATATACTTAACCGATATCGGATCACGATTCCAATCTATAGTCCCGTTTTTAAAATCTTCGTTATACTCGATAGTATTAACCAAATTACCAACATCCTCAATATACGGCTCTTTACCGCTTGCGACGCCTATCTGATAAGTATGCTTTGTAACAGAACATTCATAAGCAGCTTTTTCACCATACATACAAGTTATATATGAAGAAGGTTTATTAATACCCACTCTCCTAAATTCATTTATCCTCGCTATACCGCCGCCAGACATTTGAAAAATCGCTGTTTCATTGCTGAACGGGTTATTCCAATTATTTTTATCTTCGCCATATATATTATCTTCATGATTGTCTCTATAACCCATACATGATACTTTTAACGCATACTCATTTATTGCGGAAAACAGCATTGATATCGAATGCGTCGGATAGAACATCGGTGGTATACCTGCAACTCTACGCCAGTTCGGCCCGCCGGTATGCTGAAAATCATGATACATTTCGCATATATCATGATAATACTGCGACTCACCATATACAAATTTACCCATTTCACCGGTTTTATATTTTTCTCGGCAAAAGATTGCACAAGGATAGTAATAACAAGTTTCTGCCATCATATAAATCTTCCCTGTTTCTTTTGACAATTTGATTATTTCTTCTATTTCCTCTATTGAGCATCCGATAGGAACTGCACTGATTACATTTTTGCCCATTTTCATTGCTTTTGCAATCATTGGACCATGCAAATGTCTTTGAGTATAAATACCTATACAATCCAGATCGGGCGCATTTTCAAGCATATCCTCAAACGAAGAAAAACCTCTCTTCAAATGATGTTTCTCCATAGATGCCTTTACTCTTTTTTCATCTAAGTCAGCTACTACGACTTCTTCAACATCGGGATGAATATTGAATAATCTTACAAAATCATCAGAAAAGTATCCTAGTCCTACTATACCGATTTTCATATAAATTCGCTCCTTATTATAAAGAATTTTCAAAACAATTATAACTTATTACAGACAAAATTTCTATTGACAAAACAGGCTTTTTATTGTATGATATGAACATAACAAAAAGGAGAAATTTTCAAATGAGCAATGATTTTTTTATAAAAATTTCAGAAGAAAGTGAAGCACTATGCTATAATTTCGGTGTATTTTCAAGCAAGGTTCAAACACCAAATACATTTGTGTGTTCAAAACATGACAAGCCATACTCAAGATTTTTTTATGTAGTAAACGGTCTTATTATATTTAACAAGGGCTCCAAGAAAGAACTGCAGGCACCGGCAGGAAGCCTTGTTTACCTTCCGAATGATATTACATATAAATCCGAATGGCCCGCCGGAGTGCCTGGCGAATATATCACAATAAACTTCCAAATCAGTGATAGATTCTTGCATCTGCCGGACAGAATTTGTATCGCAACTGTTGATAAAAATGAATATTATCTAAAAATGTTTAAAAACGCATATAAAATATGGATGCAAGGTTCGATAGGATATAAACTTGAGGTTCTGTCTGAATTATATAAAATATTATATAGTCTGGACAATGATATTCTTCGAAAGCAGACAAAACAAAAGCATCAATTGATATACAAAGGCATAATTTTTTTGGAAAACAACTATTTACATGATGTCACTGTATGTGAACTTGCAAAAATATGCAACACAAGTGAGGGAAACTTCCGCCGACTTTTCAAAAAATACAAAAATATGTCACCGATAACATACCGGAACTATCTTAGAATAAAAAAAGCCTGTGACCTGTTAAACAGTGGAGAATACAGCATCTCAGAAGTAGCTGAGGCAGTCAACATTCCGGATGTATGCTATTTTTACAAGTTATTTTCGAAATTTATGAATACTACACCAAAATCTTTTATTTCGTGAAAAACGGCAGCAAAAATCCATAGGACCTTTGCTGCCGTTTTTGCTACAAACATATATTAAATTCGAAATTAATTTTTTTATCAGTTACACAATATTTTTTTTGCAGTTCAGGTCCGCAGCTATGTGAACCGACACCTCTGTTTTTATAACATATAAGCACTTCTGTACTTTTTGACTGTTCAAGCTCAAACGCGTGTGCTTTTTCATACAGTTCCTCAATAGTATAGTGCAATGCTGAAAACTCAAATGTTTTATCGGTTTCAAATCTTACTGTTTCGCTGCCGAAAAGCTTTAACCATTTTGTACTCATATGATTCGCACAATCCTGCGGTTTTATATACGGCTGATATTCTTCAGTTACCGTACTCCGCCAGATTCCCATTTTTGCGTGTTCCTGATAGTCGATGTAGCACTCTGAACCGCCTTTTCCGAAATATTCAATATTTTCAAACTCCGGTTTAAATGCGAATCTCATACCAAAACGAGGAACTTGATCAATATCTTTTTTCAATTTCAAGTCAAGCTTGCTTTCTTCCGAAGAACTTCTGTTCATTGTTTTGATTTCGTTTCTAACAGCATCTATATGTATATCCACTCCATACGATGTTACTGTATATCTTATATTTACATCAAATATTGGCAACCGTCCGCTTGCACCCTGAGTACCGTTTATATCAATTATGCACTTCTCTCCCACTGTTTTTGTATTGAAATCTCTTACCTTAAAATATGTTTTGTGGAAAAATTCGTTTTCCCAATCATCTTTTACATAATTGTCATTATCTATAAGGGCACGCCATATTACAAGGTCAGATGGACGCACAAGCAACTCTCTGCCATTCTTTTTGAGCGACGAAATCATTCCCCGGGCTTTATCTATTTCTATACTGTTATCGCCCGACCGGATACTTATATATCTTTTGCTGTCTTCAACAGCAATAGGCCGAAATACAGGGGTTTTTTGGGGTGCTTTAACCACCGGCAGTTCAAACTGCACCCACGAAATATTATGTCCCGTATTGCACCACGATTTGGGCTTAACAGTATTCATAGACAGCTCTATATATGCACCGTTTTCGACTTCAGATGGTTTACGGAAATTAAGCGTAATGATTTTCTTTTTATGTGCCTCAAGTTCCATTTCAAAACTTCCGCTGTCATATATCTTACCATCAACCATAACTACATACGAAAAACCATTTTCATTAAAATCAGTAAAATCATATCGATTTTCAATTTCAAATTTTCCACTCAATGCGTCGATACAATTTACTTTCCAAGGTTCAATAACTTTTTTGTATTCCAACAAACCTGTAGATGGTTTTCTGTCCGGAAATACCAATCCATCACAACAGAAATTACCGTCGTTTGGGAAATCTCCGCTGTCGCCACCGTAAATATATCCGATTTTACCATTTTCAAGTTTCTTTTCAACTGCGTGGTCGCACCATTCCCATACACATCCGCCTATTAACCGGGTATACCTATATATTATGTCCCAATAATCTTTAACGCCGCCCGGGCCAAGCCCCATCGCATGACAGTACTCCGCAAGAAAGTAGGGCCGCCGATCATCGGTCATTTTTCCCTGTATATCAAGATTTTCAAGGCTTGTATACATACGGCTAATAACATCAACGCAAGGATCTATTTTCATCTGGTCTGCGCCGTACGCTTTGTTGGGGAAGGCTGTGCGTTCATAATGAATAAGTCGTGTATTGTCTCGTTCTTTAGTCCATTCCGACATTTTAATGTGGTTTGTGCCGAATTGTCCCTCGTTTCCAAGCGACCAAGATATTATACACGGTGAGTTTTTGTCTCTCTCAACCATTCGCTCCATTCTGTCCATATATGATGGCAAAAACACAGGATTACTTGCCATTTGTTCAATAGATGCAAGCGAACATAAACCGAAAGCATGTTCAACTCCATGTGTCTCCTGATCACATTCATCTATCACATACATACCGTAATAATCACACATTTCCAAGAACTCAGGATGATTTGGATAATGTGCAGCTCTTATGCAGTTTATATTACTCTGCTTCATCAAAATAATATCGTTTTTCATATCCTCGTAGGTGGTGCAATAACCTGTTTTTGGATTTGAGTCATGCCTGTTAACACCTTTAAGTTTAACCGATACACCATTTATCAAAAGCTCGCCTTTAGGTGATGTTTCAATTTTTCTGAAACCTATCTTTTTGTAAATACATTCACCACCGCAACTTATCAGTACTCCGTAAAGGTTTGGATGTTCAGCTGACCAAAGTTTTGGTGAGTCAATATATATTTTTTCACCGCTTTTTACTGTTTTATCCGCAATAATTTTTTCGTTCGAGTTTAATACAGAAATCTTGCACGGCAATTCTTCATCTATAAAATCAAATTCAAATTCAATTTTACCGCCTATATCGGGCTTTATGTAAATATCTCTTATATGGTTAATCGGTCTCCTTATCAAATACACATCACGAAATATACCGTGAAATCTGAAAAAATCTTGGTCTTCAAGATAGCTTTCCGCATTCCAAGTATACACAAGCACACATATATCATTCATCCCGTCTTTTGTATATGGAGAGATGTCAAACTCAGCCTGCATATGTGTTCCACGGCTCATTCCTACATACCTATTGTTTACATACAACTCTAAATAGCTGCTTGCCCCCTCAAAAACGATATATGTTTTTTCATTATCCTTTTTTTGATAAAACGAACGGTTATATACTCCCACCGGATTTAACTTGTATGTATAAGGCGGATCATACTGAAACGGATAATTTATATTCGTATATTGAACCTGCCCATACCCATAGCACTCCCAACAAGACGGAACCCGAAGACTATTATTGTACGCTATACAAGAAATGTCCTCCGGGATATCAAGTGGGCACTCAAAATACTTAAAATTCCATTCTCCGTTCAACACTGTGCATCTATCGGATTCACACCATCGGCTTATCAGAGCATCTCTTTCATTCGAAAATGGCATATAGTACGCCCGTTGTTTTTCCCTATTTTCCGAAACAATAGAAATATCATTATATTTTTCTTTCGGCTTTGTATTCATCAAACCACCCTGCCTTATAAATATTTTGACACTTAATATACTAATAGTACCACATTTATTGGCAAAGTCAATCATAATTTTTTGACGAACTTTATAATAATATTGATATTTACATAAATATGTGGTATAATGATCTTGAAATTTGGTTGAGGAGTGTTTTATGTGAAAATATCAGAGTATCTTTCCATCGCAACGGAATCAGAAAAAAAATTGCCCTTCTATATTGCTTCTATAGGTAACCCTAAATTTCAGACTATCGTGCACAGACCACTGGGCATAAACGATCATCAGCTCTTATATACCGTATCTGGAACAGGCTGTTGTTTTATTGATGGCAAAACCTACAACATTTGCAAAAACAATCTCATATATCTGGCGCCGAACACTCCGCACGAGTATCACAGCACAAGCAAATGGGAAACCCTGTATATAACATTTAACGGTTTATGCATAGATAAATTTTTCGAACTAAATTCCTCAGTCCATACACTTTCGAATTCGTTTAATTTTTGCAAACATTATAACAATTTATACAACCTAAAGCAAAACCCAAATCTATATAAAGAAAGCAGTGTTGCTTTATATTCTTTTCTTCTTTCGCTTATGGAACATCTTACAAAGACCGAAAAGAAATCAAAAAACAGAACACATTTGATGACACGCGCAATGCACTATCTAAGTGAAAATAACAACATAAGTTTAATTGATATAGCCGATGAATTCAACATATCGGAAGAGCATTTTTGTCGCATTTTTAAGGAGTACACAGGGTATAGACCACTCGAATATGTCAACCTTGTCAAAATTCAAAAAGCAAAAGAATTATTGAAAAATACAAATTATTCAATTGGCGAAATATCCGCTCAAGCAGGCTATGAAAGTCACAGCTATTTTACGCTTTTATTCAAAAAATACACAGGAATAACACCAATTGAATATCGGTCGAATCAACAATAGGCCTATATATTAGGATATGAATTCATAAATTCGTATTGCATATGACATTCTGATTTATAGTATGTATATAATTCGTTTATTTTAGATACTGTATATCTCAGTTGTTCTTCTGTATCAATAACAAGATCGTCACTTCCCAGCCAATCGTCAGTTTCCGAACCTTCCATAAACTTTGAATATATATAAAAAGTCGGTCTTCCGCCATATTTTTTTAATTTCTCTACAGCATCACTTCCTTTGATACTTGCATTTACAGTTGTGGTAGATGGATTATACAATACTATTCCATGATAAACAATTTCAAAAAGCGGAATTTCCTCGTTCATCAAATCATTATCACACTCACCCCATGAAACATAAAGTGCGTAATCAAGGTATTTTGCAGCAAAATCAAAAGCACCCTCTGAAGCAAAGCCTCCAAATTTATCGTGACACAGTTTCATAATTTCTTCATAGCATTTTAATGTCATTTTCTTATCTGCCGGATGATTTTTGTCATAACATTCTCTTAGCGGAACAACAGACATAACATCAATATAGTGTGTGCCTCTAAATCCGAGTTCTGCCACTTTAGTTAAATCATCTTTTGCATATTCCAATGCCTTTACGGGACACATATTATACATCCTCCCGCCGCTCCACGCAGTATCATTTATGCTTAATTCTCCAGTACTCTTTTTGCAAACTATATCTTTTGAAAAGCTGTCTGCAACACTATAGCAATCCGTACTGTTGGTATGGCATACAATCTGGTATCCGTTTCTCTGTGCATATCCAATAAGTTCACGAAGTTTTGCTTCACCTCCAAGCTTTTCTTCCACCGGGAACAGCTGCGGATATCTGCCATCGTGTCCGCTTTTATTCCAGCCGACAAGACAAATTTGAGCTTTGTCTACCCCTTGTCGTTTTAACTCATCAATCAAATCTTTTACACGCTCGAATGTGCAAGCAATATGTATATCGGGTTCATTCTCGGCATCTTGTTCTAATATCTTCGGAGGGGCCGGTTTCCATGCAAGTCGTACTCTTATTTCCGGCGACTCAACAGCATATCGCAAATATTCATTGTTTTTCACACGTTCCTTAAGCGGGATACACATACCACTTTTCAGCTGATACTCTCTGTACTTTTTGGCCATTTCAATATATGTATCACTTTGCTCAAGCATATGCAAAGAAAATATGATATTCTCATTAATTCCAAAATCGGTTATTTCAAATCTCAATTTGAGATGGTATTTGCCGTCTTTAACACTAATAACAACATAGAAACTCTGACTTAGTGTTTTTACTATTCCAAGCGCACAAAAGCGTTTTTGCTTTATGCCGAAAATCGGCATAAGATTTTGCTTTAATACAGTTTCACAATCATTGTGAGCTGTAAATCTGCAAAGATAACTGCCTCTTGAATTGCTGTCTGCAACAACATAATAACCAGTATCTCCGATAGTACAATCAAAACGTTCATCAGTTATTTCAATGTATTTTGTCCCGGGTAAAATATCACTTTTATCAATAATATAATCATCATCCAATACATTGATTTTTATTCTTCTGTTTTTATTATCTAAAACTTTCAATGTCAAATCTCCATTCTTCTCTTTTTCTGAATGGTGTCTTGAACTTTTTGTTCAGTACTCCATTTTCTTCAAGATAAATATAGCAAGCCATATCGCACGCTCTTCCGCATATTGAACACTGATAAGCGTGCTGTGCCGGCGGATAGAAATATATGTGGTCAAGGATTTTCTTTGCGGTTTCCGGTGTAACCTTTGCCTCGCCTGCGATTATTTCAAGGCGATTGTCAAAATCCGCAAAGGCTTCGGGCGGCATAAACGGATTTTTCGTGCCGTTCGCGCCGTTATAATATACCGCGCACTGCCACGGGTCAACACTGCCGTTATCCGATATTGCATTTCCCGGGCAGGCCGATTTGCATTTTCCGCACTTATCGCAAAGATGCGGCTTATACATCGGCGTTTCTTCAAACTCGGCGTCGGTTAAAATAAAGCAATACCTTATCATCGGCCCGAAATCATCATTAAGCAGCGCTCCGTCAAAGCCTTTTTCGCCAAGTCCGCATTTTACGGCAGAATTTACAAAATCCATCTGAATTTCCTGCGGTTTATCACGGTACACCGCGTCATACGCAACCTCGGGATTTGTACTGTCGTGCTCCGCCATTATCTGCTGATGTCTGCGCTGGGGAAGTGCAATATACCCGTCTTTTTCAAGCTCCATAGCTGCTTTCAGCTGCGCCATAGGCATAATTGTTTCTTCCATATTTTCCACCGCCATTGTAGTGTACTGATAATATGTACTGCCCTCCTCTATTCCGCGGTAAATTCCCCTAAGAATCCTAAATCCCAGTCCAATTACCGTTTTTGTTTCGGGCATAATTTTAAACACTGCGTCGTCTTTGTCAAAACGGCTTGCAGGTGCAAAACCGACAACATCGGCTCCGTTTTGTTTTGCGATTTCAATAATTTTATCTCTCATATCAAAGCTCCCCCACAATGTGCCTATAGCACGCAATATCGCATTTTCTTCCGCAAAGACAGGGCGAATATCCCCACTGCGTATTCGGCAGAAAATTCATCTCCTTGTAAATTTCACGTGCCGATTCTGCGTCAAAACGCTTTTCTCCGTTAATGATTTTCTCACGCTCGGGATTATTTTTAAGAAAATCGTCCGTCATAAACGGATTTGACTTATGCGCGCCCTTGTAGTAAACGCTGCATTGCCATGTATCAAGACCGTTTTCCGATACCGCATTGCCGGGGCAAGCCTTTATGCATTCGCCACATTTGTCGCAGACGCTTTCTTTCAATGGCTCGTCGCACTCGAGCGGTGCGTCGGTTATGATAAAGCAGTAACGCATAAACGGACCGTATTTTTTGTTTATTATTTTACCGCTGAGGCCCGGCTCGCCGAGTCCGCACACCTTTGCTGCCTTGCCGAAGTCGATTATAACATCGGGCGCCGGCTTGCCCTCCTCGACGGGGTCGGAAATTAGTTCATATGTATCCACAACCTCGGGATTTGTGGTTTTGTCGCCTTTAACCCTCAAATTCGGAATTGCCTTTTGCAGACAGGCGTCATACCCGTTATTTTCTATCATCGCGCCGATTTTAAGAAGAAAAATTTCAGCCATTTCCTCGTCGAAATATTTAACTCCGAGGGTTGTGTATGTGTACTGCTGATTTCCGTTTTCCATTGCCTTGTATATTCCTTTCGGAACCGCAAAACCAAAACCGATTATGCATTTTGCATTCGGCAGTATCATCATCGGGTCGCGCTGAATATCGTCATCTTTATAAACTTTTCCTATGGTGCAAACCGTTGCGCCGAGCTTTTCCGCTGTATCTTTTATCATTTTTGCATTGAGCATAAAATCACCCTTTCTTTTTTCGTTCACGTACAAACGAAATAATTATTGAGCCTTCAACCAGTATTTCGTTTATTACGGTCGGCACGGAAAAATAGTGTATTCCGTAGACAAACATGCAAACAGACGACATAAATGAAAAAATACGGATATTTCGTATTTTGCCGCTGCCAAATGCCACCGTTGCAAGAACCGACGCTATTGCAGGCAATACGCTGAAATTATCTTTCCAGGTAAGTATGGACGCGCCGACAAACAGCACTGAAAACACAATCAATATAGGCGTGACGTGCTCGTTTTTTCTCTTCGGAAGAAAAACAAGCTCGCGCACTATTGCAATCCCCGTTGTAGCCGCCGCAGTATAGCTTAATATCGAAATATGGTGTGCAACCCACAAAAAATCGGTAACAAGCTTTAAAAACACCATTCTGTAACGTGTCGGCTGTATGTATATAAAAAATGAAACAATTATTGCCGCTATTCCTATAATTTGTCCTGTATAATTCATTTTAATAACTTTTTCTCCGTATTGTCCCTGCTTGTATCACTGTTTTCCACAACCATAACGGTTGCGTTTTCCGACACGGTTATGTGATGCCATTCGCCTTTCGGAATATTATATAACGTGCATTTCTGCATTTGTATTTTTTCATTTTCCGTATAAAGCACCGCACTGCCGTCAAGGAGAACAAATGCCTCGTAACCCTCGTCCTCGATTACCTTCCCGACATGATACAAAACGGCAGGCGCAAAAATTTCGTTAATACCGCCGTATGCCATTGACGGATACTGATAAAACTGCGTTCCCTCCTCAATGCCGCGCTGAACGCCCCTTGGAATTCTGAATACAAATCCGATACAGCTTTTTGCCTCCGGGAACAAAAACTGCGGGTTCATCTCGTCGGGAGCGCCGTCAAACCGCGACATAGGCGCAATTCCGCACTTGTCGGCTCCGGCGGCGAGCGCCGTTTTTTTAATCATTTCGCTTGTAAGCATTCTATCACTAACCTTTCTTGCGTTATGGACACCTTGCCGTTCCCTGTGCCCAAAGGCAGGCACCGCAGGTCGGAAAGGAATTAAACATACAATCCTTGTTATTTTCTAATCTGTCGTCACAGCCGTCGCATAATGTGCAGTCGGGAAACTCAAAATCAAGCACCTTTTTTCTGAAACTGGAATACAAGTTACTTTCCCATATATGTTTAAGAGAGTTTTACGAAATATTGCCGAAACTGCGCGACATAACCTTTCTTTTTTCTTCAAAAAGATATGTGAATGAGCTGTGCAGAAGTTGCATACACGGGCACACATCGCCGTTTGACTTTATAAATGTCATACCGTCCTCAACAAACGGGCAAAAGTTAAGCTTGCGTTTTTTGCTGTTTTTGCAAAGTCTTTTCATTTTGCCGACGGGTATTCCACTGTCATAGAGTGTATCCTCCGCCTTAACGGGCGCTGACGGCACGGCAAAACTTAAATTTATTTCATCTGCGCCGATACAGTCTGCAAAATCATTTATTCTGCAAATCTCGGCGCGGTTTTCTTTCATAATTACAAACGTGATTCCCAGTTTGCACTTTTCTTTGTGCTTTGAAAAATGCCGCAAATTTTCATATATCAAATCGTACCGTGAGCCAATCTGAATTTTTTCATAGCTTTCTCTCGAAAAACCGTCAATCGAAACCCATAGCATACTAAGACCGTTTTTTATAAGTTTTTCCGTGCATAAACCGTCAAGCATTGTGCCGTTTGTGAGAAGATGCGCACCGATATTCAAATCCGACACATCTTTAACCATATCAAATATTTTCGGGTGCGTAAGAGGCTCGCCCATTCCGGCAAACATAACCGTTTCGATATCTTTGCACTGCGGAATTGAGCGCAAAATTTTTTCCCATATTTCACCCGTCATAAGCTCTTTTCTTTCGTCAATCCAGCCGTTTCTGAAACACATTTTGCAGTTGAGATTGCAGACTGACGACGGCTCGACATACAGTTTTTTCAGCGTATTCATCGGTACATTTCTTCCAGATTTATCAGTGCATTTTTGTAATTTTCTTCGCATTTACCACATTTTTGACAGTCGTGACTGCAATAAAGATAATCGTTTTTAAGCTTTTGATTGTCAATCACATACGGATAAATCCGCCCTGCGTGATTAGGCTCCAAAATTTCAAGAATATTCCCCGTACACTTTTCGTTAACATAGCTTTCAAGTATCTGCACGGGCTTGTCCGAAACCCTTGTAGCAAGCTTTACAGAGTCAAAATACGGATCATAAAGGTGCAAATCCTCGGGGCGGATAAAATTGGTATCACGCACGAGCGACAGGCGTTTTTCGTGATTTTTAAGATATTCGTGGCATATTCCCGAAAATTCATAGCAGTTGTCCATTTTTGAAATTTCACTCTCGTGCGATACCAAATTATCGTGAAATGTGTGCGCCGAACAGTGGTTAAGACAACCGCTGTTTGCAAGAATGTGCAGAGTTTTTCCGTTTTCGTCACACCAATTTTTAAGCTTTTTTATGGCATTAAAATCACGGTTAAATTCGCGTTTCATATAGTATCCGTCACAATACGGCGCAAGATAATCCATACCCTGAATTGTGCCGATTTCCATATTTACCGACACACGCGTTTTTATATTCTCAAAGTTGCCTTTTACAAATTTTGCGATAAGGGGCGAAGTGGTTGTGATAAATGTCAGCATAAAATTTTTGCAGATATACTGAACCGTATCGCCGATTTTATTGTAAAACGCACATGAAAGACTGTCTTTTCCGTAACAGTTGCCGTTGAACAGCAGATTAAATTTTATCCCGTTTTCATAAAGCTTTTTAAGGTCTGCAATCTGCCTTTCCAGCGCCTCCCACGGTGTAAGACCCGCCTGCTGAATTTGCAGATTTCTGCCGTTTGCAAAATTACCCCAAGAAAAGTATACTTCTTCTATCTTTGTTTTGTGTTTTATAATCGTGTCAATGAAATCATCACTTCTACACATTTGATATCCGACAGAAAAATTCAATTTCAACACCACCAAATATATCACATTTACATATTGATTTTATCACAAATAAAAGCTATAATAAATATACTAAACAAATACAAAAATATAGAAAACAAACATGAGGTCTTTTATGAAAACATATGAAATCAATCCATATATCCGTTTTGCTCAAGAAATTCTTTTGCAAAAAAGCACAAATGTAACGCTAACATATGATCATAGATTATTTTATATTTTAGACGGGAACGGCAGTATAGAAATTAAAAACAGCCAATACACTCTTTCAAGAGGAACTGTTATACTTATACCAAGCGGAAATACATACAGGTTTAATGTTTGTAAAGCAATTAAAATTATTGCTCTTAATTTTGATTACACTCAAAAATATAATAACATAT
>ERZ780226.1373-NODE-1373-length-19104-cov-4.569269_pt1 | contig 19104 bp, 16 predicted proteins | sample MGYA00511165_ERZ780226 | MGnify/ENA primary metagenome ERZ780226 (study PRJEB29588, sample SAMEA2152373) | human gut metagenome | biome: human gut; feature: human-associated habitat; material: faeces | place: Denmark | collected 2008/2010 ...
ACGACGACGTCCAAAACGTCTGGCACAACTGGGACGAGGATTGAGGAAGAACGGAAAGAACCGCAGGTTCAGGCGATGGCTTGAACCTGCGGTTTATTATGTAGAAATGGAAAAAAGCGAACTGACTGACATGCGGCATCAGAGAAGCTCAAAAGCATATAAGACACCCATACCTCCGATTATTATGCCCAGCACAGCCCAAAATACTCCCTTTTGGTGCTTGTCAAGGCAGCCGAACACTCCTGATACGGACACAACAACGGAACGCTGAATGTTTCGGAATTGGCAAGGGTTTGTGATTTGAGCAGGACAACGGTTTACAAATATCTTTCCCTTTTGGAGGGGTAACGGAAAAGGGAGTGGACGAAAACCCACTCCCTTTTCCGTTACTATTTCAGCGAACATTATAAACAGCGATCGGCGCAGTACTACTTGAGGTATAGAAAATCACAGAAAGTGTGTTTTCTTGATTGTCTCGAACTTCTTCGGGGACAAAGAATGAAAAAACACTTCCAAATTTCGGGGTCAAAGGTTCAATTGTGCCCGTGTTCAGCCACGCATCCACACCGTTGTCATAAAACCAAATCCGCTCACTATAAAAGGTATATCCATCGCCATAGACTACTTCGCAGGAGAAGAACGGGAAGCTAATCGCTCTCTTTCCATTATATTTTACATCAAAGTAGATGTTTGCAACGGTTTCTCCGTTGCTTGGAATCAATGCTCCACCCTTGCCTTTTTGGGGATTTTCTGCTTTCGCAGTAAAATCAAAATTGGTGACAGTGATTTCGAAATTTTCGAACGAAGCGGTTTCACCCAGAACAAGATTCACGGCTTCGGGGGCCTCAGTTTCTTTGGGAGGCTCGGTCTCTTGGGAAGTCTCTGCTGTTTTGGATGCCTCATTTACTTTAGAGGGATCATCCTTACTTCCACAAGCACACAGGGACAGGCACATAACAGGTGCCAAAAGTAGAGAGATTGCCTTGTTCATTTGCGCTCCTTCTTTCTTGTAGTATGACAGTAACCGATATTGGTTAATATGATTATACACCATATTCGGTTATCATGTCAAGTACAAAGGGAGGATTTGGCATGATTTCTTATGAAAAGCTGTGGGAGGTTATGAAACAGCGCCGCATTTCCCGCATAAAACAAAACCAGTGGCGCACGATCCCCTAAAATTTCCCGCAGCCGAAGGGGATATTCCGGACTGATTCGTGTGGTAACGGCAATGCCCTTCTGCCCCAGCTTCATGAGATATTGTCCCAAAAGCTGACGCTGATCCAGCCTGCGCAGGATTTCCGCCGCTTCCTCCCTCTTGCAGCCAAGGCGCAGGAGCTCCGCTTCATCCATCTCTGCATTCTCTGCCCGATCGGCTGGACCCAGTGCCTCCAGCGCCCGATAGAGCTTACGGAACAGACTCTCCCGCAGGGTGGTTTCCCCCGGCAGCGCATAGAGCAGCAGCAGGCACAATTCCGCCTGAGTATAGCTTCTCATCGATATTTCAGCTTGATCTGCGGCTTTTTCACTTCCACTTCCACCAGCTTGCCGTCGTTTGTGAGCTTGACGGATTTCACGTCAAAGTGGGAGTATTTCGCAATCTCGTCCAGCTTGGTCTTTTCCAGCAGCGAGCCAACCAGCGTATAGGCTTTGCCCTTTCTTCTGGCGCGTCCGGTACGACCAATGCGGTGAATATAATATTCGTTTTCCTCAGGAATGTCGTAGTTAATCACGCAGTCCACATCGTCAACGTCGATGCCGCGTGACGCCACATCCGTTGCCACCAGCACATTGAGCTTGCCGTCTCGGAACCTCTGCATGACCTTTTCCCGCTGACTCTGGCGAATATCCCCATGGAGACAGTCCACGGTATAGCTTCTGCCCTGCATATCGTCGCACAGCCGCTGGCACATATGCTTGGTGTTGCAGAAGATGATTACCCGTTCAAAGCCCTGGGTGTCCAGCAGCTGAAGCGTTGTCATGAGCTTTTCAATGCCGTTGCAGGAGATGGCATACTGGTCGATGTCCGGGCGGCTTTCCTCCTTGGGCTGCACGGTAATCTCCACCTCGTCCCGCTGATACATCCAGCTGACGGTCATCACCTCCTGGGAGATGGTAGCGGAAAACAGGCCCATATTGGTCCGATTCTTCATTTTTTCAATGATGCCGGTCACATCCTTGAAAAAGCCCATGTCCAGCATCCGGTCTGCCTCGTCCAGCACCACGGTTTTGATGCTGTCAAAGCGAAGGTTTTTGCGCTTATAGTGATCCATCAGCCGTCCGGGGGTTGCCACCACAATCTGCGGCTTTTTGGCAAGCTGCTTTGCCTGCGCATCCAGCCGCTGTCCGCCATAGAGTACTGCCACACGAACGCCCTTTTTAAACTCCAAAAGACTTCTCAGCTCATCGCCAATCTGAATTGCCAGCTCCCGGGTGGGGGCAAGAATCGCCGCCTGCACCGTCTCCTGTTCCGGGTCGATATGCTCAATGACAGGAATTCCAAAGGCATAGGTCTTTCCGGTGCCGGTGGGCGCTTTGGCAATGACGTCCTTCCACTCCATCAGCGGAGGAATCGCCTGTTCCTGAATTTCCGTGGGATAGCCATAGCCCTTTTTCTCCAGCGCCTGCAATATTTCCTGGCTGATGCCCAGATTTTCAAACGTAATATGCTCCATTTTCAACCTCTATTATAATAATTTCGTCTTGATTCATTATACCCTGTTCCCCCATAGAATGCAAGTCCCTGGAAGCACTGCCATCGGAACGCCTTGTATTTCTGTGCCGGGTATGCTATGATGGTGCCATCATTACTTGAACGAAAGAAGGATGTATCATGACTACCATCGAAAACGTGGAGCTATTTGGTCTTGACAGTTCTATTTTCCGCAGCGGCTATTCCATGCGGGAAACCGCGCCGACTCCTCAGGAGTTTCAGGAAACCGTTGCCGCCATCCGTCAGTGCCGGGAAGCCGGAGACTATACCAATCCCCATATCAAGCGCGCCATTAAGCTCGCTTCCCTTTCCGAGGGCGGTCACGATCAGTTCCTCACCGGTATTGTGGTGAACTTTGACCTGACCATCACCAACAAGGCATGGGTAGAAGCAGAACGATACACCTTTCTGAACTTTATCTCCTCCATGTCCACCATGCACCGGGTTGCCCGCTTCCAGATTGCCGATTGCTGCAACCAGTACACCAGCCCTGTGGAAATCGCCGAGGCGCAGCGGCTTCAGGAGGTCTATAACAGCATCGACGCCGCACAGGACCCCCAGCGAAAAAAGGAAGCCTATCTGGAGCTACTCTACAACCTTCCCTCCGGCTTCGAGCTGATGGCTGGCATGACCACCAACTATCGCTGCCTGAAGAACATCTACGCCCAGCGCCGGAACCATCGTCTGCCGGACTGGCATGTGGTATGCGACTGGATTGAAACGCTTCCCATGGCACCGGAGCTGATTACCGGAAAGAAGGATTAACCTTTCAGGAGGAGAGAGACGGAAGCTTCTATGAAAAAGAAAACATTTTATGTAAAAAACGCAAAACCTCTCATCGCATACATGATTATCACACCAGTTATTCTTACAATCATGATAATCAATCTCGTGCTTCCTTATTTTACTCGATACATCACATTAAAGAACAGCCGTCCCGTTGCTGCCACGGACGTGAATCTCTCAGACCTCACCACCGATCAGCACTATATTTTGGACCCCGCCACCGTTGTTGACGGCTATTGCTACACCGGCGATACTGAGGACGATGCGGAGAATTACAGCTATGTGATTCTGTTTCGTACCGGCTCTGACCAGGTTGCCGCCGCCAGTCTGACCATTACGACAGACGACGCCATATGGGATCGGTGCACCGAATACTTAAACAATTCATCCATGGGAGTGGGCGACCTAGAGTTCCTGCTGTATGGCTACGCCACCGATATTCCCGCCGAGTCCGACCAAAACAGCTTTTATACCGAAGCCTTGGGCGATTTTCGGACCTATGGATTTTCGTTTGCCCGGACCGACCTGGACTTTCACTATCTCGGCAGTTCCCAGAATGAATATCAGGAGGAGGTAGACCGTCAGCTTCATAATCTGACCTTGCTTCTGATTTTCTATGGCGCTGGCACGATGTTTATGATTGCCAGCTGCGTTTATATCATAGTCACCATGATCCGGAAAATTAAAACTGCAAAGAAAACAGCAAAGGAGAATTCTGATCCCATTTCCGGCACACCGGAGATTCGATCATCTATCAGGAGGTAATCACACGATGAAAGTACGATATCACAGCAAGGGCATTTCCGGACTGACCGGCTTTTTCCTGCTGCTGGGCATTATTATCATGCTCACGCCCCTGAAAAATATAGACGCCCATCTGAAAAAGGCTGCACCGCTGGAAACCGCTTCTGAGCTGACTGCCTCGGATTTTCAGGCTGGGGGCAGCTATGATCTGGGCGAGGTCATGGTGTTGGACAGCTATGCCTACGCTTCCACCAACGACGATATCAACACCAACTACTATGCCGTATTATTCGCCGGTGCCGATGACGAGCCCTATCTGATTTCCCTGGCAGTTTCTACGGAGGACGACATCTATCAGGAGCTTTGGGATTTCGCCAACGACGATACCCAACTTATGGGCGACATCAGCGTGAACGTCTGCGGCATTGCCCAGGAGTTCGACAGCGAGGACGACACCCTGCGGGAGTTTTATCAGGAATTCCAGGATAACCTGTACAACGAGGGGATTGAGGTCACCGCCATCCCCCTGGAGCTCATCTATAAGGGACAGGATGCCGCCGCATTCCGGGAGAATACCAACGGCGACTGGACCACTGCCATTGTTACCACCGTCATCATCGAAGTGGTCGGTCTTGTGTTTCTGGTCATCGGCATTCTGCTTGGTCGCCGGGACAAGGGCAAAAAGCAGCGCAAAGAAACGGATGACGGTCCCGCTATGAACGGTCCCGAAATTCTCTAATCCATACAAATCCCCCGCAGGTCACGAAACCTGCGGGGGATCATTTTGTCTTATACGATGTATTGCAGCTTGTCTGCCACTTCACCATGCTTTAAGTACAGCCGCGGTACGCGCTTGTTGATATCGCACACCAGCTCATAGGAGATGGTACCCAGCTGATTTGCCCAATCGTCCCAGGTGATGGTCTGGTCGCCGTCTGTTCCAACCACGGTGACCGTATCTCCCACCTGCGTCTCCGGTACGTCAGTGATGTCCACCATGCACATATCCATGCAAATCCGTCCCACCACCGGAACCTTTTTCCCGTGGAGCAGAAAATGTAGGTTCCCGCTGAGCCGCCGCTGGAGCCCATCGGCATAGCCAATGGGGCAAACGGCAATGGTACGGGGTCCGGGGGTCTTGTAGGTTCTGCCATAGCTTACCGTAATGCCCGCCTCAAAGGGACGAATGGCAGCAATGGTAGTTTTCAGAGACATCAGCGGCTTTAAGTCCGCCATGCCCTGCATTTCGTCGGAGGGCGCAAGGCCATAGGTGGCAATGCCGGGACGAACCATATCATGGGCATATTCCGGGAACGCAATGGTAGCCGCGCTGTTGGCGCAGTGGACGATTTCGGGCGCAATGCCCTGCTCCTTCAGTGCGTCCAAAACACGCATAAACCGTTGGTGCTGCATTCTGGTATATTCCAGCTCCGACGCGGTATCTGCCACCGCGAAGTGCATGAATGCCCCTTCTACGTTCAGGTTCGGCAGATTCCAAAGCTCCGCCAGCTCCGGCACCGTTTCCGGGCGGTCATAGGCGAAGAAGCCAAGGCGGCTCATGCCCGTGTCGATCTTCATGTGCACCGTCAAGGTCTGTCCGCTGCCCTCCAATGCCTGAGACAATGCCTTGCCATATTCCAGAGAATGTACCTCCTGAGTGATGTGCAGCGCCGCCTCATCCAGCGCAAACTCCACCGGAGTATAGCCAAGGATCAGGATTGGCAGGGTTACCTCACTGCGGCGCAGCTGCAATGCCTCCTCATAGTTGGAAACCGCCAGATAGCCGGCGCCCAGCGTCTGCAGCTCCCGAGCAACGGGTACGGCGCCATGTCCATAGGCATCCGCTTTTACCACACCCAGAAACCGACACCCCTCAGGAAGGTTCCGGGTCAGGGTTTTATAGTTGTGACCAAGTGCATCCAGGTCAATCTCCGCCCAGGTTCGTTTTAACATCTTCATAGTCATTGACTTCTTTCTTTTGTAGGGTTAAATCGCTGATTTCGCAGGTCACCAGGTTGTGGCTGCCATCGGATATCTCCGCATGGACCGGGATGCCCTGAGAAAACATCGTTGTAATCTCCAGTGTTTCGTTGCCATAGCCCAGGGCGGAAATATAGTTGCTCAGGGCGTCCACCCACACATACATGGTGTGCTTGGGGTCGAAGGGGACAGGGATGCCCCACTTGACCGAGGTACGGGACACACAGGTGTCCTGCAGGCCCTGCTTGATGAAGGCGATCATCTCGTTCTTGCGGCTCTCGGGCTGGATGAACTGGGGGTTCTCCTCGTAGAGCTTCAGCAGGCGGTCGGCATACTTGCTGGTCTTGAAGAAGTAGGCTTCCTCATGTGCGTCGTACACTTCGCGGCCGCAGTCGGGGCACTTGCCGTCCACCAGCTGGCTGTCGGTCCAGAAGCTCTCGCAGGGCTTGCAGTAGTGGCCGATGTACTCGCCCTTGTAGATGTCGCCCTGCTCATACAGCTTGGTGAAAATTTTCTGGCAGGACTCCATGTGGTAGTCGTCGGTGGTGCGGATGAAGCGGTCGTAGCTGACGTCCAGCAGCTTCCACAGATCCTTGACGGTGGCCACGATCTTGTCCACATACTCCTTGGGGGTCACGCCGGCATCGGCGGCCTTGTCCTGGATCTTCTGGCCGTGCTCGTCGGTGCCGGTCAGGAACATGACGTCATAGCCCTGCATCCGCTTGAAGCGTGCCAGTGCGTCGCAGGCGACGGTGGTATAGCTGTGGCCGATGTGCAGCTTGTCGCTGGGGTAGTAGATGGGAGTGGTGATGTAGAATGTCTTGTGCTCACTCATAGGTTGATACTCTTCCTTTCCTGATTTGGCGGGGGACGAAAAAAGCCCTCATCCTGCCGGACTGAGCCGGACAAGGACGAGAGCCTGAAACTTTCGTGGTACCACCTTGCTTCGCCGCGCCCTTGCGGGCGCAGCCTTTTGCCGGGCAAAAAAGCACGGCGCAGCGCGGTAACGGGCGCACCCGTCGCAGGCTCAATCTTCGCCTGCGCAGCTCCGAGACCATCTTCGGCATCGCGCGGCCTGCCCGGTTCCATCCTTCGGGCTTTCTGTCAGGCGCAGACGGTGCGTACTCTTCTCTTCACAGCCAATTTGACACAATTTTCAGTGTTACCTTTATCATACGCAAAAAGTGCGGGTTTGTCAACAAAAAGATGCAGAATCACGCCACACAGCGTATCTGCCGCCCGCATTTTGGTGCACGGGCAACATCTGCCGCAGTGCTCCGTCTCAGACGGCGTAGCCCTTGCCCTTGATGACCTCCACGACCTGAGAAACGTACTTCTGGCAGGTATCGTGGTCGGGAGCTTCCACCATAACACGAACGACCGGTTCCGTGCCAGACTCGCGCACCAGAATGCGGCCGGTATCGCCCAGCGCTTCAGCCACAGCCTTGACTGCCTCCTGCACCGCCGGGTCGTTCTGCGCGGCCTTTTTATCGGTGACGCGGACGTTCTCCAGAACCTGCGGGTAGATCTTCAGCGGCTCGGCCAGCTTGCTCATGGGCATCTTCTTCGCCAGCATAACTTCCATCATCTTCAGACTGGTCAGGATGCCGTCACCAGTGCTGGCGTACTTGCTGAAGATGATGTGGCCGCTCTGCTCGCCGCCAATCCGGCAGCTGTTCTTAGCCATGTATTCGTAGACGTACTTGTCGCCCACGGCGGTCTTTGCGTAGCCGATGCCCTGCTCGTCAAAGGCCTTGTACAGGCCAAAGTTGGACATGACCGTGGTGACCACGGTGTTGTTCATCAGCTCGCCGTGCTCCTTCATGTAGCAGCCATAGATGTACAAGATATGGTCGCCGGTAATAACATTGCCCTTCTCGTCCACGCACAGGCAGCGGTCAGCGTCACCATCGAAAGCAAAGCCGACATCCAGACCGTTCTCTACCACGAACTTCTGCAGACCCTCAATATGAGTAGAGCCAGCGTTGTTGTTGATGTTCAGTCCGTTCGGCTTGTTGTTGATGACATAGGTATCCGCACCCAGAGCATCAAAAACAGACTTAGCGATATTCCAGCTTGCACCGTTGGCGCAGTCCAGACCAACCTTCACGCCCTTGAAGGAGTAGATGCCCAGAGAGATCAGATAACCCATATAACGGTTGCGGCCTGCCACATAGTCCACAGTGCGTCCGATGTGCTCGCGGTGAGCAAAGGGCAGCTCCGGCCAATCCTTATCAAACACATGAAGCTTGCCGTCGATGTAGTCCTCCACCAGCAGCAGAGTCTCCTCGGGCATTTTTTCGCCGTAGCAGTCGATCAGCTTGATGCCGTTATCGTAGTACGGGTTGTGGCTGGCAGAGATCATGATGCCGCAATCAAAGTCATCCACGCGGGCGATGTAGGCCACAGACGGGGTGGTGGTGACGTGTAGCAGGTAAGCGTCTGCTCCGGAGGCGGTCAGTCCTGCGACCAAACTGTACTCGAACATATAGGAGCTGCGGCGGGTGTCTTTGCCGATGACAATGCGTGCAGGCTCGTTGTTGCCATTGCGCTCGCGGAGCATATTGTAATACCAGCCCAAAAAGCGACCAACCTTGTAGGCATGGTCGGCAGTCAGATCAATACCAGCTTCACCACGGAAGCCATCAGTTCCAAAATACTTTCCCATTATAATTTTTCCTCATTCAAAGAGTGAATCAACGTTTATATGCTTTAGCCGGAGTATAATCCGTTGCCTGCCGCTCACCACGGAGAGGTAGCACATTTGAGCAGCACAGCCATGCTAATGCATGGCTATAATTTTAGAGTTTTTCTTCCAGTATATCTGCAATCCGCTCACAGGCGTGTCCATCGCCATACGGATTGCTTGCCTTACTCATTGCCTCGTACTCATCTTTATCAGACAGCAGACGGCTGAACTCTTTATAAATCGTTTCTTCTTCCGTGCCAACCAACTTCAGCGTACCTGCTACAATACCTTCCGGACGCTCCGTGGTATCACGCATAACCAGAACCGGTTTACCCAAAGAAGGAGCCTCCTCCTGAATTCCACCCGAATCCGTCAGAATCAGATAGCTACGGCTCAGGAAGTTGTGGAAATCCAGAACATCCAGCGGTTCAATAATGTGAATGCGATCGTCATTTCCCAGATACTCATTTGCGGTTTCGCGCACAGCAGGATTCATATGAATGGGATAGATTGCCTTAACATCAGGATGCTCATCCATCACACGGCGGATCGCCTTAAACATGTGACACATCGGCTCACCGAGATTCTCACGGCGATGAGCAGTAATCATAATCAGACGGCTATCCTTTGCCCATTCCAGTTCAGGGTGCGTATAGCTCTCACGAACAGTAGTTTTCAAGGCATCAATTGCGGTATTACCCGTGACATAAATGCTATCGGGTTTCTTTCCCTCTTTCAGCAGATTCTGCTTAGAAAGCTCTGTAGGAGCAAAGTTGAATTTGCTGATAATGGAAACCGCCTGACGGTTGAATTCCTCCGGATACGGGCTGTAGATATTGTAGGTTCGCAGACCAGCTTCCACATGGCCCACAGGAATCTGCATATAGAAGCAAGCCAATGCAGTCACGAAGGTCGTAGATGTATCGCCGTGTACCAAAACTACATCAGGTTTTTCCTTTTCCAGAACAGCCTTGATACTATTCAGAATATTGGTAGTTACGTCGAATAGCGTCTGCTTATCCTTCATAATGGACAGGTCATAGTCAGGGGTGACATCAAATGCCTCAAGAACCATATCCAGCATCTGACGATGCTGTCCAGTCACACAAACAACCGTCTCCAATTCTTTGCGTTTCTTCAGTTCATTGACAAGCGGACACATTTTAATTGCTTCCGGGCGAGTGCCGAAAACGAGCATAATTTTCTTCATTTTAATTTCCTCCGTGTTTGGCTTTTTTTACACTAAAATATAATAGTATTGTCAAACTCATTTCACCAATTGGTGCTGCAAAAGAAACCCCATAAATGCCCAAAACTCCACCCAGCAGGATATTCATTCCAACCGTTATTAGTGAACCGATTGTAAATGCACGGCTGTATAACTTTTGATTTCCGCTTGCAACTAAAAACTGTATTCCTATAAAGTTATTGATTACGCTGAACAGCATCCAAAGAACGAGCGGAATTATGATTGCAGAATATTCAAGATAATTCTTACCAAACGCAATCAGAATCAGATGGTCCCGAAGAAGTATAATTGCAAGTCCTGCTAACGCGAAAGCTGGAATAACGAGTTTTGCAGCGGTGGTGACTGTCTTGCGCCCACTTTCAAATGACTTTGAAAAACAAACGCTAATGTGCGGATAAAGTGCCTGACTGATCGGGCTAAAAAACAGCACCATAATATATGGAATTTTATAGATTGCTGAATAAATTCCAACAATACTTGGCGTTGCAACAGCACCCAGAACGGTTGTTCCAATCCCACTAAAAATTTTGGACATAGCCTGCGAAATAAACAAATACCAGCCATCTTTGATTTCGCTGATAGCATCTGCAATCTTGCAGAGCCTTACTTTTAGGCCATATTTTTTTCGTGCCAGCAGGATTCCCAGAGCAGCAGAAAGCAGGAAGGTTATGGCGTAGCAAATGCAGTACAGATACAGGTGATTTTCACTGTGTACCAGTGCAAAAACCATTAGTACCGAGAACAAGCGTGAAACTGCATTGATAATAGCAATCAACTTCATGTCCTGTTTGCCTTGAAAAAGCCATGTGAGTTGAAACGCAACGCCTAGAATAATCAGAAAGAGGATGTTCATACTGACGTACTGCGCACTGCTTGCGTGCAAAGCTACACTTAGAATATTCATTGCAAAAAATGTTCCGCACAACAATAGAATTCTTGCGGTAATAATCCTGCTGTACAGTTCTTGCAGGCCATCATCTCCGTGAACAGAAACTTTACGAGCACCCGTGAAGCCGAAACCATATTCAACGATCACCTGAAAATACGTCACCCAATTAAGTGCAAGGGAAAACACGCCGTAATTAGATGTTCCAAGAACGCGCGTAATATACGGAAGTGTCAGAAGCGGAACAATAGTATTGAATACCTGCAAAACGATCAGCCATGCGCTATTTGCTAAAACCTTTGATTTGAACAAATCTGCTAGTTTTTTATTCATCTGATATCTCCAAAAACTCGGCTGCGGATTTTCTGATTTCGTCCATCCGGCAATCAATCTCTTCATAATTCAAAGTGCTGCATATTTTCAGAGGGTCTTCGATATTCTGATATGCGGCAGTTGCACCAACACTTTCCAGCAATCCCTTTTTGCGAGTGTCGTGATGATTTTGCTTTGTGTCCAAACAAGAAAACTGCTTATGGAAAATCAGAGAAAAGAGCGTTCCATGAAAAGAATCCGTACAGATATAAGAAGCGTTGGCAATCAAGTTTACAAATTCTCCCGGTCCAGCATCAAAAACCGTTCCTTTACGAAAGCTGTTAGGACCAAATCTTGCATTGATTACTTTCAGCTCTAAGCCGCGACCTTTTGCAATTTTTTGCGCAATCGCAAATTCTTCACGGAACAGTTTCTTATGGAGGAAGTAGCAAATCAGATACGGCTTTCCAGATGGTTGCTCCAACATATTGTTCCAAGTATTTGCCCGCAGCAACATAACAGGGTCGCATACGACGGACAACCGTGCCGCCGTTTCTGCATCAAACTTTCCAAGGTCTTTTTGTTCTCGAATTGAGATTTTTGAAAAGTCATCCAGATAGCATTGAATCTTTTGGATATCATCTGGCGAGGCATTACCAGTACTAGCCGCGTACGCGATTTTTTTTGCTTTAGTTTTGAATGGATACAGAAAAGCTATCTCAAAATCATTGATGTTAGGGTTCAGCACTTGATCACTACCAGAAATAACCACGTCATATCCATTTTCTTCAATATATTGCTCCAACGATTCCACGGTAGAAAAATGCGGAGTCAAATGAAGATTCTTTTGGCAGAAGTCTACAAATCGGGCATGCTTTTTTCGGATACTGTGCGTAAACGGAAGCAGACAGATATTTGCAACCGCAGTTTTGACAGAGGCTCCATGCTTTACAACGTCATTGTTTTTCTGCTGCTTTTCACTGACAAAATCAAAAACCGTGACTGCATATCCTTGCTGGGATAAGTATGTCTGCAACGCATAGCACTGAAGTACCGCACCGTAGTTCTGCGCGAAATGGTATGTAATAATTCCAACTTTTTTCATTTTCTTTTTCCTGTAAAAAGCCGTTTGATATAATATTTCCAACAGCAGAGAATTGTAACTGTTTTGGGTGGAATCCCGCTGCACAACAGCTTGTAGCTCCAGTCTCTGCATTTAGGACGTTTGACGGGATGATGATATGGAATATTGTGTTCCAACGCTGTTTTGAAATTGATTTTTCCAATCAAAAAGACTTTTGTTTCGTCCAAAAAACATTTAGCTTTTGAGGTATTACAGAGCAAAACCGAACACCCACGCTCTATGTCCAGCCCGTTAACATCAGTTTTCCATAAATCGCCTGCTGTAAAATCAGCTGTCCGTGCCTCATTTGCATACTGACAGCTGTAACAGGATTCCCTCAAAAAAATCTGTCGTTGGAAAGACAGCGACAGCGGATCTTCCTCACCAATCAGATACACTACCTTGCCATTCTTGAATTCATAGCGGTTCAGATAATTCCGACCAATATAGCGGTCTTTTGAACGAAAAACATGGTTTTGAACAGGTGAGCCATATTTTGCAGCCATTTCCGAATAAAATTTTTCGATAACGGTTTTACTTGGAACACCTTGACACAAAATCTCAAACGTAAGCAGGTTTTTACGGTTTATTCTCTGCAGATTCCGGATTGCAGCTACCATACACGGCGTACCCGAGACCAATGTGAGTCCTTTTTGTGTACTCTCTATGATTTCACCATACGCTTTTTCTGAAATAGCGCACTGAAAATATTTTGATCCTGTCAGTTCATCAAGTTCTTTAAGCGAGGTAGCTTTTTGATATCGTAATTCTGTTCCAAAATCCACTACACCAAAAATCGCACCATTCTGCTCCAGCACAGTTTGTGCAATTCCATAAAACGCTCCGCCTGAGGCACAGTGCCGTAACGTAGTTTTATTTATCAATTGAACAGCATAACAGTCAGCAAAATCGCCAATCGAAGGCTTTTTTAGCGAAGGACAAACCTTATTGCACAGGTTGCAATCTACACATAATGACCTATCTACTTTAGGGTAGAGAAAGCCTTCAACAGACTCTACCATATTGATTGCGCTCTTTGGGCAGCTATAAGCGCATACTCCGCAGCCCGTACAATTTTCTTTTTTACAATTCAGCATATAGTCGCTCTTTCTTGTTAACGATGTATAACAATGCGTACCTTTCGACCTTTGAAAAGTTGAACCATAAGGCTGATAGCAACGAGTATAACAATCAGAATAAGGTAGACATCCATACTTTGCGTTAAAAGAACCATCGCCAAGATAAGTCCAATAGCCTTCGTGTCGATATCCTTTAACCGATCAATCATATTGCAAATCCAAATCAGAAAAATAATTCCAACTGCAAATCCCCAAAAGCCAAAATTGCAAATTGTCATTTCCAATAGAGATGGCGTTGTCCCCGCTGGCAGATTGTGAATACTCAAATTCAATATAGAACCGGTCAAATACATGTAATGTGGATATGGTTTGCTGGGCCACATTTTTCGCGGTATAAAAGCACCAATCAAACTTAAAAATGTCTCTCCACGATACTCCAAAATACGCTCACCGCGAATGATTTCCTTGTTGATCACATACTTGATAACATCATCCCGCCCGAAATCAACTCGTAGCATATCGTAGATACTCGATGATGATGTTTCCGCCATTGGTCTGATTACTGCCAAATAAAAGATAGAGAAGCCAATCAATACAATTCCTAATATTGGTAATGCTTTGTATATTTTCTTTCGACCTTCGACACTGATGTCCAAGTTTACTGTATAGAATATAAATAAAAGCAAAATATTGGCGAGCATAAAACGTTTTCCCGATATCCAGACAATTGCCACCGAGTAAAAAAGCGTTAGAATAATTTTTATGACGGTAAGCTTTTCTTTAAAGACTGTGCCAAAGTAAACAACCATACTTATTAACATACATGGTGTCATAAGAGCCATTTTGTTTGATTCCGTTAATCCTCTTGCACTCGAAACGGCGTAAACCGCATAATATTTCCATGAGCCTGTTAACGCGATATAAATGATAGGGAGGAAAATCAAAATAATTGAAATGACTCTGTTGTCACACAGAATTGAAGTCAACGAGTTATATGGTGCTAAAATTATTCTCCTCTTTTTTCTTCCACAAAATATATAAAGGAAGATAATGCACAGCATAATATACAAATCATATATTATACTAACCTGTTCATTGTGCATGGGTTCAATAAATGGTTTATACCAATAAGCTGTTATATACTGTGGTAGTCCAACCATATAGTTCAAAATGATAGGAAGAACGCAGAACACATAAAGAACAATAATCACATAGTTTGCCACAGAACAATTCTCTCGGAATACAACACGCTTATACGCCAACAGAACAATCCCTGTTGTGGTTAAAATCAAAAAACAATCAAAAAAGAAGTTCATATTATTTTTCAATCTTTCCCATCAATTTTTTCATAGTCTTTAGATTATCTGTTCCAGCAAAGAATTTTTTTGCGTTTTCAGAATAGGTGTCATAATCTGCTTCAATTTTCTGAATCGCGTGAATGATATTATTTGACTTCAGCTCCATGCATTCAGCCGCACCAGCATTGCCGACCGTGTTTTTCAGACCCGGAATGTCATTTGCCAGCATCGGGATGCCAAAGCCAGAATATTCGTAAATTTTATTCGGTGCACAGAACACTTTATTTAAAGAATCATTACGATAAAAAACTATGCCAATATGTGCATAGCTGGTAATTTCCAGATGATACGGTGCTGGAATATAGCTGACATATTCCACATTGCTATAAATTGCTTTGATTTTGTCTACGCTATGGTACTTATCAATTCCCATCAGCAGCAGAGTATACCCGGCATCCATCGTTTGCAACGCCTTAGCGACTTCCAAAATCTCGTCCGTGTTCTGCAAAATCCCCTGATACAGAACAACTTTTTTGTCTTTGATTCGTTCAACGACTGCTTTTGTTTCAGGAATCGAAGGTTCGTGACAGCGGTCAGTAATCTGGTTGTAAGGCTTGTTCGGGAATACATACGGCACTTCCGGAAGACTCCACCACGAACGCATGATATAGCCGCGAGTTTCCTCACAAACCGTCACGGCGGCTGCGTTCTGTGCAAGATTTTTCAGCAGTCTTACTTTCTGCGGGCAGTCATCCAGAAGTTCCAGCAGAGAGAGCACGTACTTCTTTCCGTTCAATACACCCTTCATAGGGAGTGCGCTTTCTGCCGTTCCAAACCAGAGCACTGTATCTTCCGGGTACTGTTTCAAAGCATTCAACACTCCGCAGCGGAATTTATACCAATCCTGCAATTTTTCAATTTTAGAACTTGCCACATCTTTGATCTCAGCAACTTTGTGGCAGGGAATATTCTCTTTTGCAAGAAGCTTTAATGCACTCTCATTCGATGTTCCATATAGCACTTCCACATCATAGCCAAGGTCTTTCAGCATACGAATCTGCGAAATGCAGGGGGGATAATAATGCAGCTGTGTCTTTACGATATATAAAACTTTCATGATAGCGTTACTCCTGTTTGTTAATTGAGTTTTTATAAAGTTCTTCCAGCTTTCGTGCTTCGGTTTCAATGTTGTAACCAGCTTTGGTCAACGCCTCGATACTATCATCGCTGTGTGGCTGTGCAGCATACTTCAGGATTTCTTTTGCCCATTCATCCGCTGATTTCTGGATAGAAAGGAAATGTACATTGGATGTCATGGCACAGCGATGATCCACATTTTCCGAAATCAGGCACGGCAAATTTGCTGCTTGTGCTTCAATTGATACCACCGGAAGCCCTTCATAAAGAGATGGTAAAATAAAAGCGTCCATTGCCTGATATAATTCATTCGTATTTGTAACATTACCTGTGAGCACAACAGAATTTTCCAGATGCAGTTCCTTTATTTTCGCAAGGACTTCACCTCGCAGTTCACCGTCTCCTACCAGCAAAAACTTTGATGCAGGCGTGATTTTTCTTACAGCATTAAAAATCTCTAAAACAAACGAGTGATTTTTCGGTGTGCAAAATCGACCAACATGACCAACACACAAAGCATCACCTATTGCATACTTTTCGCGTATCATCTGACGTGTTTTATCGTTCCTTTGAAACCGCTGCAAATCGATTGCATTGCGCATCATATAAACCTTTTGATGGTCTACTGCATCCGTTCCGTACAAAAACACGCCGGCATCATATCCACACGCCATCCAAACGTTAGCTGCAAGACGATTCAGACTTTTCAAAATTGGAAATGCCAGTTTTGCTTTTAAGTTATCCTCTCGGAAGGCACTGTGCGCATGAGAAATGCGTACCCGGACACCAAGCATCTTTGCAAGGAGCAAAACATAAAAATTTGTCAGTGTCATGTGACTGTGAGCAATGTCAAAGTGCTCTTGCTTCAGCACTTGATAAACCTCTCCGACATTTTTGGCGATGCTCTTACGTTTATGTGTTACAATATGAACGGTATAGCCTGCATCTTCAAATTGACGGATGCAGTCGTCATCGTTGATGTCCTGCGTGATAATGTGAAGGTCAAACTGCTCCGGATGCTGAAAGTGGGTTGTATAGTTCAGCAACATAGCTTCTGCTCCACCGAATTCAAGGCGTGATATAAATTCTGCAACTTTGATTTTTGAATCCATTTATTTTCTCCTGCCTATTACATAGATCAAAGCAGTTTGTAGTAGAATCTTTCTAATTTTTCTGCTTCAGTAACAATATCAAAACCTGCTTTTCGCATTTCCGCACTTGTGTCTTTTTTCTGATAATGAGATGTACTCTCTAAGACAGCCATCGCCCAATTCACTGCAGATTCTTCAGGTGAAACGAATGCCGTTGACTCAAGAATTTTTGTTTCCGGTGTTACCACATCAGCCATGACGCAAGGTACTCCTGCCGCCTGTGCTTCTACACCAACGACCGGAAGCCCTTCATATCGGGAAGGCAGAACAAAGCAATTCATGGCTTGATAAAATTTACTTGTGTCCTTTTGCTTGCCCATGAAGCGGACACTATCCGTTAAACCTAGTTTCTTGACTTTGTTACGGATGTCCTGTTCCAGTTCACCTTCTCCAATCAGAAGTAGAACGGCCTCTTGGCGTTGCTTGTGGATTTCGTTGAAAATGTCGATCAGGAAGTCATGATTTTTCTGGTAACAAAATCTACCGATATGACCAACAACGAGCTTGTCTTCCAACCCTAATTCTTTTCGCACAGTAGCAGCTTTCTGCGGGTCGTAGGAATAACGGCTCAAATCGATTGCGTTGTTGAACACCTGAAACTCTGTGTTTTTTCCATAAAGCCATTCACCTGCATATTGTGAGCAAGCGCACAACTTTGTTGGATAGATTTTAGCAAATGGTCGGAGCGCATATTTAATAATGTTCTTCTTTGTCTCTCCTTTACCGGCTGTCGAGTGGTTGTGCGCAATCCTGTTCGGAATGCCTGCTTTTTTGGCCCCCCACAATGAAAAAACACTAAGTGTATTCATATGGGAGTGAACTATTTTATATTGGTTTTGCTTAAAAAGCCGAATGATTTCCTTCTCATATGCCGAAAGATGCGTGTACTTCGGCACAATATAAACCCGTCCGCCGAGTCGCTCGATTTCTTCTCTCTGAGGTACTGCCGAGCCTTCCAGTGCAAAGAAATCAAACTGAACCTTTGTCCGATCAATGTGTCGGTAGTAGTTCATAACTACCATTTCCACACCGCCGTAGTTCATATCGGTCATCATCTGCGCAACTCTTATAGGTTCTGTCATGCTATCCCCTTTGATCTTGATGCTTTTATTACTGTGCTCCACTTTTCTTCAGGACGCTCTCTACGGTTTTAAACAGGATTTTGATATCCAGCCACAGCGAAGCGTTTCGAACGTAATACATTTCCATTTTCTGCCGTTCGCCACTTTGATAGGTCGCATTATTTCGCGCATAGGCTTGCCAATACCCGGTAACACCCGGCTTTACAGCCAGCAGTACATCGTGGGTATCGTCATAATAGGTCTGAATTTCCGACTCGATCAGTGGACGAGGGCCTACCAGACTCATATCATTGCAAAGTACATTGAAAAGCTGCGGCAATTCGTCCAGACTGGTTTTCCGTAAAAAGTTTCCAATCTTAGTTATGCGTGGATCATTGTCGATTTTGAATTCCGTGTAGTACTGCTTTGCCTGCTCCGGCGTAAGCAGATCGATCATTTTATCGGCGTTCATGTACATACTACGGAATTTCCACATCTTAAACGGCTTTCCGTTTTTGCCGATTCGGACATGACCGTAGAACACCTTTCCCGGATCATCCACATAAACCAAAATTGCTGCGATCAACATGATGGGTGACAAAATGATTAAAGCGGCAGCAGAGGCCACAATATCAAACGCTCTTTTCACAAATGCATAGCATCGCCGTTTTACACCTGGTGATTCTTGCACATAATAGTTCATAGAACCGTTTACAGTTGTTTTATTTCCAGCAATCATTCAATATCTCCTCACTCGATCATCCCGCCTGAGCGGTTTCCTTTTCGCAATTTGCCACAAGCTCAATCGTTCCTAACAGCACACAAAGCAGTTGCTTTTATCTTTCGTTTGACTTGTTTCAACCCGCTTTTGCCGTAACGGTTTCGGCTTTTTTTTT
>ERZ780226.1378-NODE-1378-length-19078-cov-30.236924_pt1 | contig 19078 bp, 14 predicted proteins | sample MGYA00511165_ERZ780226 | MGnify/ENA primary metagenome ERZ780226 (study PRJEB29588, sample SAMEA2152373) | human gut metagenome | biome: human gut; feature: human-associated habitat; material: faeces | place: Denmark | collected 2008/2010 ...
TCTATGTGCTGCCCATCCTCATCGTGCTGATGAACTCCTTCAAGAGCAACGCCGCCGTGAACACGGAGACGTTCGCCTTCCCCAGCGAGGACAGCTTCGTGGGGGTGCAGAACTATATCAAGGGCATGACCTTCGGCAACTACCCGTTCATCAAGGCCGTGCTCTACAGCCTGTTCATCACCCTTGCGTCCTCGGCTCTGATCCTGCTGTGTACGTCTATGGCAGCGTGGTATGTCTCCCGCGTGGGCAGTCTGGTCAGCAAGGTCGTGTACTACCTTTGCGTGTTCTCCATGGTGGTGCCGTTCCAGATGGTGATGTTCACCCTGTCCCGTACCGCCAACAAGCTGCATCTGGACACGCCATGGACCATCCCGGTGGTGTATCTGGGCTTCGGCGCGGGCCTCGCAGTGTTCATGTTCTCCGGCTTCGTGAAATCCATCCCGCTGGAGATCGAGGAGGCCGCCGTCATCGACGGCTGCGGCCCGCTGCGCACCTTCTTCCTGGTGGTGCTGCCCATGATGAAGCCGACGTTCATCTCCGTGGGCGTGCTGGAGATCATGTGGGTGTGGAACGACTTCCTGCTGCCGTATCTGGTACTCGACCGCACCAAGTATATGACCATCCCCATCGTCATCCAACACCTGAAGGGCAGCTACGGTCAGGTGGATATGGGCGCCACCATGGCGCTGATCCTGCTGAGTATCCTGCCGGTCATCGTCTTCTACCTGCTGTGCCAGAAGCACATCATCAAGGGCGTGGCCGCCGGCGCTGTCAAGGGCTGACGTGCGATATTGCTTACTGCGGGGCGGGCCTTTCGCCCGCCCCGTTCCATTTTCGATAGAAGGTGACATGCTGCTATGAAACGTTCCAGTGGTATTTTAATGGCCGTCTCCTCCCTGCCCTCCCCCTACGGGATCGGCACGCTGGGGCAGGCGGCATACGATTTCGCGGATTTCCTCCATGCGGCGGGCCAGCACTACTGGCAGATGCTGCCGCTGGGGCCTACCAGCTACGGCGATTCGCCGTACCAGAGCTTTTCGGCCTACGCCGGAAACCCCTACTACATTGACCCCGACCTGCTGATCGCCGACGGGCTGCTGACCAAGTCCGAGTGCAGCCGGTGCAAGTGGGGCAGCGATCCCCGCTACGTGGATTACGGTCGTATCTATGAAAAGCGGTTCGACCTGCTGCACAAGGCCTATAAGCGGGGCTGGCAGCAGGACAGCGAGGATGTGGCCGCCTTCGCGGCGGAGAACAGCCGCTGGCTGCCGGACTACGCCCTGTTTATGGCCTGCAAGCGCTATTTCGGTATGAAGGCGTGGACGGAGTGGCCCGATGATATCCGTCTGCGGCAGGACGGCGCGGTGGAGAAGTACCGCACGCTGCTGCAGGAGGACGTGGAGTTCTTCGTCTACCTGCAATATCTGTTCTTCCGCCAGTGGAACCGGCTGCGGGACTACGTCCACGCGCAGGGCATCCGTATCATCGGCGATCTGCCCATCTATGTGGCTATGGACTCCGCCGATGTGTGGGCGGAGACGGAATTCTTCCAGCTGGACGAGACGCTGATTCCCAAGGCCGTGTCCGGCGTGCCGCCAGACTATTTCAGTGCCGACGGCCAGCTGTGGGGCAATCCTCTGTACGATTGGGAGCGTATGCGGGAGGACGGCTTCGGCTGGTGGATACGCCGCATCGATGGCGCCGGTAAGCTGTACGACATCATCCGCATCGACCATTTCCGGGGCTTTGAGAGCTATTGGGCGGTGCCATACGGCGAGACAACGGCGAAAAACGGCAGGTGGGTGGCAGGCCCGGGCATGGATCTGGTGGATCGGCTCAACGGCTGGTTCCCCCAGCTGGCGTTCATCGCCGAGGATCTGGGCTACCCCACGCCCGGCGTCCAGCAGCTGCTGCACGACTCCGGCTGGCCCGGCATGAAGGTGCTGGAGTTCGCCTTTGACTCCCGCGACACCAGCAACTATCTGCCTCACACCTACACGGAGCACTGCATATGCTACACCGGCACCCACGACAACAGCCCCCTGGCACTGTGGCGGCAGGAGGCCAAGCCAGAGGACATCGCCTATGCCGAGGCGTATCTGGCGCTGACGGAGCAGGAGGGCTTCCACTGGGGCGTCATCCGGGGCGGCATGAGCAGCGTGGCAGAGCTGTTCGTAGCCCAGATGCAGGACTATCTGGGCCTTGGCGCGGGCCACCGCATGAACACCCCCGGTACGCAGGGAGGCAACTGGCAGTGGCGTCTGCTGCCCGGCGAGCTGACACCGGCGCTGGCGGAGAAGATCCGCCGCATGACCGTGCTGTACGGCCGCGCCGACCATCCGGCGGAGCCGAAGGAAAAGGCTGAATAAACGACATCCGCCGCCTGCTTCTGCGGGCGGCGGATGCTTTGCTGCCCGTATCCGGGGGTGTGCCCCGGCATACACAAAAAAGGAACAGGCCCGGCGGGCCTGTTCCTTTTTTGTGTATGTGCGCCGTCTCTTAATAGCTGCCCAGATCGGCGCTGGCGTCGCCCTCGACGCTCTTGCCGAACTCGTAGTCGTTGCCGGGCAGGATGGCATTCAGGATAACGCCGGCCAGCGCGGCGATGGCCAGGCCGGTCAGGGTGATGTCAGCGCTGCCCACGGTGAAGGTGATGCCGCCGGTAGAGGCAAAGCCCAGACCGCAGACGAAGATGACCGCGGCGATGATGAGGTTGCGGGACTTGGTGAGATCCACCCGGTTCTCCACCACGTTGCGGACGCCGACGGCGGAGATCATACCGTAGAGGACGAAGCTGACGCCGCCCACGATGGCGGTGGGGATGGAGTTGACCAGCGCGTCGAACTTGGGGGAGAAGCTGAGGATGATGGCGTAGATGGCGGCGATGCGGATGACCCGGGGATCGTACACGCGGCTCAGGGCCAGCACACCGGTGTTCTCGCCGTAGGTGGTGTTGGCGGGGCCGCCGAACATACCGGCGAAGGCGGTAGCCAGACCGTCACCCAGCAGGGTACGGTGCAGGCCGGGATCCTCGATGAAGTTCTTGCCGGTGGTGGAGGAGATGGCGGAGACATCACCGATGTGCTCCATCATGGCGGCGATGGCGATGGGGGCCATCACCAGAATGGAGGTGATGTCGAACTTGGCGATGACGAACTGCTGCAGGCCCAGGAAACCGGCATTGTGGACTTCGGTGAAGTTGATCAGGGGCTGCATCACGCCGTCGGCGTCAGGCAGCTGTGCGCCGCAGGCCGTGGCGATCAGAGCCACGATGTAGCTGCCCACCACACCCAGCAGGATGGGGATGATCTTGACCATGCCCTTGCCCCAGATGTTGGCCACGATGATGATGGCGATGGCCACCAGCGCCAGCCACCAGCAGCTGGAGGCGTTGGTCACGGCGGTGCCGGACAGGTTCAGGCCGATGAGGATGATGATGGGCCCGGTGACGATGGGGGGGAAGAAGCGCATGACCTTCTTGGCGCCCACCAGCTTGAACAGCAGGGCCAGCACCAGATACAGCAGGCCGGCCACCACCACGCCGCCCAGCGCGTAGGGCAGCTTCTCCTCGCCGGTCATGGCGGCGAACTTGCCGCTGTCCAGGTTGGCGACGGTCTGGAAGCCGCCCAGGAAGGCGAAGGAGGAGCCCAGGAAGGCGGGCACCTTCATCTTGGTGCAGACGTGGAACAGCAGGGTGCCGATACCGGCGAACAGCAGGGTGGTCTGGATGGACAGGGGCAGGCCGTAGCGGCTGACCAGAATGGGTACCAGCACCGTGGCGCCGAACATGGCGAACAGGTGCTGCAGGCCCAGCAGCAGCATCCGGGGCGTGCCCAGTTCTCTGGCGTCGTAGATGGCGTCGTGTCCGAGTTTTTTGTTCATGTGACGATTCCTCTCTTTCTTCATCCGTTTATTTCCAGTTACTTACCAACACAAAAAAACGACCGGTGAAAAAATCACCGGTCAAAGGAAACAATATCAGAAATGGAAACAGTGGGAGCGTCCGTCCGCTTTTTCGTCGTGATCTTGCAGGTCATGGCCGTCCCTCCTCTCATTTTCTTGCCTATTATACGGGCCGGCTACGGGAAAAGCAATACATTTCTGCGCCAAGAAACTGCCAAAAAACCGTCTGTTTCTTTGACATATCTCACAAATCCATTTCCCCGGCTAATGCCTGCTATCAGGGGGTATCGCTCTTTACAGGCTTGCTGAATCGTGGTAACATTACGGGAAAAAGGAGGCGCTGCCATGGACATCCCGGTATACCAGTATGATATGCTGGACTCCACAAACACCCAGTGCCGCCGTCTGGCGGCGGAGGGCGTCATGGACGCCGTGGTGACGGCGGACTGCCAGACGGCGGGCCGGGGCCGCATGGGCCGCAGCTTCCAGTCCCCTCCGGGGCTGGGGCTGTACCTGTCCGTGCTGTGGCGTACCGGCCTGCGCACCGACACGCTGCCTATGGTGACGCCGCTGGCGGCGGTGGCCGTGTGCCGTGCCGTTGAGCAGGTCTGCGGTCTGCGCTGCGGTATCAAGTGGCCCAACGATTTGGTGCTGGGCGGGCGGAAGGTCTGCGGCATCCTGACGGAATCGTCGTTCCGCCCCGACGGCGCGCCGGACTGGGTCATCGTGGGCATTGGTGTCAACGTGTCCCAGACCGCTGCCGATTTCTCCCCCGATGTGGCGGGTATGGCCACGTCCCTCCGGGCGGAGGCGGGGCACGCGGTGTCCCGGGACGAGCTGGCCCGGGCGCTGATGGGCGAGCTGACTGACCTGCATGACCGGGCGTTGCCGGACCCCGCCCTGTGGCGGGCGGACTACTGTGCGCGCTGCGTCAGCATCGGGCAGCGGGTGCGGCTGGTGCGCGGCGGCACGGCATGCGAAGCGGCGGCGGAGGGCATCGACCCGCGCTATGGCCTGACGGTGCGGTACGATGACGGCACGGTGGAGACGCTGTACGGCGGCGAGGTGTCTGTCCGGGGACTTTACGGATATTCTGAATGAGGTGATCTTGTGAAATTACTGTGGGAGCTGTTCCTCACCTTTGCCAAGGTGGGGGTCATGACATTCGGCGGCGGTATGGCCATGCTGCCCATTCTCCAACGGGAGGTGGTGGAGAACAAGGGCTGGGTCACCGATGAGGAGCTGGTGGACTACTTCGCCATCGGCCAGTGTACGCCCGGCATCATCGCCGTCAACACCGCTACCTTCGTGGGGCAGAAGCAGCGGGGCGTGCTGGGCGGCATCGTGGCCACGCTGGGCATCGTGTTTCCCTCGCTGATTATCATCACGGCGCTGGCCGGGGTCATCAACAGCTTCTCCCATCTGGACTGGGTGCAGCACGCCTTTGCCGGTATCCGGGTGTGCGTATGCGTGTTGATCTTCAACGCCACGCTGAAGCTGCTGAAGGGCTCCGTGAAGGACTGGCCCGCCGCCGTCATCTTCGCGGCGGTGCTGGCGGCATCGCTGCTCACGGATGTCTCGCCCGTCATCTTCGTGGCGGCCGCCGCTCTGTGCGGCATCGTCATCCGGAATCTGATAAGGAGGGAGAAATAATGCTGTACCTCCGTCTTTTTTGGGAGTTTTTCAAGACCGGCCTGTTCGCCGTCGGCGGTGGGCTTGCCACCCTGCCGTTTCTGCAGGATATGTCTGACCGCACCGGCTGGTTCACCCATGCCCAGTTGGCGGACATGCTGGCGGTGTCCGAGTCCACCCCCGGGCCTATCGGCGTGAACATGGCCACCTATGTGGGCTTCACCACCGGCGGCGTCGGCGGTGCGGTCATCGCCACGCTGGGCCTTGTGACGCCGTCCGTCGTCGTCATCCTTATCGTGGCGGCGTTCCTGAAGGCGTTCCGGGACAGCAAGTGGGTCAGCGCCGCGTTTTACGGGCTGCGCCCCGCCTCCACCGCGCTGGTGGCGGCGGCAGGCGTCTCCGTGGTGCTCATCGCGCTGGTGAACACCGGCGCGTCCGGACTGGCACTGCTCAACTGGAAGAGCATCGCACTGGCCGCCGTGCTGGTGGTGCTGACACGGTGGGTGAAATACACTAAAAATCTGCACCCGATATTGTTTATTTTAGCCAGCGCCATTGTGGGCGTGGTGTTCCGATTCTGACAGGCACAGGAGCCGTCCCGCCGGGACGGCTCCTGTGCTGTCTGCGCGGATGAGCGACTGTACTTGACAGGAATGAAGTGTTATGGTACAATACGGTTAAAGATGCTTAACCGAACTGCCGCTGCGGCGGCTGTTTTACAGCGCATTAGTTAGAATGCCTTAACCGATACATATATAACGGCAGGCTGCGGCATACTATTCGGAGACACGAAAGGAGGGACGGCATGTCGGAGGAGATCTTGATCAGGCAGGGCGCGCCCACGCTGGCGGGCATCAAAACGGGCAGTCTGTTCCCCTGCCCCTGCGATGACCGGGAGGCGCTGCTGGACGACGTGCGGCGGCTGAACCGGCTGCTGGCGCCCAAGGGACTGTGCCTGCTGCCCATCCGCTTCAAGGGCGGGCAGGCGCTGCTGTATCTCTACCGTCCCGCCGTGCTGCACCGCGATCTGCAGGACAGGCTGGCCCAGCGCATTCTGTCGGAGGCAGGCTATTCCTGCGGCGGCTGCGGGCGCTGCGTGGCCCAGCTGATCCGCCGCTTCCGGGAGAGCGGGGAGTTTCCCCACGAGGTGGGGCTGTTCCTCAGCTATCCGCCAGAGGACGTGCAGGGCTTTATCGACCACCGTGCCTGCGATTTCAAGTGCGCGGGGCTGTGGAAGGTGTACAGTGACGAGGCGCGTGCCCACCGTCTGTTCGACCGGTTCAAGCGCTGCACCGAGGACTACTGCGCCCGCTGGCGGGCCGGCTCGGACATCGGCCAGCTGGCCGTGGCCATGTGACAGCATAGAAAAACCGTCCGGCTCACAGAGCCGGACGGTTTTCGCGTGTCTCCGCAAAAAGAATACCGCGTCCGGTGGCCATACCGGGCGCGGTGTGAGGGGGAGGCCCCCATGGAAAAGATGAGAGAAGGGCGCTTTACTTGGTCTGCAGACGATTCTCGCTGTCCCAGCTGGCAATGTCCAGATTCTTGTACTGCCGGCGCAGGCGGGTCAGCTCCTCGTTGTCGCCGCCCAGCGCGACGATGCGGTTCACCGCTGCCAGATCGGCGGCGGGCATGCCCACCTCGCTGTCCGTACCGCAGGAAGCGCAGTGATAGGTCTTGCCGTCAAAAGCCACATCGCTGCTGCCGCAGACGGCGCAGCGGATCGTTTTCGTTACCAGTGCCATAATTTGTTACCTCCATATATTTTAGATTTCCTTGTCGACAATTGCATGATAGCACACGATCTGATATTTGTAAAACGCATTATTGTACTTGCAACTATGAGCAAATGTATGATAGAATGGCGGCAGGAAACGAGGTGATCCCGTGAGCATAACCAAGTACCAGATGTTTTTGAAAACGGCGGCCTGCGGCAACTTCTCCAAGGCGGCGGAGGCACTGAGCTTCACACAGTCCGGCGTCAGCCATGCGGTGCAGTCGCTGGAGGAGGAGCTGGGCGTCACGCTGCTCAGCCGCAACCGGGGCGGCGTGGTGCTGACGGCGGACGGCCGGGCGCTGCTGCCCCAGATCGAAAAGCTGTGCGCCGCCCACCACGCGCTGATGCAGTCCGCCGCCAGCCTGAAGGGCATGGATGCCGGTCTTGTGAAGGTGGCCACGTTCTCCAGCGTGTCGGCCCAGTGGCTGCCCTCCATCCTCAAGAGCTTTGGCGGGCAGTACCCCAATATCGAGTTCGAGGTAGTCACCAGCGACTTCTATGAGCAGGTGGAGGAGTGGATCCTGAAGGGCACGGTGGACTGCGGCTTTCTGCGATTGCCATCGGTAAAGCGGCTGCAGGCCTACGCGCTGCACCGGGACGAGCTGCAGGTCATCGTGCCCTGCGACCATCCACTGGCCGGCAGCGATCCGTTCCCGCTGGAGGCGCTGGCACAGGAGCCGTTCATCCAGCTGGAGGAGGGCGAGGACTATGAGATACGCGCCGCCTTCGACGAGATGGACATCCGGCCCAGCGTCAAGTACACCGCACGGGAGGATCGGACGATCCTGGCCATGGTGTCCAAGGGATTGGGTATCAGCCTGCTGCCGGAGCTGATGGCGCGGCACAGCCCCTACCCGGTGGCGGCCTGCCGTCCGCCCATGACATTTTACCGCAACATCGGCATCGCCGTGAAGGACGAGCGGGCGCTGTCCGCCTCCACCCGGCGGTTCGTGGAGTACGTCCGGGGCTGGGTGGCCGAAAACGGCGAAAAGTAAAGGGGCTTGCGGCAAAGGCGGTGAGCCTGTACAGTAGGAGCAGAGCCGCGGGAAAGAGAGGGTGTGCGTATGACATTGCAGCAGCTGAAATATGTATCCATGGTGGAGCGGTGCGGGTCGTTCAGCAAAGCGCCCAGAAGCTGTACGTCTCCCAGCCCAGTGTCAGCAATCTGGTACACGGACTGGAGGAGGAGCTGCATATCACCATCTTTCAGCGGACGCCCTCCGGCGTGGTCGTCACCAACGAGGGCCGGGAGCTGCTGAAGCTGTGTACGCTGGCGGTGTCGCTGGGCGACACGGAGACGCTGGTGGAGCAGGCCGCCCCCTATGGTCCTCCCCACCCCTATCCATGTCGTTTTTCTCTCCTCACAATAACAGCAGCAGACCCTCCGGCTGTGCCGGAGGGTCTGCTGCGTCTTGACAGGAAGAGATCCCGGACTATGATAACATGCGTTATGCGTAACGTGTGTTATTAGAGAGGGGGGTGAAACGATACCTGCCATGAAAAAAGTATCGGAGGAGTCCGTCGTCAACGCGGCGGCAGACGTGCTGCGAAAGCGGCGGCTCTCCCTTTGTATGCTTCCGGTACGGTCACATCCGCCGGCGGTTGACGAGACGGAACAGCGTGGACACCAGCAGGATGCCTACCGCCAGCGAGCCGGCAACGCCTACCGTCTCCAGACCCTTTCCCACGGCGTCCATCATGTTGCCCTCCAGCCCCATGCTCATGGTGTAGTACACCCCTGCGCCGGGCAGCATGGGCAGCGTGGCGATGACCAGGTAGGGCATGGCCGGGCACTTACGCACCCGCGCCATCACCTCGGCGTACAGCGCCGCGAACACGGCGGCGAACAGGTTGGCCGCGTACACGTCACAGCCCAGCCAGCCGCACAGAAGATAGAGCATCCACGCGGCCACGCCGCCGGCGATGCACAGCACCATGCCCTGTCCGTGGACGTTGAACAGGATGCAGAAGCCGCAGCAGCCCACAAATACCGCGATGGCCTGCGCCCACGCCGGCCAACTCAGAGCGGCGGAGCCGGTCTGGCCGTACAGTCCGGCGGTCAGGTGCCACGCCGCCGCTGTGCCCAGCGCGATGGCCAGCGCGCTCAGCACCACCTGCACGATGCGGAAAATACCGGAGTTGGTGTCGCCGTAGATGATATCCCGCATGGAGTTGGTGATGAGCAGCCCCGGCACCAGGATCATCAGGGCGCCGATGATGGCCGCGTCAGGGCTGTTCAGCCACCCCAGTCCCGCCGCGGCGTAGGCCGGCAGCGCCATCAGGCACGAGGCCAGTATGGTGCTGAAAAACGGGTTGGCCTCCTGCCTGTCCATGAAGCGTGTTACCAGACCGATGATGAGGCCCATCACGCCCGCCCACAGGCAGTCCCGCAGCGTGCCGCCGAACACAAGGCTGAAGCCCAGCCCCACCAGCACATTTCCCAGATAAAACACGCCTGTGCGGTATGTCCGGCAGGCCGCCAGCGTCTGGTGCAGCCATGCCATGGCCTCATCCACCTCCGGCTGCTCCTCGCAGATATGACGGCTCAGCTCGTTCAGCTTCTCCAGCTTTTCCAGATCGTTCCCGTGGAAGCCGATGCGCCGCATGATCATCAGCGGCTTGCCGTTGGCGGCCTCCAGACTGACGGATACGCAGTTGGGGATGGCGAACACCTCGCACTCCACGCCGTAGGCGCGGAGGATGCGGTGGATGGTGTCCTCCACGCGGAACGTTTCCGCGCCGGACATAGCCAGATGATAGCCCATGGTGGCGGCCAGATCGGTCAAAAGGTAATAGTCCATAGATACATCTCCTGTGTATGTCGGTTCACAGTCTCGTAAATCCGACCGACAGTATAGGCGTGAGCGCGGGAATTGTCAAGGTGCGCAACAGACAAATCTGCGGGCAAATGGAGCGCCTCCCGGTGTAAGATGCACCGGGATACGGGTCATGCCCCCGTCTCCGCCGGGAACTGGCGGCCGGTGTGGTCGATAGTGTAGGGCTGGGGGAGGATGAGTTGGCTGATGGGCACCACGGTGTAGCCGTCGTTGATGAGACAGGTGAGGATGGCGGGCAGGGCCTCCGGCGTGTGCAGCGCGGCGTTGTGGAACAGAACGATGCTGCCCTGCCGCACCCGGCTGGTCACCCGCTGGCAGATGGTATCCGCGTCGTAGTCCTTCCAGTCCAGGGAATCCCTATCGGCAAGGACTTGAAGCCGTTGCGGCGTAAGGGGTTGCGGGTTTGGCGGCGGTGCGCATTGGGCAAAAATTTGACCTGTAAACGGGGCGTTTGGCGGGTGTTTCAGGAACGGGAGAGGTCAAAATCGAGGGGGGTTGCGCGGGGGTGGGTGGTGGTTGAAAGATGGGGGCGGATGCGGTATACTAAAAATAGGATAGATGAGCTGGTAGCAGACGTGAAACGGTTGAAAAGCCAAAGGACCGTAAGGAGAGAAATATGCCAGAACAAGGAGTCAAGTTTTTATGTAAGCGGGCAATCGAAAATGGACAGCGCCAGTTAACACCAGTGGAAAAGGAACTATTGAAAAAAGGAATTGATGATGCAAAAAACTTTCAAGATTTTCTTGCGGTGGCGTTGGCAGCAATGATGGCTGGTTAGGCGAATTGTATATAAGTCTGCAGTTATATCCATTTTAGGGTTGAGCAAAACGCGAGTTTTGCAAAGCTGAGTCACAATATATAGGGCTCAAGCGAGCCGTATAGCACTATTTATTGCATAGTCTTATGAACAAATCGGAGTTTTGCTCAACCATAATATCCATTTATTAAAAGAGGTGATGGTTTTGCCAAAAATGACTGTGGCACAAAAGCGAGAATTCCTTGTTGAAATGTGCAATTGTAGAGAGTATTTGAAGACGGATGTAGAATTGAATAAAGCCGTTTTGAAAAAGCATTTGAAATTCTTGCCACAACAAAAGCTATATAAATTTCGTGCGTGTATCGAACGAGAGTTCCGAATGCTGGAGGAGAATTGCATTTGGATGTCTTTAGCAAGCAGTTTCCCGGATCCCTTTGACCATACAATAAATATCGATCTTGTAAAAAACAGGCGAGAGGTTAAAGAGTGGCTGGGGAAGAATGGATCTTCACTTTGCTTTGAGGTGGTTAAGAGACTCTTTGAAGAAAAAGGGCTTGCTATTCCTTACACATTTTCTGATTTTGAAGACTACATGAAAACATGTTTGGACGAAAACGGAATTCCCATAAAAGATAGGGAACGAGCATTCCTTGCTGCGCACGCCACTCCAGATGAACTTTCCCAAATGGACAGCATTATTCAACAACTTGTATGTGCCAGGAAGCGATTTGCGGGCATTGAAGAACAGATGACTAAAATGCTTTTTGAGATTATCGATCAAGTTAGAAGAGAAACAAGAGAAAAGTCGTTAATCTATTGCATGACAGAACGGTACGATAATCATACATTGTGGGAAAACTACGCGCAGAATTATACAGGATTTTGCATTGAATATTGTTTTCGAGATCTTGATGACCGTGAATTTGATGATTATGAGAGCCTCGTATACATGCTTCCGATAACATATAGAAAAGAAAAACCATATTTTGACATCGTGCGGTTTATGGATGGAGCGTATAGGCAGTTTATTTATAAGGATGCTAGTTGGCAAAGGGATCCAGAGCTTGATGCCGATTTGAATATGCAGTTGCTTTACAAAAATTCAGATTACGCCTATGAACACGAGTGGAGATTTTCAATTAAAGCAGAGAATCCAAATAAGCAGCGATTTCCATTCATTAGTGCCTTATATGCAGGCAAGGATATAACAGATGCCAACATGACCCGCTTGGTTACAATCGCAACAAACTTAAAGGTTCCTGTTTATCGCCAAATAATAAACTCCGAATACAATAGGTTTTCTTACGCCTTGCTGAAAAAATGAAAAAGAATGCGTGACAGTTGCCGACATTGCTGAAGTTTGTGTGATGGCTATAAACCGTGTTGTTAATCGTAGTAGAGACTGCTGTATCAAACAAATAAAACTGTTCAGGGAGGATATTGCCGTGCGCTTCTTTATTATTTCTGATTTGCACTTGGGTGAAGAAACCGATATGCAGCAATTGTATACTAGGACAAGAACATTATGCAGAAAAATACGAGAAAGTACTACGCCAGGAGAGCAGATTCCTATTATTCTTTTGGGAGATATTGTTGATGGTGGAAATCCAGATGCGTTTTGTGCAGCGAAGAAATTACTTACGAAAATAGAGCAGGAATTAAAAGACTACTCAACGACATTTGGCTTTGTCCCCGGCAATCATGATCTACACGGGACGGATTTAGCTGCATTTGATAAATTTATTTCCAAATATGGAGGGCCAAAGTTCTCCGAAAACAGAGCATATAATCGTCAATACGGTGGAGTAAATTTTATCTTTGCCGATTCTAATCTCAGCAGGGATCACAGAGCGTGTGGAGAAATCGATGTGGCTGCAATAATTGAGCTTGTCAAAGGCGGAATGACAAATGTGCTCCTATGCCACCACAGCTTTACGCAGGAATATGGGGATACACACGATGTGATAAATGGTGGCGAAAGGTTTTTAGAAATACTTGCGGGGCATGAAATCAAATTTTTAATACATGGACATACGCATCGTGCTGCAATAGATGTACATCCGTATACGGTGAAAGAGATCGGCTGCGGCAGTTTCTCAAAGGACTCTAAGAAAATGGGAAACATCTATAAGCAATTTACGGTCGGATGTATAAGAGAAGGTACCATTGTTTCCATTGAACGGTGGATAGATACAGATGATGGAGGGGAGCCCTTTGCCTATACGCAGCTCTTTCCTAAAGAACGTCAATTTAAAGACCCAGACAGCGTGGGGAAACAAATATACGATGATGTGCCAGATTACATTTCTCGCAGGGTAGTTGTACACAATGCAGAAGCCGTTGATTTAAACTCGCTTACTGCGATTGCGGATGTTGTGAAAAAACAGGGATCTAATGTTTTAGTAATGGGTGATGCAGGTCACGGGAAAAGTGTGGAGATGCAACATTTGGCCGCAGAGCTTGGGAGAACGGCTAAGTTTCCGTTCTTGTACTCGCTTAAACAATACTGTGGACAAGCTATTGAAGATCTGTGCCCGGAGGAATATCGAGATTTGTTGCCGAGTCGTCAAGTATTAATTTTTGATGGGTATGATGAGTTGGGTACATATATAGATGTTTTTGATCGAAATCTGAGGGCGTTTTGCAAAGATTTTCCCAGCGTTTGTATCGTCATATCGGCGAGAGGAAATTTTTGCCAACATAAAATAAGCCAAGAGAACGTGTTCGCAAATTTTACTGTTTGTAGTTTGGAGGAGCTTAACGAAAGAGATATTGTGCAATATATCTCTGCACACCGTATTGACTCACAGGCATTGATAGTGGAGGCGAAGGAAAAGGGACTCGCTGATCTTTTAAGAAATCCCTTTTATTTGACGCGAGTAGTCAATCTCTATCTCAAGTACAAACAACTGCCACCTCGAACCGAACTTATGGATAGTCTGATAGAAGAGTGCATGGAGCGTGATGAGGGGAAGTTTTCTGAAGATTTAGAGGAAAATCGGAAAAACAGTTTGCAACTGCTTGGTAAGGCGGCGACAGCCATGTTGCTTTTACAAAAGCAGAAATTGGAAAATACGAAAGAGTATCAGGAACTTTTTCAACTTGAAGAACGTAATTTAATGAATTTCAGCGGTCTCTTTCGCAGAGAGAACAATTCGTGGAGTTTTACCCATAACAATTTCAAGGAGTATCTTGCTGCAAGATACATATCACAGCTATCAAAAGAAGATGCACTGGCTTTGATCTCGGATGGATACGGAATAATGCCTACGTGGTTAAATGCGGTCGGCTTTTTACTTGGAATGAATACCGACTGGGATGTACAGCAATGGCTGCTTGAGCACGAGCCGGAAGCCATTGTAAAATATCGCCCAGAGAGTATGGATAGTACGGCTCGCAGTTGCCTGTTTTGGGAGATATTCGAGCATTATGAGGGAAAACGGCTATGGATTGACCAAACAATAATCTCCTATAAAGATCTTGCTGAGTTTTCAAGTAGTGAAGAGAGTATGCGTTATTTGCTTGACAAAATTGAAAACCCCGCTTGTTTTATATCGCAAGTATCTGCGATTTGCTTAGTGCAGTACTTTTCTAACCTGTATGGAAATGAACTTGCAGTATCTCAATTGTTATTGCGGTGTTGCATTTCAATGCCTGAAAGCGAGGAATCTATAACGATTGTGTGTAGAGCTCTGCAGGCGATATATCGGCTTGGAATGCTAAATGATTTAGTAGCAAAAGAACTCGTGACACGCTATTATTCTTGCGAAGTTAGCCGTGTCCGGGCGGTAATGTACGAAGTGCTTACTGCTATGCATTTTCAAGACGAGCATGTGCAGTTCTTTTTGAACGGAATCTCATATTTAGGAGGAAATGGCCGGTTTACAAATGAAACGATTTCGTTGGCGGATGGATTGAAGGAACTAAATTGTGAAAAGAGCATAAAGACTGCCATGAGCGCCATTTCTAAAGGGGAAGTGCGGTTTTACGCTGATTCAAAGGTTTATATTACGCTGTGCCAAAAGGCAACGGAATTACATAGACAAGAAGTTGCCGATTTTTATGTTTTCATGTTGGATTGCTTTGCTAACAATGCGGAGAAGGTAGATAGAGCAAAGTCGATGGCGGTCAAGACCTTTTTTAAAGAAACAGGAACTATTGAAGAGGCAACTATAGATTTGTGCAATCGATTTGGCGAGAAGCGCAAATGCTACCTGTTAGATACACTATTTGATGACCCGGCGACTCTTGAAAAGGTAAGAATAGCATATGAAGACGGGCGTTTACTAAGCGATATTGTTCTTTATGACATTGCATGTCGTTATGGAAGTGATGCTCAATATATTGCCTGCAGCAAGAGCGTCTATAGTAAAGGGAAAAAGAGTTTTCCGCCAAGAGAACCACGCGTAAATTACGAAGAATTACGAGTAGCAAGTGATGCTAGTTATTTTGCAATGCTATTTGACAAAAAGGCTGCTAAGCAAATGCTCGAAGACCTTACGCGATATGCAGGCAACCCCAACGTCACCGTTGAGGAACTCTGGGAAAATAAGATTAGTGCAGAAATCCATTGGAGTTCACCATTGATGTATCTCCAATACAGCATATACAATTATGTAGAGAACAAGAATTCGCTAGTGATAAACTTCTTGCAGTGTGTTCAGTGGGAATCGTTTGTGCTGCAGGAAGCACAGCATATGCTTAGTAATACAAAAAATTTGAAGGTGTTTGCATGGCAACGGGATACGCTGATAGACATAGCGCAAAAAACTGTTGAAGGATCAGATATTCTGGATGCAGTGAAGTACGATAATGATTCAGTTGAGGTATGCCCAGATGTTGCTGCGGCAATATATCTAATCTCTTATTTCGAATATCCCATAAATATCAATTCCATGAAGGAACTTGTCTCTTTCCCTGAATATGTATTCTGTGGCGAGAACAATGGTGAAAAGTATGAATATCTGAGTAAATATGTTCCTGTGGGCGATATTCTCGCAAAAATTGAGATGGATTTGAAAAGTGGCACTGTGTGCCGGAGTACGGTTAGGGATCACATCGAGTATTGTGAAAAAAAGAAATATCGAGGCATCAAGGATATCGCCGTGATGTTATGTACAGATGAGTCGCAAGATGAGTTGTTGCAGAATTATGCTCTGAGATATTTATATGAAGTCTTTGGAAGTGATTGTGTCAGAAATGAAGTAGTACCATTTGCAAGTGAACAATTGCTCCTCCAGATATATCATGTATGTAGAGATGTCCCAAGGGAGCCGCTGTGTAAAGTCATGCAGGATAAGTTTGCGGAGTCAAAGAGTTTTGAACTAATGGCACCGCTAATTATACTTGGCAGTGAACTTGCGCTGAAAGAGTATTTGCTATATGCGAAAGAGAACCATCGGATACCTGAGCGTGTCGATTCTTTTGATGGCCCAACGGAGGCAATATCTAAGATAAGTGATCCCCAAAAAATAGATGTACTTGCAGAACTTTTGCAGATTGCAATGGGACCAAGCTTTAGGGATGGAGATTTTTTCACTTTGCGCAGCGGGGTAACGAATGCATTGGTCAATTGTGGGAAGGAAAAACCGGAAGCTGTGATAGCCGTATTTGAAAGGCAAATTGCTCTCGAGAAGCAAGAGATAAATATTCGTTGCTGCAATGATGCAATTGAAAGAATCGGTCAACTTACGCGAGGAAAGTTCAGACAACCAATGTCACTTAAGGACGTGAAGACTGTTTTACAACGGATGGTTTCATAATATTTGTCGTCACAGAAGAGCTTTTTGTGAGATAATGATGCTGATAGTGGAATCATTTGAATAAGAGTAAGTATCTAAGCAAGATTCGCGATTATGCTTGGTAAAGGAGGTTAGTTCAAGTTGTAGTGAAAAGCACGTAAGACTTGCCCCGATACAGTAAAAAATAAAGTGTGCAATGATTGCACACTTTATTTTTTGCCCCATAAAACGCATCCAATAGCATTTCTAAAAAGAACGAAAAATTTGTCCTGCAAAGGGGGTTGACATGATCAGAAAATATGGTATCGTAGAAGTATAATTACGAAGTATTTTTATTAGGGGAAGAAGTTTATCCTCTTTCCGATTTGAAGACACCACATGTTTTTGAGACAAGGTTACCTTAGGGTGACTTTGTCTTTTTTTTACTAAAAAAAGGCTAGTTACTACTGCTTCATTGCCGCAGGCGCGGGCGTGGACGGAGGGGAGGGAGCCGCTGTAAGAGATTTTAATATATGCGAGAGTACGAATTGCTCGCTCGAAAGGAGAAATAACCCCACGATTATAATAACTAAAATTTAAATACCTCCCCTCCGGCCACTGTGCCGCATGAGGGTTAATATATGAAGGTTAGCAGTATCGATTTCTTTGGCGTAATTGTCACTTACCGCGTGGAGGCGCGCAAGGCGGGGCCCACGGTATTTCTTTCCTTGCGCTCCAGCGATGGGGTGCACATCGATGGTGCAGGACGCGTTTGCTATGAACACAAGGGACATATTTTCCGCGCACCTGATGCAATTGGACTGGAGGAGTATGTGCGCACATTGGTTCCCGAGTGCCTCCGGTGCGCCTTTGATCCCAACACAAAAGCGGGATGTTCGTTACGGAAAAAGTTTGCTCAGAATCTGCCGCTGGGCGCGTTGATCACGGCGGACTTTGATCGGGTCGCCCTGGATATGAAGTGGGCAAATTCTACTAAAAAGGAGCACAAGAAACTGCTTGATCTGCTCGTGAGCAAACTCGGTTGGACGCCTTTTTGTGCGATTACACAAGAGCTGTTCGCCTTTCATTTGCGCGAAGGAGGGTTTTCTGATTATCAAATTAGCGGTCAGATCTGCGCCTTGAGGGCACTGATTGCGTATGAGCAAGCTTACCATTTGATCTCAGAGCACTTCATGGATACCTTCGCCATGGGCAGCCGCCGCACAGTCGTTGGCCCGCGGGACGCGAGTCGGCATTTCGAAAAAAACATTCTGACGCACGCTCAGGCAAGGCGGATTATTGCGAGTTGCGCCGAAAATCTTGAGAGTAACCACGGCTACCTATATTTGGGCTTAATCTTGATGTTGACTACAGGCATCACGATCAACGAGCTGTGTGCGTTAACGTGGGGATCATTTTCCTTCTCAAACACCTATACGGGAGTTGTTGCTATTGAAATTTCGGCAGAGGCAAAGTCTGCAGGAGAAGTCTATCGTACCGAAGAGTTAAATGGGCCGCGGCGACGGACTATTCCACTGTCGCCGACGATGGCAAAGCTTTACCACAAGGTAAAGACCAATGCGCCGAACGTACAAGAGAATGCGCCGTTTATGCGTAGCTTCAAAAACGCGGCACGGCGGATGCGCCCCGACGAGTTTGATCGGTGGTTAAAAGGATTTTTCAAAAGCTTCGATTTCTCAAAACAGACAGAGTTAAAGAGTTTGACGAAAAATTCAGAACGAACTTTAAGAGCCACTTTCAGATCGACATTGGAATCATGCGGATGTGATGCGGAAGAGATCCGTTATCTATGCGGCAACGCACCCGAAAGCGTATTCGCGCGGAACTACTGTGCGTACGACGATCCGCGGGAGCTAGCAAAACTGGCCGCAGTGTTGGAGCACTATATCTTCGCGTTGGTAGGCATACCCTGTGCGGCATTTGATTTCAAAATCAATCGCAGTGGTGAAGATCACGCTATTGTGGCTACACCTGGTGGTAGAATCAGCGGCGATTTGACTGTAGATCTCAGTAAGATTTCGCATGGCAACCTCGAGACTGGAAAGGATCTGATTATCAACTTTAAGTCAAGTGACAGCATTTCCATTACGACAAAACTGAATTTGGAGGAAAATTAACATGGTGTTTAAAACTGACGAAGATATGTCCCTGGATAAATATTGGGAAAAGCACTGCATTTCTATCGCAAAAGATCGTCGCTGGGCAATTCAGAAGGGAGACCAATACAGTTTTGAAAACTGTGCGACGCTGCGCCAATACGATGACTACATCAAAAAGGTTGCAAGCTATCTGGATATGTCGATCTCCGAAATTACTCCGGCAAATATTCTGCACGCCGTCTCCAAGGTCGCCAAGGCATGCCAATACCAAGAAGCCACCGTCAAGACGATCATCTCGTCATTGCGGGACGTCTTTTCCTACGCCGCTACAT
>ERZ780226.1383-NODE-1383-length-19034-cov-5.089783_pt1 | contig 19034 bp, 10 predicted proteins | sample MGYA00511165_ERZ780226 | MGnify/ENA primary metagenome ERZ780226 (study PRJEB29588, sample SAMEA2152373) | human gut metagenome | biome: human gut; feature: human-associated habitat; material: faeces | place: Denmark | collected 2008/2010 ...
CTCTCCCCTGCATTTTTGGATGCCTGCATTCATTACCGACCGTTTGAGCAAAGGTTTCCAACAATTCGGAAAGAGCAGCCATGGCTTCCTGACCAATGAAGCAGTGATGATTGGTGTAGAAACACGCACGTCGGCTCCGGTACGGATCCTGCGAGATAATGAGACACTGCAACATGTCACTGTCAATGGGTTATTTCCTTGTGGAGAAGGAGCAGGTTACGCCGGAGGAATTGTTTCAGCAGGTATCGATGGAGAAAAATGTGCTGAAGCAGCAGCCACTTATTTAGGAGTAATGACAGATTGAACCTATCCGAAAATGATTTACAGCACATATGCGGGCGCATTCAAATGCGCCCCTACAAATAAATGATTGGTGATGTTGCCTAAAAGAAGATTTCTTTGTCTTTATGAATCTGTTTTTTATAAAAGATATGTATCTTTGCACCAAAGAAAACATCATGCATCATCCCGAAATAGCCATAGTAGACCCAAATACCCTCACTTGCCTGGGGTTAAAAAACATTTTGGAAGATATCATTCCAATGGCTACTATCCGTGTATTCCATTCCTTTGGTGAGCTGACGGATGACACACCGGACATGTATGCCCATTATTTTATCTCTGCCCAAATCTATTTTGAACATACTTCCTTCTTTTTACTTCGTAAACCAAAAACAATTGTATTAGCAGGAGGTGACAACCAGCCTCAATTATCCGGTGTTCCCAAACTGAATATCTACCAAGATGAAGGTTCTTTGATAAAAGACATCCATCAATTGCGCCAATATGGACATCAGGCAAGAAAACAAGCAGCAGATAAAGCAATGCACATAGAAAAAACGGAACATGAATTGTCTGTCCGGGAAATAGAAGTATTGATACTTATCACCAAAGGACTTATCAACAAAGAGATAGCCGACAAACTTAATATCAGCCTGACCACCGTTATCTCCCACCGCAAGAACATTACTGAAAAACTGGGCATCAAGTCTGTTTCCGGTCTTACCGTTTATGCTGTGATGAATGGCTACATTGAAGCAGACAGAATATAAAATCCTCATTTATTAGGATTGCACACATATCAGGTTTACCGTTACTTTGCAGCCGGAATCATTCTCCATCATGGATTATACAGAGTGGAATATATAAATTTTCCGCCTGGTAGAAACTTGTAGCAACTCTGGTTATCCGTGATGTATCAAATAAAACCAAACAATAAATATGAGAAAAAACATTTTATTCATTACATCCTGCCTGCTGGCTGCAACAACTTTTGCTGAAGATATCAACACGCTGCCTAAGGACACTACAAAAGTCATTGATATAGAAGAGGTGGTAGTTATCGCTTCACCTAAAGAAACCGGAAAATTAAGGGAACTTCCTACAGCCGTATCTTTACTCTCCCAAAAAGATATGCAAGCAAACCAAATCACCACTTTAAAGAACGTGAGTTCACTGGTACCCAATTTCTTTATGCCCGACTATGGTTCAAGACTCACCTCAGCTATTTATATCCGGGGAATCGGTTCGCGTATCAACACTCCTGCGGTAGGTTTGTATGTGGACAATATCCCTTACATTGACAAATCTGCATTTGATTTCAATTTTTATGATATAGAACGTATTGATATTCTTCGCGGTCCACAAGGAACCTTGTACGGACGCAATACCATGGGGGGACTAATCAAGGTACATACCCGCTCTCCATTCTCCTATCAGGGAACAGACGTAAAACTGAGTTATGGAACAAAAAGTAACTACCGCAGTGCTTCATTAACCCATTACCATCGTTGGAGTGACTGTTTTGCTTTCTCCGCCGGTGGTTATTATGAGGGCTCAGACGGATTCTTCCGCAATTCTCTTAATGGGAAAAAAGTAGATAATATGGAAGCGGGAGGCGGACGAATACATGCTATCTGGCTGCCTTCAGAAAACCTAAAACTAGACTTTACCATAGGCTATGATTATAGTGACGAAGGAGGATACCCTTATTACTATACAGGAGCTATAGACGGATACGACAAAGAGAATGAAAAATATAAAAACTACACAGGGAAGATTTCATACGATCAGGATTGTACTTATCGCCGTGGACTGTTCAATACCGGTTTGAATATTGAATACCAGGCGCAAAAGTTTATCTTAAGCGCTGTTACAGGATTCCAGAATTTAAACGACCGTATGTTTATGGACCAGGATTTCCTGCCTGTCAGCATTTATACTATTGAGCAGAAGCAACGTCTGAATACCATCAGTGAAGAGATTACTTTTAAAAGCAAAAACAACAAGCGCTGGCAATGGGTTACAGGAGTTAGTGGTTTTTATCAATGGCTACATACCACCGGTCCGGTAAACTTCATGGAGGACGGAGTGACCGATATGATCGAAGGAAACATCAACAATACTTTCAAGAAAATTCATTTAGACGATCCCCGCCGTACCCCTGAAATGAGTCTGGACGTTTTGAACAACCGTATCCGCGTAAGTGGAAGTTTTGACACACCGGTATTCAGCACCGCACTGTACCACCAATCTACATTCAATGACCTGTTTGTGAAAGGCCTTTCAGTAACAGCAGGTTTGCGTTTGGAATATGAAAAAATGTCTATGAATTATTTCTCGGATAGTAATATTGATTTCGATTTCTTTCTTAAAATGGCAATGCCTCCCCTTAATATTCCATTCAGGAATTTGAATGCTGCACCGCTATTGGAAGGAAAAGAAAAAAACGACTATGTACAGCTACTTCCCAAGCTAGCTTTTAAATACGATTTCAGCCCTGCAAACAATATGTATGTAAGCATAACCAGAGGATATCGTTCCGGAGGTTATAACGTACAGATGTTTTCAGAACTGATACAAAGTGACATGCAACAAAAAATGATTGAAGCCATACTAGACAAGGCACCAGAATCTATGGCAGGTATGATAGAAGGAATGATCAAGCAACACATGCCCAACTACGGAAAAGAATTGAACGTACAAGAAACAACTGTCTACAAGCCCGAGTACAGCTGGAATTACGAAGTGGGATCACATCTCAGTTTGTTCAACGGCAAACTGAAGACCGACCTTGCCGCATTCTACATGGATACCCACGACCAACAAATCGCCAAATTTGTCAATAGTGGCTTGGGACGAATGATGGTCAATGCCGGTAGTAGCGAAAGTTATGGAGTAGAGGCCAGCTTTCTGGCATCCATCAACAAAAACCTGAATATGAATGTAAGTTATGGATATACTCATTCCACATTCAAAAAATATGACGGAGGTACTACATCATCAGAAGAGCAAATTGATTATAGCGGCAATTATGTACCATTTGTTCCCCGCCATACCATGAATGCAGGCGCAAATTATAGTTTCTTTTTCGATAAAAGCAATTGGATGCAAAGCCTGACTTTAGGCATGAGCTATACCGGAGCAGGAAAAATTTATTGGACTGAAAAAAACAATGTCTCACAAAGTTTTTACGGAACACTGAACGGGCGCATTTCTTTGCAGACAAAAGCTTTACAGATAGATGTATGGGGACGTAATTTAACCAACAAGGATTATACAACCTTCTATTTTGAAACCATGCATAGAGGATTCGAACAAAAAAGCAGGCCTTTACAACTGGGAGTGGATATACGTTATCACTTCTAACCATTCTTGCAAAAATAAAAAGGGGGTTCTTCGCAGAACTCCCTTTCTGTTTCCACATTTACCAAATCAAGTTTATTTTTTATTCTGTCACACCAAGAAAAGCAAGAACTTTATTATTGCTGTAAATGATACCCATAGCTTCTAGAACAAACCTATTTGTTTTAGTGTATGTACATAGAGAAAATGCTGTTTACAATAGAAAACTGCTTGAGCCTTTGTCAAAAGAAACAAACAATAAAATTATTCATTGACAGCGCCGCAATGAGGACACACTCCTTTATTCTTTATCTTCGCCCCACAATTTCCACAACTGAATTTATACCGGGAAGCATGCTTTATACGATTAAATGACCATACAGCATATACCAATAAACATGGATAACCCAAATAGTAATACGTAGTAAATGTAAAAAACAAATATAGAAAGATGCAGCAGGACATCAATCCCAACAAATAAAAACATGCAGCTTCAATATGTGTCTGATGAAACAAATCATCCAAAGTAGCCAACCCCACAAGAATAATCCCCCAAATATTAAACATGAAAAGAGAAAGAATAAAAGGTAAGCTAAAAGGATTCAAAGAAGGATTATAATAAAACTGCTCCCAAGTTCCCGGAACAAAATGCTGAATACTGGCATAAAGCGTAGCTGCTGTAGCTACCAACCAAGAAAGAACTGTAGGAAAAACGCTATCAATATCATTCAACCAAATTAATTGCAGCTTCTGGCGACGAATAGCCCTATGAATATACCAAATACCGAAAAAGCCTAATATGACAAAGAAAGCGATGGTATGAGAATTACTGAAAAAATGAATAAACTGTGACACTGAATCCACAGGAACTACTTTCTCCAACAATTCCTTTTCATGTATCCATCCCATTGTTTCCTGGTCCCGTGCTACCTTTACCCATACAGAATCCACACTATCAGCAGGTTGTATCATAAACTCCGCTACCACCAGCCGTTCTCCTTTAAAAACAGGAAGCACATCAACCAATGGCAGTTGCTGTAACATAAGCGAATCTGAAGTAACCTCAAAATTACTGTTTAATGTATAATGCCGTTCTATCAAATAATTGACAGAATCCCTTTTCTTTTGCGGCATATCCCCACTCGGAGTAACAGGTGAAGGATATTGGCAAGCCATTAAAATAGCCAACACCAAAAACAGTAATCCGATGTACTTACTTTTCAGCATAGACTTTCATCTGACAATTCTTACAATCAAACTCTAAGCGGAAACGTCTGTTATCCGAGCTAACCAAATAATAAGGTTCCCTATAAGGAGAACGCACTTTATGCCAAGAGGGACACCATCCCATACTATAACGCAAACAATGCTTGCAAAACATCAATACCGCTTCTTCTGCCGGAGCCTTTTCATAAGCCGGAGCAATACGCTGCACGCCATGATTCCTATAGAAGGAAACAGCATCAGCATTCATCACATTTCCCAAATAAGTCAATTCATTCACAGGAAAAGCATGATGCGTTCGAGGCAACTTGTAAATTTCCTGCCGATAGTTAATACGGCGCACTTCCAGCAGTTTCTCTATTCCCTTACGGCGAAGTTCGGCAAGCATAGAAGCCGGAATAAACCAATTGTCCGACCAGTCAATCACTATATCTGACGCTTCAAATGGAGTATTTCCTAACTTTCCAAGTTGTGTACGCAAGTTATCTTCCTGCGGAGTACGGGCACGTTCCTTCTCCCTTTCCAGCACCACACTGACACTGTGATCATCTTCATCGGTCAGAGACAGAGTAAAGCCCCGATTATTTTCAGCCAATTTTAAAATGACAGCAATTTTCCTTTCAGCTGATTTACGCGACATCAACCTCTCAAATTCCTGATCAAAATTACGATAAAGTATCGTACGGGGCTTTATCCGAGGCATCTCCTGAGGAAATAATTTATTATTCTCCACCCGGTTTATGCGAAATCCCTGCAACTTACCAGTCTCATCCAAAAAACAGACGCCATCTCCATTATTAAAAGACTTGATTCCGGCTACGGTAAGATAATTACCACGAATTTCCTTCACTGTTCCCATCTCCTCCCCTAAAGACTTGGGAGTATCAAAAGAAAAAATATCCTTATTCCTGTCAAAAAGAAAATAATTAGTAAAACCACGACTGAAACTCTTATCCAATTGAGGTTTGAACTCTAATTTCACTTTCCCCGATGAAGCACGGATATACTCTTTACGACGTTTGAAAACAGTATCCAGCTTCTGGCGATAATAAGCTGTTACATTTTTAACGTAAGATACATCCTTCAAACGTCCCTCTATTTTCAGGGAAGAAGCTCCGGCATCCAGCAATTGCTCCAACTCTTCGCTCTGATTCAAATCTTTCAGAGACAATAAATGCTTATTCCTTACTATAGATTTACCGTCCGCATCTACCATATCAAAAGCAAGGCGACAGAACTGGGCACATTCTCCCCGATTGGCACTACGTCCGAAACAAGCCTGACTAACATAACATTGTCCACTATAGCTTACACACAAAGCACCATGTACAAATACCTCCAAAGGCACATCAGGACAAGCATGATGGATATTTTCTATTTCAACAAGAGAAAGTTCACGAGCCAATACCACCTGACGGAAACCTGCCTCAGCCAGGAATCTTACTTTTTGAGAAGTACGATTATCCATCTGCGTACTGGCATGTAACGGTATAGGTGGCAGATTCAATTCCAACAATCCCATATCCTGCACGATCAAAGCATCCACTCCGGCACGGTATAAATCCCAAATCATTTTTTCCGTATCCTTCAGTTCCTCATCCTTCAGAATCGTATTCACCGTCACATAGATACGGACATTATACACATGAGCGTACCGCACCAACTCAGCGATATCCTCCAATGAATTCCCCGCAGCCGCACGTGCTCCGAAACGGGGAGCACCAATATAAATGGCATCAGCACCGTGATCAACAGCTGCAATACCGCACTCCAGATTTTTAGCAGGAGCTAATAATTCTATTTTTCGTTGTCTGATCATCGTATCTGATTTATATCAAACGGGGTTTCCTGATATACATAATAGTTCAACCAATTAGAAAACAACAAATTGGCATGTCCGCGCCAACGCACCACCGGGGCATTGTCCGGATTATCGTCCTTATAATAATTTACAGGCATTTCAATAGGCAACCCTTTCGCCAAATCACGCTTATATTCCGTATCAAGCGTATAAGGAGAATACTCCGAATGCCCGGTAATAAAGAATTCACGCCCATTGGGAGCCATAGCCATATAAACCCCAGACTCATCAGACTCAGCTATCAAAGCCAACTCTTTTACTTTCAGAATATCCTCACGGTGTATTTCGGTATGACGGCTATGTGGTACAAAAAACTCATCATCAAAACCACGGAATATGGGCAATCCCTGTACATTGATATGATGACGGAAAATACCAAACATTTTTTGTTTCAGCGGATATTTGGGAACTCCATAGAAATGATAAAGCCCGGCTTGGGCCGCCCAACAAATATAAAGAGTTGAGGTAACATGAGTACGCGCCCAATCAAAAATAGTAGTAATCTCATCCCAATAATTCACATCCTCATACGGCATCTGCTCTACCGGAGCTCCCGTAATAATCATCCCGTCATATTTCTCGTCGCGCATCAAATCAAAGTCATGATAGAATGCTTTCATATGTTCTACCGGCGTATTTTTCGATGTATGGCTTTTCAACTTCATAAATGATATTTCCAACTGCAAGGGAGTGTTGGAAAGCAAACGTACCAAATCCGTTTCTGTCGTTATCTTCAACGGCATCAAATTCAATATCACGATTTTTAACGGACGAATATCCTGTGCACTGGCACGTGAATTGTCTATGACGAAGATATTTTCCTCCTTCAGCAATTCAATAGCAGGTAGTTTATCGGGTAAATTTAACGGCATTTTCTTATCTGTTAATTAGTTGTAAGTGCAAAATTAAAAAAATCCCGCCAATTCTCCTTATTAAACGATCTTTTGAACTAAATTATTTCCTTTCCCTGATCGTTTTCGATCAACAAACCTTGATTATTTTTAGATTTTCACTCATACCTTCACAACTTCTGTCTTGATTCCACTTTTTCCCTTCTTTCATATTATTTATTAACTCACCTTTTTCTCAGAAAAAAGAGGACGAACTTATATCCATAATCAAAAAAGATTAATTATCTTTGAGCGCAAAAATAAAAAATATTCTTATTATTAATGTGAAATATAATTAAGTTTCAAGTAGTTGACTCAAGAAACAACCTATATTTTTAAATTTTAATCTTTAAATTCAAAAAGTATGAGAACCTTTAAATCATTGATGATAAGCTTATGTATGGGTACAACCCTATGCATGTGCTTACCACAAACCACGACAGCACAAACCGTAAGTTCAGGAGATTCCTGGAAATGGGACAAAGGAACCATTGTGATTGATACTCCTGAACGTCCGGCCGGCCAGAAAAGCGTATTAGGCTTAACCACCCCTAAAATGGAGGTAGTCCGCGTAGGATTTGTCGGATTGGGAATGCGAGGTCCCGGAGCCGTAGAGCGCTTCACTTATATTCCCGGTACACAAATTGTAGCCCTTTGTGATTATGAAGCATCCCGTGCAGAAAAATGTCAGGATATCCTAAAGAAAGCATCTATGCCGAAAGCTGCCATTTATTCCGGAGAAAAGGGATATGAAGAATTATGTAAACGTACAGACATAGATTTAGTTTATATCGCCGCAGACTGGTTGCATCATTTCCCCGTAGCAAAATGCGCATTGGAAAACGGTAAAAATGTAGCTATTGAAGTTCCCTCGGCCATGAACCTGCAAGAATGCTGGGATTTAATCAACCTGAGTGAAAAAACCCGCAAGCATTGCATGATTCTTGAGAACTGTTGCTATGACTGGTTTGAAATGAATACACTGAATATGGCACAACAAGGTGTATTTGGCGAAGTAATCCGTGCCCAAGGAGCCTACATTCACAATTTAAGCCCGTTCTGGGATCATTATTGGAAAAACGGCAAAGAAGACAAACTAGGATGGCGTTTAGATTATAACATGAAACACCGGGGTGATGTATATGCCACTCACGGCCTGGGTCCTGTAGCACAAGCATTGGATATCCATCGTGGTGACCGTATAACCACTTTAGTAGCTATGGACACCAAATCTGTTGTTGGTAAAGATTTAGTGGAGAAGAGAACCGGCGAAGAATGTAAAGAATTCCGCAACGGAGACCATACCACCACCCTGCTTCGCACAGCAAATGGAAAAGTTATTGAAATCCAACATAATGTAATGACTCCCCAACCTTACAACCGCCTGTACCAACTGACAGGAAGCAAAGGGTTTGCCAATAAATATCCCGTTGAAGGATATGCTTTGGATGCAGCACAACTGACCGCATCGGGCGTGCAACCCAAAGTAGACGATTTGAACTCTCACGGATTCTTACCCCAGGCAGAAATGGAAGCGCTTATTGAGAAATACCAGCATCCTATTTTAAAGAAATATGGTGAAATGGCAAAAGAAGTCGGCGGCCATGGCGGTATGGACTTCATCATGGACAGCCGTCTGGTATATTGCCTGCAAAACGGACTGCCTTTGGACATGGATGTATATGACCTGGCCGAATGGTGCTGTTTGGCCGAACTGGGAGCTATCTCTATGGACAACGGCTGTGCGGCAGTAGCCTTCCCGGACTTCACACGAGGTGAATGGAACGTGACCAAAGGTTACAAACATGCATACGCTTCACCCGAAGACGAAAACGCAAGCATGGAAAAAGCAAAGGCTTTCACCGCGAAACTGAAAGAGCAGGGAGCTAAAGAATGGGCGAAAGAAGCTAAGAAGAAAAAGAAATAAACAGGAATAAACAAGAAAAAATGTGCCGGAAGTCACTCTGTCATAAAAGGCAGCCCAATTCTTCAGGCACATTTTTTATGCCGTCCGAACAACAACCGTTTCCGGATTTTATCGAGAATCAAAAAAAGGATGTAACCGGCATTCTTATAATTTCCGACCAAAGCACTTCGACAGTGTCAAATTCAATCCGACACGCCATTTTGTCAAAGAAGTATACAGAAAGGGTGAAAAGGAACTGGAACACGCAGGCCCCACATACGGTTTCAAGACGTCTTCTTCCAAGCACACTCAGGAAGAGCGATTCGGCATGCTGATGGAATATCTAAGGGAATACACCTTCATCACCCGCCAGGAATACCCTGTTCTCTTATATCCTATGATAGATTTCATCGAAAGGAACCCTGCTCCGTTCTCCCCAAATGCCTTTGTTCCCATCCCGTATGCCGCAAGGTATAACCATATTGATGCCTGCCCCATGGGGCAGCTTCAATAGTTTCTTCATCCGCCTGCTGTCAAAACCTTCCAGCGGACAAGTGTCATAGCCTTCGTTTGCCATGGCAATCATAAAGGTTTGGGCAGCAAGGGCACAGGATTTATTTACCGTCACACGCATATCGCATTCCGAAACTTCCAGCATCATAGGGCGGAACAGGCTGATGGTTCTCGCCAATATCACCCTGAAAAGCCCTAGAAGCCCGAAAAACCTTGCATAAATGAAAGGCATCAGTTTACCATAATACAGCTTCCTGTCCCTAATACGTTTTTCCTGACGCTCTTTCGGACTATTGCGCCTGATATTTCCTTCTTCAAAGTCAAGCACAAATTTAGCACGCTTTTTATACAAATCCTGACGAGTAACAAAAACAACAATTTCCGAAGCCGTAGAAGCAGCCGACTGCCCTAAACAAGCTTCTGAAACTTTCGCCATCAGTCCGGGATTCGTTATTTGATAAAATTCCCACAATTGCATATTGGAACTATTGGGAGCCAGCGTAGCCAGTTCAAGACAATGTTTCACCTTTTCCGGGTCTATCGGTTTATTTTTATCATACCTCCGCACAGACCGGCGGAAGTTCAATACCTCTTCTAAATTCATTTCCTATTCAAATTAATAACTTTATTTCTTACTGAAACATTGCAGGATGACTTCTGCCATTTTCTTGGAACTGAACGGATTCTCTCCGGTGAACAGATTACCGTCAATAACGACTTTTGAAGTCATCGGAATCAATGCTTTCTCGTAGCGGGCACCTCTGTCATTCAGTTCGGTTTCCAAATCGAAAGGCACGACCCTTTCCTTTCTTGCCAGAATTTCTTCAGCCCGGCTGAATCCTGTAAGCTTCTTATCTTTAACCAGATATTCGCCGGAAGCCAACGTCACATTCAACAATCCACAAACACCGTGACAAATGGCTGCCACCTTCTTTTCATTTTCATATTGCTTTTTTAAGATGGCTTGCAGGACAATATTATCCGGAAAATCATACATGGAACCATGTCCTCCCGCCAAATAAACGCAATCAAACTGAAATTCGGAGACTTCATCCAAACTTTTAGTATGCTGCAATACATTCTTAAATATGGAATCTTCCCAACAGGTTTTAGTTATCTCATCCATGAGTAAGGGATTCAAACTCTCCGGATCGATAGGAGTATCGCCTCCTTTGGGACTGGCAACGGTAATTTCTATTCCTTGCTTTTTGGCGCCGTGATAAATATGGGTGAGTTCGCTCAGCCATAATCCGGTTCTTAAATTCTTATTCACAAATTCGCCTTCTCCGGTTACTATTGCCAGTAATTTCAAGTTATCCATATTTATAGTTTTAGGGGTCATGCCTATATAACATAACCCCTATCCTATTGTATTCCAAACAGACAAATCATTAATATTATTTGGATTATTTCTTCATCCTTATAATAATCAAATGACAGATTTTACCGAGTCCTAACATTTTATAGGTTATTCTTGTAAATATTCGCCATCACCTTCTGGTATTGGTTCTCAATCTGCATATACGCCTGAAGATTCTTATAAATACTTTCCGTTTCCACAAAATATTCAATCAATGAAATTTGTCCTTCGGTCAATGCCTGCTTCAATAAATCCAGCGAACGGTACATCAAAGGAACATCATACGCATTCATGGCATCCTTCAACTGCTGCATCTCATTGAAAAGAGACATCAGGGAAGCCTCGACCCGGTCTTTAGCACTTTCTTGCATAAGCTGAGCGCTGATAGCCTGTGCCTTGGCTATCTTTACCTTTTTACGATTCTGAAACAAAGGCAAGGAGCCCCCTACCACAAAACCATTCATCGAAACCGCATCATCCGTGTTACGGCGAAAGCCGGCTTCCAGCTTCGGCAACCATCCTTGGCGGTCTACCGAAACCTGCTTCTCGGCGGCACGGGCAGTGGCGACGGCGGCCTGCAAGTCAAGGTCTGATGCCATCACTTCATCCCGCATGACATTGTAATCATTGATTTCCTGTATGGCAGGGTATGTGGTTTCAGCAAATTCTAAAGGCATGTTGCCGTTCATGGCAAGCAGAGATTGCAAGGCAGTGCGGTGGGCTGCGCTGTTTTGGGCAACTTCCGTCTGCACATTCATACGTTCCATTTTGATTTTATTGACTTCCAATATGTTCGCATCACCGGTAGTCAGACGCTTTTCATAAAGTGCCTGTAATTCATCTGCATTTTTCATACGGATATCCATCAATGTCTTTTCCTGATTCAACAGAATAAGGTCCAGACAGAGATTCTTCGCATTCAGCAGAATATCCCGGCGGGCAGCCTGTTGTTGCTTGTCTACCGCTTCGTTCTGCAAAGTAGCCTGCCGGTTGCGGGCAATATACTGAGTAGGAAAATCAAAACCTTGCGAAGCAACGAATTCCGTACCGTGACCACCTTCGGCACCATTACTGTAAAAAGAGCTGTAGCTCACCGTAGGATCAGGCAAGTTGTTGTTTGTCCGGTTTTCCATCTTGGTCGCATCGGCGGCATGTTTCTGTGCCTTGAGCTCTTTATTGTTCTGCTCTATGCTTTTCAAAATGTGCTCAATACTCTGAGCCTGCATCAGCAAGGGAGAGCAGAGGGCTATTATAACTAAGATTCGTTTCATATTATTTCTATTATTTCTTCTTTCGGTTCATCAGTTCATAAACAATCGGAATAATGAAAGCGTTCAGGAAAGTCGATGTCAAAAGACCTCCAAGAATAACTTTCGCCATCGGGCTTTGTATTTCATTACCCGGCAAATCGCCACGGAATGCCAAAGGTATCAAAGCCAGCGCGGAAGACAACGCAGTCATCAGGATAGGGTTCAAACGGTCTAACGAACCGTGAAGAATGCTTTCTTTCAAATCCATACCTTCTTCGCGCAACATATTGTAATGACTTATCAACAACATACCATTACGGGTAGCAATACCAAACAACGAGATAAAACCGATAATAGCCGGAATGCTTATCTCACCCGTTGTTATCATCAATGCAAATACCCCACCAATCAACGCCAAAGGCAAATTCAACAAAATGACTCCACTTTGGGCTGCATTCTTAAACTGGGTATAAAGCAACAGGAAGATAACCACGATACTCATAAACGAAGTGAGCATCAGCGTACGGCTGGCCGCCTGCTCGCTTTCAAACTGACCGCCATATTCCACATGATATCCTTCGGGAAGCTTGATTTGCGCATCAATCCGTTCCTGTATATCATTCACCACGCTGCGCAAATCACGACCGCTGGTATTGGCCGAAATCACAATCTTACGCTTCACGTTCTCACGGCTGATGGTATTCGGTCCCATGGCAGAAACCACATCGGCTATATAGTTGACAGGGATTTTCTGACCGTCACCGGTATCAATCATCAGGTTGCGCACCTTCTCCATCTCATCACGCACCTCATCCTTGGTACGGACAATAAGATTAAACGCTTTGCCTTCTTCATATACCTGTGAAACGACTTCACCCGCCATGTTCACTGATACAAACTCGGCAAACTCCGGTAAAGAAATACCGAATTTGGCAAGCATCTCGCGTTTGGGAACAATCTTGAGCTGCGGACGTTCGATTTGTTGTTCCACATTCAAGTCGGCAATACCCTCCACACTGCTGATGGCATCCTTTATCTGATTACCGATGGCAAACATCTTGTTCAAATCATTACCAAACAGTTTGATGGCAATGTTGGCCTTGGTACCCGAAAGCATGGCATCGATACGGTGGCTGATAGGTTGGCCTATTTCGATATTCGCACCGGTAATGGTAGATAACTTGGCACGCACATCGGCTACCAGTTCCTGGCGGGAACGGTCTTTCAATTCAAACGGGGCCTCAATTTCACTCACGTTAACCCCTAATGCATGCTCATCCAGTTCGGCACGTCCCGTTTTACGGGCTACAGTCTGTATTTCGGGAATAGACATCAGCAACTCTTCTGCACGGTGTCCCATTTTATCCGATTCTGCCAAAGAGATTCCCGGCAATGAACTGATATTAATGGTGAACGAACCTTCATTGAAAGATGGCAGGAAACTGCGTCCTAATGTAAAAAACATAACCAATGCCACCGCAAACAGTCCACCCGTAAAACCCAATACTGCGGATTTATGATTCAAGGACCATAACAAGGCATTGCGGTAATGCTTTTTCATCCATACGGCCACAAATGCCTCTTTGGGCAATCCTTTGCTTTTATTATTACCTAACAGATAGCTGCACAATACCGGAGTCAGTGTCAAAGCCACTACCGTAGAAGCAAACAACGCCACAATAAAGGCAATGCCCAACGGAACCAGCATACGCCCTTCCATTCCTGTCAGGAAAAACAAAGGAACAAAGCTGACTACAATAATCAAGGTAGAGTTCAAGATAGGCATACGCACTTCCTTCGAAGCATTGAACACGACTTCAATCACGCTCTTACGTTCCCCTTCGGGCAACAAGCGATTCTCACGCAAGTGCTTCCATACATTTTCCACATCCACAATGGCATCATCCACCAACGAACCAATGGCAATGGCCATACCACCCAAACTCATGGTATTGATGGTGAGTCCCATATAGTGAAGAGTCAATATAGAAACAATCAATGACAACGGAAGGGTTACCAATGAAATAACCGTGGTACGTACATTGGCAAGGAACAGGAAGAGAACAATCACCACAAAAACAGCACCTTCATACAACGAATCCTTCACATTACCGATAGAGCTTTCAATAAAACGGCTCTGACGGAAAATATCTGTAGAAACGTGTACATCAGCCGGAAGATTCTTCTGCAAATCCTTCAATGCGGCTTCCAACTGCTCTGTCAGTTCAATAGTCCCGGTCTTGGGTTGTTTGGTAACGGTCAGCAGTACGGCAGGTTTTCCTCTCTCCGAAGCAGTACCCAGTTTGGGTTCCTGCGAACCAATCTTCACATCGGCAATATCCTCCAATGTAACGGGCACCCCTTCCACCGTCTTGATGACGGAACGTGACAACTGATCCACATCATGACTGGAAAGCACCCCGCGAACAATATATTCGTTTCCATATTCATAAATCACTCCGCCATTGGCATTCTGATTCATGTTACGGGTAACGTTCATCACCTCTGCCAACGTAACATTGTAATGTTTCATGCGGGCAGGGTCAAGCAACACCTGATATTCCTTGATATCACCTCCCAGCACGGCAACCTGTGCCACACCTCCCGTAGAGAGCAGGCGCGGACGGATAGTCCAGTCTGCCAGTGTACGGAGATCGAGCATGGAAGTAGTATCCGAAGTCAGACCGATAATCAGCAACTCACCTAAAATAGAAGACTGAGGTCCCATGGTAGGTTTACCTACATTCTCGGGCAGCTCCTCGCTGACCAAGGACAATTTCTCACTGACAATCTGACGGGCCAGATAGATATCGGTATCCCATTCAAATTCCACCCACACAACGGAAAAGCCATTGGTGGAAGATGAACGCACCCGGCGCACATTGGTCGCACCATTCACAGCAGTTTCTACAGGGAAGGTTACCAATTGTTCCACCTCTTCGGCAGCCATACCATTCGCTTCAGTCATAATCACTACAGTCGGCGCATTCAAATCGGGGAACACATCGACTTCCGTATGAAAAGCCGTGTAAGTACCGCCGATAAGCAGCAAAACCGACGCCACCAGAACCAATATACGGTTCTGAAGGGAAAAATGTATAATCTTATTTAGCATAGGACGGCTGATTAATGTTCATGACTATGAGCCGGAATCGCATTGCTAGCCGACGCTAATTTCACCTGATAAGCTCCCTTTGTTACCACACGGTCACCGGCTTTCAAACCGGTCAGAATCTGCACTTTCTTTCCGTTGCTCGCTCCCAAAGTTACCTCCTGTTTCTTATATCCTTCCTCATCCAGTTGCAGATAAACAAAGTACAAACCTTGTTCTTCGGTCAGTGCCGTAACAGGCAAGGCCAGCACATCGGGCATTTCCGACGAGAGCAGATACACCTCCACATACGAACCGGGAATCACATCTCCCCGATTATCAAATTCGAAAGTTACAGGCACATAAAAAGAAGTACCACCGGATGCTTTACCATAAGAAAGCAGACGCCCTTTCAACTCACCCAGCTCATATACCTTATTATCGTATGGAGTCTTGAAGTTTGCCGACTGGATGCTATGCAGATAACCATAATATTTCTCGGAAACATCTGCACGAAGGAACAGACGACGGTTCTGAGTGATACTCACCAAAGGCTGGCCTACCGACACATAGTCACCTTCCTGCACCAGACAATTCTTGATATAACCACCTAAAGGAGCTGTGACGGACACACCTGTCTTGGTCTGGTTCTTTGAAATAGCCTCGTATGCCAATAATGCATTTTCATAACTCTCCTTAATGGCATTGAAATCTTTCTGCGATATTATCTGACTTTTTACCAACTTGGCGGCACGTTCATATTCTTTTTTGGCGGTTTCATATGCGATACGGGTACGTTTTACAGGGTCTCCGTCCGGCATATTCTCAGCAGAGATATTCAGAATGGGAGCCCCCTTGCTCACACTCATACCGTCCGTTACCGGATGGCGGAAAGAAACCACACCGGCTACATTGGCGACTACTACGCTTTCATCGCCTTGTGCTGCCTGCACCTGACCGCTGGTCGTTATCACCTGACGGAATGATTCAGGCCGGATTATTTCCGATTCTACCCCGGCTGCTTTTGCTTTTTCTGGAGCCAGAATTATCTCATCGGAATGTCCGGCTGCAGAAGCTTCCGCTTCATGATTATGCCCTTCGTGACCTTCATTCTCATGGTCGTGGTTTTCTTTTTCATGGTCATGCCCTTCGTGATTATGGTCATGCCCTTCGTGGTCGTGATTATGTGCTTCCTCCGTTCCATGATCGTGTCCTTCGTGATCATGACCCGATTTACTGTTGCAAGAGCCTAAGAGGAACAAGCCTAAGACTCCCATAAAGATAAGTTTCTTCATGATGATATTATTTGTTCTTACTTTTTACTAAATGCAAAATTAGTGTAAAGAAAATGCAACAAAGTTGCGGATAAAAAGATAAACTTTCTATCTGTTAAGCAAGAACATCGCAAGGAGGAGCACGCAACCCCTTTACGTGGGGAAGACACGTAGAATGCAGTTTTTCTAAATAGTAATTATAAGGTAATGTGTTGTGTTCTGTCAACTGCAATGAAAGCGCCAATACATCCGTCACCGTATATAACAGCAAACAAAACGAATAATCAGGAGAAACACTGTCTTGGGCCCGATCCGGAGTTACACTTTTAAACTTGGTCACACATCCGGCATTACATGTATGATTCTCATCAGAACTATTATTATGCTGCTGATGCTGCACGGAACATTGACAGCCGCACAAAGTCATATCATGCTGCAAACAAAGAATTTCCCGGTGATGATGATGAGGCAGAACAGATGCTGTCAACATGATAATGCTGACCAACATCAATACCCATGCTATGTATCGTCTCCGTTTCATCGGGCACAAAAATAGGTGTTTATCATGTAAATTCCAAAAAGAAAGCATGGTAAATGCCGAATTCTCAGCAATTACCATGCTTTCTTATTATCTTTTACATACAAAGCTTACCAAATAGAAACACGTTTTTCAGGAGCCAAATACATAGGATCCCCCTCTTTAATGCCAAAAGCATCATACCATGCACCAATTTGAGGGAGTGCTCCGTTCACACGCCATCTGCCCAATGAATGTGGATCAGACTTTGTTTGCAAACGAATCTGCTCGTCGCGGATATTGCCAGCCCACACTCCGGCGTATGACAAGAAGAAGCGCTGTTCCGGAGTAAATCCGTCTTTTACCAGCAGGGGAGCATCTTTTGTCGCATTCTTGAACGCCTGGAAAGAAACCTGCAAACCACCATGATCGGCTATATTCTCACCTAAAGTCAAAGAACCGTTGGCATTGAGTCCCGGCAAAACCTGAATGCTATCAAAGAAATTCACCATTACCTGAGCACGTTCTTCAAAACGTTTGGCATCTTCGGCTGTCCACCAATCTTTCAAATTACCATCCTTATCAAACTGACGTCCCTGATCATCGAATCCATGAGTCATTTCATGACCGATAACCACGCCAATAGCTCCATAATTAAATGCATCATCAGCATTCATATCAAAAAACGGATATTGAAGAATACCCGCCGGAAAACAAATCTCATTCGTGGTCGGATTATAATATGCATTGACAGTCTGCGGAGTCATTCCCCATTCATCTCTGTCAACCGGCTTTCCTGCCTTGGATAACATATAATCCAGTTCGAATTCTGTAGCACGCTTCACATTGGCCCAATAAGAATCTTTTTCAATATTCAAACCGGTATAATCCCTCCACTTATCAGGATAGCCAACCTTTACATAAAAAGAATTCAACTTCTCAATAGCTTTAATCTTTGTGCTGTCACCCATCCATTCCAAATTCCGGATACGTTCTCCCAATGCGGTCTGCAGATTCTTTACCAACTGCACCATACGTTCTTTTGCGGCTGCCGGAAAATATTTCTCCACATACATCTGACCTACCGCTTCACCCAGTACTCCATTTACAGTACTTACAGCACGCTTCCAACGAGGTTGGTTAGTCTGTTTTCCGGATAGTGTTTTTCCATAAAAATCAAAATTTTGTGCCACCAAATCATCACTCAAGTAACCGGCAGCCCTGTCTATCAGATTCCATTGCATATAAGCGATCTGATTTTCAACCGGCAAGCTATTGATAATTTTCTCAACCTCTTTAATCGGCTCCACTTGAGAAACACTCAGTTCAGTCACCCCTTTCACGCCTATACCATTCAAGAAAGCATCCCAGTCAATGCCCGGAATCTCTTTCTTTAATTCATCCAAAGACATTTTATGATAATTGGCCGCAGGGTTACGCTGTTCCACCGCACTGAAAGAAGCTTTCGCAATACGGGTTTCGATATCCATTACAGCCTCCATTTTCTTTTTAGCGGCAGCCTCA
>ERZ780226.1396-NODE-1396-length-18903-cov-4.101390_pt1 | contig 18903 bp, 18 predicted proteins | sample MGYA00511165_ERZ780226 | MGnify/ENA primary metagenome ERZ780226 (study PRJEB29588, sample SAMEA2152373) | human gut metagenome | biome: human gut; feature: human-associated habitat; material: faeces | place: Denmark | collected 2008/2010 ...
CGAACGGCAGTGAGTAAGGCGACCTTGTTCCAACCTGGGCTCGGTTTAGCTATTGCCTGAGGGGTTGACGTAAACAAGAGTAGCCCCGATATACTCCTTCCGTCGAGCCGAAGGCGAGACTGAGGGGTAAAATGCACACAAAAAAAGAAACCACCCTTTGGGTGATTTCTTTTTTGTGGTGCGGTCAATGAGACTTCTCCGCAGCATATCAGCCATTCGTGCTTGCGCCCCGCGCGGCGCACTCAGGCTATGCTGCTCCGCGGCCGCTAAAATCGCTCTACCGGAGCGATTTTCCCTTGCCTTGCACGGTCGCGGCTTTCAAGTCTCTTTATTTAATGCACACAAACAAAAAAGCCATCCGTTGGATGACTTTTTTATTTGGTGCGGTCAATGAGACTTGAACTCATACGGTTGCCCATACGCCCCTCAAACGTACGCGTCTGCCGATTCCGCCATGACCGCATCTTTGCGAACCGCAAGAGATATTATAACGGCTGTCGGCGCGATTGTCAATCCCTGCTTTTTGCGTATACGCCAAAATTTTTATATTTTTTTGAGAGGATGCTGATGTATAATAGAGCCATGAAAAGAATGATTATATTTTTATTGTGCATAATGCTTGCCGCGCTGCCGTGCGCGGGCTGCGCCCAAGCGGCGGACGATGTATGGATACTGTTCATAAACGCCAAAAAGGGCGACGCGGCGCTGATAAGCGCGAACGGCAAATTCTACCTTGTGGACACGGGGCGGGAGGAAAACGCGGATGCGCTGGTAAGCACGCTGAAGGAATACGGCGTTGATGAGATAGAGGGGCTGTTTTTGACGCACAGCCATAATGACCATACCGGCGGGCTGAAGGCCGTTGCCGAGGCGTTCACCATAAAGGCGGCGTATCGCGCGGAATTTGCCGAAGCCAACAAAAAGGGGCAGGCGAAGCTGGACAAAAAGCTTGGCAAGGTCGGCCTTGAAAGCACTATACTCAGCGCGGGGGACAGGATAAGCCTTGGCGGCGATGCATATGCAGAGGTGCTTGCGCCTACGGAGCTGAACGAGGACGACGATAACGACAATTCGCTGGTGCTTATGCTGCACGCAAACGGCCATACCGCGCTGCTTACAGGGGACATGCAGTTTAAGGAGGAGCGGACGCTGCTCAGGCGCAATGCGGACGTTTCGGCAGACATATTGAAGGTGGGCAACCACGGCAACCCGGATGCGACGCTGGAGGAATTTGCCGAAGCGGTAAACGCGGGCATAGCCGTGATAAGCACGGATACCTCCGCCGATACGGATTCCGCCAACGCGCGGGTGATTGCGGCGCTTGGGGAAGCGCAGGTATTTGTAACGGAAAACGATCCCATAGGCGTGATGATAGGCATGGGCAAAGATATAAGCGCAGGCTATGCCTCGATAGTGAATAATTATTAACGGGCATTTTGTTAAAATTGGGCTTGACAAGTCGAATCGAGGTTAGTATATTATATACAAAATTCTGGGGCGGCAAAAAGCCGCGGGAAAGGAGCGCAGCATGGCAAACGTATTGGCAAATGTTTTTGCAGCAATGGCGGCATTTTCTGCGCTCGTAAACTGCACGAACGTTATGCTTGGCGTTCTCCTTATTATGGTAGGGCTGATTATATTCAGCCTTATTAGCCTTATAGTCATTTTGATTAGGGGCGGGAGGGCTTGCCGTGCATAGCGCATAAAAATACGCTAAGAAATAAGGCGGTTCTCCAAATAAGAAAAGGAGAGCCGCTTTTGTTTTTTATTAAATTTTAAGTTTGCACAAAAAACGGAGGAAAGTAAAATGAAACGGGTTTTTGCAATGGCGATGGCGGTCGTTATGGCCGCGGTAATGTTCGCGGGCTGCTCGGCCGGCGGCAACAACAATGCTTCCAACAATTCCGGCAGCGGCGATACCATAAAGGTTGGCCTGCTGGGGCCGCATTCCGGTGAATACGCCGTATACGGACTGGGCGTGCGCAACGGCGCGGAACTGTATTTCAAAAAGGTAAACGAAGCCGGCGGCATCAACGGCAAGCAGATAGAGCTTGTTGTATACGATAACAAGGGCGATGATACCGAAGCCGTAACCGCGTTCACCAGAATGGTTGACGAAGGCGTTACCGCGCTGGTTGGCGACGTGCTTACCGGCAACACGCTGGCGGTAGTCGGCGAAGCGAACGCCGTGAATATGCCCATGATAACCCCCAGCGCGACTGCCGCTGCGGTCACCGTCAAAGAGGACGGCACGGTTTATTCCAACGTATTCCGCACCTGCTTCATCGATCCCTTCCAGGGCGAGAAGATGGCAGCCTTCGCCGCGGAGGTGCTGGGCGTAAAGACGGCGGCGGTGTTCGCGCAGACCGGTAACGATTATGCGCAGGGCCTTGCCGATGCGTTCAAGGCAAAGTGCGCGGAGCTTGGCGTTGAAATAGTTGCCGAAGAGGGCTATGCCAAGGGCGACGTGGACTACAAGAGCCAGCTGACCAACATAGCGGCCAAGAATCCCGAGGTCGTGTTCTGCCCCGATTATTATGAGGACGATGGCCTCATCGTTACCCAGGCGCGTCAGGTAGGCGTTACCGGCACGTTCCTTGGCGGCGACGGCTGGAGCGGCGTAAAGAACTACGCTTCCGCCGATGTACTTGAAGGCAGCTACTATTGCTCCGGCTATGCTCCCGCCTCTACCGATGCGGTGAAGCAGTTTGAAGAAGAATTCGTCGCGGCCTACGGCAAGGACACGCTGAACATGTTCGCGGCCACCGCATACGACGCGGCAATGATAATGTGCGCGGCGCTTGAGAAGGCCGAGGAAACCGGCTATGCCCCCGCAAGCGAGGAATACAAGCAGGCCGTTATAGACGCCATAAGGACCGAAGGCCCCAACGTTAAGGGCATCACCAGTGAAGGCGGCTATACCTTTGACGAGTACAACAACCCCATAAAGGATGCCGTAATCATAAAGGTGACCGGCGGCGAAGAAGTGTTCGACAGGATGTTCTAAGCGCAAAGTGCGCATACTTAAAACAGGTTTCTCCATATGACATGCCCACCGCGGAAGGTTTATTGCCTTGACCTTTCGCGGTGGGACGCGGCGGGCAAGCGGGGCAAAAATAATCTCTTTCCATGCGCATGCTTTGGCGCAGGGCCCGGCTTGACCCGCCGCACTCCTTTATATATAAGGAAACAAAGGCAACTATTTTGAAAGGTTTGCTCTATCGTTATGTCAGTATTCACTACGATAATAAAACAGCTTATAAACGGCCTGCAATCCGGCTCTATATACGCGCTGGTGGCGCTTGGGTACAGCATGGTATACGGAATAATAATGCTGTTGAACTTTGCCCATGGCGACGTGATAATGGTGGGCGCGTACATAGCATGGATGATGATGGCGCGCTTTGCCGCCAATCCCATAATAGCGCTTATTGCGGCGGTGATAGGCTGCACGGTGCTGGGCGTGCTGATAGAAAAGGCGGCGTATAAACCGCTCAGGCAGTCCCCGCGCATATCGCTGCTGATAACCGCAATAGGCGTTTCTTACTTTTTGGAAAACGTTGCGCAGCTTATATTCGGCGCAAATGCGCACGTTATACCCACTTTTATAGACGATACGCCCATACAGCTCGGCCAGATAGCCATACCGACCACCGCGCTCATAACCGTTGTAGTTGCGGGCATATCGATGGTTGCGCTGAACGTGCTTGTTAAAAAGACCCGCATGGGCAAGGCTATGCGCGCCGTAAGCGAGGACGCGGGCGCGGCGCAGCTTATGGGCATAAACATAAACAATACCATATCCTTCACCTTCGCCGTGGGCAGCGCGCTTGCGGGCATAGGCAGCGTGCTTTACTGCTGCGCCTATCCCAAGGCAACGCCCACTATGGGCTCCATGCTTGGCTTGAAGGCGTTCGTTGCGGCGGTGCTGGGCGGCATAGGCTCCATCCCGGGCGCAATGGCGGGCGGCTTCGCAATAGGCATTGCGGAGGCGCTTGTATCCTCCGCAGGGCTGAGCGAATGGAAGGACGGCGTTGTGTTCGCAATACTTATAGTGGTGCTGCTGGTCAAGCCCACGGGGCTTATGGGCCGGCCGATGACCGAGAAGGTATGATGCAGGTGGCGAGTATGGACAAAAAACGGTTTACATTGCCCAACTGGGCGGCATATTTGATAAACGCGGCGCTGTTTGCGGCCTTCATAATCGGCGGCAACGCGGTGCTTTCAGGCGGGGCGCTGCCCGGCTTCATTACAAAGGTGGCCATGCTTATAGGCATTCAGGTAATAGCCGCGGTGTCGTTGAACATATCAACGGGCTACCTTGGTCAGCTTCCGCTGGGCCATGCGGGATTCATGGCAGTCGGCGCATATGCAAGCGCAATTTTTATGACCCGCACGGGCATACCCGCGCAGCTGGCATTCCCGCTGGGCATAGTAATAGGCGCGGCGGTGGCGGGGCTTTTCGGCGTGCTGATAGGCATACCGGCGCTTAGGCTCAAGGGCGACTACCTTGCCATAATAACGCTGGGCTTCGGGGAAATAATCCGCGTTGTGCTGCTGAATATAGACTCCGTGCTGGGCTTTAAGCTGACTAACGGCGCGGCGGGCCTTCAGGGCATACCCAAGACCACAACGTTTGTGAACGCATGGCTCATGGTGGGGCTTACCTGCTTCCTTATCCACACGTTTATGAAATCCCGCCACGGGCGCGCGGTGCTTTCCATCAGGGAAAACGAGATTGCCGCCGAATCCTGCGGAATAAACATAACGTATTATAAAACGCTGGCGTTCAGCCTGTCGGCGGCGTTTGCGGGCGCGGCGGGCGCGCTTTACGCCGGGTACCTTGGCATACTTAATCCTTCAAACTTCGGCTTTATGAAGTCGATAGAGATACTGGTAATGGTCGTTCTCGGCGGCATGGGCTCCATGGCGGGCAGCGTAGTTGCGGCAATAGTGCTCACGGCGGCGCCGGAAGCGCTCAGGGCGTTTGACGATTACAGAATGATAGTATATTCGCTGCTGCTTATAGCTACCATGATATTCAAGCCGTCCGGACTGCTCGGCCGGTACGATTTCTCCATGAAGCGGATAATAGAAAAGTGCGTGAACGGTGAGCTGTTTGCTTCATTCAGGCGCGGCCGCGGGAAAGGAGCGGAGGAAGCATGAACAAGCTTGTGAAAGAGCCCAGCTATAACCTGATACCCGAAAGGGATCTGGGTAAGACCCCGATACTTGAATGCCGCCGCATAGGCATAGACTTCGGCGGACTCAGCGCCGTGGATGAATTCACCATCGCCATAGGGCGCACGGAGATTTGCGGCATAATAGGCCCAAACGGCGCGGGCAAGACCACCATATTCAATCTGCTCACCAATGTATACCGCCCCACGCGCGGCTCAATACTGGTGAACGGCGTGGACACGCTCGGCATGACCACGGACGAGGTAAACCGCCGCGGCGTCGCAAGAACGTTCCAGAACATAAGGCTTTTCAAGGACCTTACGGTTGAAGAAAACGTGCTGATAGGCCTGCATAATTCAATGAATTACTCCGTCGCATCAAGCATGCTGCGCCTGCCCAAATATTGGAAGCAGGAGAAAGAAGCGCGCGAGCGTGTGCGGGAGCTGCTGCACATATTCCATATGGAGAACATGACCGCGCAGCAGGCGGGCAGCCTGCCCTACGGCGCGCAGCGGCGGCTTGAAATAGTGCGCTCGCTGGCTACGAATCCGGGCATACTGCTGCTGGACGAGCCTGCGGCGGCATGAACCCGTCGGAAACGGCGGAGCTGATGGAAACCATACGCAAAATAAGGGACGAGTTCCACATTGCCATAATGCTCATAGAGCACGATATGAAGCTGGTAATGGGCATATGCGAAGGCATAGCGGTGCTGAACTACGGCCGCATAATTGCAAAGGGCACGCCGGATGAAATAAGGAACAACCCCGTTGTTATAGAGGCGTATCTGGGCAAGGAGGACGAATAAAAATGGCTGCCATGCTTAAAGTGAACGATATTCACGTTTACTACGGAAAGATACACGCCGTCAAGGGCGTAAGCTTTGAGGTGAACGAAGGGGAGATAGTTTCCCTTATAGGCGCAAACGGCGCGGGCAAAAGCACCATACTTAAAACCGTATCCGGCCTGATGCATCCAAAGTCCGGCACAATAGAATTCATGGGCAAGGACATTGCGCACATGGAGCCGAACAAGATTGTTACCAAGGGGCTTGTGCATGTTCCCGAAGGCAGGCGCGTGTTTGCGCACATGAGCGTTATGGAAAACATAGAGATGGGCGCATACATACTGGGCAAGGCGCCCGAGGAAGCCGTTGAGGACGTGTTCACGCGGTTCCCGCGGCTCAAGGAGCGGCGCAAGCAGGAGGCGGGCACGCTCTCCGGCGGCGAGCAGCAGATGCTTGCCATGGCGCGCGCGCTCATGAGCAAGCCCAAGCTTATAATGATGGACGAGCCGAGCATGGGCCTATCGCCCATACTGGTGGAGCAGATATTCTCCATAATATCGGAGCTTAGGGAAAGCGGCGTTACCATACTGCTTGTTGAGCAGAATGCGAACAAGGCGCTGAAGATAACAGACCGCGCGTATGTGCTTGAAACGGGCAAAATAACGCTCAGCGGCACGGGCAGAGAGCTGCTTGAAAAAGAAGAAGTCAAGAAGGCGTACTTGGGAGGCTAAGCGGGCTTACGCCTGCGGTGAAATATGGCTCTGCCATGTGAAATCCGCCTTACGGCGGGTGAGCGTAAGAGATTGTAAAGCTATGGGGACGGGAAACCGTCCCCTTGTTTATGCCAAAAGTTTATAAGATGCGAAGTAGGGGCCGTCATTGGCGGCCCGCCCGTGGCTATGCTTTTTACGTCAACCCCTCAGACATTCCTCCAAGAGGGAGCTGAAAATTCGCAGCAAAGCGAATTTTCTGAGGGAGTTGAATTGTCTCCCCGCGAATAAATGAACCATTTGTTAAATTTCGCCTACATGGTGCAAATGCGTCGCCGTTCTGGTAAAATAATGCTGTAAAACTTTTATTGGATAAAGCGCGGCGTTTTTGCCGTGCGGAGGGGTCAATTATGCAAAAGAACGGAGGAGGTTTCCTCACGCGGATCATAAAGGGGCTGGCGATAGGCGTTGCGGCCATGCTGCCCGGCGCAAGCGGCGGCGTATTGGCCGTTGCCATGGGCGTGTACCGCCCCGCGCTTGACGCTGTTACGGGCCTGTTCAAAAGCTTTATGCCCTGCTTTATGTACCTTCTGCCGCTTGGCATAGGCGGCGTTGTGGGGCTTATAGGCACGGGACGGATTATGGAATCCATACTGGCGGCGTACCGCGTGAGCGCAATGTGGGCGCTGATAGGCATGGTGCTTGGCGGGATACCTTCGCTTATAGGCGAAGCCAACCGCCGCGGGTTCAAGCCGCGCTATCTTTTGGGCACGCTTGCGGGCGCGGCATTGATAGGCGGCACGGCGCTTTTGCAGCATCATCTGGGCGGGGGAGAGGCATTGCCCTTCAATGGCTGGACGGCTGCGCTCGGCGGCGCGCTCATCGGACTCGGCACGGTGATCCCCGGCATAAGCACCTCCTTCCTTATGATATACCTTGGCATATACGAACCGTTCCTTGCCGCGTTCAATTCGTTCAATATACCCATGCTGCTGTGCGCGGGGCTTGGGGCGCTGGCGGTGGTTGCGGCGCTTATCGCGGCGGTAAAGCGGCTGTTCGATAAGCACTACGGCTACGCTTACTACGGCGCGTTGGGGCTTTTGCTCACAAGCGTTGCGCTCATATACCCCGGGCTCAGGAGCGGCTGGGCGCTGGCGATAGATGCGGCGCTGTTCGCAGCGTGCTTCATAATAACCTATTTCCTTTGCAAACTGCCCACTGGCGGCGAAAGCACCGACGCGGCGGATATATTTGCGGAAATTAAAAGCGCGAACAGGCAGAAGGAATAATGCCATATCGCGCATATATATAAATAATAATGCTTTACGGAGGTTACGAATGCTGAAAAGAACCGTTGCGCTGATGCTCTGCATACTAAGCGTATTTACCCTGCTTCCCGCGTTTTCAAGCGCGCAGACCCTTAGCGGCTGGACCAGCAAGGTGGATTACGACAATACCGACCCCAACAAATATTCAATAGAAATAGACCTTGTAAACCAAATAATAACCGTTTACGAGGGGCAGATAGGCGGCCGCATAGTGCTGCAAAGCCTTTGCACCACCGGCGATGCGGAGCATCAGACGGGAGCGGGCACGTTTAAGCTTGGCGATATGAAGGAACGCTTCGGCTATTTTGTGGCGTTCGGCCAGTATGCGCAGTATTGGACGCAGGTAGTGCGCGGAATATACATCCATTCCGTAATGTATAATTCAAAGAAGCTCACCTCCATGTCCCGCGGGGCATACAGAAAGCTGGGTCAGGCCGTGTCCCACGGCTGCGTAAGGGTGCTGCCGCACGTTGCGCAGTTTATATACTATAATTGCCCGCCGGGAACCACCTGCGTAATAAACCGCAAAAAGGCCGCCGATCCGGAGCTTGTAAAAAGGCTGAAGAAGGAGATTCCGGCATATGCGGATTATAAGCAGCCGGAGGACGACCGCGCGTACCCGCCGGAGATACCCGCCGTTATAAAATACGATGGCACGCCCCTGCGCACCGGCTTTTCAAGAACCAAGGATACCACCGTCGCAACCCTTTCCCGCGGGGATAAGGTGATGCTGCTGCAGCTTGCGGCGGACTGGTGCAAGGTGCGCACGGCGGACGGCAAGCTGGGCTATGTTAAGACGGAATACATACTGGCCTATCCGGACAATACAAATGCCGTAAAGACCGCATACACCGCAAAGAGCAAAACATATGTTTATAAATCCATGAGCACGGATTCCGCCAAGCTTGCAACCATACCAGGCGGCGCGCAGGCAAACGTTGAATCCAACCCCAAGAAGGGCTGGTGGTACGGCAGCTATAACGGCACATACGGATATATGCGCACGCGCTATGTTATAAAGAGCGAAACGGTTGAATATCCTGTGCTTGAGGATGTGACTCAGCCTTCAACGGGCGCTAATAACTCCGGCGCGTCAACCGGCGGCGGAATGTTCAATAACGGCTCCTTCCCCTCCGCTACGCCCACGCCCACGCCTGCCCCCGCGCAAAGCGGCGCCAACGCAAGCATTGCAGCGGGCATAATCGCAAACATGCGCTCCGGCGCGGGCAAGGATTTCCCCGTGATAGGCAGCTTCTCCCAAGGGACCGATGTCACGGTGATAAGGCTTGACGGAACGTGGTATTATTGCCAGGTGAATGGGCAATACGGCTATATCTATTCCGGCTGCATAGTGATGAAGTAAAAAAGAAAGGAAACATGTGGAGCATAGGCGTAAAAGCATAAGCACCATATTAAGGCTTTTTGCATTGGCCGCCGCGTTTATATTCGCAGCGGCTTTTGCCGTGCCTGCCGCGGCGGAGAACGGAGACGTTCCCGAGCGCGACCTTTACGAATTCTCGATTCAGGCGATGGAGGAGGGCAGGTCTCTGCGCGTATGGGGGCTTATGCGGCTTACATACGTTAACCGCAGCGCGGACACAATGTACAGCATAGTTCTGCGCCTGCACGCGAACGACGTTGAGGCCAACTGCATGGGCATAGGCTCCGTCGGGGCGGACGGCAGATCCGCCGCATATACGCTGAGCAGCGACGGCGGCATACTGAATATATCGCTGCCGCGCGAAATAGCGCCCGGCGAAAGCACTCGGCTTTTCATGCGGTTCGATATGACCCTGCCAGAAACGGGCGACCGCTTCGGCGCCAATTCAACGGGCTATATGCTGGGTAATGCATTGCCCATAGCCGCCATGTATGAAAACGGCGCATGGCGCACGGAACCGTATTATTCAAACGGGGACAGCTTTTACAGCCGCATTGCCGACTATAAGGTTGCCATGCAGATTCCCGCCAAGTTTGCCCTTGCGCATACGGGAACGCGCATGAGCTACGATTCCGGCCGCGCCTACGAAACATATTACATCGCCGCGCCAAGCGTAAGGGAATTTGCGTTTGCGCTCATACCCAATGCAGCGGCTGCGGAAGCCACGGCGCGCGGCGGGCGCGTGAAGGTGCATGCATTGGGCCAAAGTAAGGCGCACGCGGCGTTCGGCGCGCAATGCGTTGCAAAGGCGATAGACTTTTTCAGCGAAAATATAGGCGAATATCCTTATAGCAATATTTTCGTTGTGCCCTTTGACCTGAACGGCGGCATGGAATACCCAGGCCTTATAATGATAAACAAGGCGTATTTCAAATCGTCAAAATCAACCGAGGGGGTGCTGGTTATGGGGCACGAAACGGCGCACCAGTGGTTTTACGGCGTTGTGGGCAGCGATCAGGTGTATTCCCCGTGGCTGGACGAATCCTTGGTTGAATACCTTGGGTTCGATTTCCTGCGGCAGTATGCCGGCAGCGATGCGGCGGATGCGCTTGAGCGGGAGCGTTACTATGCCATGCGCAATGAATACCTGCGCACAAAGCGGCTGGACGGTTCGCTTGAGGAGCTTTCCGGCGCGGACTATTTCTTCATGGTGTATGCCTACGGGCATGATTTTTACGCCAAGCTTGTGAATGAGATTGGCTCGGGCGCCTTCTATGAAGGGCTTAAAACATACTATAATGCGAACTACATGGGCATAGGCACAAAGGAAAAGCTTATTGCCGCCTTCAGCGAAGCCGCGGGAAGGGACCTTACCGGCTGGTTTGAGGCGAACATTGCGCCGGAGGCCGCCCAATGAAGCGGATTGCGGCAATATTGCTCATTATAGCCGCGCTGATCGCGCCGTGCGGCTGCAAAAAAACAGACGCGAAGTATCAATACGCCTTTTTTGATGTATTCGATACGGTTACGGAGCTGACCATATACGCCAAGGACGAAGCTGCGGCGGCGGATGCTGCAAGGGCCGCGCACGAACGGCTGATATATCTGAACAAGCTGTACGATATATATAATGAATATGACGACGCCGTGAGCCTTATGGCTGTGAACGCATCCGCGGCGAAAGCGCCGGTCAGCGTGAGCGATGAGACCATGGCGCTGCTTAAATTTGCCAAGGAAGCATATAAGCTTACCGGCGGCATGGTGAATGCGGCCATGGGCAGCGTGCTTTCAATTTGGCATGATTACAGGGAAGCGGGGCTTGTGGACGAGGCGAACGCTCAGCTTCCGCCTATGGAGCTGCTTAAAAAGGCCGCGGAGCATACGGACATAAACAGCATTGTGCTGGACGAAGCGAACGGCACCGTATTTTTTACGGACAGCATGGTGCGCCTTGACGTGGGCGCTATTGCAAAGGGCTTTGCGGGGCAGATAGTTACGGATGAGCTTAACGCGCGCATAGAAGCGGGGGAGATATCCGCGGCGCTTATAAGCCTTGGCGGGAATGTGTGTGCGGCGGGAACAAAGCCGAACGGCGAAGCGTGGCAAATAGCCGTGCAGAATCCGCGCGGCGGCGATAATGCCGCAACGGTGAGCATAGCCTCGGGCTATGTTGTAACGAGCGGGGACTATCAGCGGTATTACACAGTAAACGGCGTGCGCTATAACCATATTATAGACCCCGATACGCTTATGAGCGCGGACAAGCACGCATCCGTTACCGTTATATCGTCCGACGGCGCGCTGGCGGACGCGCTTAGCACGGCGCTTTTTATAATGGATACGGACGAAGGGCGCGCGCTTATAGACTCGATAGATGATGCCGAGGCGCTTTGGATAGCCAAGGACGGCGGCATAACGCGCACGGACGGGTTTAATATAGCCGAATAATTTGGTATAATAAAGTGAATAAGCAATACGGAGGGCTTTATATATGGGTCGCATGAGACTGCTGGACAAGGTATTTAACGCTTCTGCAAGCCAGGTGGAGGGCTTCTGCATAGTTAAAAGCGTTGGCATAAAGACAAACGTGAAGGGCGCGGCGTATTTGGATATGGTGCTTGCGGACGCGGGCGGCGAATGCAACGCCAAGCTTTGGGATTACGCGCCGGAGGTACACGGCTCATACGAAGCGAACACGGTCATAAAGGTGCGCGCCACGATAAACATGTGGAAAGACGGGGAGCAGCTTAAAATAGACCGCATACGCAATTTGAAGCCCAATGAAGAAGTGGACATGAGCGAGCTGGTGCCCTGCGCGCCGCAAAGCCCGCAGAAAATGTATGACGAGATATTTTCTGTTACCGAAGGGTTTAACGACCCCGATTTGAAGCTCATCACGCAGTATCTTTTGAAGGAGAATAAGGAGGCGCTTATGCGCTGGCCCGCCGCGCTGAAGCTGCACCACGCCATGCGCGGGGGATTGCTTTACCATACGCTTACAATGCTCGATTGCGCAAAGGCCATAATAGGCGTATATAAGCGGCTTTATCCCTCGCTCAGCAGCGAGCTTGTTTACGCGGGCATAATACTGCACGACATTGCAAAGACGCGGGAGCTTGTCGTGGGCGAGCTTGGCCTTGCAAGCGCATACAGCACCGAAGGGCAGCTTCTTGGGCATCTTGACCTTGGCATGGCGATGATAGAGCGTGCGGCGGCGGAGCTGATGATAAACGACGAAACGAAGATGCTTTTGCAGCATATCGTAATGTCCCATCACGGGGTGCCTGAGTTCGGCTCACCTAAGCCCCCAATGTTCCCGGAGGCGGAAATAGTGAGCGAGGTAGACTTGCTGGACGCAAGGCTGTTTGAAATGTATGACGCGCTTTCGGGCATAGTTACGGGCGGCTTTACGGAGCGGCTGTGGGCGCTGGATAACAGACAGCTTTATAAGCACGGGCATGAATAAGCCCAAAATTGCGGCTTGACAGCCCAATAATTAGGAGAATGAATTACTATGGAGAATAAACCTGTCCTTAACCGGCGGGAAGTGAAGCGGCAAAAGACCGCAAAAACAATAAAGGGCGCAGCCGCACGCATAGTGATAATGACGGCGGTGCTGCTCATTGCCTGCTTTGCCGTAATGGGCATAAACAGGCTGACGGACTATATACACGAAAAGGATTACCGGGCGCTTGGCGATGAAGAAATAGCATACGCACTTGTGCGCGGGGAGGAGAAGGAAGCGGAAAACGCGGACGCATCGAGCGAGAAGCGCCTTGAGCTCGCCCGCGCCGCATGCAGCATAGTTGGCAAGGTGAACTATTTCTGGGGCGGCAAAAGCAGCGCAGCGGGAGTTGACCCCGCGTGGGGCGAGCTTAGGGAGGTTACGAGCAGCGGCAGCGAATCGAGCGGGCAGATGAAGCCCTATGGGCTTGACTGCTCCGGCTTTGTAAGCTGGGCGTTCATACAGCTTGGCTACAGCTTCAGCGAGATGGAGACGCTGCTTGGCAACGGCACATGGAACCAATGGGACCGCAGCGCGGACATTGCGTATAACGATCTCCGCGTGGGGGACGTGGCCTTCATGAACCGCTACCCTACCGACCAGGGCAACCACATAGGCATATGCATAGGCTTCCTTGAAAACGGAGAACCGGTGTTTGCGCATTGCTCGTCAAGCTACGATAACGTGGTCGTTACCACGCGCGGCACGGCGTTCAACTACGCCCGAAGGCCGAACATATTCAACTGATCGCGGCTGCATATCGCCGCTGCAAATTTTGGCATAAACGTCCTCATCAGGCATGGGGACGTTTATTTATACAAAAAAGACCCCTTTTGGGGGTCTACGGATGGCAGAGTGGGGAGGTCATGCGTTTATGTGCGCATTTATTCTTTCCATAAGCATGTTCACGGCAACCATATTGTGGCCGCCTTCGGGGATTATTATGTTGGCATAGCGCTTTGAAGGCTCAACGTACATTTCGTGCATAGGCTTAACGGTGGTAAGGTATTGCTCAACCACGCTTTCAAGGCTGCGCTTTCTTTCCTTAACGTCGCGCATTATGCGGCGCAGTATGCGCACGTCCGCATCCGTATCAACAAATATCTTTATATCAAGCAGGTCGCGTATGCGTTCGTCGCTCAAAAGGAGTATGCCTTCAAGCAGTATCACAGGTGCGCTTTTTATAAGCAGGGTTTGGTTGGAACGGTTATGCACCGTGTAATCATATACGGGGCAAAGCACGTCCTCACCGCGCTTGAGCTTTGCAACGTCCTCCAGAAAAAGCTCCGTATCGAATGCATCGGGGCAGTCGTAGTTTATTTTTGCGCGTTCGTCATAGGTAAGGTCGTCGTGCGCCTTATAGTAATTATCGTAATATATTACGGATACGTCCTTGCCGAAGCGTTCGCTCAAAAGGCGGGTTATCGTGGTTTTGCCCGATCCGGTGCCGCCCGCAATGCCAATGGCCATAATGTCGTTCATGTGCTGTCCCTCCGCGCTGAAAAATGCTGCTTTTGATATATTGTATCATATTTTGCGGAATATAAAAAGAACGGCCTTGTGAGCCGTTCCTATTATTTTTTTTGTTGTTTAGCCCGCGTAATGCAGCACCGTGAAGCAATCGTATTCGGAAACGCCGTTTATATAGCAGCCGTAGTCCGTATCCGTATTGACGAACGTTACCCTTATGGTGCCTTCCTCGCCCGCGCGGGTAACGAAGCGGCAAACGTATTCTTCGCCGTCAAGGCTTATTTCGGTTATGGCTATTTCGGTGCCTATGGGCAGGGTCGCATCCTCCTGCGTGCCGTCCATGCGCACGGGGAATTCCGCGCTCGTCTCCATGCCCATGTATTCCCAGTCCTCGGCATTGTTCGTATCAAACCTGAATACCCAGGGCGCGGAAGGATCCTTTGCAAAGCGGAAAGAATCCGCATCCATGAGATATGTCGTGCTGCCGCCGCGCGTGCCAAGTATGTCAAGAGTCTGGTTCACGGTGAGCGAACCATCGTTCACAGTATCTATGTACCCATAGAATGAAGGCTCTTCGGTCTGAGGCGTGCCGGGTTCAACGTCGATGAGCATGTCGCCGCTGTTGTCATAGGGAACCTCCGGCGCGGCAAGTATCAGTTCGCTTCCGTCGAAGCGGATAACGTAGCTTACAAAATCGTCGCTTTCCATGTCTCCGCTTATGAAAAGCTCCGTCCTTCCGTCCGCGTCAAAATCGTATGCCGTGGCCATCATTGCCCACTGTATCTGAAGGTTCATGGTATGCTCGGTTCCGCTTGCGTCCTTAACGCTCAGCGTGCAGTAATCCTGTATCATATACTGTTCGCCGCTCTGCGCGGCTATGCTCACCTTTTCGGCAAGGCCGTCCCCGTCAAGGTCAACCTCGCATTCGCCGTCCTTGCTGAAATCGAGAGAGGCGGATACGGGGTCGCTCTGCACGCCGTTGAAAGTGCGCGCCATAACGCCCGTAAGCGCGGCGGTCAGCTTTTCGTCGTCCGTCTCGCCCGCGTGCCAAAGGGCATAATGTATGCCGTCGTGCTCCCATTCAACCAGCTTACCCTTGTCCTCCGCGGCGTACACGGTGGCATCTACGCAGAACCCGTCGCACTCAACCATTACTATGCACTGCGCGGTGAGCTCATAGTAAATGCCGGATATATTGTCGTCCTTGGCGCTGGCGCGGTAGGTGTATTCCTCCCCGTCATAGGTGAACTGCACTCCGGCAAGCGTGCCGCTGATTATATAATAGCTCACGTCTGTCGCGTCCGCAGGCGCGTCTATGTTCACGCCCGCCGCGCTGAAGGCGTCGGCCGAGTCCACGCTCACCATGGGGTTGGGCAGATTGGCTATGGGCGAATCCGTGGGCGTTGTGGTTCCGCTTGTGCAGCCCGCCATGCCGAGCGCAAGCAGGAGCGCAAGCGCGCCCTTTGCAATTTTTTTGATCATAGCAAGTATTCTTCCTTTCCGCTCCGCGGCATTGCGCGGGGCTTAGGTTTGTTTTCATTTTCTGCAATTATAACGCATTTCGCCGCAAAATGGTTGCCCGAACATGCATTATTCATGCATTGTTCATAAAGGAAAATAAAGTTGCCGCCGTGGGATGGCAAACGAGGCGATATGTGGTATGATATAATAGGTTAATAAGATAGGGAGGATGGGCCCATGCGAAATTATAACGACAGTTCCGCCCGCGATACTGCGGCAAGGCTGCTTTCGCTCGTGAACCGCGTGACAATACTGCGGGAAAAGGAGCCGAGCGACGCGCTGAAGCTGCTTGCCGGCGCGGCCGAATGCATAATAAACGGCGACTGCATGGGAGCGTATATAAAGCACTGCGCGCTGTGCCGCGCGCTTATAAAAAGCCCTGCGCGCCGCGTGAGCGGCAGCATATTTACGGATTATCTTATCCACCTTGCCGTTGGGTACGAGCATTCCTTTGCGTTAAGCTCTGCCACCGGCATGCTGGACGAGGCGCAGCTTATGCTTTTCAGGAGCGACCTGAGCGCGCTTGGGGAGCTGAGCACGCTTGATTCTGCGGACATAAGCCGCATGACCATACAGCGTAGCCGCGAGCTCAATTCCCGTTCCCGCTACGCCAAGGACGATATATCCGTAATGAGCACCGCCGCATGGGGCGGGACCGAGCCTAAGCCCATGCCGCATAATAAAGAAGCGATGCCTGCGGAAGCGGCGTTGCAGCCGCCTGCGGAGGGCGAATGGCCCGCCTGGAGCTACGGCGAAAAGGGCATGCGCGGCGAATACGCGGCGGACGAGGTGCTGGAGGAAATATACATAAGCCTTACGGAGAGCGATAATTGGAAAAGCGCGGCGCAGGATCTTTTCAATCTGTTTGCATCGTCCGGAACGGGGGTGCTGCTCAGGAGCAGAACGCTTGAATGCCGCACGGACGGGCAGCGGGCATGGCTTGAAGAGGCGGCGCAGAATGAGTGCGCCGTGCAGCTTAGCTGCCAGGAGAAGGCGCGGCAGACGCTGAGCGAGCAGGTGATAGCATTCATGCGCGGAACGAAGCCAAGCTGCGTGCTTATATACGGGCCGGAGGCCATGGGCAAGGCGACGCTTGCCCGCGCCATGGCGGATGAGTTTCCGGAACTCAGGCTTATACAGGCATGCCCTGTGAACGGCGCGGAGATACGCAGCCTGTTTGCATACCTTGGCGCGCAGCCGCTCAGGTTCATGCTGCTTATGGAAAACGCGGATACATATTCGCCCGCGTGGCGCGCGCTGCTGAATGAATGCACGGGCGCAGCCGTGCCGCAAAACGTTATGTGCGTTGCAACAAGCTCAAGCTCGGCGGGGTTTGCGGGCTTCCCGGTGCGGATAGGGCTTGAGAATATGGAGCTTGACGCCTTCGCCAAAACGGCGGAGGAGCTAAGCGCCGCCCGCGCGCCGTATATAGACACGGACGCGGCATGGATACGCAACGCCGCGGTCGATTATCAGCTTGACCCGCACGATGAATTCAACGTCTCTTCCGCTTCGCTCATCGCGGTGCGCTTCATTGCGGCGCATGAATAGGCGGAAAAGAGTAAACAAACTTTGAACAATGGCGCTGCGCTATTTATAGCTGCCGCTTTAATTGGTATTATATTCTAAGAACGGAGAAAAACGGATGAAAACACTCGCTTTGGCAATACTTGCATTGGAGGCGAACCCCGCCGTATACGCAAGCGACGGTACGCTTAACTACATGCCCATTTTCAAAATCATAATCGCCGTATATCTATTGTACGTTGCGGTGCTGGGCAGGGGCAAGATACTTGAAAACAAGCATCTGAAGATAGAGGAAAAGAAGTTCCGCACCATAATGCGCGCTGTGGCGCTTGCGGGCGCGGTATTCACGCTGGGCAACAGCGCGATAGAATTTTTCCTTTACGACAATGCAACCTTTAAGGTGGTAGGAAGCGTCTTATGGGTGCTGGGCCTTGCGGCGCTTGTAGCCATGCTGGTACTGAGCATTGTGTTTACCGACAGGAAGGCGGTTGCCGAGGAGCAGCGTAGGCAGGACGAAGAAATGATCCGCAAGGAGCGGAACAAAATGCGCGCCGCGTTCGAGTTCGACGATGAGGACGACGACAAGTCAGAATCAGACGATAAGCCCGAATCCGATAACAAGACGGACGGCGAATAACAAAACGATGACATGCGCGGACGGGGGAAAGGCTTTCCTTTGAGCGCATAGCATACAAGAACAAAAAAACACAAGGAAAGGATTCATTGAGAGATGAAAAAGAGTTTTCGTATCCTCGCGCTGGTGATGGCGCTGATGACCGCGCTTGGCGCGGCATCCTTCGCCTCAGCCGAGGTAGTAAAGGACTACGTTGGTACGACTACGATGGTGGAAAGCGATTTCTTCTATCAGGGCCCCGGCACCAGCTATGCCTTCGTGCAGGGCCAGAGCCGCGTTGAAAAGGGTACCCGCGTTATTCTTTTCGGAATAACCAGCGACGGCAAATGGAGCTATATCGGCTTCGATATCCACATGGGCTATGTGCAGACAAGCTGCCTGGACGATGCAATAACGCTGAAGAACGGCAATACCGATTCCATAAAGGCCATGCTTGCCAGGGGCAGCAGCGCTTCTTCCGGCAACGTGACAGTCGGTCCTAACGGTTCAACTACCGCCACCACTAACGCCACCGGCGTTATCTACAACTGCACCAACTGGGTGAGCCTGCGCGCGGAAGCCAACAAGTCCTCCAAGCGCGTTGCCAAGCTGACCCCCAACACCACCGTTACCATAACCGGCGAGCAGAACGGCTATTATAAGGTAACTGCGGGCAACTACATAGGCTACGTTCTCAAGAGCTATGTTCGCGTAACCAGCAGCGGCAGCACCACCGGCGGCACTACCGGCGGCACCACCGGCGGCATCACCTCTGGCGGTAAGGTATACGTTCCCGGCGTGGGCTGGGTTGACGCGCCCAACAGCAGTACCGGCACCACCGGCAGCGGTTCGTCTTCCGTGGGCTGGACCGGCGGCAACA
>ERZ780226.1401-NODE-1401-length-18857-cov-4.271514_pt1 | contig 18857 bp, 41 predicted proteins | sample MGYA00511165_ERZ780226 | MGnify/ENA primary metagenome ERZ780226 (study PRJEB29588, sample SAMEA2152373) | human gut metagenome | biome: human gut; feature: human-associated habitat; material: faeces | place: Denmark | collected 2008/2010 ...
CCTATCTCTCTTTCCTTTTTTGTGTTTGTCCAAGATGTATTGTAGTCCTACACTGCCCGTCTGCCTGCCCCATAAATAACCTATTGACAACCCATCACTCTGGAGTTATTCTGTCCATACGGAGGTGATTTCTTTCATGGATGAACAGACCACGCTTATCCTCAAGACGTTAAACGATCTGCAATCGTCTATCAGTGAACGCTTTGACGCGGTGAATAGCCGTATGGACAAAATGAGTGAACGCATGGACAAAATGGAGAAGTCCACGCAAGAGAATTTCCTCGCTCTCAACGCCAAAATGGAATCCCATCAGAAGGAAAATCGCGAAAACTTCCTCGCCGTCCGCAAGGAACTCCTGTCCATCCGGGAGGAACATGCGAAATTCTCTGCAGATCTGGCAGGCGCTATGAATATCATTCTGCCTGTCTATGAACAGGAATTTTCCCGCATGGATGAAAAGCTTCATGCTGTGAAATAAGCAGGCACGCAAGATGAATATCCCATGCAAATAAAATGAATATCCCACGCAAGCTAGTATCCCTAGCAAAGCGAGCATATTGAAGCGCTGTGAAAACGTCACAGCGCTTTTGTTATGCCCACTTCTCAGGCATAGAACACAATTAAATAACAGGAGGAAAATCCCATGTCAGAACACATCATGTCTCAGTTCCTGAAATCTGCCTCTCGCGCCTTCTCCCGGCACATGAAAACCTTCCTTTTCATGGGGAAAATCTTCACCATTGAAATTCTGGATGCTTCCCGCAATCTGTACGTGGCCTGCTCCGATCTGGGCGCGATCTGCTCCCTGTCCGAAAATGCCGGAAAAGTGGAGGTGTATGCGCTGTGACGTTCATTGAATGGATGAAATCACTCTCCGTGAATAAACACCTTCCCTTCGTCATGCTGGGCGCTTTGTTCTTGGCCCTGCTGATCTTCTGCATGAATTTGAGCTTCCGCGCTGGCGTCCGTCACTGTGCCGTGGATTCCCTGATCTCCGAAAACGATCACTTCTACGTGTTGGATATTGATGGAAACACCTATTTCCACTGGCTCAGCTCTGGTCGCGACTGAATACAAGGAGGAATATTCCATGAAAACATTCTATGATCGTGAAAAGAACCCTGCTGTTCTGATCTCCGTCCGTCCCATTTACTCTGACCGCTCTTTGCCCGTAGCACTGTTCGTACAATACCGCACTCGTGGGAATATCAGCCCGTGGCAGCGGTATGGTGAAAAGGAATATCGCTATCCCGGCGCAGCTCGTAACGCGGCGAAAATGCTGGAAATGTCGCACTATGCATGGAAATACATCAAAGAGGAGGCTCCCGAAAATGTTTGAAAATGCTTGTCTGCTCACTATAAAGCATCAGGAAAATGATGTCACTTCTGTCCACTTGTGGATTCCCCCGACTCACTACCACACTGCTGAATCCAGCTCTGCGCCCCGTATGGCCTATCAGCTCTGGTTCTCTCCGAAAAAGCTCAACCGCACAATCAATGATGAATTCTCTACGTGCCTTCGCAGTGGGGAATATTTTCTGGAAATTGGCAACAAGGGTGGAAAAGTCCGTCTGTGTTCGATCTTCTACAAGCTCAGTCGGTTCCCTTTCCAACTTCCTGAAAAAGCGGTGGATTTCTTCCGTCATGGCTCCGGCTCCCGCTCCTTCCTGTGCTACGACCAGTACACCTATCCGAAAATGGATTTCACTTACGCCCAGCCTGTGTTGAGGAAAATCGCCAAGATACCCAAGGCTCGCCACGCTCTGTGCAAAACTCTGAAAACCAGCTTCCGCTGGCCTGATGCCCGCGAAGATCATGAAATTCGCTTCTATTCTGACGGCGGGCTGAGTTTCTTCTGGCGTGAATTCTACGGTGATAAACCTTCCATGTGCGGCGGTCTGATCTACTCTGAATATAATGGGCGCTCCGAATATAGCGTCCATACTTAATAGGAGGGAAAATACAGTGAATCAATACGTCCGTAGCGTTCTGACCGACACCGCTGTGTCGAAAATCAAACGTGCCCAGCAGCATGCTGAAAATGCCAAACAAGCCTGTGTCCGTGCCCGGTTCTACGATTGTGCCGTGCTGGATGAACTGAAAATGTGCATCCGCGTCCTGAATGATACAGCCGATGAACTCTGGAAAGGCCAGAAGGAATATGCTGAAAAGGAGAGTTCTGGAAATGATCTACACCCATGACGAAGCTAGCCGGATTGTGGAATGCTTTGATGAAATTCTCTGCCGCTATGGAATCCGCGTGCCCAGCCCAGAAGACGATGAGCGAGAGGAGGGAAACGATGTCGCTCTGTATGGTAGCACCTACGGGGAAATTCTGGATGAGGTTGAAAACACGTTGATCTCTCTTCTGTCTCGTGCCAAACAGGGCGAAGACATCAAGTCCTATGAATATTCTGGAAATTACTAAAAACTAAAAAAGGAGAATTCTCTAAAATGAAATACGAGACCACGAAAAAGGCCATCCTGTCCAACTATCCCAACGTTATCAAGGTCGGATATTGCTCCCTGCAGACCCTGCTGAAATTCCACTCTCCCAGTGCCTACACGGCGTCGAAAACCTATGGCTGGCGGGCTGACATCTATGAAATTACGCCTAATACGGTCATCGTCACCGGATATGCGCCCTTCGGCAACATCGTCCCTGATTATGAGACCGTCAAGAAATATGAGGAAAAAGCGCAGGAGGAATCCGCTCTTGCATGGAATCGCCGCGAATCCTCCAGTCAGGCTTATTCGAATGAGCTCAACGCCATGGACGCTCTTCTTCATGAATTCATCCGGGAAGTCACACCGAACTGATGTGCGCCATAATGGAATCCTATCTTGTCATTTTACGAAAACACCGTTGATAATCTTCCGAATCCGTGGTATACTGAAAAGGAGGTGAGAACTTGTGCAGACGATTCAGGAGGCAGCCCTCCAATGGGGCATTGGGGAACGTCAGGTGCGGACACTTTGCGAAAACGGACGTATTCCCGGCGCGAAAAAGCAGGATGGAATGTGGCTCATTCCAGCGGATGCGGTCAAGCCTACCCGAAAATCCCGTAAGCCGGACGGCCTGCTGACCCGGCTGCAAGCTGAGCGCAAGCATAAGACCCACGGCGGGATCTATCACCGCGTTCAGGTGGATATGACCTACAATTCCAACCACATCGAGGGCAGTAAGCTCACGAAGGATCAGACCCGCTTCATCTACGAAACGAAAACCATCGGTCTGGAGGAAAACGCGGTCATCCCGGTCAATGACATTGTGGAAACGGTCAACCACTTCCGCTGTATGGATTTCATCATTGACACGGCGGAAAAAGAACTGACCCAGCCTTACATCAAGAGGCTTCACGCCCTGCTGAAATCAGGCACGGAGGACAGTCTGGTGGATGGATTTGCCGTAGGAGACTACAAGAAATTCCCCAATGAGGTGGGCGATCACGTGACCACACCGCCTGAAAACGTCAGCGCGGAAATGGCCAGATTGCTGACGAAATATAAGGAACAGGAAAAGACGCTGGAAACGCTGGTGTCTTTCCATGCGGACTTTGAGTCCATCCATCCTTTTCAGGACGGAAATGGCCGCGTCGGACGGCTGATCCTGTTCAAGGAATGCCTGCACTATGGAATCGTCCCCTTCATCATCACGGACGAACTCCGGCTCTACTACTATCGCGGCCTGTCCCGCTGGAAAGACGAAAAGGGTTTCCTGATGGACACCTGCCTGACAGCGCAGGACGCGATGAAAAAATATCTGGATTACTTCCGCATTCCCTACTGAAAATCGAATGAAATGCACCATGAGAGCGGCACAAGCGTGCGGCTCTTTTCTTGTGCCCAAAAGGAGGCCAGCATGTCCCGAAAAATCATCGACTTCGTAGAACGCAACATCCACGGTGCGTGGGTCGTCTGGGGCGATCTGGGCATCCGCCAATACTACGGCTACACGAAAAAGGAAAGCATGAAAAAATATCGTCAGGAGTGGCTGGAAACGGTCGCTCCTTTTATCTGTCAGGAGGTCAAGTAACATGGATAAAACTCCCCATTGGCACGAAGCCTACCAAATCATTGGAAAACACCTGTTTGTTGCCTATCCCGTTTATATGGAAAATCCACAACAGATCATTATCATAGCTGATACCTTGGGTCAAGCGGAAAATGTTGCTGAACGTCACTGGCCTGACCGAAAACTGTGCGTGCGGCAAGTTCGTCAACTAGAGAATGTGCAAATTTATGATTAAGGAGGCCATTTATATGAAATTTGACACCATCAAAGAAGCCTGCCAGCTCTGGGTAGAGCGCGACATGAACCAAGTCCCTCGGAGTGTTGTGGAAAAACTGCAAGTGCAGAGCAACTACAACGACATCACCGAAATCACCCCTCCTTCCAACTATGACCATATTAGCATCTTCTCTGGTGATTATGCCGGTGAAGATGGTGAGATCGTCCGTAACGTTGGCGACGATGAATATATCGTCCAGCTGGATAGTAGTAAATATCCTGATCCCGTGACCGTCTTTTCAGATGAATTTGACGTAGAGCGAGACGACGGTCTTCCTATGTGGGGAACAATGTGGGAATTCAAAGAAATTTGTGACGAAGAGTGGCTGGAAGGTCATCTGCAAGCCGTTGCGGACTGCGGCTTCCGAATTTACGAAAGTGAAGATTATGGATACCTGATCGGAATTGACGGCGCAGGCTACGACTTCTATGAGTCCCACTGGCTTCCGCTTTACAACGCTCGTGGTTTGCATTGGCACAAAGAAGACAAGGAGGAATAAAAGCAATGTATAATATGGGATCTGATACCTACTCATGTGATATATGTGACTTCGAAATGGGGTGGGATGAACATGACGATGTTCACGGTGAAATGTGGGGATGTGAAAAATGTGGCAGTTCATTTTGTACGGCATGTTTCATCAAGGCGAAAGGAGCCGAAGCATACAGCCATATGATGCAAGGTTGCGACTTAATAGTGTGCCCTGAATGTTATTCTAAATATTGTGAGGAGGAACCTGAAAATGAATAAAACCTTCACTCTGACCATCCATTGCGATACTCCTGCATTTCATCCTGAAAACATGCCGGAGGAACTTGCCACACAGGTTGAGATCATGGGAATTTTGAACGGTGTTCGTCAAGTCGTCAGCTTTGGCGCAACAAGCGGAAGCTGCTTCGACACCCATGGCGAAAAAGTAGGGGAGTGGGAATTGAAATGAGCATCCATGCAGAAAAAGCCATTCATAAAGCTATGAAAGACAAGCGAAATCTTGCGGCGCTTCACGGTGCCCCTGAGTCGTCCATTGTCTGGCTCGGGGAAAATCGCTACATCGTGGTAAAAGGCCGCGAAGAACTTCGAGTGGAGGTTCCTGAAAATGAATAGACCTGACCCAAAAGCCTATTACCCTATCACGTGGGACTCTTGCTTTCTTATCTATGGAATTGAGCATGACGCGGATGATTTCGTTCGCTTCGCTCTGAAAACCGGGGACAAGATCGGTGAAATGAGAAAGTCTCGCGTCCGCTTCACCAGCCATGGAGATGCTTATTTTCGTGCCGGAAGCGGATATACCCGAATTTACTTTAGCGACTGCTTACGAATGAAGTGAGTAACTGTCTGCGGATGAAATGAATTCATAGAGCGCTCCCGAAAACGGAGCGCTTTATTGAGTGCATTCCACTCAAAAATTAAATAGGAGGGAAAAATCATGGTACGGATTTACAAGGTTTGGACAGATGAACGTTGCCCGGAGGGTGAAGAAGAAACTTACATAGACGAGGAAAAGCTGGCTGAATTCCTCTGGACGGAGGACGACATTCCCGAAGAATGGTTCGTGGAAAGCGTGAACGATGCTTACGAGCCTGTGGAGCTGGGGTCTTACCGCTGGACTCCCGCCGAAGTCCTGAAAAAGATGGATCCCAAGGCATGGGAAGAAGACTGCGCCCTCTTTGTCCGGGCTGAAATGGATGACCATCAGAGGGAAGCAGCCGACACGCTGATGGGAATGCAGCCCGGCGATCAGATTCAGGAAAACGGTTTTACCATCCGTTGTGAAGAGCCGGAAAAGAAAACTTTGATGGAAACGTTGGTAGACGCAGGCTATCCTGCTGACCAGTTCGGTCATCATGAAAGCGATCTGTATGTATATGCGTATATTAACGGCCTTTTCACAAGAGAGGTCATTGTGAAATGGTTTCGTGACTGTGGATACAATCCTGCTCTCTTTATCCAATATTTTGAGGATCAAGTCACCGGAAAAGGGATGTGGGACGTTGCCTTCCAGTATACCCCATGGTGGGTGGAGCATTGTGGAAAGGAGGAAAACCAATGAGGCTCAATCCTGAAAAGATGACAGAACACGGCTTTTCGTTCGAATCCACGGACGACCTGCTTCTCTATGCCTCCAATCTGGTGGAATACTTCCGCTACCACAATAAGAACCTGACCAAAGCTCAGGAACGAAAAATCACCGCTATTCAGGAAGCACTGGAATGCCTTGACCTTGCAGTCAATGAGCAATAAACAAACGAAGAAAATCTGCAAAAAAAAGAAATAGAGGATTGAGTGCATGAATCGTACCATTTTTGAAATTAGCGAAACGCCTATTGCTCTCGGTGGAAGTTATGGTTCCGAAGATTTTCTGATTGATTTTGGAAATATTTTCATTTACGACATTGCCGACTCTGTTGGTGATCTGGATGAAGAAGACGAAAAATCTCGCGTCTCCATTCTGTTTGAAAAGCTGAGCAGAGAAACCGGCTCATCCTTCCAAAGTCAGTCCGAAAATGACTGTGCCAGCTTTATCCTGCATAGTGGTTTCTCTGAAAAATACTTCAAGACCAGATACGAAAAATTCAGCGAGTGCCTTGAAAACGTTCGTGCTGATTTGAGTCTCGAATCCTTTACTAAGGGCGTGTTCTGGCAGAGGCTCTGGGAACTTTCCAACACTTACGAAGATAAATATGACGACTATGTGATCTTTGATGGCGAGCTTTATACACTGGATTCCTTCCTCCGCAACGTTGCCAAGCCGGAAAAGGAATACTACATTGGCAGCGTATTGAACTACCATTCCTAAGAAAGGAAATCTGATGACTCCTATTATCCTCTACGATTATTTCTTTCATGACCACACCCCCTTCGTTCGCTATCAAAAACAGGGCGGCGTGATGAGAATTGCAAAAGTACAAAAAGAAGCGTCCAGTGAGAAGTTGTTCTTCCTGGACGCTTTTGGTAAGACCATTTACTTCACCGACTGTGTATATGAAGGAGATCGAAATCATGGCTGAAATCAAATACTATGCTGCTCAGGTAGCGCCCGAAGATCAGGAACCGAATTTTGATCGCTGCAACTGGTGGGGCTGGACGGTCACTGGCAACCGATATTATGAGGGCTTTACGACTGCTGAATATAACAAACTGTTTGGTGCGATGTGCAGTGGCGGATGCCTACTAGATGAAATGTTCGATCTGTACCAGCAGATGAAAGATGGCGACGGTCATGCATTGTACAGCACAATGGAAGAGCTTCTTCAAGAAGAATTAGGCGATTACGACCGTGACTGGACGCCCGAGCAGTTGGGACAATGGAAAGAAATCTTATCTTTTGATTATAGCAAGCCCGGTTCGAGGTTAGCGGAAGAGAATATGAAATGTAAAGCCCTCTCCTTGTTGTGCAACCGAGAATACGCTTACAAGGAAATCCATGGCGTTTGCCAGAGTGATTGGCAGTGCTGCTACTATCCCAAGGATGAAGAAAACTTGCTGGATGAGCTGGAAATGGAGTATTTCAACACCGGCGAAGAGTGGAAGGTTGTTAGTGTGGAAGATTTGAAAGGTTATGGCGAACCCGCTCCCAAAGATGGGCAGGACACCATGGACACGGAAGCAATGACCGACTTCTGCTACATCGACGGCTTCCATGCCCGCGAAAACCTTGCCCGTATTCTGGATTGCCGACCGGAAGAGATCAAGATGTGGCGCTGGAAGGGATACCGTAAAATCAGCGAATATGAGGAGGACAGATAAATATGAAGTATCAGGTTGTATTGGAAATTGCTTGTGACGTGGAAGCCAGCTCCAAGGATGAGGCCATTGACACTGCGTGGAATGAATTGGAACAGCGCATGGAGCAGCTTCCCGGCTGGTATATGACCAGTGGAGTGTACGCAGAAGACATTGAGGAGGATATGTGAAATGAGCTACTTTGTAGACCAGCGTTACCCGGACGAGCGGATTTCGAGTAGCCAACTGTGGAAGGAATACTGGGAGCAAATTGGTCGCGGCGAGATCAACCCCGAGGAAGTACCCTTCCCTCTATACATTTTCACCTGCATGGAATCCGAAGGCGGCACCCTGAGCTTTGTTTCGGATCGGAAAAGGAGGATGAATAATATGAAGAACTATCAGGTCATCGGCGGTCAGTATGAGCAGCACTGGTACGGTGAAAGCGATAGCCTTCGCGGGGCGAAGATCATTGCCACTCAGCATGAGGAATATTGGGACAATCATCAAGGCTGGCACAAGCCTCACATCTACCGTGCTGAGGATTGTCGGGACGTTGAGTCCTGCGGCAGAATCACCACGCCGGATGGGATGGTAATCCGCGTACATGATGAGCACGCCGTGTTTGTTTGTTGATTATATAACAAGCCACAGCCGGGGAGGTTTCGCCCCGGAGGTCATGACGGCAAAAAGAAAAGAAGGCAACACCATGAAATTCAAACCCGGTGAACATTGAGGGGAGTATGATATACCATGTCAAAGTCCATCACCCGCGAACAGGTCAACGCCATCAATGCCAAAATGTCCAACGGGTTTCAGCTCGACGTTTATTCTTTGACATTTTACGGTGAAAAGAAGGCCGTGAAATCCATCAAGCTAGACGATGCAACGACTTTAGTCGCTACGCTGACTTTTTCTGCTAGCTTCGACAAAAAGCAAAACGCCTGGGGCCAGAAGTTCAACGTTCCAAATGGGAAAAGCCATGTTGCGTTGAATCTCTCCATCTGGCATTGCAATCCGGGTGCCGACATTACCACTTCTCGCGGTTTAGGTTGGTGGATGAACGTTAGCGAAGACATGCCACGTCGTAATTTTTCGGCCATCCAGAAACTAACAGCAAACTATGACGACGATACAATCATGACGCTTTTTGATGAAAAGCAGCGCGATAGTGAAATGATCCACGCCTTCGGCGGTTGGCGGAGCCAGTTGTGCAAGGAGCGTAATTCTAATGGAAAGAATGATTGTTGATAACACCCTCTATCTCTACCTGACTGCACAAGAAGTCGCGGAAATGCTGTCTAAACACACTGGCGTTTCCGTTGCAAATATCACCTGCAAAGGCGAAGTCACAATGAAGATTGATCTTACGGGAAAGGAGTCAGAATAATGGGAATGACGGTAAAATCTATCGCTGCCTTTTATAATCTGCCGAAACGTGCCAGCCGACCTGACATCAATCATGTGATGGTAGGGCCTCTTGGAGTTCGGTATGCCTCTGATGGGTTTCTTTGTGCCCGCACGTCCGCTTTTCCAATCGCAGTGGAAGAGTACGCCCAACCTTCTGATGCGAGTATAACTCAATCCTTAAAATCCTGGTTTGACCCTTTTGACCGAAGTGACAGCATAATCGTCGCATCCACCCCCAAAGCCCAGTATCACGGGAAAGGAAGGCCAATCATCCGTGAAAACTTGCGGGCTTATGTTCGGTTTACGAAAAAGCTGGGACAGAAAATCGCTTTGTACCCGCTGGGCGATACGCTTGTAAACGCAGCTCTGTTGGCGGACGCACTGGATATTGTCCCCGATGCACAAGTGGTCGTTCCTCTTGCTTACCTTATGAATCCTTTGAAGCCGGTGCTCTTGACTGGCGCTTTCGCTGAAGTAGCTCTTATGCCTGTCTTGTTCAGCCTGTATACGGTTGCCAAGATGCTGGAGCCACTGGCGGCTTATCAAGCGGAAACCGGCGAATATGGAGCGAATGTGGAAAATCCCTTTTACTCAGTACAGGTGCCAAAAAATAAGGAGGACTGAGTTCATGGCTTATTATGTCGATCAGGTGAAAGCAAACGTCCATATCACTGCTGAAAACTGGAAGCGCTTTCAGCAGGACTACCCGTCGCAGTTTTGCGGAGACGGAGAGCCGCGTAAAACAAGTCCAACGGGTTTCTTTGCTTGTTGGGCTCCGCCTTATTTTGAGGATGGAGATGTACGGGAACTTTGGTACAGTCACGAAAACGGTTGGGACGAAACCTGTGTACAGTGGCTCGAACGCCTTGCGCCTTATGTGGAAGATGATTCTGAAATCACTTTTCACGGCGAGGATGATGAGTGGTGGGGCTATCGCTTTGAAAACGGAGAGCTCGTGGATATGCAGGCTGCCGTTGTAAGCATCCCTTGTAATACCGATCTGGAAACATTGAAACATAATCTTGTGCTGGGAGAACTGACAGTGGAGCAGGCCAGCCAGATATTGGATATTTTGGAACAGTTGCAACGATGATGAAACAAAGAGGCATCACTTTCGCCTCTTGTTTTTTGGCCATTGAATCCGCAAAACGATATTTTTTATTCCGTTTTGCGGTTTTGATTGTGTAAATTAGCACGTTATCGGTCTATGCTTTGCAGAGGCAACAGATGAGAAAGGGAACTCTTGAATGCCCTGCCGTGTCGTTATGAAGAATGTTAAACGAAGATGCTCGAAAATAAGCACCTGTTTTGATGCAAAAGGAGGCAACTTTATGACCATGAAATCTTACACCGTCTACTACATCGTAAAAGCCAATCGTCAGGAATACGCCCGCTCCATGGTAGTCACAGCTGGAAACGCCCGTGGAGCTTGTAAACGCTGTAAAGAACTTGTCTATGAAAAAACTGGGCGCAACGCTTTCTGCCCCTCCACGAAAAAGCCTGAGCGCTATGACGGCATGGGTAAGTCCTGTTACATCTGGGAAATTGACGATTAAGGAGCCAGCCATGATAAAACTCTACTGCCCGATTTGCGAGTGTGAGCGGGAAATCACGCCCATTCAAAAGGAAGAAACCTATCCTGTGAAGGGGGAGCCTATTACCATCATCGCCACAGTCTGTCCTTGTCCTGTATGCAGCGAAGAAATTATGACAATGGAATATGATGACGAAAATCTGCGGCAAGCCTACCGAATCTACCGCCAGCGTCACGACCTGCTGCAGCCTGAAGAAATCAAAGCTATCCGGGAGCAGTCCGGCCTCTCGCAGAAAGCCTTCGCCGAAAAGCTGGGCGTTCGTGAGAATGTGATCGCCCGCTGTGAACGCGGAGCCCTGCAAACCGAAGCGCTGAACGACTTACTGGTTGCTTTGCAAAAACGAAATTAAAGGAGGCACCCATATGACCACCCACGTAATCGAAGTTGAAGTTCGCCGTTTCTATAAGGTCTATGTTGAAGACGAAAACGATACCCTGACTGAGGCCGAGGCTAAACAGCAGGCCATGAAGCAGCTGGAAGAAAACGGTATGGATGCTCTTAGCCCCGATCTTGAACTGGAAAACGACTTTGAAATGGATGATGTGCTGGATCTCAGCTATGACTATCCGATCTTTTGAAAGAGGGCGGGACGATGAAACTGACTCGGACTGAAATCCTCTGGACGCGCAGTCTCCTCATGCGGGAGGCAGAATCCATTCGGGGAAAGACCATTGAGGCGCGAAAACGCAACGACCCGTTCACCCTGCTGGCCGTAATTCAGGCAGAAAATTATGAGAGCGTGGCAAAGAAGCTCGACGATCTGCTGAAAAAGAAAGACGGTCAGGAATTTAAGGTTATCTGCTGCCGGGAAAGGGGGAGAATAAATATGGCTAAGGAGTTCATTACTCGTGAGCACGTTAAATTCATGTCGGCGCAGCTTAAGGATATGGCCGCGCACCATCGAAACGGCGTTAAACGCCTAGATCATGATAGTAACCCGTATATAAATACCATGCGGGAGGCGGCAAGGTGCGAAAAGAGCGCACGCTGGCTGGATTCTCTGCTGGAAAATGAAACGGAGTATAAAAGGGTTGTGCAGGAGTTCAGCTCATTTTTGACAGAAATGAAGGCGCAATATGATTTGTTCTGGTCTAAAGAGGAAAACGCATATGACTGAATTCCGCTGCACTCGCGAGGATCTGACCGTGCTTCTGCGGGGCGTTAATTGGGAAGCTATGAGATGTGGTAATGAAGCGAAAATGCACAATCGGGATTCAAAGTTTTTTGGCGAGATGGTGCAGCAGCAAAGAAATGCGGAATGGATCGCGCAAAACCTTGAACTGCTGCTGGAAGACCCCAATGTTCTGAGTTTTAAGATTGCCGCTCAGCTGAGAAGGAGAGAGAGCAAGCATGATTATTAAGCTAACCCGTCAGGAAATCAACCATCTTTCGCACGCTGTCTGCAGTATGGCCATGAGTTACCGAGGCGCTCTAAAAAGTTGCGGAGAGAACCATATTCATTACGATATTCTGGAACGCTTTATGGAGAATCATGACAATTTGGAGCAAAAATTGAATTCTCTGCTGGAAAGTTCGTTCGCCCAGGAATTTGAGCTCCATGGTTGTGACAAAAAGACTTGAGTTTCCTCCCATCTCGAGTATAATAGAATCATCAAAGGAGCTGATTCCATGTTCAGGAAAAAGAAGCCAGATAAGCCGAAGTATTACAAAACCATCAAATGGCGTTGGACGGGCTTGATTCTCTATCCTCTCGGGTACAGTATGAGAGCTGTCACTGAATATGATCCTAACGACACTTATGAATTGTTCTGCCATGATGTATATGGGGTGCATCCGCATTTTATCCATGGATGGCCGACTCCTGTATATTTTTCTCCGGCGATGAGCGCCATCATTGCCCTGTGGGGAATTGTGGAGCATTCCATCTTTCCGGCATATTTTATTCCTGGATGGGCTCTGTTTGTTACGTTTGCCAACTGGTATTTCACTACATATGAAAGGGATAGAGAATATTGAAAAAGGCAATTCATGACGCTCTAGGATATTTGTGGGTCAAAAATTCTATAGAGGCCGAGAAAAGACGAAAAGCGGATATAGAGCAGGAAAATGCTAAATTCCAAGCCAACGTGGATGCAAAATGGGACTATGTGTATGCTACAAAATATTGTGGCACCACAGCATTGGGCTATTTCGCTACAGCTCAGCATGGCTACCCTTACAGGTTGCATTGGTTCCCTAAAGACGAATTTATTGCAATTCTGAAAAGAAGCGGCAATCCAGGGTTCATGGGTCTTTGGTGGAATCCAAAATTTGGAAACATGGAAGATTACTTTTCTGAGGCTAAGCTCGAATATGTGCGGAGGTCAATGAAGCCTTTCTTGATGCGAGGAAAGCGCTTGAACCTTCCTGGCCTTCCTTATGAAAGACGCGAAGATGTTGTCAAAGAAATCATGGAAGGCACCATGCCTCGCACGGAGTTTGACGGCGGGAAAATTTGAAAATAAATCTTAACTGTCGCACAGATGAGCAGAATATGCTCTGAAAATGAAAGAGCGGTGGACGCTCCCTGAATATTCAGGGAGCCTTTTCTTATCCTCCAAAGTTTTCCCATTTATTACCAGTTGACTTGACAATCCGCCTTCCGTATAATAGAATCATGAAATGCGAACTGATGTTCGCACAATTTCGTTGAAAGTTGGGTGGCCATACCAATTTTTCATAGTTGTTTTTGTTTCTTTTGCTACAATTTCATTTTTGAGGAGGGAACACTATGACTCAGGAAATCGTTCTGAAAAATCCCACTTCTCTGCACGAACATCCCCGCAACCAGGAATTTTTTGACGACATCACCGGCTCCAAATGGGATGAATTTAAGACATCCATTGCTCAGATGGGTGTCATGAACCCGCTGATCGTCACCGAAAACAACACCGTTATCAGCGGCTGGCAGCGTACCCGCGCCGCGTTGGAGTTGGGTATGGAAAATGTGCCCTGCATCGTCCGGCAGTTCGAAAACGAGGACGAAATTCTCCGCTGCCTCATTGAGACCAACATCCGCCAGCGCGGGCGCATCGACTCCAACCACAGTCCTGAACGCGGCAAGTTATAATAAAATCCCCCGAAGTTTCAAACTTCAGGGGATTTTTATCCGCGTGGTTATTTCTTGCAGTCGACCAGCTTATTCCGCAGCGGCCTCGGTCACGCTGCCCAGCATTTCCATGATGTAGGCAGGCGCTTCCAGATCGGGATCCTGCGCGGTGAAGGAGAAGCAGAACATGTTCTCTTCGGTCATGTACAGGTAAGCGTAGGAGGTCAGGTTGTCGGCGGTGGCGGTGAGGATGTAGTACCAGTCGTTGATGGTCACTTCGCTCACTTCGGGCTGGATATCGCCGGACTGCAGCTGCTCGTCGATGCCGGCAGCAACGGTGTCAAAGTCGGAGCAGAGGAAGCCGCACATGGTGATAACACCGTCGGGAGAGGCGTAGGCAAACTGAGCGTTTTCGGGAGCGGCTACTTCGACCCAATCGGAGGGCAGCAGAAAGACCAGACCCATATCGGCCAGAGAAACTTCCACGCCTTCATAAGAAACGGTGTTGGTGATGGCGGTAATTTCTTCCTCGTCTTCCGCAGCTTCTTCTGCAAAAGCAGTGAAGCAAACCATGCAGAGGGAAAGAGCCAGCAGGAGAGCCAAGAGTTTCTTCATTTTCATTTGTTGTATACCCCTTTCGCGTGTGTATATGGGTTTACTGCCAATCGTTAGGATAAAAAAAACGGTCTAAAAAGTCAAGTTTTTTATAGTTTCAGCTGCACACGGGCTTCGTCGATGGAAGACTGCACGGCGGAGGGCGCGGGCCCGCCGGGGATGCAGCGTCCTTCCACACAGGTCTTCAGGCTTATGGCCTCGAATACGTCCTGCTCAAAGGCGGGATGGAAGGACTTGAGTTCTTCCAGAGAAAGATCCATCAGCGCCGCGTCGGCCTTGATGCAGTAGTTCACCAGTTCGCCGACTACCCGATGGGCGTCCCGGAAGGGAACGCCCTTCTTGGTCAGATAATCCGCGCAGTCCGTGGCGTTGGTGAAGCCGCCCGCTGCGCCCTTTTCCATCACGTCCTCCCGGAAGGTCATGGTGCGCAGCATGGCTGTGAACACGGGCAGGCTTTTCAGCAGCGTGTCCCGCGCGTCGAAGAAGGGCTCCTTGTCCTCCTGCATATCTTTGTTATAGGCCAGCGGAATGCCCTTCATCACGGTCAGCAGGGAGAACAGATCGCCGTAGACCCTGCCGGTCTTGCCCCGCAGCAGCTCCGCCACGTCGGGGTTTTTCTTCTGGGGCATGATGGAGGAGCCGGTGGAGAACGCGTCGTCCATCTCCACAAAATGGAACTCGGAGGAATTCCACAGGATCAGTTCTTCGCAGAAGCGGCTCAGATGCATCATGCACAGGGAAGCGGCGGACAGATAGTCCAGCAGGAAGTCCCGGTCGCTGACGCCGTCCAGACTGTTCTGGGTGATGGCAGGGAAGTCCAGCAGCTCCGCTACCCGCTGACGGTTCAGGGGATAGGTGGTGGCGGCCAGCGCACCGGAACCCAGCGGCATGACGTTAGCCGCGTCGTAGGCGTACTGGAAACGCTTCCGATCCCGCAGGAACATCTGCACATAGGCCATCATGTAGTGGGCCAGCGTGACGGGCTGCGCTTTTTGCAGATGGGTATAGCCCGGCATGATGGTGTTCAGGTGATCCTGTGCGATCGTCAGCAGGGTCTCGATCAGCTCGTCCAGCAGGGCACGCGTCTCCACGCAGGACTGCCGGGCATACATGCGGGTGTCCAGCACACACTGGTCGTTGCGGCTGGGGCCCGTATGCAGTCGCTTGCCGGCCTCGCCGATCCGCTGGATCAGGATCGTTTCCACATTCATATGGATATCTTCGGCTTCGGTGGACCACTGGATCTTTCCTTCCCGCGCGTCGGCCAGAATGCCTTTCAAGCCTTCCACGATCTTTTTCGCGTCCTCCGGCGGGATGATGTTTTCTTCACCCAGCATGGTGGCGTGGGCGATGGAACCCAAAATATCCTGTTCGTATAAACGGGAGCCAAAACCGATGCAGGCGTTGAATGCGTCTACCATGGCGTTGGTTTCCTTTTCAAAGCGGCCGCCCCAGAGCTTCATATCGTCGTCCTCCTGTTGATCGGGAATATCGTAGGGTTGTTCCGAAAGAACCATACCACTTTTCGCAGGTTTTGGCAATAAAAAACGATAAATATGCAGTATAAAAATTCACATATTTATATTTTATTGAATAAATGTACTTTTTATTCGAAAATTTGTGCATAAAAATTAAAAACAAGGATTGACTTCAGGAAAAAACTGTATTATTATGACACCATTCCAACGAAGGAGGCATCCAACGATGAAAAAGATGATCGCCCTGATGCTTTGCGCTATCCTGATGATGAGCTGTGTTGCCGGTATGGCAGTGGCCGAGGAGACCAAACCCCTGGCGGGCCAAAAGCTGACCATTGCCCTGAGCCCCAACTTCATGTTCTTTGAAACGGTTTCCGAGACCGACCCCACCGGCTACGAAGGACTGGATATTGACATTATTAAGGAACTTTCCGATATGCTGGGCTTTGAATTTGAAATCGTGCCCATGAGCTTCTCCTCGCTGGTGGGCTCCCTGCAGGCCAACAGTGTGGACATGGTCATCTCCGGCATGACCGCCACCGAGGAACGCAAGCAGATCGTGGATTTCTCCGATGTGTACTGTACCTCCAGCGTGGGCTGCGTCACCAAGGCAGACTCCGACATCAACAGCTTTGAAGACCTGCAGAACCAGATCGTCTGCTGCTCTCAGGGCACCAACTATGAAATGATGATCGAGGACATCCCCGGCACGACCCTCAAGACCTATCAGGGTCAGGCCGCTGTGGGAACCGCCGTGGCCGAGGCCACCGACGGCGTAGCTGCCGGCCTGACCAGCATCAACGGCGCCAAAAAGCTGGCCACTACCATGCTGGACGCGGACGGCAACCCCATGCTGAAGTACTTCGCGCTGGAAGGCGCCCGGGCCGACGAATACTGCATGGCCTTCCCCAAGGGCAGCGAGCTGACCGCCATCTTCAACGAAGGCATTCAGGCCCTGAAGGATTCCGGCAAGCTGGAAGAACTGATTCAGTACTGGCTGTACTAAGGCGCGGGAGCCGAAAGCTCCGCTCTTTTCCGCGGCGCTCCCCGCAAGGCTTCGGGAGCGCCGCATAGTCGCGTATTTCGAAACGTTCTGATAGGAAGGAATGGAACGCCGTGCAACTGGATTTTGGAATCATTCTGGACTGGCTGCCCGCCTTCGGCGACGCGCTGCTGGTGACGCTGGAAACCACCGTCTGTTCGCTGATCTTGGGATTGCTGATCTCCATTCCGCTGTCGCTGTGCAAGATCTCCAATCTGAAGCCCCTGCAGTGGTTTGCGTTCTTTTACACCTCGGTTTTCCGCGGTGTGCCGCTGCTGGTGCAGGTGTTCATGATGTATTTCGGCATTCCGCTGGTGCTGCCGGTTCGTTTTACCGCCTTTCAGGCCGGTACGCTGGTCTTCGCCATGAACTCCGCCGCGTACATTTCCGAAAGCCTGAAGGGCGGCATCAGCGCCATCGACCGTGGCCAGTACGAAGCCTCCATGGCGCTGGGCGTTCACTATCCCTCCATGATGAAGGATGTGATCCTGCCCCAGGCCATCAAGAGCGTGCTGCCCAGTCTGGTGAACGAATTTATCAGTCTTTTGAAGAATACTACCCTGATTGCCTCCATCGGTCTGGTGGATATCCTCAGCGTGGGCCAGCGGATCCAGGCCCGGACGTACCGGGCGTTCGAACCGTTTTTTGCCATTGCGGTGTTCTATTATGTTCTGGTGTTGGGTCTGTCCTTCCTTGGAAAGGCGCTGGAAAAGAAGGTGAACGCAAGTGATCGAGGTTAAAGGGCTGTACAAGGATTTTGGCACGCTGCACGTGCTGCGGGGCGTGAGTTTGAATGTGGAGCAGGGCGATATCATCTCCATCATCGGGCCCTCCGGCAGCGGAAAATCCACGCTGCTTCGGTCGATTAACCTGCTGGAAAAGCCGACTTACGGCGAAATTTGGGTGGAGGGCAAGCTCATTACGCCGCCCGATCCCTATCTGCACTGGGACGTGATCCGTGCCTCCAAGACCTACGGCGAGCTTCGAGCGCAGGGGATGGAGGATGAACTCGCCATCATGAAGATCAAAAAGGAAGACCTGCTCAAGCCCCGGGAAGGCATGGCCTATCAGAGGCTGATGAAGCAGATCATGAAGGATCATTTTGAGGACACCTATTCCGTCCGCCGCAGGGTGGGCATGGTGTTCCAACACTTCAATCTTTTCCCGCACATGACGGTATTGGAAAACATGATCTACGCTCCCATGAAAGTGAACAAGGTGCCGAAGGAACAGGCGGTCGCCAAGGCCCGGGAGCTTCTGGACAATGTCGGGATGCTCTCCAAGATCAACGCTTATCCCGGCAAGCTCTCCGGCGGTCAGAAGCAGCGGGTCGCCATTGCGCGGACGCTGGCCATGGAGCCGGACGTGGTACTTTTTGACGAGCCCACTTCCGCCCTTGACCCGGAGATGGTCAAGGAGGTCCTGGAGGTCATCAAAAAGCTGGCCCAGACCGGCATGACCATGGTATTGGTCACCCACGAGATGGGGTTTGCCCGGGAAGTCTCCGACCGCATTTGTTTCCTGGACGAGGGCGTACTCATCGAAAATGCCCCGCCGGACGTCTTTTTCTCCACTCCCAAATCCGCCCGTGCGAAAGAATTTCTGGACAAAGTCCTCTAGGCAGGGGCAATACCCTGCACCCCGGGCTGC
>ERZ780226.1412-NODE-1412-length-18809-cov-4.799509_pt1 | contig 18809 bp, 15 predicted proteins | sample MGYA00511165_ERZ780226 | MGnify/ENA primary metagenome ERZ780226 (study PRJEB29588, sample SAMEA2152373) | human gut metagenome | biome: human gut; feature: human-associated habitat; material: faeces | place: Denmark | collected 2008/2010 ...
TATTTTACCACAGAAGCGGTTTTTTGTCAAGCTCTTTTTTTCGAGGCTTTTGAACTTTCTGAACTTGGACGCTTCAAAGTTTCTCGGTGCTGACCGGAACTTTTCATCGTCTATTGGTTCTTTTCAAAGGCTTCGTGCTGAGGTTTCAGAAGTCATTCTTTGTCTCAGCGCTTGGCGCTCAAGTATAATACCACACCCCGGCGCCCTTGTCAACACTTTTTGACATCTTTTTTTCTAATTCTTTTGAGATGTTTTCACGGGCTGTCATTTCTTCCCTTATTTCTCCGGGACAGCCCTTTCTTGACAAGGCGGCAGCGGCGACGTATCATGGAGTCATTCTAGGATCTACATCTATCCTTATATATAAAGGAGGAGCCCTATGTCCTGTGTCAATGTTCGTGGCTGCCCCATCGGGGAGGGCCGCCCCAAGACCATCCTGCCCATTGTAGAGGGCACCGAAGCCGCCATTCTGGAAAAGGCTGCCCAGTTTTCCACATTGCCAGCCGATTGTGTGGAATGGCGTGCAGATTGGTTCCAGGAATGCCGGGACCCTGCCGCCGTGGCACGGTGTCTGCAGAAACTGCGTGTGGCCCTGGGGAGCAAGTTGCTGCTGGTGACCTTCCGCACCCAGGCAGAGGGCGGGCAGGCAGCCCTGTCCCCTGCTGAATACCGGCAGTTCCTGGAGTTGGTGCTGGACACCGACTGTGCCGACCTGCTGGACATTGAGTTCTTCACCGCTGGGGCAGACCTGCCCCTCCTGGTGGAGCAGGCCCACACTGCCGGGGTGCCGGTGGTGTGCTCCAGCCACGATTTTGCCAAGACGCCGCCCCGGGCAGAGCTGGTGGAGCGGATGGTACAGATGCAGCAGGCCGGGGCCGACCTGCCCAAGCTGGCGGTCATGCCTCAGAGCCGCATCGATGTGCTGGAGCTTTTGGCCGCCACTGCCGAGATGGCAGACCAGCACCCGGAAACGCCGGTCATCACCATGAGTATGGGAGCTTTGGGCGCGGTGAGCCGTCTGGCCGGAGAGACTTTTGGCTCTGCCATGACCTTTGCAAACCCCGGGCAGGCCAGTGCACCGGGGCAGGTATCGCTGGATATCGTAAACGAAGTGCTGGATGCACTGCATTTGTAACCAACAAATCGGAAGTTGTGAACTTAGAATTAGAGGTGTTGAAAATGAAAATAATAATTATATTTATTGATTTACTGATGGCAACTGTTCTCTTTTTTGTTGGAAGATTTTTTATCAAATCAAGGAACACTGAAAGAAGTGTGCTGTTTTTATCAGGAGATTATACTGGATTAAACACAGAGAAAATATGCAGAGTTACTGGAAAACGGATTAAGACATGGGCAATGCTCTTTTGTCTTGGCGGTATAATTGATTTTATCAAGCCGGGCGCAGGAATAATAATAGTTTCCGTTTTTTTTATTATCTTACTTGTATTTCATTTGGTTGATATGACTATAAATCGAGACAAGTACCGGGTATAAATCCCTGTTTGTAAGAGATAAACATTTGAACACTTTTTGAACACCGCAGACTTGATGAAGTCTCCAAAGCCCCTTTCTATCAGTATTTTTGATTACTTAAAACGGTTCGATTCCGGTCTGCGGCATTATTTTTTTCTCTGAGATTTTTGTGAAGTCAATGTTTGCAAGAATCTCAGAGTTTTTTGTTTTATGCATTCCATTTGGAGGTAAGGATATTATTCAAAAAATAACGGCATTGCATCTCCTCTTACGAGATGCAATGCCGTTATTTTGAAGTCTTCACACTTTCATTAAAAAGTGGACCTGGCGGGAATCGAACCCGCGTCCAAAAACCTGTCCCATGTACTTCTACTATCATAGTCAGTTATTTAACATTCCCTCTGCCGTACGAAAACTAACATCCTTACGGGTTCAGTAGCTTCATAATACGCCTGACAGCTCAAAGCTTTGCCGTCATCGTTTCTCACATAGTCGGTGCCAGATTCCTAAAGTGTGAGTGCTTCAGGGCTGACATGCAGCATTTAGGCTGCAGCTAATTCGAAATTATCGTTAGCGTTTAATTTTAAGTTTGCGATTTAACGCATCAGCCTACGGATAGCTTCTCCATCTTCGAGATCCCTGTCGAAACCAGTACAAGCCCTGATCAGGGTAGAGTAATGAATACTCTCTACTGTAACAGACACATTCTCTTGTGTGCTGTACATACTAATATAGTAAAAAGAAATATAAATGTCAAGTGATTATTGCGTTAAAAGAAGTGAAAAAGCAGTAAAAATTTAGCATTTTTAATGTCATTTCACATATTTTTTATAAAGATAATTACTGTCAGACAGGGAAGAATGTGTTAATATAATAATATGAGTAATTATAAATCTTAACAAGAAAATTCGGAAAAAGGAGAGGTTTCTTATGCCAACAACATACGCACATTATAAATTCGGAAAAGAGGTGCTCAGCGCACTTCCAAGACCCCTTCAGAATTCTATAGAAGCGCATAGAGAGTTGTTTGATATTGGGTTACATGGGCCGGATATCTTATTTTATTATAATGCATTAAAGAAAGATCCGGTGAATGAACAGGGGCATACACTTCATGAACAATTTGCCGATGAGTTTTTCCATCATGCTGTTGAAGTGATTGAGAAAGTAAAAGATCCGGCAGCGGCGCGTGCATATATTTATGGATTTATCTGTCATTTTGCTTTAGACAGTGAATGCCATCCTTATGTTGAAAAAATTATGCAGGTAGGAAGAGTTTCACACAATGAGATTGAGATGGAACTGGATCGAATGATGCTGACGGAAGATTATCATGATCCTTTGCGCTATCTGACAGCGAAGCATATTCATCCTAAGATGGAGTATGCGGAAGTGATCGCACCATTTTTCAAAGATGTAACAGCCGAGCAGATCTATAAGGCATTAAAAGGGATGGTTTTTTATCATAAGCTGTTTCTGGCACCGACATCTGGAAAGAGAAAAGCGTTGTTTCTTGGGATGAAGGCAGTGGGGAAATACGATTCATTGCATGACATAGTGATGAGTGTAAAGCCAGATCCGTTATGTCAGAAATATTGTAAGGTTTTGAAACGGCAATATTCAGGTGCAGTGCCGTTAGCTGCGAGTCTGATCGTACAGTATCAGAAGAAATTATTCCAGGATACACCGCTTCCGGAACGTTTTCATGAGACATTCGGTGCAGGAGAAGAGTGGGAGAAACTGCGTCTGTAGAGAATCGAAGAAAAGAGTAACAGACTGCTTGCCAGGAGAGATGCAGAAGAAGAGAAAAAGAGTCAGGAGAATGTAGATGAAGGAATTCGTTAAAGTGCAGGATATCACGAAAACTTATAAAATGGGTGAAGTTGAGATTCATGCAGTGGATCACATCAGCTTTTCGATTGAGCAGGGAGAACTTGTTGTAATCGTTGGACCAAGTGGTGCAGGTAAGACAACTGTGCTTAATATTCTCGGAGGAATGGATACGGCAACAAGCGGGAAGCTGTATGTAGATGGAAAAGATATTACAGCTTATAATTCCAAACAGCTGACAGGATACCGCAGAGATGACATCGGATTTGTTTTTCAGTTTTATAATCTTGTGCCGAATCTGACCGCATTGGAAAATGTTGAGCTTGCGTTGCAGATCAGTAAGGATCCGTTGGATGCACAGGCAGTTTTGGAGGAAGTTGGTCTGGGGGAACGGAAGAATAATTTTCCGGCACAGCTTTCCGGCGGTGAGCAGCAGCGAGTTTCAATCGCGAGAGCATTAGCGAAGAACCCAAAGCTTTTGCTTTGTGATGAGCCAACAGGTGCATTGGATTACAATACAGGAAAATCAATTTTGAAATTACTTCAGAATATGTGTAGAGAAAAGGGAATGACAGTTATTATCATTACACATAATCAGGCACTTGCGCCGATGGCAGATCGATTGATTCATATAAAAAATGGACAGGTAGCAAGAATGGAATCTAATGAGAATCCGACTTCGATTGATGAAATTGAATGGTAGGGGATGTGGATGAAGAAAGCATTACGAAAAAACTTTTATATGGAGATCCGTCATAGCCTTGGACGTTTTTTATCCATTTTCTTTATTGTTGCGATAGGATGTGCATTCTTTTCCGGAATCCGTGCATCAGAGCCGGATATGAGATATTCAGGAGATGCATATTTCGATGAGAAGAACCTGATGGATATTCAGGTAATGAGTACAATGGGACTGACAGAAGATGATCTGGATGCAATTCGTGCTGTGGATGGTGTATTGGATGCAGAAGGAAGCTATGCAACAGATGTACTTTGTACGATTCGGGGAAACCAGGTAGCAGTTCATGTTATGGCGCTCCAGGATAAGATGAATCAAGTTCAGTTAGAAGATGGCAGGCTTCCGGAAAAGGAAAATGAATGTGTAATAGATGCAGATTATCTGGATGGAAAGAATCTGAAGATTGGGGATAAGATCACATTATCGAGTGGGACTTCGGATTCTTTGGAAGATACACTTAAGACAGATACATTTACCATTGTTGGTACGGTCAGCAGTCCGGAGTATATTGCATTTCACAGAGGCAGTACAACAATCGGAAATGGAAGTGTCAGTGCCTTTCTTTGCGTTCCGGAGAAAGCATTTTCATTAGATGTGTATACAGAGATTACAGTGCAGATTGAAGGTGCAAAGGAAGCGACTGCATTTACGAAAGAATATGAAGAACATGTGGATCCTGTGCTGAAAAAGGTTCAGGCAATTAAAGCGGAAAGAGAACAGGCCAGATATGATGAGATTACTTCGACAGCGCAGGAAAAAGTGGATGAAGCACAAGAAGAGTTAGCTCAGGCAGAGCAGGATCTGGCGGATGGAAAAAAAGAGGCAGAAGAAGAACTTGCAAGTGCAAGAGAGAAACTTGATGCAGCGCAGAAAGAACTTGAACGAGGAAGAAATCAGCTGGCAGCTTCGAAGCTTGAACTGGAGCAGTCGAGAAATCTTCTGATATCAAAGCAAAAGGAGCTGGATCAGTCCAAAGCACAAGTTGAGCAGGGAGCACAGGAACTTAGCGAAAAACAGATTGCACTTACAACATTAAGAAATCAGCTGGCACAACTAAAAGAGCAGGAAGAAAGTCTGGAAGATCAGAGACAAGAACTTTTAGCGCAACAGACACAGATGCAGCAAAAGAAAGACGAGCTTCTGAAAGCAAAGGAAGAATTGCAGCAACAGGCAGAAGACTATCAGTCTGCGTATCAGCAGATTTATCAGCCGTTGAAACAGTCTTATGAAGAACTAAATACACAGTATGAACTTCTTTTACAGAACTATGAGGCACTGAAAGAAGAATACGACCGGAAGCAGGAAGCAGGAGAAGAAGATCCGGAATTAAAGGCTCAGTTAGAACAGTTGGAAGCTGAAAAAACAGCAATGGAAGAGAAGTTGACTGAATTGAAAGCAAATCTGGATAAAATGGAACTGGAGGCGAAAGCTGCCGAAGCGGAGATTCAGAAAAACCAGACAAAGATCGAAGCCGGATTGACGCAGATCAACGAAGGGATTCCAGCAGTTGAAGCCGGGATAGCTCAGATTGAAGAGGGTATTCCGGTATTGCAGGATAATATACAGAAACTGACGGATGTGTTGAAACAGGGGGATGCTGCAATCCTTACCGCAAGTCGGCAGATAGATCAGGCAAAGGCGCAGATTACATCCGGTCAGCAGCAGATTGACAGCGGATGGCAGCAGATCAGTGAGGGACAGAAGAAGATTGAGGAGGCACAGCAGCAGTTAAGCAGCGGAACAAAGGAGCTGGAAGACGGTTGGGCAGTGTATGAGGAAGGTCGTATAGAAGCTCAGAAGAAGATTGAAGATGGAGAGCGGCAGATTACAGAAGCAAGAGAAGAGCTTGCGAAAGCACAGCAGAAGATTGATGATCTTGAAAAGCCAAAGTGGTATGTTTATGATCGGAACAATCTGACAGAATACAGCGGATACGGAGATAATGCAGACCGTATGCGGGCAATCGGTAAAGTGTTCCCACTCATTTTCTTCCTTGTTGCAGCATTGATCAGTCTGACAACAATGACACGAATGGTAGAGGAGGAGAGAACGCAGATCGGTACTTTGAAGGCTCTCGGATATGGAAATGCTTCAATTGTTGGAAAATATCTCTGGTATGCGATCCTTGCGACATTAACCGGTGGTGTTTTCGGAATTCTGATTGGAGAAAAGATAATTCCATATATCATTATCACTGCATATAAGATCATGTATCGTCATATGCATGATGTTGTGATCCCGTATAATTTGTATTATGCTGTAACAGCATGTGCAGCGGCACTTGCATGTACAGTAATCGCAACACTGTTCTCATGTATGAAAGAATTACGAGAGCAGGCAGCAGAATTGATGCGTCCGCCAACACCAAAACAGGGAAAACGAGTATTTCTGGAACGAGTTCCGTTTATCTGGAAAAATCTGAATTTTACATGGAAATCGACCGTGCGTAATCTGGTGCGGTATAAAAAACGCTTCTTCATGACAGTATTTGGAATTGGCGGTTGTATGGGCATGATGTTGTTTGGTTTTGGATTAAAAGATTCTATTTCAGCAATCGTTCCGCTTCAATACGAACAGATTCAGCTTTATGATGGAGACGTTATTTTAAAGGAAGATGTGACAGAAGAAGAAAGAAATGAGGTTCAGAAAGAACTGGATACGGATAAGAAGGTATCAGTGACTGCAGAAAATCTTTTGAAAAATATTGAGATTAGTTCAGGAGAGTCTTCTCAGGAAGTTTATTTAGATGTACCAAAAGATGTGGAAGCATTCAAAAAGTTTGTCGTGATCCGGGATCGGAAGACAAAAGAAATTTATTCATTGGATGATAAAGGAGCAATCCTGACTGAAAAAGCAGCGAAACTGCTGGAAGTCGATGTTGGTGATAAATTAACGATTGATACAGATGATGGAGAGAAAACAGTCTTGATCAGCGCAATCTGTGAGAACTACATGGGACATTATCTCTATATGACATCTGAAGTCTATGAAAAGACATTCGGTGAGGCTCCGGCCTATAATTCAATTTATTATAGAACTCAGGATCGTACAACAGAGGAGACAAAGGATGTCGGCGAAAATGTAATGAAGTGTGATGGAACACTTAGCATCAGCTATACGACAAGCCTGAAAAAGCAGGTGGATCATATGTTGGAGAGTCTGGACATTGTGATTATTGTATTGATTATTTCAGCAGGAATGCTGGCATTTGTAGTGCTGTATAATCTGAATAATATTAACATTACAGAGCGCAAGAGAGAACTGGCAACATTAAAGGTACTTGGATTTTATGACAAGGAAGTTTCTTCTTATGTTTACAGAGAGAATATCCTGCTGACCTTGATTGGGGCACTGGCGGGATTGTTGATCGGAAAAATTCTGCACCGCTTTATTGTTGAGACAGTGGAGATTGATTCGGTTATGTTTGGACGAAATATCGATCCACCAAGTTTCCTGTATGCCTTTCTTCTGACAGTGGCCTTTTCTTTGTTTGTCAATGGAGTGATGTATTTTAAGTTAAAGAAGATTAACATGGTTGAATCACTCAAGAGTGTAGAATAAGACAGATTTGTCAGGAAATATAATAACGAACATAATAATGGATTGCAGAGAAGCTGCATGGAACATAGATATAATTGTGAAATGTTCCATGACAGCTTCTTTGTTGTTGACGGCCGCATATAGCGTAAGCAGCAACCGCACGTAGCATGAACAGTAACTTTTTGTTAAAAAGCACTTGAAATATACCTGTAGGGGGTATATATTAATAATTAGAAAATATACCCCCTGGGGGTTATACGACAGGAGAAATACAATGGAAGAAAAGAAAGTCTGTCCGGGATGTTGTCACAAGACAAAGGATCGACCGGAAAAAGAATATAAAGATCTGATGAATCGTCTGAGTAGAATTGAAGGACAAGTCAGGGGAGTTCGAAGGATGGTTGAAGAAGGCGCGTATTGTCCGGATATTCTGATTCAGGTATCTGCGGTGAATGCGGCTCTGAATAGTTTCAATAAAGTGCTTTTGGCAAACCATATCCGGACATGTGTGGCAGATGATATCCGGGATGGAAAAGATGAAACGATTGACGAGCTCGTGACGACACTTCAGAAATTGATGCGATAAAAGATCTGAAGAGAGATCTGGCACAAAAAGTCCGGATCACAACTTGAAGGAGGAGTAAGATGGAACAATATAATGTAACGGGAATGAGTTGTGCAGCCTGCAGTGCCCGTGTTGAGAAGGCAGTTGGGAAAGTCCCCGGAGTTGAGAACTGTTCAGTCAGTCTTCTGACGAATTCCATGGGAGTGGAAGGCACAGCAACAGTAGATGCGGTCATTGCGGCTGTTGAGGAAGCTGGATATGGGGCAACGTTGAAATCTGCAAAGAATGAAGGGCATGGGATGAATCAAAGTGAGCAGAACTGTGCGGAAGATACGTTGAAAGACAGGGAGACACCGAAGATGAAAAGGCGTCTGATCGCTTCTTTGTGCTTTTTGACTCCGCTTATGTATCTGTCAATGGGGCATATGATGTGGGGCTGGCCACTTCCGGTATTTCTGGAAGGAAATCATGTGGCGATGGGGCTGGCGCAGCTCCTGTTAACGACAATCGTTATGGTGATCAATCAGAAGTTTTTTATCAGTGGATGGAAAGGCATGATCCATAGAGCACCAAATATGGATACGCTGGTTGCACTTGGTGCAGGTGCATCTTATGGATATAGCGTGTATGCATTATTCGCTATGACGGCAGCGCAGACGGCAGGCGATATGGATCATGTGATGGAGCTGATGCATGAATTTTATTTTGAATCAGCAGCAATGATTTTAACATTGATCACAGTCGGAAAGATGCTTGAAGCGCATTCAAAGGGAAAGACAACAGATGCATTAAAAAGCCTCATGAAGCTGGCACCAAAGACAGCAACGCTCCTGCGTGATGGAAAAGAACAGGAAGTTTCGATTGACCAGGTGAGAAGAGGAGATCAGTTTGTTGTAAGACCGGGGGAGAATATTCCGGTGGATGGAATTGTTCTGGAAGGAAACAGTGCAGTAGATGAAGCTGCCCTGACCGGAGAGAGTATACCGGTAGATAAAGCAGAAGGGGATAAAGTGTCTGCGGCTACAATGAATCAGTCAGGTTTTCTGCGTTGCGAGGCGACGAGAGTTGGCGAGGATACGACATTATCACAGATCATTCAGATGGTAAGTGATGCGGCAGCAACAAAAGCGCCAATTGCCAAAGTGGCAGATAAAGTTTCAGGAGTATTTGTTCCGGCAGTTATTTCCATTGCAGTCGTCACAATGATCGTATGGCTGCTTGTCGGAGAGCCTGTTGGATTTGCACTTGCAAGGGGAATTTCTGTTCTGGTGATCAGCTGTCCGTGTGCATTAGGTCTGGCCACTCCGGTTGCAATTATGGTTGGAAATGGAATGGGTGCGAAGAATGGAATCATGTTTAAGACAGCTGTTTCGCTGGAAGAGACAGGAAAGACGGAGATTGTCGCACTGGATAAGACAGGAACGATCACAAGTGGAGAACCGAAGGTGACGGATCTGCTCCCTGCGGACGGAATGACAGAACATGAATTATTATTTTTTGCAAATGCATTGGAGAAGAAAAGTGAGCATCCGCTTGCCCGGGCAATTCTTGCAAAGGCAGAAGAAAATGGGGAAGCAGAGCAGAAAAGTGAAATCACACAGTTTCAGGCCGTTCCGGGAAATGGTCTGTCAGGAAAACTTGGAGAGGACTGGCTGTACGGAGGCAATTTTAAATTCATTTCTGACAAAATGAAGATTTCTGCCAGCATAAAAGAACAGGCGAAACGGTTGGCACAGCAGGGAAAGACACCGCTGTTCTTTGGAAGGAATGAGCAGTTCCTTGGCATGATCGCAGTTGCGGATGTGATCAAGGAAGATAGTCCACAGGCAGTGAAAGAACTTCAGAATATGGGAATCCATGTTGTTATGCTGACCGGAGATAATGAGCGTACAGCGAAGGCAATTGGTGAGCAGGCAGGTGTGGATGAAGTGATCGCAGGTGTTCTTCCGGAAGGAAAAGAACAGGTGATCCGCAAGCTGAAAGAAAAAGGAAAGGTTGCGATGGTAGGTGACGGTATCAATGACGCACCGGCACTGACCAGGGCAGATATGGGAATTGCCATTGGAGCGGGGACAGATATTGCAATCGATGCAGCGGATGTTGTGCTGATGAAGAGCCGGTTAAGTGACGTGCCGGCGGCAATCCGTATGAGCCGTGCAACATTGCGCAACATTCATGAGAATCTGTTCTGGGCATTTTTCTATAATGCGATAGGAATTCCACTGGCAGCAGGAATCTGGATCCCGGTTTTTGGTTGGAAATTAAATCCGATGTTCGGAGCAGCGGCAATGAGCCTGTCCAGTTTCTGTGTAGTAACAAATGCATTGAGACTGAATCTGTTTAAAATGTACGATGCCAGCAAAGACAGAAAAAGAAAGATGAAAAAGGTAGAAACAGCAGAAAATACTGTTTCAGATATTGTCTTAGCAGACAAAAATGAGTCAGAAAATAAGGAGGAGACAAAGATGACAAAGACAATGAAAATCGAAGGAATGATGTGTGGACACTGTGAAGCGGCTGTGAAGAAAGCTCTCGAGGCACTTGAGCAGGTTGATACAGCAGAAGTCAGCCATGAGGCCGGAACAGCAGTTGTAACACTGAATTCCGAAATCAGTAATGAAGTGCTGAAAAAGACAGTCGAAGACAAAGATTATACAGTAACAGCGATCGAGGATTAATGAGCAAAGAAGAGGTCCCCTGCGGAAATGAAAGATTCTGCAGGGGACCTCTTGGATTAATCCTTGTATACAATCTTTCCATCACAGATTGTATATTTTACTTTTCCATACAATTCCCATCCGGTAAATGGAGAATTAGAAGACTTAGAAACATAAGTCTCAGGAGTCCATTTCTCATTCGGATCAAACAGTACAAGATCAGCTGATTTTCCTTCTGCGACAGAACCGCACGGAAGGTGATACAGGCTGGCAGGATTGATCGTCATCTTCTCAATCAGCTGGCTTAATGTCAGGTGTCCCGGACGTACAAGGGAAGTGATTCCGAGAGCAAGGGAAGTCTCAAGACCAATAATACCGCTTGGTGTTTGTGTGATAGGACGGGATTTCTCTTCCGTACTGTGTGGCGCGTGGTCTGTAGCAATCAGATCGATCGTACCGTCTTTGAGACCTTCGATGATAGCAAGACGGTCATTTTCTGTACGAAGCGGTGGGTTCATCTTGGCAAGTGCGCCATATTTTAATACAGCTTCATCTGTCAAAGTGAAATGATGCGGAGTTGCCTCTGCATGCAGATTTGCTCCCATAGCTTTAAAGGTACGTACCAGTTCAACGGACTGTCCGGAGCTGATATGCTGGATCACGACCTGTGCACCGGAACGAAGCGCCAGCAGACAGTCTCTGGCAACAAGAGATTCTTCAGCAATCGAAGGAGATCCGTAGATGCCCAGCGCATCAGATACAGGTCCGTGGTTGATTCCGTTTGTTTCAATAAATGCAGGATCTTCTTCATGAAGACTGATCGGAAGGTCAAGTGCCTTCGCCTCTTCCATGGCCTTATAGAGAAATGCAGCGTTCTTAAGAGGGATTCCGTCATCTGTGAATCCACAGGCACCGGCAGCGGCAAGTTCCTTCATAGAAGTCATCTCTTCACCCTTGAGTCCGCAAGAGACAGCAGCAGCCTGGAAAATATGGATGTCTTCCAAAGCCTCCCGTTCCATCAGTTCTTTGAGAACCGGAACAGAATCGATGACCGGTGAAGTATTTGCCATACAGATCACGGAAGTAAATCCACCGGCAGCAGCTGCAAGAGATCCGGTATGGAGATCTTCTTTATAAGTAAATCCGGGATCACGGAAATGAATGTGTGTGTCAACAAGTCCTGGAGAAATCATAAGTCCTGCAGCATCAAGCTCATCCTCTCCATTTTCAGGTGTCAGAGTTCCGGCATCTGCGAGTGTCTGGATCAGACCGTCTGTGATGCGAAGGTCGACAAGACGTTCTGTATCAGATGCAGGATCAATTAGAAAACCATTTTTTATAAGCATAATTCATCCTCCTTTTGCTGTTAAGTATACCGTATTTTTGATAGAGATTCAAATTTATTAGAAAATGTGTTATCATAAGCATACCGTAATATGAAAAGAAAGAAGGCAGAAAGGTTGATCTTTGGATTTTACCGGATCAGGACAATCGTTCTGCGGAAAGAAGGAGTAAATGAAAGAATACGATTATCTGATTGTCGGAGCAGGTCTTTATGGAGCTGTCATGGCACATGAATTAAAGAAAAAAGGGAAGAAATGTCTTGTGATTGACCGAAGAGACCATATTGCAGGAAATATTTACTGTGAGGACATAGAAGGAATCCATGTACATAAATATGGTGCACATATTTTCCATACGTCTGATAAAAAGATATGGGATTACATGAATCAGTTCGCGGAATTTAATAATTACATCAATTCACCGGTAGCAGTTTATAAAGATGAACTTTATAACCTGCCATTTAATATGAATACATTCAGTAAGATGTGGAATATCCGCACACCACAGGAAGCAAAAGAGATTATTGAAAAACAGCGCAAAGAGACAGGAATCACAGATCCACAGAATCTGGAGGAACAGGCACTTTTTCTTGGCGGAAGAGATATCTATGAGAAACTGATCAAGGGTTATACAGAGAAACAGTGGGGAAGAAAGTGTACAGAACTTCCGGCATTTATTATCAAACGTCTGCCATTCCGCTTTGTTTACGATAATAACTATTTCAATGACAGATATCAGGGAATTCCGGTTGGCGGTTATACAGCAATCGTTGAGAAGATGCTGGAAGGGACAGAAGTTCGCACAGGGATTGATTTCTTTGAATTCAGAAAAGAGAATCCGGAGATTGCAGAGAAGATTATTTTTACAGGAATGATCGATGAATATTTTGGATATCAGCTGGGAGCATTGGAGTATCGTTCTGTCAGATTTGAGACAGAAGTTCTTGATTGTGAGAACTATCAGGGAAATGCTGTTGTCAATTACACAGAGCGTGAAGTTCCGTATACAAGAATTATCGAGCACAAGCATTTTGAGTTTGGCAAGCAGGAGAAGACGGTTATTTCCAGAGAGTATTCATCAGAATGGAGTGTTGGCATGGAACCATACTATCCGGTAAATGATGAGAAGAATAATGCATTGTTTGAAGAATACAAGAAGCTTGCAGAAAAGGAAGAAAATGTAATCTTTGGCGGACGACTGGGAGATTATAAATATTATGACATGGATAAAGTTGTTGCCGCAGCTCTTGACAGACTGGAAGAATTCAATTAATATGAGAGTCACACTTCAGTCGTTCTGACTGAAGAATCAGGAAAGATTTTGAAGAGTAGTTCGTATCAGATTCTGATAATTTTCAATTGGACAGGTATTGTATCGTGTGCGGTGTGGGGCCGCACACGTTTAGATGACAGATTGCAGTAGAATTAAATATGGAAAAAATGTATGAAGTACTTCGTTTCGTGGAAAAAGGAACAGAATGCCAGCCGGGGATCGATTGCCTGCAGGGAGAACTTTTGATTTATTATCTGCGGGATAATACACAGTTGGATAAAGCGGTGTTGTTTGAATGGTTCCGACAGATTGCCGGGGAAATAAGAAAGTACCAGCAGTCGAAACGCGGGCAGAATTATCGATGTCTGACGCCGTATAGTATTGTTGTGACAGAAGAAGGAGAATTGCTGCTTTTAAATCCGGATGCACAGGAAAATGAATTTGTTATGAAGAAGATGCAGCAGAAAGCGGTGAGAAGTCATTTTATCCGCCCGACAGCGTCAGGCAGCAGGAAAAATTGTTCCGTAGATTTGTTCGGATATGGTAAAATTTTGCAGTTTTTACTGGCATATACAGAGCAGATTCCAGAACTTAGCAGAAGTGAAGAACGCAGACTGGAGCGAATCATTGAACGTTGTACCGGTGGCGGAAGACGGCATTATGATAAGATCAGCCAGGTGATACGTGATCTTCCGGAGGAACGCGAGGAATGGAATCTGGAACAGAAAGTAAAATTTCGAAATGTCAAACTGGCGGTTCTTTTATTTGCTGCCGGGGCAGTAATTACGGCAGCAGGAATTGGGATGAGCCGGGGAAGAGAAAGCAACAATACAGTTGGGAAAAGTGAAACGGCAGTGCAAGCTCAGAAAGCAGACGATGTAAAAACAATACCAGAAGAACATAGTGAAACTGAACAGGACAGAAAAAAAGCATTGGAAGATATGAAATGGAAGAAAGAGATGGAAGAACGGGTTCAGGAGATTCTGGAATCGGTCAAAGCATGTGAAAAGAAGATAGAAGAAACGACGAAAGAAGAGAATAACGGGGAAAACAAGGAAGAAACAGAGGAAACTGTGGAAAAATCTGTAGAAGAGGAAATAAAACAGGAAACGAAACAAGAAGTGATAAATGATCCGGTTGTTCCGGAATAAGAAAAAAGTCTCCATAAAAGGGAGGATGCCGGGTAACCATTTACTGGTTCCCGGCATGTATTATGAAAAAGTTTATTCAAAGTTTTTTGTTTTTTCCTTTGATGCTTATAGTATATGTGAGAGAAATGAAGAAAAAGTGATAAGAAGATGAAAGATTTTTAAATGATAAATGAACAAATTATGAACGATAGATGTAGTGGAAAATAACGGTTTAAAAAAGAATGGCAGTGTGGTATTCTACATCTAAAGAAAACTTCGGAAGTTACTGTTCACTCCCGTGTCAATCACTCCGCTGATTGACACGGAGGATGCGTGTTTTGACTTGAATGCATCTCGCCCCATCGCCAAAGGCGATTTAAAATGGCGAGATGCGTTGCTGGTCGCACATCGTGTGAACAGTAACCTTCGGAACAGGAGGTAACAGTTGAATATGACAAGACAGGAATTTATCCGAAAATTACAGGAGGCTTTGAATGGAAAGCTTGATGCCGCAACAATTCAGGATCATCTTAAGTTTTATGATGATTATATTATAGAAGAAATGAGAAAAGGAAAGAGCGAGCAGGAGGTCTTGGAACTGCTCGGAGATCCGTGGGCAATTGCGAAAACCATTGTAGATGCAAGTGATGGAACAGACGAAGAAGTGGTTTATGAGAACAGGAGTCCATTCAATAATTCGTACAACCAGACAACGCAGGCACAGAACAGCTATACTGGTTATGGACAGAAGGATGAATATGGAACAGAGCATTCTTATGGTTCCTATCATGAGTTCAGATTAGATACCTGGTGGAAGAAGGCTTTGCTGATTCTTGCAGTTGTATTTGTAGTCGTAGTAGTTGTGTCTGTTATAACAGGAATTATCAGTTTTCTGGCACCGGTTCTTGTTCCTCTTCTGATCATTATGATCGTGATCAGACTGATCGGTGGGAACCGACGATATTAGAAAAAAGAAAAGTAAAAGACCGATGGGGGAGCCATCGGTCTTTTGAGGGGAGTATAAATAATTAATAAGGGGTTGTAGAAAATAATCTTTCTACATGAATCAGTATAATATATGCATTTGGAAAAAGCAAGCAAAATATTCAAAATATGGTTGAAACAAAATGCATAAAAAGACCTCCGTTTGGGATAATAAAGATTGTACTAAATAGTTACTGTCAGTTAATAAGAACAGTAACACCAAATAAGGAGGAAGCATCATGGCAAAAAATTATAGCAACACAAGTAAAAATTCTCAGAATGGATTCTATTCATCGAAGGAAGAAAATCAGAGTAAGAACAGAAATTCAACATCTAATTCAGGTTCGAATAAGAATTCCAGCAAAAATTCTTATTCAAATAAGAATAAGAACAGCACAAACTGCAATTCCAAAAATGCAGATGACTGCTTTGGCGGAAAAGATGATTATGATGAGTCAGACAGATATTAACAGATACTGTGAGCAGTAACAAATAAGATTCTTATAAACAGTAACAAGGCAGAGAAGAAAGGCAATCGCACTTTACTCTGCCTTTCATTTATAGTAAAATTATGATGTGAGTGTCAAAAGTATAAATTGCGTTTGTGCTCGCACAAATAAGCAATTCATACTTTTGACACTTACATCAAATTATAATACTGTAAAATAAGAATCAGTTAACAGTAATTAATAAGTACATAAAGATAATATGAGGTAGATATGGAAAGAATGGAATGGATTGCGCCGTGTCATTTCGGTCTTGAATCAGTATTAAAAAGGGAGATTCAGGATCTGGGATATGAGATCGCACAGGTGGAAGATGGAAGAGTTACCTTTTACGGAGGAGCAGATGCAGCGTGCAGAGCGAATGTATTTCTCCGTACAGCAGAACGTGTTCTGCTCAAGGCAGGAAGTTTTAAAGCAGTTACCTTTGATGAATTGTTTGAGAAGACAAAAGCAATTCCGTGGGAGAATTATATACCGAAGAACGGGAAGTTCTGGGTGGCGAAAGCTTCATCGGTAAAGAGTAAGCTGTTCAGCCCTTCGGACATTCAGTCAATTATGAAGAAAGCGATGGTAGATCGTCTTAGAAGTAGATACCATGTACAGTGGTTTCAGGAAGATGGAGCTTCTTATCCACTGAGAGTATTTTTGATGAAGGATATCGTTACGATCGGAATCGATACATCGGGAGATTCTCTTCATAAGAGAGGATACCGTCCGTCAGCCGGCAAGGCACCGATTTCTGAGACACTGGCAGCAGCACTGATCATGCTGACACCGTGGAGAAAAGAGCGTATCTTAGTGGATCCGTTTTGCGGAAGTGGAACATTTCCAATTGAGGCAGCAATGATGGCAGCAAATATTGCACCGGGAATGAATCGTTCTTTTACGGCTGAGAGCTGGGCGAATCTGATTGATAAGAAACTCTGGTATGAGGCCATTGATGAGGCGAATGATCTGATCGATGATCAGATTGAGACGGATATCCAGGGATATGATATTGATGGGGATGTTGTGCGGATGGCAAGACAGAATGCAGAGAATGCAGGTGTGGATCATCTGATCCATTTCCAGGAGAGACCGGTCAGTGCACTGAGTCATCCGAAGAAATATGGATTTATTATAACAAACCCGCCGTATGGAGAGCGTCTTGAGGAGAAAGAGGCACTTCCTGGTTTATATCGTGAATTTGGCGAGAGCTTTAGGAAACTTGACAGCTGGTCTGCATACATGATCACAAGTTATGAAGACGCAGAACGTTATTTCGGAAGAAAAGCAGATAAAAACCGTAAGATTTATAATGGTATGCTGAAAACATATTTCTATCAGTTCCAGGGACCAAAGCCACCGAGACCGAAGAAATAAGAAACGCTGTACCAGATTGTTGGTGAAAGAGAATAGAAGGTAGAAAGCAAAATGAAGAGAAGAATTGTATTTGCAACAGGAAATGAAAATAAGATGAAAGAGATCCGGATGATTCTTGCTGATCTTGGTATGGAGATTGTATCGATGCGTGAGGCAGGAGTCGATGAAGAAATCGTAGAAGACGGAATGAGCTTTGAAGAAAACGCAGAGATCAAGGCAAGAGCTGTATCACGAGTGCTGGTCAACGATATTGTTCTTGCAGATGATTCAGGTCTTGAGATTGACTATCTGGATAAGGCACCTGGAATTTATTCTGCGAGATTTGCCGGAGAGGATACTTCTTATGATATAAAGAACAGAATCCTTCTGGACAGACTGGAAGGGGTTCCGGACGATGAGCGTACCGCAAGATTTGTCTGTGCGGTTGCAGCAGTATTTCCGGATGGAACAACAAGCGTAGTCCGTGAGACGATTGAAGGACAAATTGGACACGAGATTGTCGGTGCGAATGGATTCGGTTATGATCCGATCTTCTATGTTCCGGAATTCGGATGTACAACAGCGGAGATGACACCGGAGCAGAAAAATAAATTGAGTCACAGAGGAAAAGCACTTCGAGCAATAAAAATCCTGCTGGAAGAGAAATTGAACGAGGAAGAAGCATGAAAATTCTGATTGTCAGTGATACACACGGAAGACACCAGGCACTGGACCGCGCATTAGAAGAGGCTGGGAAAATTGATATGTTTATCCATCTTGGAGATGTAGAAGGCGGAGAAGACTATCTGGAGGCTGTCGTAGAGTGTGAGAAGCATATTATAAGAGGAAATAACGACTTTTTTACAGAACTTCCGAGAGAAGAGGAGTTTGAGATTGGGCCTTATCATGCATTTATTACCCATGGACATTATTATTATGTGTCCATGGGGATGGAAACTATCATAGAAGAGGGCAGAACAAGAGGAGCGGATCTCGTAATGTTTGGTCATACACATCGTCCTTTCTTTCTTCAGAAGGATGGAATGACAATTTTAAACCCGGGAAGTCTATCTTTTCCACGTCAGGAGGGAAGACGAGGCAGCTATATGATCATGGAAGTCGATGGGGACGGAAAATTGAGTTTTGAGCAAAAATATCTATAATTATCCTAATTATCAGAAAACTAAAACAAAAGAAACAATTTGCACACTCTTCTTGCGAAAAACAGGTAAAAAAACAGTCGTAAAAAAGTAAAAAAACTTTAAAAAACCTGTTGACTTTCTGAGAAACATGCCATATAATATATCTTGTCGCTGCGGGAGATACGAAAGAAACACAAAGCCGCAGGGGCAAGGAAATAAAACTGATATCGGGGTGTGGCTCAGCTTGGCTAGAGCGCCTGGTTTGGGACCAGGAGGTCGCAGG
>ERZ780226.1416-NODE-1416-length-18796-cov-3.387599_pt1 | contig 18796 bp, 16 predicted proteins | sample MGYA00511165_ERZ780226 | MGnify/ENA primary metagenome ERZ780226 (study PRJEB29588, sample SAMEA2152373) | human gut metagenome | biome: human gut; feature: human-associated habitat; material: faeces | place: Denmark | collected 2008/2010 ...
GATGGTGTTTGCCTGACCGGCAACGGGAGAGCCGGGGAACTTCAGCTGACCAACCTCGGGAGCAACGGCTGCGTCAAACTGCATCTCGCCGTCCACGGGAACGGTCATAACTTCCTTTGCCTTGGCAACGGCGTTCTGAACCTTGGTAACCTCGTCGTCCTTTGCGGAGCCCTTGGTGGAGAAGCTCAGGAAAGCAACCTTGGGGTCGATGCCGAAGGTCTCGGCGCACTTTGCGGTCTCCTGGGCGATCTCGACCAGGTTGTCCTCAGTGGGATGAATGTTGATGGCGCAGTCGCCCATAGCCAGCTTTTCCTGGGTGCCGTCAGCCTTATCACGAACCATGATGAAGCAGGAGGACACGATGGAGTTGCCGGGCTTGGTCTTGATGAGCTGCAGAGCAGGACGAACGGTGTCGGCAGTGGAGTAGGTGGCGCCGCCCAGCAGGCAGTCAGCCTTGCCCATCTTCACCAGCATGGTGCCGAAGTAGTTGCCCTTGAGCAGGTTTGCCTTGCACTGCTCGGGAGTCATCTTGCCCTTGCGGAGCTCGACCATCTTGGCAACCATTTCGTCCATCTCGGCATAGGTCTCGGGATCGATGATCTCTACGCCCTCGATGTCAAAGCCGCCCTTCTTTGCAGCAGCCTCAACCTCGGCAACGTTGCCAACCAGGACAACCTTCATGATGCCCTCTGCCTTAATGCGGGCGGTGGCTTCCAGAATACGAGCGTCGGGACCCTCAGTGAAGACGATGGTCTTAGGATCCTTCTTCAGCTTTTCAACCAGAGTATCAAACATAGTTAATTACCTCCGTAAAAATAATTTTGGATAACGGATGGCAGACGAAATCTGTCATCCGATATTATACAACATTCCCCTGGGTATCTCAACAGAAAATTCGATGGGAACGGAAAAAATCAGGGCTGATCCTGGGAATTTGTGTCGGAGTCCGTATCCTCAGCAGAGGTCGCTTCTGCGGACGTACGTTTCTGCCGGGCAAGGAAGCGCTGATGCTTTCGCTGGGCGCGTTTTTTCTGCCGCTTTGAGGTGGGATTCCACTTTTGAAAATCTTTTCGAGGGGGATAGTTCCAGCGGGTGTAGTCTGCGGTGACAGTGGACAGCTCCCGCTTTTTCAGCAGGAAATTCACCAGCTCTGTGACAATCTTATAAATCACTGCGAACAGGGGTACCGCAATGACCATGCCCAGAATGCCGAAGAGACTGCCGAACACCAGCAGGGAAACCACCACCCAAATGCTGTCCAGCCCGGTGGCGTCTCCAAGAATCCAGGGACCGATGACATTGCCATCCAGCTGCTGGAGGATAATGATAAAAATAACGAAATACAGGCACTCCATGGGATCGATCACCAGCAGGAGCAGCGCCGAGGGAATGGCGCCCAGATAGGGACCGAAGAACGGAATGATATTGGTAACGCCCACGATAATGGAAATCAGCATGGTATAGGGCATGTTGAGGATGCGGAGCCCAATGAAGCACAAAATGCCGATAATCAGAGAGTCGATAATCTTTCCGCCGATAAACCCGCCGAATACCCGGTTGGCAAAGGTGCAGACATTGCATACATAACCGCCCTTCTTCTGCCCAAGCGCCGCATAGCAGAGCTTTTTAGCCTGGGCAAGAAATTTTTCTTTGCCGGAGAGCAGATAGACGGAGATAATCACGCCGATAATCAGGTTCAGCATGGATTTTGCAATATTGACCACGCCGGTGGTAAGGCCTGCCAGTATCGTCTGAACCTTGGGGAGCACGGTGCCAGTGAGGAAGTCCTTGAGATAGTCGTAGACCTGATCCATGATCTCCTGGGTAACATCCTCGGCAATGCTGCCGTTGATGAATTCCTTAACCCATTTGTTCAGGGTGTTATAGTAGGAGGGGAAGTTTCCAATAATGGTGGTAATGCTTTCCAGCAGCTGGGGCAAAATCATGGCGATCAGCGCCCAAATCACAAGCAGGGCAATAATCAGCGAAGCCAGAATGCCCAGCCCCTTTGCCATGCCCGCCGCCCTTTTTTCGGAGAGAACCTTCCGAAGCTGCGGCTCCAGCAGCTTACGAATCCGGTCCTCAATGGGATGAAGCAGATAGGCAATGCCAAGCCCATAGAGCACCGGAGACAGGGTGCCCAGAAATGCCTTGACATAGCCGAAAAACGCCGGCATTTTTGTAATAAACTGCGCGGCAATGATGCAGACCACGATGACAATCACCGCAGTAAGTCCCCAGCGGAAATAGATATTTTCCCGGTGGATTTCAAACAATCCGTCTTTTTTATCTTGATGATCGTCCATGCAGGTTCCTCCCGTTGGCTTGGTAGCTCCAGTATACCATATTCATAGAGAAATTGCATCCGTTCTATGACGTTTTCTTTAGGGCAATACCGCACAAACAGGTGCACTATGTCACATTTCACTCATTGCGCCCAATCTCAAAAGCAGGTATGATAGATTCGTTAGAATGCAAAACGTAGAAAGGAAGGAACCTCAATATGAATCACCGCTATGCGCACATTCTCTCCCCTGTGAAGGTGGGAAATCTGGTGCTGAAAAACCGGCTGATTAACTCCAAGTGTATTCCCGAGGGCATTCAGGGACCCCAGACCTGGCCCACGGAGCAGACCATCAACTTTGCAGCATCTCTGGCAAAGAACGGTGCTGCCATCGTTACCTGCGCGCCGGGTATGTTCCGGGACTGTGATCCCCACCAGATGTTTACCAGCGATTTTAATATGGAGGACCGCCATGTTAAGCGCTGCTTCCGGCGGATGATCGACCGGATTCATGCCCATGGCTCCGTGGCGTCGGCGTCCACCATGATCTATGTTCCGGCGGATAAGGGAATTTCGGAGATCTATGACATGTCCGTGATTCCAGAGTCTGTGCTGCGGGGCGGACCGGAATGTATTCTCGGACGGGACGGAAAGCCGCTGCCCGGCATGACCCGGGAGGAAATCCATGGGTTTATCGAGAGCTTTGCCCGCCGATGTCAGCAGCTCCAGTCCATCGGCTTTGATATGGTCAATATTTACATGAGCTATGACGCATCGATTCTGGCAAAGTCCCTGTCGCCGGTATTCAATCAGCGGAAGGATGAGTACGGCGGCAGCTTTGAGAACCGCGCGCGGCTGACCCTGGAGCTGTTTCAGGCAATTAAGCGTGTCTGCGGACAGGATTTCCCCATTGAGATTCAGATTTCCGGCAGAGAATTCCCCGATGGCGGCTATACCAAGGAGGACTTTATCCGCTATTGCAAGCTCTGCGAGGGGCTGGTGGATGTTTTCCAGATTCGTGCCCGGACCGGCGATATGACCCATTCCAGCCACTATACTGCCACCAAGGAGAATCCCACGAATCTGGAATATGCGGCGGCATTTAAGGCAGCAGGCATCAAGGGACTGTGTGCACCGGTGGGCGGATTCCAGGATCTTGACCTGATCGAGCAGTTTATTGCCGAGGGAAAGACGGATCTGGTTGCCATGGCACGTGCCTTTATCTGCGACGAGGAATACGGCGTGAAGCTGCTGGAGGGCAGAGGCGAGGATGTGCGTCCCTGCATCCACTGCGACAACTGCCATCAGGCTTACTGCGCGGTGAATCCCAAGATCGGACTGCAGGAGGTCTGGGATCATATGTTCTCGGAGCCCAGAACGGTAAAGAAGGTTGCGGTCATCGGCGGCAGACCGGCTGGCATGGAGGCAGCACTGACTGCGGCAGCCAGAGGACATCAGGTGACGCTGTTTGAGCAGTCCGATACCCTGGGCGGTCAGCTGAAGCATGCAGACTATCTGCCCTGCAAGTGGTCCCTCCATGATTTCAAGGAATATCTCATCCGCCAGCTGGATAAGTCCACTGTGGAGGTAAGGCTTGGCACTCACGCAACCCCGGAGATGATGGAAGGCTTTGACGCAGTGATTGCCGCATGCGGCGCCCGTCCCAAAACTGCTCCGATGCCCGTGGCGGAGGGCGTGAAGGTCTGGACACCTATGGATGTGTTCGGGCATGAAAAGGAGCTGGGACAGCACGTTGCCATTGTGGGCGGCGCCATGACGGCTGTGGATACGGCATTCTATCTGCTGGACCACGGTCACACCGTTACCCTGCTCACCCGGAACCGTCAGGCAGGGCATGACTACAATGCCCACAGCAAGGGCGCATTTGAGGATGTGCTCAAAAGCCGGAAGAATCTGACCATTATTACGGGCTGCCAGACGGACTCCATCGGACAGGGCGCCCTTTCCTACACCGTAACCTATGGCGCGCCGGAGCCGATGATGATGACCATGGGCAATCCCGATGATATGCCGCCCATGCCCGGTCCTGCCATGACGCCGCCGGAGCCCAAGGAGCCCCCCAGAACCGAGCAGGGCACTTTGGCATTCGACAGCATCGTGGTTTCCGCAGGCAGAGACGGACTGGTGGAGGAGAGCTATGCCTTTGCCGGAAGAACGCCGGAGTTCTATGTAGCCGGCGACGCAAACCTGCTGTCCTTTGAAACCCTTCAGGGTGGACCCGGCGGTGACGGCGCCAACAAGGCAGAGGGAAAGACCACCCACGGCACCATTCGCCATGCCATGTTTACCGGCTATACCGCCGCCTGTAATCTGTAAATTCGAATTCGGTATAAAAACAGCCCCATCCGCGAATTGGATGGGGCTGTTGAACATTTATTTGGGTTAATCGTCGTATCCCTTTGGGTTATTCTTCTGCCAGTTCCAGGAGTGGGCGCACATATCGTCCAGCGTATATTTTGCCTCCCAGTCCAGCAGCCGCTTTGCCTTTTCCGCGCTGGCATAGCAGGTGGCAATATCACCGGGACGGCGGGCGGTGATTTCTATGGGAATGGTCAGACCGCTGGCTTTTTCAAAGGCGTGTACCACGTCCAGAACGCTGCTGCCCTTGCCAGTGCCCAGATTGATGGGCTCTGCGCCGGTGTGATGGAGGGCATAATCCACCGCCTTGACGTGACCCAACGCCAAATCCACCACATGGAGATAATCCCGAACGCCGGTGCCGTCGGGGGTGGGATAATCGTTGCCGTAAACGGACAGATGATCCCGCTGACCAATGGCAACCTGGGTGATGTAGGGCATCAGATTGTTGGGAATGCCGTTGGGGGCTTCGCCAATGAGTCCGGAGGGATGGGCGCCGATGGGATTGAAGTACCGAAGCAGCACAGCCGACAGCTTATCGTCTGCCTTGCAGGCATCGGTGAGAATCTGCTCGATCATCAGCTTGGTGGTGCCGTAGGGATTGGTGGCGGCGCCGGTGGGCATATCCTCGGTAAAGGGAGCCTGGTTGATTTCACCGTAAACGGTGGCGGAGGAGGAGAATACAAAGGCCTTGCAGCCAAACTGCTCCATCACCTCCAGAGTGGTCAGTGCGGTGTCCAGATTGTTCCGGTAGTATTTCAGGGGAAGCTTAGTGCTTTCGGGAACGCACTTGAAGCCTGCAAAATGAATCACGGCGTCGATCTGGTTCTCCTGAAACAGCCCGGTCATGGCAGCCTTGTCGGCAACGTCAATCTGATAGAATTTCGGTTTGGTGCCGGAAATCGTTTCAATGCGGTCAATTACCTTGGGGCTGGCATTGGACAGATCATCGGCAATGATAATGTCATATCCGGCGCGGATCATCTCCACCGCCGTGTGGGAACCGATAAAACCGGCTCCGCCTGTAAGCAGAACGGACATGGAACATTCTCCTTTTTTGGTCGTAGAATATAAGGCAGCACTGCCTCAGACTCCCTCGTCAATGTATGAGGTGTTGTGATAGAATCACTATACCACACCTTGGAAGAAAAAGATAGTCCCTTCCAAGAATTGTGGCACAGGATAAGGGGGATGGATATGGAGCTATGGACATGGAGCTGCGGCGAAAATCGGGTGCTGCTGCTGGATACCCGGGGGAAACAACCGTCGGCGCAGGAGCGGGGAATGTTTTTATGCCGCAGCCTGACCCTTTCGGCGGATCGGCTGCTGATGGGGCCCGTATCCTGGGAGCCCTGCCCGGGGCTGATCCGGATGGATCATGAGGGCGTTCGAATTCCCGCAGACAAGGAAGATGCCGCGGCGTTTTTGGCGTTTTTATCTGCCGCAGGCTACGGAAATTATCCGGCGGCAACCGACGACCTTCGGATATTGTCTCCCAACGAGCAGGAAATTGCCTGCTGGCAGGGAACAAAAATGCCGGAGGAGGAACGCAAAAAGTGTTTGAGCCTGAATTAGCCCTCTGTGGGCGGCTCCGCGACAAACTTCTGAATGCTGTCCCGGAATGCCTCGCCGTCTTCCGGCTTGCCGTAGACACGGACCAGCTTGGGGGTATCGTGGGTCAGTGCAGGACCGTCCAGAATCAGGCTGAACAGCCCCAGCATGCTTTTTGCATTGACGGTATAGCGACCGGATACCACATCGATGTCCACCGGCGCCATGCTGGCAGCGGAAACAAATTCCCGCACATCGTTGACGGAATGGAGCGAAACATAAAACTCTGTCATGAAAAGACCTCCTGAATTAGGGTATGTACGTTAGACAACACCGCACAATTGCGTCTGCGGGCTTTGACGGTTCTTTTCCTCCACAAATTCGCTGCGAAAAGTTTGAAATACACAAAGTATTCCTGCATTTTCGCAACAAATTTGTGATGAAAAATTCCTCGTCAAATCTCCTTGCCCAATTATGCGGTATTGCCTTTGATTCAATTATCCGATATAATAGGCAGGAAGCAAGCAGGGGAATGATTCGCCGCTGCCTGCAACACCAGGCTCAGTATACCACAAAAATAACAATATGCAAAGGTGATTTACCGTGAAGTTTGCCATCTACACCTTGGGCTGCAAGGTAAACCAATATGAATCTCAGGCGCTGGAGAAGGACTTTATCGCCCGGGGCTATGAGCCGGGACGGTTTGACGAGCCCTGTGATTTTTACGTTGTCAACACCTGTACGGTGACGGCAGTCAGCGATAAAAAGTCCCGAAATGCCCTGCGTCGGGCGAGAAAACTGAATCCCCAGGCGGTAATCGGCGTATGCGGTTGCTATGCCCAGGTCCATCCGGAGGACATGGAAAAGCTGGAGGTGGACGTGGTGGGCGGCACCGGGGACCGGAATGCGTTTATTGACCGGCTGGAGCAGTTCCGGCAGGATCACCGGCATTCGGTGCAGGTGGACAATGCCTTCCGACGCAAGGGCTTTGAGGTGCTGGAACCCGGCGGTCTGGGCGAACGGACCCGCGCTATGCTTAAAGTCGAGGACGGCTGTGTCAACTTCTGCACCTACTGTATCATTCCCTATGCCCGGGGTGCCATTCGTTCCCTGCCTATGGATATCGCGGTGCAGCAGGTAAAAGAGCTGTGCCAGCAGGGCTATCGGGAGGTTGTGGTTACCGGCATCGAAATCTCCTCCTGGGGGGCAGACCTTAAAAATGGACAGAAGCCTCAGGATTTGATTTTTGCCATCTGTCAGGCGGTGCCCGAGATGCGGGTGCGGCTGGGATCGTTGGAGCCGAGAACCATTGATGCGGACTTCTGCGGAAAATTGAAGGACTGCAAAAATCTCTGCCCCCAGTTTCATCTGTCCCTGCAAAGCGGCTGCGATGCCACGCTTAAAAGGATGCATCGGAAATATTCCACAGAGCGGTATCTGGAAAGCTGCCGGCTGCTGCGGGAGAGCTTCCCGAACTGTGCCATTACCACCGATCTTATTGTGGGCTTCCCCCAGGAGACGGAGGAGGAGTTTGCCGAGACTCTGGAATTCCTGAAAAAAGCACAGTTTGCAGCCATGCATATTTTCCCCTACTCCAGACGCACGGGAACTCCTGCGGCAGAAATGCCCGGACAGATTCCCCAGGCAGAGAAGGAGCATCGTGCAGCCCGGGCAGCAGAGGTAGAAGCGGAACTTCGGGAAACCTATCAGAAAAGCTTCATCGGTGCAGCGATGCCAGTGCTGTTTGAGCAGAAGGATGCCCAGGGACGCTGGACCGGACACACCACCAATTATATTCTTGTGGCGGTGGAATCGGAACAGGATCTCCACAATCAGATTTTGGACGTTGCCGTCACCGGCTGGGAAGCTCATGGGCTTTGCGGCACCCTCAAAAACAATAAAGCATAACAATACCGGCAGCGGGACAACATCGGTCCTGCTGCCGGATTTTCGTTTAGCTCAGTGAAATCAGTGGTTCCCTGCCCGCAGCTCCCAGAACGCAACGGCACTGGCGGCGGCAACATTCAGGGAATCTACCCCATGCTCCATGGGAATCATGACGGTATAGTCGCAGCTATTGATGGTTTCCGGGCACAGACCGTCTCCCTCCGTGCCAAGAAAGATAGCCAGCTGGGGCTCAGTTTTCAGGGCAGGATCGGTAATGGGCACGGCACGATCATCCAGCGCCATGGCAGCGGTGGAAAAGCCCAAATCGTGGAGGGTATGGATGGAAGCCTGACTCCAGCTGTGAATATCGCTGCCAAGGTATGCCCAGGGCACCTGAAAAACCGTGCCCATACTCACCCGTACGGCGCGGCGGTGCAGCGGATCGCAGCAGTTGGGACTCAGCAGCACCGCATCCATCCCCAGTGCCGCAGCGGAACGAAAAATGGCGCCCACATTGGTGGGGTCCACGATGCCCTCCAACACGGCGATTCGGCGGGCATTATGGCAGATTGCATTGGCGTCCATGGGTGCAGGACGGCGCATGGCACAGAGAATGCCACGGGTCAGCGCAAAACCGGTCAGCTCTGCCAGCAGCTCCCGATCTCCGGTGAATACGGGAATTTCTCCGCAGCGAGGCAGCAATGTGTCCGCAATACTCGGGAGCTTTGTGCGCTCTAATAGCATGGAAACGGGGGTATATCCGGCATCCAGCGCGTGGGATATGACCTTTGCGCTTTCGGCAATGAACAGCGCCTGCTGGGGATTGCGCTTGGAGCGAAGCTGTGCCTCGGTCAGGCGGACATAGGGGGAAAGCTCCTCCCGGGACAAATCAGTGATTTCAATGAGCTGTGCCATGGGGTTCTCCTTTGGATATGGGATGAATTTGCAGGAAAGATTCAAACGCCTGGGCGACGCCGTCCTCCAAATAGTCGGCGGTGATGATATCGGCAGCGGCACGGCAGGCAGGGCTTCCGTTTGCCACTGCAATGCCAAGCCCCGCCCAGGTGAGCATATCCGCGTCGTTGTCGGCGTTTCCGAAGGCGCAGACGGCGTTTTGCGAAATTCCCAAATGCTCCGCCAAAAAGGCAAGCCCCCGATGCTTTCCGCAGGCTTCGTTGGAGATTTCAATGAGATGGGGCACGGAGCTGGTGATGTAAATGCCGGAAAGGGCACGGAGCCGCTGCATCATTTCTGCCTTGACCTCCAGTGTACCCACAATCAGGTCCATGCTGTCCAGCCGGTCCTGATGGGCGCGCAGAAAGTCCTGAATATCGGGGACCGGGCGGCGGGTGGCTTTGACGTAATCGACCGTGGTTTTGCCGTGGAGATAGACATCTGGACGGTTGACATAATCTTCTTGTGCATAGGCGCAGCCGTCTACAAATGCCTCATAGGTCAGGAATGCGCCCTGGGTAAGGCTGAGCACCTGACCTGCGGTTTCGGACGGTAGGAAGTGCTGCGCCAAAACGGTATGTTCGGCAAGGTCATAGACCATGGCGCCGTTGCCGCAGATGGCATAGCGAATGCCTGGAAAATGGGTCATCTCCTCCGGAAGGGTGTCCAGAGAGCGCCCGGAGGCAATCACAATCTCGATCCCGGCGGCAATGGCTGCTTCCAGTGCCGCTCGATTGCCGGGGGACAGTCGGGATTGCTGATTCAGCGTGGTTTCGTCCAGATCCAGGGCAATGAGCTTTGGGGTCATCAGCGTCACCATAGCATCAGCTTTTCTGCCTGCGCCTGAAGCTCTGGGCGGAAATCGGGGTGGGCTACGGCGATGAGATTGCGCACCTTCTGCCGGACGCTTCTGCCCCGCAGAGGAGCAATGCCATATTCCGTGACCACATAATCCAGCTCATTCCGGCTGAGGGTGACGATGCTGCCGGGTTCCAGCTGGGGTGTGATGGTGGAGACAGTGCCGCCGTGCTTGGTGGAGGCGGTGGCAATGATATTTCGCCCGCCCTTGGAATGCGCGGCGCCCACTGCCATATCTGCCTGACCGCCGGAACCGGAATATTGCCGGGAGCCGATGGATTCCGAGCACACCTGACCGGTGAGATCCACCGACAGGCAGGCGTTGATGGACACAAAATTGTCGTTCTGCGCTACAATCTGCGGATTGTTGACGGTTTCGCCGCGCAGCATGCGAACGCTGGGGTTTTCCTCCAGCATGTCATAGAGTTCCTGAGTGCCGTAAGCAAAGGTACCAACGATTTTTCCGGGCATGAAATTCTTCTTCCTGCCGGTGATTACGCCCTGCTTCACCAGCTCCACCATGGAATTGGTAATCATCTCAGAGTGGACGCCAAGATCGTGCTTGTCCTTCAGCGCCAGCGCTGCTGCATCGGGAATCCCGCCAATGCCCAGCTGGATGCAGTCACCGTCGTGCACCAGAGAAGCAACGTAATTGCCGATGGTCAGCTCCAGTTCATTTGGCGTGCTTTCCGGAAGATAGGGCAGCGGCGTTTCGGCTTCCACAATCATGTCCACATCCCGAATATGTACCTCGGTATCGCCATAAATCCGGGGCAGCTTGGGATTCACCTGGAGAATCACCCGGTCCGCCGCCTCTAAAAATGTCTTTTCGTGAATCAGGCACAGGGGAATCATGAAATAACCGTGACGGTCCATGGGGGTGGCGGCGGCAATGAAGACATTGCAGCCGTTGACCTCAATCCAGCGGCTGGCGCCGTTATGCAGGTCGCCAGGATAATAGCTCAGCAGACCCTGCTCCCTGCCCTTTCGGGTTGCACCCATAAGAAAGGTGATGTCCATGTCAAAGGTGTCCTGATAAATGGGATCGGACAGAAACCGGTGGGCAGAAAAGCACATGGGCGCGAACATCCGGAAGTGCTTTCCGCTGCCGCGAAGATGGTCGATGGCATCGAAAAATGCGGTGGGCTCGTTGGCACACTGAGAGGTGCCGATGATGTCTCCGTCCCTTAGGGAATCCAGCGCCTCCTCTATGGTAACTTTTTTGGACTGATATTCTGCTTCGTAGAGATTCATGGGATTCATGCCTCCGTTTTGCATATGTTTCAGATTTGTAACAGCATTATTATAAAGAGTACCACGGGAAAAAGCAATGTTTTTGCGAAGAAGCAAATGGCACATGATTTTCTGAGAAATGTGTTGACAAAGCGATCTGGATGGTGTATTGTTAGTTCACTAATTGTTAGCTAGAATACTGTCAGCAATAAAACAATTTGCGGCAGTGTGGATGGAAAGGAGAATTGCATACATGAAATCAAGGGATGAGGAATGGGGACCAGGACCGGATTTTGGACCGCCGCCGCACCCTGGAGAGAAAATGACCATTGAGGAGCAAGCGCCGCCGGAGGACGAACCCATGAGCTTTCGGCTGCTGCGCCGGATTGAATACACCGGACGGATTCACCACATGGCATTTCGCTCCATATTACAGGAGGACGGTCTGCCTCCGGCGCAGGCAAGCGCCCTGCGGTTTATTATCCGCTTCCCGGGCATGAGCCAGCGGGAGCTGGCAGACCGGCTGCACATTCAGCGGGCGACGGTAACGGTGATGCTGCAAAAAATGGAGCGTGCCGGTTATGTTGACCGCCGTCCCGATCCCATGGACCAGCGGATTTCCCGGATTTATCCCACGGAAATGGCGGTGCAGCAGGATGAGGATGGAAAACGCTCCATCGACGGATATTTTGCCGACGTATTCCGGGGCTTTTCGCCGGAGGAGCAGCAGCAAATGGACGACATGCTGTCCCGGCTGGGGGTCAACATTCGGGGCATTCTGGAGGCTACCCCCGATAGCCAAAGCAAGGAGTGAGCGCATTGAAGACATTTTTACAGTATATCAAGCCCTATTGGAAATGGGTGCTGCTGACAATTGTGTTTATTGCATTGCAGTCCCTTTCCGATCTGTATCTCCCGGCGCTGAACGCCAAGATCATTGACGACGGCGTAATCACCGGAGATGTGGGCAAAATTCTCACCTATGGCGTGCTGATGCTGATTGTGGCAATTGTGGTGGGACTGTGCACCCTGGGCACCACCTATTATTCCACCAAGGCATCCCTTGCCTATGGCAGAGACATGCGGCTGGGGCTGTTTACCAAGGTGCAGTCCTTTTCCCAGTCGGATTTGGACCAGTTTGGCACCCCCTCACTGATTACCAGAACTACCAACGACGTCAACCAGATTCAGCAGATGATGCAGATGCTGCTGCGGACCATGATCACAACCCCCATTTTGCTGGTGGGCGGCATTATCATGTGTCTCCAGCAGGATGTAAAGCTGTCGGCAATTCTGCTGTTTGTGGTGCCGGTGATTGCGGTGATGATCGTTGTGACCACAAAGAAGTCACATCCCTGGTTCAAAAAGCAGCAGACCCAGGTGGATGTGCTCAACCAGGTGCTCCGGGAAAAGCTCTCGGGTATTCGTGTCATTCGGGCGTTTGTACGCACGGATTATGAGGAAAAGCGCTATGACACCGAGAACGGGAAAATGCTCAAAATTTCGGTGCATGCCCATAAGCTTATGACGGCAATGATGCCCATGGTAACGCTGGTGATGAACATTGCAACCTTGGCAGCCTATTATCTGGGCGCCATTCGGATCGATAACGGCGGCATGCAGATCGGTGCGCTGACTGCCTTCGTCACCTATCTCACCCAGATTCTCATGAGCGTGATGATGTCCTCCATGATGATGAACATGATCCCCCGTGCCATGACCTCCATCGGCAGAATCAACGAGGTGCTGGAATATGAGCCCACGATCAAGGATCTGGATACCGCGGAAGAAAAGAAGCTGGGTCGGTTCCAGGGGCTGGAGTTCCGTGATGTATCCTTCTGCTATCCCGGTGCTGACCGTCCGGTGCTGGAGCATGTGAGCTTTATCACTCGTCCAGGTGAAACAACGGCGATCATCGGCTCCACCGGCTCCGGTAAATCCACACTCATTAACCTGCTGCCCCGTATTTATGACGTAACGGACGGTCAGGTGCTGGTGAACGGCATAGACGTCCGGGAGCTGAGCCAGGAGGAGCTGCGGAGTCATCTGGGCGTGGTACCCCAGAAGGCGCTGCTGTTTGACGGCACCATAGAATCCAATCTCCGCTATGGCAAGGCAGACGCCACGGAAGAGGAAATGTGGCATGCCCTGGAGGTCGCTCAGGGAAAGGACTTTGTATCCGCTATGCCCAGAGGGCTGGAGTCCTCCATTTCTCAGGGCGGTACCAACGTGTCCGGCGGTCAGCGGCAGCGGCTTGCCATTGCCCGGGCAATTATTCGCAAGCCCGATGTGTATATCTTTGACGACAGCTTCTCGGCGCTGGACTTTAAAACCGATGCAAAGCTGCGTCAGGCATTGAGCAAGGAGACGAAGGAGGCGGCAGTGCTGATTGTTGCCCAGCGCGTGACAACGGTACTGGGCGCAGACCGGATCATTGTTCTGGATGAAGGCAAGGTGGCAGGCATCGGCACCCATAAGGAGCTCATGGAGTCCTGCCAGGTTTACAGAGAAATCGTACTCAGCCAGCTGAGCGCAGAGGAGGTGGCGTAAATGGCAAACGAAGAAGTCGAGAAGGAAAAACGAGAGCTGGAGCTTCAGCGTCAGAAGCGTTTCTCCGGTGGTCCCGGCAGCCGGTTTATCTCCGGCGGTGAGCAGGCAAGCGATTTTAAGGGTACCATGTCCCGGCTGCTGCAGCTGTTAAAGCCGCAGCTTCCCCTGATTCTTTTGACCTTCGTGATGACCATTGCCTACACCGTGGCAAGCACCTATGCCCCCAATAAGCTGGCGGATATGGTGGATATCATCACCGACGGCATCCGTGCAAAAAGCTCCGGCGGCGGAATCGATTTCGGGGCACTGCGGCATGCGGCGCTGATTGTGGGACTGCTGTATGCGCTGACCGTGGTGTGCAATCTGATTCAGCAGTTTATCATGATCGACGTGTCGCAGAATCTGGTTTACGATATGCGCCGCGCCATTGATATCAAGCTGAAAAAACTGCCCATTAAATATTTCGATTCCCATTCCCGCGGCGATATTCTATCCCGTGTGGCAAATGACGTGGAGAACATCTCCATGACCCTGCAAATGAGCCTGACCCAGATTATCTCCGCAATTATCACTCTGGTCAGCGTACTGTTCTTTATGTTCTATCGGAACTGGCTGCTGACGCTGATTTCTCTGGTGACGGTGGTGCTGTGCTTCCTGATGACCAAGGTGATTGCGTCCCGGGCAAAGGGCTATTTTACCACCCAGTGGGCTTCCACCGGCAACCTCAACGGTCAGATTGAGGAGATGTACACCGGTCATACGGTGGTAAAGCTCTTTGGTCGCCAGCAGGCAGCCATGGATGCGTTTGAGAAGGAAAATGAGGTGCTGTTCCAGTCCTCCTTTAAGGCGGCGTTTATTTCCGGTGTCATTCAGCCTGCCATGATGGTCATCAACAACCTGAACTATGTGGCGGTTTGCATTCTGGGCGGCATCTGGATTGTTGGCGGCGGGCCCTTTGGGATGATTGTTACCCTGGGTGACATTACCGCAATCATTGCCTATTCCAGGCAGCTGATGATGCCCATTACCCAGACGGCTTCCATTGCCTCTACCATTCAATCCACCATCGCATCTGCGGAGCGGGTGTTTGAGCTGCTGGACGAGGAGGAAGCGGTGCCGGATCAGGAGCCCATTCAGCATCTGGAGGATCCCAAGGTGGTTTCCTTCGAGCATGTGGACTTTAGCTATAAGCCGGATACCAAGCTCATTGAGGACCTGAATCTAACGGTCCGTCCCGGCGAAAAGGTTGCCATTGTCGGTCCCACCGGTGCTGGCAAGACCACGCTGGTGAATCTGCTCATGCGGTTCTATGAGGTGGACGGCGGACGGATTGCCATTGACGGCAAGGATATCCGCTCCATTCCCAGAGAGGAGCTGCGCAGTAAGATCGGTATGGTGCTTCAGGATGTCTGGCTGTTCAGCGGTACCATTCGAGAGAATATTGCCTATGGCTATAATGTGCTTTCCGGTAAGGAGGCAACAGAGGAAGAGATCGTGGCTGCGGCAAAGATGGCGTATGTGGACCACTTTGTTCAGACGCTCCCTCAGGGCTATGATACGGTGATTAACGACGATGCCACAAACATCTCCCAGGGACAGAAGCAGCTGATGACCATTGCCCGGGCATTCCTGTCCAATCCCAGTATTCTGATTTTGGATGAGGCAACCTCTTCGGTAGATACCCGTACCGAGGTGCTGATTCAGAAGGCAATGCAGAAGCTCATGGACGGTCGTACCAGCTTTGTCATTGCCCATCGGCTCTCGACTATTCGGGATGCGGACCTGATTCTGGTGATGAACCACGGCACGATTATCGAGCAGGGCACCCACCAGCAGCTGCTGGACAAAAAGGGCTTCTACTACGACCTCTATAATTCCCAGTTCATCGGTGCTACTGTGGAGGATGAACCTGCACAGCAGCAGGAAAGCGGTTTTCCCGGCGGCTTCCCGGGTGGATTTCCTGGGGGCGGCTTCCCGAGCGGTGGATTCCCCGGAAAAGGAAAGAAGGGGAAAAAGGGCAAGCATAAGGGCAAATTCCCGGATGCGACAGAGTTTCCGGAGGGCGAGATCCCAGAGGGCTTCCCTGCTCCCGGTGAGTTCCCGGAGGGCTTCCCTGCTCCCGGTGAGTTCCCGGAGGGCTTTACACCACCCGAAAATTTCCCCATGCCGGAGGGCATGCAGGAGGAATATGGGGTATGAGATGCGTGGTGATTACCGGAGGCTCCCGCGGCATCGGCGCTGCAGCCGTTCGTTTGCAGCAGCCGGGGATCAGGTATATTTCCTGTATGAAAAAAGCACGGAACTGGCGCGGCAGCTGGAGCAGGAGACCGGTGCCATCGGGATTCCCTGTGACGTATCCCAGGAGACAGCGGTGAATCAGGCATTCCAGCGGATCGGCGCGGTGGATGTGCTGGTAAACAACGCCGGAATTGTGGACTATAACCCCATCAACTGGGTGCCCGTCGAGACGTTCCGCCGGGTGATGGATGTAAACGTTACGGGTATGTTCCTGTGCTGCAAGGCGGCGCTGTCCGGAATGCTGCAAAAGCAAAAGGGCGCCATTGTCAATGTGTCCTCCATGTGGGGCAGAGTTGGCAGCTCCTGTGAGGTTGCCTATTCCACCTCCAAGGCGGCGGTGATCGGCATGACCAAAGCGCTGGCAAAGGAGCTAGGACCCTCCGGTATCCGTGTCAATGCGGTTGCCCCTGGGGTCATTCAGACAGACATGGTGAAAAATGTTGCGCCCGAGGTCATGGAGGAGCTGCGTCAGGAGACACCGTTGGAACAGCTGGGAAAACCGGAGCAGGTAGCAGACGCAATCTGGTACCTGGCGTCAGAACAGGCGAGCTTTGTTACCGGCACTCTGCTGGATGTTAGCGGCGGATTTGTTATGTAAATCAATAAAACGAGAAAACAGCAGAGCGTCTATCCCAAACTGTGGATTGACGCTCTGCTGCTGTCTTATTTATTTTTCGGCTTATACTCGGAGAGAATCAAGCCCAGCAGGGTTAAAACGATTCCCAGCAGGGAAAATGCGGTGAGGGTTTCGTGGAGAATCAGGACAGAGGTGATGACGGTGATAACGGGGATCATATAGATGTAGACACTGGTTTTCACGGCACCCAGCGCCTTTACTGCGAAGTTCCAGGTGACAAAGCACAGCGCCGATGCCCCAAGTCCCAGATATAGAATATTCAATAGGTATGTCACATTCGAAAAGCGGGATAAATTCAGGTGAAAGTCAAAGAAAAACAGCGCGGGGATCATAAATTAAATGCCGTAAAAGAACGTGCGCCGGGTGGAGAGAATCACAGAATTGCCAAAGCTGCTGATTTTCCTGGTCAGCAGAGAGTAAATCGCCCAGACCAGCGCAGCCAGAACGGCAAGCAGGTCCCCCAATGGGTTCAGCTCCACCTTAGCGCTGCCGAAGCTGATGAGAAAGATCCCTGCCATGGCGGCAAGAAAGCCCACAAAGAACTGAGCCCGAAGCCGTTCCTCCGAACGGATCAGAATATGCGCTAAAATCGCGGTGAAAAACGGCGCAACGGAGATGATAACGCCAACGTTGGAGGCAAGAGTATAGGTCAGGGCAATGTTCTCCAGCAGATAATACAGGCAGATTCCGCATAGACCGGCAGCCGCATAGGTCAGCTCCTGCCTGAGATTTTCGGTTTTCAGCCGCCGGGGACTGGCGACCAGCAGCACCAGATAGCCCATGATAAAGCGGAAAAATAGAATTTCCACCGGCTGAAAGTCCACCAGCAGAACCTTGGTAGAGATGAATGTCGTACCCCATACGACAATGGTAAGCAATGCCGCAAGGTGTCCGGTAGTTTTCCTGCGTTCCATGTTGTGCTGCACCGTCCTGCAATGGTGTGATTTGCGGTCTGTTAAGAAATATGCGCAGAAACCCAGGAGATCAGATCGGAGAACACCTCGTCCTTGTTGGTCTCGTTGTGCATTTCGTGGCGACCGCCTGGGTAGAGCTTTAGGGTTACATCCTCCAGTTGTGCCTGCCGGAGCATGGCATACACAGCCTGAACGCCCTTGCCGTAGTTCCCTACCGGATCACAATCTCCGGAATAAATCAGAACGGGCAGCCCTTTGGGAAGTCTTCCTGCCCATTCGGCGGTGTTCACATGGGTATAGGCAGTGAGCATATCGCGATAGGCGGAGACGGTAAAGGAGAAGTTGCACTTGCTGTCTGCGGCATATTTTTCCCATACTTCCGGATCACGACTGAGCCAGGCGTTGCCGGAGGTGGCATTGGGAATCTTTTTACAGTAGGAGCCCATGCTGCACTTTACCATAAACTTTGAAATGTATTTCGGACCCTTGATCTTTGCCAGAAATCCTGCCAAATGCCGTCCAAAGGGCATGAGCGAACTGGGACCGCCGGTACCGCTGATGATTAAGCCGTCAATGGTTTCGGCGTGCAGCTCGGCATACCAGCGGGCATAGAAGCTGCCCATGCTGTGACCCAGCAGGAAATAGGGAATGTCGGGAAACTTCTTGTGCCCCAAGGTGTTCATGGCATAAAGATCCTTCAGGATAAATTGATAGCCGCCCTTTTCTGCCATAAAGCCATAGTTTTCCGGTGCACTGGTGTCGCCATGCCCCAGATGGTCGTTGCCGCAGACTGCAATACCTGCCTCGCAGAGTACCTGAAACATCGGCTCGTATCGGCAAATATATTCGCACATTCCGTGGCTCAGCTGAATCACCGCGCGAATGGGCTGCTGAGCGGGGGTGTAAAAATAACCGGCAACCTGCGACGTGCCGTCTGCGGATGGAAAGTGGATGGTTTCCTTCTGAAATGCGGGCATGACAATCCCTCCGTGTATCGTTTGATGTATGTAGTATACACTGTTTTGCGTGTGAGAGCAATGGAAAGCGGGGACTTTTTGCTGGCGGAAGGCGCCGCCGCTCCCTTGAAAAGTACAGGGCTTTGCAAAAAGAAAGTGAATAGGACAGCACAAATTTTAAAAACCGAGATAAACTACTTGACAATTCTATCACGGTGCGCTATAATAGTAGCACTTTGAAAGATAATATCGCGGGGTGGAGCAGTTCGGTAGCTCGTCGGGCTCATAACCCGAA
>ERZ780226.1440-NODE-1440-length-18643-cov-3.502152_pt1 | contig 18643 bp, 16 predicted proteins | sample MGYA00511165_ERZ780226 | MGnify/ENA primary metagenome ERZ780226 (study PRJEB29588, sample SAMEA2152373) | human gut metagenome | biome: human gut; feature: human-associated habitat; material: faeces | place: Denmark | collected 2008/2010 ...
AGCCGCAGCCGTAGAAGTGCGCGATAATGTCGGGATCGATGTCCTTCAGGACGTCGAGCACGTATTTGGGAGGAGTCGAGGCGCAATCGCACGCGTTGGTGCGCAGCGATTCGCCGTCCTCGAGCGAATCGTAGTAGTCGCTCACCATGCGGCGAATCTCTTCATCGGTCTTGATCGTGCCCATTGGTCTCCCTTCGTGCGAAAAAAGTCATCCGCCATTGTACGCGCCTCTTAGAGCAATGCAGGTAACAGTATCGCGCAAATACAGGAAGCCCGCTACAAAGCGGGCTTCCGAGAGGTTCCTATGAGGGAAAGATTCGCTAGGCTTGCGCCTCTTCCTCGGCTTCTTCCGCGGCGATGCGCGCCTTTGCCTCCTTGCCGCCATGGTGCGCCTTGGCGCAGGATGCGACGGCACCGGACAGGGCAAACAGGGCGATGGCGTTGGGGATGACCATGAGCTGGTTGAACATGTCCGCCAGCTCCCAGACGAGGTCGTTGGAGAGCAGCGAGCCCATGAAGATGAAGACGAGCGCGATGACGAAGAACGGCATGACGCCCTTCTTGCCAAACAGGTACTCGACGTTGATACGCGCGAACAGGTTCCAGCCGATAATCGTCGAAAACGCGAAGAAGAGCAGGCAGATCGCCACGAACGCGCTGCCGAAGCCCTCCCCGAAGAACGCACCGAACGCTGCCTGGGCCATGTTCGTTTTGTCGAGCCCGGCGGCAACGCCCGTGGCATCGACCGTCATCGGGCCGTTTCCGCAGTAGAGTACGCTGATGACGACGAGCGCGGTCATGGAGACGACGACGATCGTGTCGATGAAGACGCCGATCATGGCGACGACGCCCTGATCATGCGGGTCCTTGACCTTTGCCATCGCATGGGCGTGCGGCGTGGAGCCCATACCGGCCTCGTTGGAGAACAGGCCGCGCTTGGCGCCCTGGCTCAGCGCCGCGATGATGCCGAACGTCACGCCGCCGACCGACGCCTGCGGGTTGAAGGCGCAGGTGAAGATGAGCTCGAACGCAGGGATGATGTTCTGCCAGTTCATGACGAGCACCACCAGGCTGCCGACGATGTAGAGCAGTGCCATGATCGGGACGAGCTTCTCGGTGACCGCGGCGATGCGCGTGACGCCGCCGATGAAGATGAAGCCGCCGATGAGCACGACGACAAGGCCCATGATCCAGGTGGGGATGCCGAAGGCCGTGTTCATGGTCGCCGCGATGGAGTTCGACTGGACCATCGAGCCCATGAAGCCGAGTGCCAAGATAATGGCCACAGAGAAGAAGCCTGCGAGAAACTTGCCGCCGGCACCCTTGAAGGCAGTGCGGATGTAGTAGACCGGGCCGCCGTGGACACGGCCGTCCTCATCGACGTGACGGGTCTTCTGCGCCATGACCGCCTCGGCGTAGTTGGTGGCCATGCCGAGGATGGCGATGAGCCACATCCAGAAGATGGCGCCCGGTCCGCCGATCAAGATCGCACCGCACGCACCGACGATGTTGCCCGTGCCGACCTGCGCGGCGACTGCCGTCGCAAGCGCCTGGAACGAGCTGATGCCGCCGTGGTGCTTGCCGCCATGCAGCGAAAAGCCGCCGAAGGCACGGCGCATGCCCTCGCCAAAGCAGCGGAACTGCACGCCACGCGTGCGGATGGTGAAGAACACGCCCATCGAGATGAGCAAGATGATCAGCACATAGTTCGACAGATACGAGTTGATGGTCTGAACGATGGTGAGAAGCACTGCTTCCATGAAATAAATAACCTCCTCTAGTCTAATAAAACAATCCAGAGAAGGTCACAAATGATGCACGTTATGTACGCGTCGGCTCTGTCCGTTTGCCTGAGAGATTCAGCCTGGCTATATGCCCGACCTTGCACCTTCGGCACTCATTTAAGAGATTCTCCAGAGGCTTCTCCCCGCCCGGTTTCTTTTCGGATTCCGAACGGATCAATGAAGCAACACAGCGGGAATTATGCACTTCATGTATCGCCCGCGCAATAACTTTTCGGAAATAGTGCCGCGCATGGCACGAGGGGCCGTGGGTATCGTGCCATTTTGGTTCGGAGGGACACCCCGACCTGTCCCTCCGTGTCATACAGGCATGGCGATTTCGCCTAGCGGCGCCCCTCGTCTGCCATGCCGAAGCACTCGGTGAAAAACACCTGGGCATCCAGGTCGTAGCGCTCGCACACCTCGTCGAGCGCGTCGTCCATGAGCCGCGCGAGCTTGCGCGACGGGCACACGGCGCGCGCGTTCACGATCACGCTGAGGTTGCGGTGCACGGCCTCGGTCTTGTGCTCGTACTCGATGTCGTAGTCGACGCCGATGAGAGATGCCTTCACGTAGTCGTCGTCGCAGATGCCGTACAGCTTGAGGTGCGGAACATTGCCCTTGCGCTCGATCAGCCCGAGCCTGATCTCCTCGATGAAATCGTCCACGACCTCGTTGTAGTCGATTTCGCTGCCATCGAGCGTCTTGAAGTACAGGCGACGGTTGTACCACGTGAGCACCGCCTCTGCCTGCGCATAGTCGGGCCCCGCGTAATCGATCTCGACGTGGCGGCAGGCGGTTCCGTTGTGGATGAGGAAATCCGCGAGCTCGGGGATGCCCGTCCCCTCCCGCGCGCTAATGGCGAGTACGGGGACGCTGCAGCTCTGTCGCAGAAACGACAGGTAGCGCTCGACTTCTTCGTCGCTCAGCGTGTCGATCTTGTTCAAGACGACGACGTCGCCTTCCTCGACCTGCTGCTCAAGCAGGAACTTGAGCTCCTGCGGCAGATTGATGTCCGCCTGCTCGGGCATGACCATCCGGAGACGCTCGGGGTCGACGATGACGGCGAGCGGGCCGAGCTCGAACTCGTCGGCGTTGTCCCGCAGGATCTGCTTGTAGACGTGCTCGACCGTGCCGACGCCGCACCCCGGGATGTCGCTCATGACGAGCTTTGCCCCGTCCCGGTCGCGCATGCGCCTGATCTTGTCTACCGTGTTGTCCATCTGGTAGCAGATGCACCCAGAGGAGATCTCCTCGACCGTGCACCCGTTCTCGCGCGTCAGGTTGGTATCCACGAGCTGCGCGCCGAGGTCGTTGGCGATGATGCCGACCTTCTCGACGTTTTTGTCCATGTACTCGGCGAGCGCGATCATCGTCGTCGTCTTGCCCGCGCCCAAAAACCCGCTCACCACGAGAAACTCAATCTTTTCCACGTCACGCCCCTTCACGAGCTGTCATCTCGAGTTGAATTACTATCGGTCTACTATAGCACCGTATCTACTATTAGAACGTTACACTCGTCGTCTTGCCGCTATTTCGAGAACGGCAGATCGCCGCGCTTGAATCGGGCGATCATCTCGCTCGTGAGGCTCACGCCGTCTTCTTCCTCGGTGATCTCGTCCCTCGAAACCCATGCGCCATAGCCGAGCTCGTCTTCCTGCAGCGTGATGGTGGCATCCCCGTCGAGCTCGCAGAAGTACCCGAGCAGCAGATTGCTCGCGTAGCCCCAAGGCTGGCTTCTGTAGTAGCGGATGTTCTTGACGCGCAGGCCCACCTCTTCGCGCACCTCGCGCTCGACGGTCTGCTCGGCTGTCTCGCCGATCTCGACGAACCCCGCGACGAGCGCGCGCTTCGGGCTGTCCGTGTTCCACGCATACTTGGTGAGCAAGATCTTGTCGCCGTCCACCACCGCGACGATGACCGCGGGCGCGATCTTGGGATAGACGATGTTGCCGCAGCTCCTGCACTCGAGCGCGCGCTCGGTGTGGGAATACGCCAACAGCTTTCCGCAGCGCCCACACCTGACGTTGTCCCGATACCACTCATGCAGGTGAAAGCCCGTGATGGCCGCAAACGCGCGTGCGCGCTCGGCGGACTCGCGCACGTCTTTCATGTGAGCAAACCCGTACCCTTCCGGCTGCGGCGGCAGGCGCCGGAACACGTCTTTTTCCGGACGCGCGATGAAAAAACGCTCGCCATCGACAGAAAACGCGTAGACGCACGGGCAGTCGGTGTCGAGCTCGGCAAACGTCGGGTAGTCCAGCTTCGCAGCATCCCTCTGGCGCACCAGGACCGAATTGTGGGGGTCCCCCGCCACGCGGTCGCGATAGACCAGCACGCGGTCATGTGCTGCGGGTTTTGCGAAGACGATCTGGTTATCGAACGAGTGAGGCGCGATGTCTTGAATCATGGCGGCTCCAATGCTTGGGAATTGTCGTTTCGTCCATGCTACTTCGTTCTCGCGCAGGCGGCAGCTCACTTTTCCCACGTGTGCCCCGAGGCTGCACGCTCCGCACACGTGCCTCATCCAAATTAAGGCTTGCGCATATATTGGATGTTATCTTATACTAGGCAATGTCAACTCATATTCCGCACTTTCGCGGCTGTTCTCCGCAGCGCAGTTCAGCCGCAACGGGTTGGGGTATCTCGGCTGGTAGGCGGCTGGGGTGCCCCGCTTCGGAACACGGACCAGCAAGCCGCCTCCTGGCGGCTTTTTCATATCCGTATGCAGTTCGACGCACTCGATGGCATTCAAGCTGCGCTCCGGACGCGTGTCGCCCTGGCAACAATGTTTCTTCAATTATCTAGAAGGAGTGGCGTAGTATTATGGCAGTCAAAATCAACGAAAGGAAATCCTTAATGTGGTCTGCCTGCCACCCGAAATCCGAAGAAGAGCTCAACGAGTGCTCGCAGCTCGGCAAGAGCCTGAGCCGACTGACCCAGCCCTCGATCCTCGCGGCACTCGCGCGCGCTGACAAGCCGCAGCATGGCTACCTCATCATTCAGGAGATGACAAAAAGCCCCATGTTCGGCGGGAGCTCCCCCGATCCGACGGGCGTCTATCGCATCCTCAAGCAGATGGAGAACAACGGGCTGGTCACGAGTGAATGGGACACCTCGGAATCCGGCCCCGCCAAGCGCTGCTACAGCCTCACCGAAGAGGGCCGCGCGTGCCTGCGGCGCTGGGTCGACGCCCTTGCCTGCTACAGCGCCAGCATCCAGGAGCTGCGCATGATTGCCTGCGACTCCCTCGGCATCGAGGTCCCCGACCTGCCCGTATGCCTCCACGACCCCGCAGAGGCACTCGCGAAAGACGAATAGCCCCACGGCGACGTGAATTCGTCCCCAAAAGCCCCGTGCCAGTACAGGTGCGGGGCTTTTTCTATCCCAGACGCTCTATCCCAGGCGCTCTATCTCAGATGCGCACGGGGATGGGTCGAGAGATATTCCTCGCGAATGTGCGCCCGGTCGACATGCGTGTAGATCTGCGTCGTGGAGATATCGCTGTGCCCGAGCATCTCCTGCAAGATGCGCAGGTCCGCCCCGCCTTCGAGCAGATGCGTCGCGAAGCTGTGGCGCAGCGTGTGCGGGTGCAGCCCCTCGAGCCCCACGCGCTTGCCGTACGTTTCGACCATCTTGCAGACCGCGCGCCTGGTCAGGCGTCCGCCACGCGCGTTGAGAAACACCGCTGCCGGCTCCTTGGGCGCGTCTTGCCCCTTGGTGTGCAGGTGCGGCCGCCCCTCGTCGAGGTACTTCTCGAGCGCCGCCCTTGCCGTGCCCAGCAGCGGGACGATGCGCTCCTTGCCGCCCTTGCCGCGCACGCGCACGAGCCCCTCATCCAGCAGCAGGCTGGAAAAGTCGAGGCCGCACAGTTCGCTCACGCGCAGCCCGCAGCCGTAGAGGACCTCGAGGATGGCGTTGTCGCGCAGCCCGGTGGGCGTTGCGGGAAACGGCTGGTCCAGCAGCGCGGCAATCTGCTCGACCGTCACCGCCTCGGGCAGGCGGGCGGGCTTACGCGGGAGCGGCACGGACGAGGCGGGGTCCTTCTCGGTCATGCCCTCGCGCACGCAGAAGCGGTGAAACCCCTTGACGGCCGCGACGTGGCGCTCGACGCTGCTCGCCGCGTACGCGCGGCGGCGCAGGTCCTCGAGGTAGTCGGTGACCGTGTCACGCTCGATGTCCTCGAGCTGCTCGCAGCCGTCGGAGCGCACGAACCCGAGGTAGTCGGCGAGGTCTCTCCCGTAGTTCTCGACGCTCGCCTTGGACAGTCCCCGCTCGACGGTCAGGAACATGAGGTACTCGTCAAGGCACGCGGAAAAGCCCCCGAGGTCTTCGCGGGGACGCGCCTTGACCTCGCGGCTGCTCACCGCCCTGCCGCCTGCAGCCCCAGCGCGACGGCGAGCCTGGCGGTGTTCTCGAGGTCCTCGACCTTGAGGCACTCGTCTACCGAGTGGAAGTTCGTCATGCCCGTCGAGACGACCAAAGGCTCCACGCCCAGCTCGATGTACATGTTCGCGTCGGTGCCGCCGGCGGACTTGACGGTATCGGGCGAAAGCCCGACCGAACGCGCGGCGTCGTCGAACAGCTTGACCGCCGGCGCATCTGCATCCAGGCAGAACCCGGAGTACTCGAGATTCCAGTCGATGCGGACGCGCGCCCCCACCTGCGCGGCGGCGTTGCGCATCGCCTCGTCCATGCCGTCGTGGACGCGGTCGACGTCTTCTTTCTCGATGGCGCGGCACTCGCCGGTCAGCAAGCAGGAGGGCGCGACGACGTTGTTGGCCGAGCCGCCCCGTATCGTCCCGATATTCGACGCGCAGTAGTCCCCAACGGCCCCGAGCAGGCCGCGCTCGCGCATGTCCGCGATGGCGACGGAAGCCGCCTCGATGGCGCTGATGCCCTTCTCGGGGGCGACGCCAGCGTGGCTTGCCTTGCCCATGAACTCCGCCTCGAACGTGTAGTGGTACGGCGCCGCGAGGCACGCGAGTCCCACGTCTCCCTCCCCGTCAAAGACGAAGCACGGCTCGCCCTGCTCGAAGGTGCCAGCCGAGAGGTTCTTCGCGCCACAGCACCCGACCTCTTCTTGGATGCTGAAGATGACCTTCACCGTCGCATGGGGCTCATCGCCCTCGCTCAAGGTGTGCACCGCCTCGATGATGGAGGCGACGCCGACCTTGTCGTCCCCGCCCAGAACCGTCGTTCCGTCAGAGCGGATGACGCCGTCTTCGATGACGGGGGTGACACGCTCGCATGGCTGCACGCAGTCGAGGTGCGCCGTCATGATGACGGACCCGGAAGCGGTGCCGGGGAGCACGGCATACAGGTTGCCCGTGTCCGAGCCGATGCGCTCGCCCGCGTCGTCGATTTCGACCGTGCACCCGCACGCGCGCAATGCGGCAGCGCAGTATTCGGCCGCCGCCCCCTCGTGCCCTGACGGGGAGCTCGTGGTGACAAGGTCGAGAAACGTGTTGAGTAGACGTTCGCTGTTCATGAAAATGCCCCTTTCTTTCGCCCAATCTTCACGCAGATGACGGGCAGAAAGCAAGGGGCAATCAGAATCGGGAGGGTGCTAGGCCTCGCGCCTTTCGATGGCGGCCGCGACCAGGCCGTTGAACAGCGGATGGGGGCGCGTCGGGCGCGACTTGAACTCGGGGTGTCCCTGGCTCGCGATGAAGAAGGGATGGTCTTCGAGCTCGATCATCTCGACGAGGCGGTCGTCGGGCGAGACGCCGCTCACGACGAGGCCGGCCTCGATGAGCCGCTGCCTGAACTGGTTGTTGACCTCGTAGCGATGGCGATGGCGCTCGTAGATGAGGGGCGAGCCGTACAGGCGCTCTGCCAGCGTGCCCGGCGCGACCTTGCACGGGTACGACCCGAGCCTCTGCGTGCCGCCCATGTCCGCGACGTCGCCCTGTTCCGGCATCAGGTCGATGACCGGATACTCGAGGTCGTCTCCAAACTCGCCCGAAGAGGCGCCCGGCATACCCGCCACGTCGCGTGCGTATTCGCAGACGGCCGCCTGCAGGCCCAGGCAAATGCCGAGGAACGGCACGTTGTGGGTACGTGCGTAGCGCACGGCGCAGATCTTGCCCTCGAATGCGCGCACGCCAAAGCCGCCCGGCACGAGGATGCCGTCCATCTTGCCGAGTATCGAGTCGACGTTTTCGTCGTTGAGGTTCTCGCCGTCGACGAGGTGCACGTTGGTGTGGTGGCAGTTCGCGACGCCCGCGTGGTGCAGCGCCTCGATGACGGAGAGGTAGGCGTCGGGCAGCCCGACGTACTTGCCGACGATCGCGATGTCGACGGGCGCGTCGCACGTCGCCTCCTGGTGGAGGTACTTCTCCCAGGTCTCCAGGTTGGCCTCGCGCACCTCAAGCCCCAGACGGCGCAGCACGCGCTCGTCGAAGCCCTGCTGGTACAGGCTCATGGGAACCTGGTAGATGCTCGGGGCATCGACGCAGGCGAACACATGGTCTTCGTCGACGTCGCAGAACATCGAGATCTTCGACTTGATGCGGTCCGAGATGTCGCGGTCGGAGCGGAGCACCAGAAAATCGGGCTGGACGCCCAGCGACTGGAGCTCCTTGACGGAGTGCTGGGTCGGCTTGGTCTTCAGCTCGTGAGCTGCCGAGATGTACGGGACGAGCGTGCAGTGCACGAACGCGACGTTTTCCGGACCGCACTCGCGGCGCCACTGGCGGACCGCCTCGATGAACGGCTGCGACTCGATGTCGCCGACCGTGCCGCCCACTTCCGTGATGACGATGTCGGCAGACGTCTGGTCGGCGATGCGCTTGATGCGCTCTTTGATGGCGTTCGTGACGTGCGGGATGACCTGCACCGTGCCACCCAAGAAATCGCCGTGGCGCTCGCGGGCGATGAGCGCCTGGTAGATGGAGCCCTGCGTGACGTTTGACTCGCGCGTGAGGTTCTCGTCGATGAAGCGCTCGTAATGCCCCAGGTCGAGGTCGGATTCGAGCCCGTCGTCCGTGACGAATACCTCGCCGTGCTGGAACGGACTCATCGTGCCCGGGTCGACGTTGAGGTAGGGGTCCATCTTCTGCATGGTCACTTTATAGCCACGCGATTTGAGGAGGGTGCCCAACGATGCCGCCGTGATCCCCTTGCCCAAAGACGAGACGACGCCACCGGTTACAAAAATATGCTTTGCCATACAGCATGCTCCTCACAGCCAAGATCAATACAAAAAATATGGCCACGCAGCAATGCATAGGCCCTGCCTATCTTAGAGTCTCGGGCAAGCGCGAACTGCCTCGAGCGAAAGGCTTAACAAAAACTTAATGAAACTGCCGAAGCGATGCCGCACGTGGATATTGCATAAAGGCGTGGCACGTTGCCGCATATGCCAGTACTATGTCTACCCATGAACACTTCAAAGACTTCGCAAACAGACGAGCAGCCCTCGTCGAGCGCACGCTCCATCGCCAAATCGACGGGAATGATGTCCGCGCTCATCCTCGTCTCCCGCATCACGGGCTTCATCCGCACCTGGGCGATGGCGTTCGCCTTGGGCAACACCTTCCTCGCCGCCTCCTACTCGCTGGCAAACAACCTGCCGAACATGATCTACGAGCTTGTCGCGGGCGGCGTGCTCTCCACGGCGTTTCTGCCCATCTACATGCAGCAGCGCAACGCGCATTCGCGCGAGGCCGCCAACGACTACGTGAGCAACCTGCTCTCCATCGCGGTCGTGTTCCTAGGGCTCGTCTCGCTGGCGGCGAGCATCTTCGCCCCGCAGGTCATGATCACGCAGAGCCTGTTCTCGTCCGCGAGCAACGACACCGTCGAAGCGGCGGTCTGGTTCTTCAGGTTCTTCGCGTTCCAGATCATCTTCTACGGCCTGAGCGCGATCTTCTCCGGCGTGCTCAACGCCGAGCGCAGGTACTTCTGGCCGTCGGTGAGCTCGGTGTTCATGAACATCATCACCATCGTCACGTTCTTCGGCTACCCGCTCGTCAACGGCATGGGCACAGGGGCGGGCATCACCTGGCTCGCCGTCGGGACGACGCTCTCGATCGCCGTCCTCGCGCTCGTCCAGGTTCCCGCGCTCGTGAAAAGCGGTTATCGCTTCCGCTTCTTCATCGACCTGCACGGCGAGGGCCTGCGCGACACCGTCAAGCTCGCGCTGCCCGCCATCGCGTGCACGGCGATCAACCTCGTGTCGCTGAGCTTCATGAACTCGACCGCCCTGCACGTCGCCGACAACGGCCCCTCATCTGTCAGCTACGCATGGATGTGGTACCAGTTCCCCTACGGCGTTCTTGGCGTGGCGCTTTCCACCGCCATGTTCACCGAGATGTCCGATGCGATGTCGCGCGGCGACTACGACCGTTTCAAGCGGCAGCTCAACTTCGGGTTGCGGACGACGTGGCTGCTCATCATCCCCATGGCGGTCATGGTGTTCGTGTGCGCAGCCCAGCTCATCGGCCTGTACTCGGCCGGCCGCTTCACGGCGCAGGATATCGCCCCCATCGCGAACCTGCTGCGCGGATGGGCCATCGCGTTGCCGCTCTACGCTGGCTACATGTTCTTGTACCGTGCTTATTCCTCGCTCAAGGACCTGAAGACCATCGCGCTGTGCAACCTGTTCTTGACCATCGTGCAGGTGTTTCTCTACATGCTGCTCACCGGGGTCATCACGCTGCCGGGGCTTCCCACACTCGCGCTGGGGCTCATCGGTATCCCTTGCGGCGATATCGTGTTCTACGCGCTCATGATGGTGCTGCTGCTGCTCGTCTTGCGCCGCAGGATCGGCGGGTTCGAGTTCAAGAGCACGCTCGTCGCCACCTGCAAGGTGCTCGTCGCGAGCGTTATCGGAGGCGCCGCCAGCGCCGCCCTCATCGCCGCGCTCGGGCTCGTGCTCGACCTGCAGACCATCGGGGGCAGCCTCGTCGCGCTCGTCGTCGCCGGCGGCATCGGGCTCGCACTCATCTTCGCGCTTTGCCGCATGCTCGGGATTACCGAGGTGGCAACCATGGCGCGGCGCATCGCCGAGAAGGTGCGCCGCCGCTAGGCGATGTCGATCTCGCTGCGGTCGTCGCGCAGCTCGTTGGGCATCACGCGGATGTCGCCAAATCCCATCTCGCGAAACGCCTTCGCGGTGCGGTGCGGGATCGTGATGTCGGATTGGAACTGCCCGCAGTACTCGAGCGCCTGCACGAGCGTCACGTTGTGGTACAGGTCGGCAATCGTGTCCACATCGGGCACATCGGGCAGATACAGCGCAGGAAGCCCCAGGCGGCTCGCCTTCTGGATGTAGGCCGGCAGGACCGTCAGCCCGTCTTGGTTGTAGTACACGCCGGTATGGTCGAAGGCCGTCTTCGCGGTCCAGCCGACCATGCTGACGCCCATCTCCTGGTCGGGGGCGAGCACGATGCCGCCGCCCTCCCGCTCGCACAGGTCGTGCAGGCGCCCAAAGCCCTCGACGATGATGCTGCGCCGCAAGGCGGGCATGTCGCACCCCATGCTCAAGATCGTGTCGAAACCACGCTCCCAGACCTGCTGGAACGCGCCGTTGTAGTGCTCGTCGAAGCTCGCACCGTCATCGTGGATAAACGTGAGCTCGTGCGGCCAGGTGCCGCTTTGCGCGAACAGCTCGCGCATCTTGCGCTCGCCTTGTTCGCCCGGCGAGGAGATGAAGATGCTGTACTCGTCGTTGACGGGCATGTGCTCGCAGGTGCCCTCGTACGCGCGGCGTTCGAGGTTTGCGCGCTCGAGGTCGTCGACGGCGTCACAGCATGCCTCGACAACGTCGAACAGCATGCAATGGTACAGGCGGGATGCCGTTTCCGGGTCGAAGTAGCCGTCTTTGAGCGGCGTGAGGCGCGTCTTGACCTTACCCGGCTCCGGCACTTTCGAAAACAGCAGTATGGCGTTTCTTCTCGTATCCATGGCGCCTATTGTATCTCAAGCGCCGAAAAAAGAAGAGGAGCCGGACCTGGGGATAAGTCCGGCTCCTAAAAGGAGAGAGGTAAGAGGGAGATGCTATGATTTGCCGTGCCCATGTGGAGTCGCCCGCATGGGCACGCGACGCAGCTTACTGAATCTCGAGGTGCGTCTTCTTGGGAAGGAGTTCTTCCTTCTTGGGCATGTCGAGCGTCAGCACGCCGTTTTCGAACTTGGCGCTGATGTGATCGACATCGATGGCGGACACGTCGAAGCTGCGGCTGTACGTACCGTACGAACGCTCGCAACGTACGTAGTTGCCCTGCTTGTCCTTGTCCTCGTAGTCGGAATGGCGCTCCGCCTTGATGGTCAGGATGTCATTGTCGACGTCGAGGTTGATGTCGTCTTTGTTGAATCCGGGCAGGTCGGCCTCCAGGACGAACTTGCCGTCATCCTCCTTGATGTCGGTCTTGAAAATGGCAGCGGGCCCAGCGACGTTGAAGGGCGTGAACGGCTCCCTGAACATGCGCTTCTCAAATTCATCGATTGCGCGGAACGGGTTGTAGCCAGTGATTTCTCTACTCATGATTTCGGTCCTTTCCAATCGAGTGGTTACTTCGGTGTGAGTCATATCTAAGTCTTACTGACTCATATCTTTTTACATCGATTATAGTAGGATACTTTATATTGCATGTGGGCATCGTCTAAATGTCATTTTGGTGACATTGGAGACGGCACCGTTACGCAAACTCAGAGGACGCGCCCCGCCAGCGGGCGCGTGCGAGTACACTGGCAAATAACAGCTAGGCACGAATAAGGAGGCAGCCATGCAGATGCAGAATCGCGGAACGTTGTTCGGAGGCGGGATCGTGATGGTCGTGCTGGGAATCATCTTCCTGGCGTTTCCGGGCTTCACCATGTCGTTTTTCACGGTGCTCGCCGGCATTGGGTTTCTGGCAGGGGGCATCAGCGCAATCGTCGCGTGGTGGGGCACGCGTGAATTCGGCGGAGGCGGCGGTGTTCTGTTCTTCGGGATACTGAGCATCATCTTCGCGCTCGTGTGCTTCGTGCATCCCCTGGCGCTTGCCACGACGCTCACCTGGCTTGTTGCGCTGTGCGTGCTCATCGCGGGCATCGCGCAAATCGCCTCGCTCATCGCCATGGGGGACTTTCCCATGCGCGCCGCGGCAATCGCAAGCACGGCCATCATGGCGCTGTTTGGCCTCTTCGCCCTCATCTGGCCGCCGATGGTCGTCCAGTTCGTGGGCATCTCGCTCATTATCGAGGGCGTCACGGCATTCGTGCTCGGCCTTACCTCGAAGCAGAGCTTCTAGAACGTCGCCTCAACGTCCTGCCCTATGCGGGAAGCGTGGCACAGCCACGCTTCCCGCGTTTTTTTGCATGAGATATGTGGCAGTGCCAGAATTTTTGCGCGAGCTGCATCGGATGTGTGGCAGTGCCACGCATCTCGCGCGGAGAGCGCGTAGTGCCGTCACACGACGGCGACGATATGGCGGTGCTTTCCCGCCAGGTCGTCAATAATGCGGACGTCATGCAGCCCTGCATCGACAAGTCGCCTCTGCGCCTCTTCGAGGCAGGTCTCGTGAAGCTCGCAGGCAAACAGTCCGCCCTCGCGCACGAGCACAAGCCCTTCGTTGACGAGCCTGTCGAAGAATTCCAGACCGTCGGCTCCCCCATCCAGCGCAAGATGCGGCTCGAAACCGGAGACCTCGTGGGGCAGCGTCTCCATCACTGCCGTCGGGATGTAGGGAGGGTTGCTGATCAGCAGGTCGAACGTCCCTTCCACGCCCTCGACGCAATCCGCCTTCCTGATCTCCACGAGGTCATCGAGGCCAAGCGCAGACACGTTCCGCGTCGCGCAGGCAACGGCATCATCGGAAATGTCCGTGGCAAGCACTTCCATGCCCGCTTCCTTGGCAAGCGAGCATGCGATGCACCCGGTGCCCGTGCCGACCTCGAGCGCCCGTACCGTCTGTTGCGCGCCCTCGAAGTAATCGAGCGCAGCCTGGACGAGCAGTTCGGTCTCGGGACGCGGAATCAGCACGCCTGACGCCGTCCGCACGACGATATGCCGAAACCCGCTCTCGCCCGTGATGTACTGCAGGGGCTCGCTCTGCCCGCGTCGTTTGAGGCTTTCACGCAGAACGTCCCGCTCTTCCATGCTCAGCGGCTTGTCGAAGTTCACGTACAGGTTCAGGCGGGACAGCCCCGTCGCCGCGGACAGCAGCCACTCGGCGCTCAGGCGCGGGTTCTCGTCGCCGTGCTTTTCCAGATAGCCCCGACACCACTCCAACGTGCGCTGGATCGTCCATTGTTCGGGCATTATTCGGCTTCCGAAGTAGCCCGCTCCAGGCGCTCCGCACGGTCTGCGGCAGCAAGGTTCTCGATGAGGTCGGCGAGTCCGTCGCCTTCCAGAACGCCCGTGTAGGTGCCGTTGTAGCCGATGCGGTGATCCGTCACGCGGTCTTGTGGAGCATTGTAGGTGCGAATCTTCTCAGAACGGTTTCCGCCGCCAATCTGGCTGCGGCGCTCTGCTCCGACTGCCTCTTGCTGCTCTTGGAGCATCTTGTCGTACAGACGGGCACGCAGCACCTGCATGGCCGCCTCGCGGTTCTGGATCTGGGATTTCTGGTCTTGCGACTGGACGACGAGCCCCGTGGGGAGATGCGTGATGCGCACTGCGGAATCCGTTGTGTTGACGCACTGGCCGCCTGGGCCACCGGCGCGGTAGACATCGATACGCAGGTCTTCCTGCTTGATGTCAATCTCCACATCATCCGCTTCGGGCAGAACCGCGACCGTCGCCGTCGAGGTCTGGATGCGCCCTTGGCTCTCGGTCTTGGGGACGCGCTGGACGCGGTGCACGCCCGACTCGTACTTCATGGAGCTGTAGACCTTGTCCCCCAGCACCTTGAACTCGATCTTCGAGTAACCGCCCTGGTCAGAAGGCGATGCATCGATGACCTCGACCTTCCAGTTCCGCGACTCCGCATAACGCGAGTACATCTTGAACAGGTCGCCGGCAAAGATGGCGGCCTCGTCGCCACCCGCAGCGCTGCGGATCTCGACGATGATGTCCTTCTCGTCGTTGGGGTCTGCCGGAAGCAGCATGAACTTGATGTCATCTTCCAGCGGAGGAATCTTCTGCTCGAGCTCGGCGACCTCTTCCTGCGCAAGTTCCTTCAGATCGGGGTCGCTCTCGGCTCTGATTTCCTCTTTTGCCGATTCGAGCTGGTCGCACAGCGAGATGTACTTGCGCGCCGCCTCGACGAGCTCGCTTTGACGAGAGTGCTCCTTTGCAAGGCGGGTGTACTCCTTCTGGTCCGCGAGCACCGACGGATCCGCGAGCTTCTGCTCGAGTCCCTCGTATGCTTCGATGATTTTCTTCAGCTTTTCGTACATGGCTCTTCTTTCGTGTATGTCTCGAACATCCGGTCATTTTCTTCGCGCGAGCGTGCCTTCACCTCTTTCGCGAACAAGAAGTGACCAGCTATGGCTCGCGTCCATACAGCAGGTATTTCAATGCGGCTCCTAGTTGAACTTGAACAGCTTCTGGGCAAGATGGTATCCCGATACGAGCATTTTGTCGCCCGCCTTCCCGGGAAGATGTGCCCCGATGCCCATGATGCCGTGGCGAATCTTGCGGTACGTCGCCTCGTCGTGCGCCTTCAGGTACTCCCAAATGCCCTGACGGAGCTCCTCTTTGTCCGGCCGGTCGCTCAGCATGCTGAAAATCGTGCAGATGATCATCATCATGGAAAGGTAGTTGGTCATGTACTGACGCAGCTTGAGGCTCGGCACGTCTTCCTCGAGCCGGAACGCGTCGATCATCACGCGCGTGATCTTGAGCTGCTGATCGATGCGCCCGATCATCACCGACTCGTTGACGCTTTGGTCGTCGCGGCCGATGAAGTAACGGTACAGGTCAACGTCCAGGTAATAGATGCGCTTGCACGAGGGGAGCGGGACGTACACGAAGATATTGTCCACATAGAAGGTATGGCGCGGCAGCTCGAGCCCGCAGTCTCTCAGCATCTGCGTACGGTAGACAACCGAGTGCATCAAGATAACCTTCGACAAGGGGAAATGGCCGCACTCCTCCCAGCGAAACACCTTGTGCTGCGGGAGGATGCCGTGATAGTTCATGACCTGCTGGGTTTTGTCCACGGTATGCTCGTAGACGTAGTTGACGACCATCAGATCGATGGGATGCGCTTCGAACTCCCTGAGCTGCGCGAGCAGCTTGACGTTGGCGTCGTTATCGACCCAGTCGTCACTGTCCACCACCTTGAAGTACAGGCCGGAAGCATTCTCGAGCCCCTTCATGACTGCCGCGCCATGTCCGCCGTTCTCCTGGTGCACCGCCTTGATGATCTCAGGGTGACGGCGTTCCCACTCCTGCGCCTTCTCGAGCGTGTTGTCCTTCGTCGAACCGTCGTCGACGATGACAATCTCGATATCGGATGCACCGCAGGCGAGAATCGACTCGATGCAGTGGTCCATGTACTCTGCCGAGTTATAGCAGGGAATCGTATATGTGATGAGTTTGTCAGCCACCAAGCTGCCTTCCTCGTTGCTTCGTAATGTCACTCGCGCAATGATACGAGTAAGGTGGGGGCATTTCCAGCCCGCCCCGGCTCCTGCGCGAAACTGCTGCCGTTCCGTCAACAGGCAGTCGTGAAGGGCCGCTACCGCAGCGCCTTTCTTGCTTGAGACTGAACGCAGGTGATGGCAACCGTCCCGACGATGTCTTCGACCGAGCAGCCACGCGACAAGTCATTTACCGGCTTGGCCATGCCTTGCATGACCGGCCCGTACGCCTGCGCCTTGGCAAGGCGCTGGACAAGCTTGTAGCCGATGTTACCTGCATCGATGTTAGGGAAGATGAGGACGTTCGCCTTGCCGGCAACGGGCGACTCGGGAGCCTTGAGCGAACCGACGGACGCGACAATCGCGGCATCCGCCTGAAGCTCGCCGTCAACCTGGAGATCAGGGGCCTTCTCCTTCGCAATCTGCGTAGCCTCATGCACCTTGTCGACGCTTTCGCCTTTGCCAGACCCATAGGAGGAATACGACAGCAGCGCCACGCGCGCAGTACCACCGCAGAGCCTTTCAAAGGTATGGGCCGAGGCAATGGCGATCTCACTCAGCTCATCTGCAGTTGGATACATGTTGAGCGCGCAGTCTCCCATGACGAAAAGCCCGCCGTCGCCGTACTCGCAATCGGGCACGTCCATGACGAAAGACGAGGAGACGAGCTTGGTGCCAGGAGCGGTGCGCAGAATCTGAAGAGCAGGCCGAAGCGTGTCGGCCGTGCTGTGGCAGGCACCGGAGACCATGCCATCGGCATCGCCGAGATAGACCATCATGACGCCAAAGTAACTGACGTCGAGCATCTGCTCGCGCGCCTGCTCCAAAGTCACGCCCTTTTTGGCGCGGAGCTCGGCGAACTTCTCCGCATAAGCCTCGAACTTGTCGCTCGTCGCAGGGTCGATGATCGTTGCACCATCAAGACCAACCCCATGGGTCCGCATATCGCTTTCTGAGCCCAAAATAATGACGTCTGCGATACCTTGGTCGATAATCTCTCGAGCCGCCTTAAGCGTGCGAATGTCGCTTCCCTCAGGCAGAACTATCGTCTGCCTGTCAGCCTTGGCCTTCTCGATAGTCTTAGTCAGAAAATCACTCATGAAGCACCCTGCCCTCGCCGTAGATATGTAGTCGAATTCTACCGCAACAGACTGCAGAGCCTTCCTGCGCACCCTTGAGGCCAGCGCGAGCATCGATAAACGGCAGAAGCCAGAAGGCTATACGAATACACAAAAGGCCGCATGAAAATCATGCGGCCAAATGAAGGGAATCAATAGCTGGAACTAGAGCAAACGACTTACTGGGCTGACATCGTGCTTTCCTCGATGATATTGCCGTTCTCGTCGACTTTGGTGACATGGATGTTGTTCTCGAACGTATCCATCTCGCCAGTCATCGGATCGGTAATAACGGTCTTGTTCATATCGGGCAATACACGCTCGACGCCCGGAACATGCTCGGTCAAGACGCGCTCGATACCCTGGGACAAGGTAAGCGCGGAAAGCGGGCAGTCGACGCAGGCCCCGCGCAACGCAACATAGACGATGCCCTTTTCATCATCGACTTCCGTCACGTCAACGTCTCCGCCATCGGCCTGAATCTGCGGCCTAATGCGGCTGATAACGTAATCGAGCATTCCTCTATCTATCATTTCAGGCTCCCAACTAGCCAGCACTTTAATCAACGAAATGCAGACTACCACTTAGAAAACAGCCATGAAACCACAGCAAAGCAACAGGAAGACAACCAAAAAGGGATATGAACAAGTTCAGTTAAAAGGAAATATCGGCGGGCCCCGAAAGACGTCGGGGCCCCCGGAAGGCCCAGCTGCGTCCTGCCCTCCCACGGACTGCACCGCAGTACTCTCGGCGATGGGGCGCTTAACTTCCGGGTTCGGAATGGGACCGGGTGTGGCCGCCCCTCTCTGGCAGCTGGGCCCTCCGGGGGCCCCTCTCGGCGAGCCACCCTGGAGGTCGCATAGCGCGCAGACCGTGCTTCAGATCTCGTCTCCCGCGACCTCCCCCGCTAAGGGGGCTTGCGAGAAGAGCTCGGCCGATTAGTACCGCTCGCCTGAGCGCCTCGCGGCGCTTGCAGCTGCGGCCTATCAACCTCGTGGTCTACGAGGGGCCTTACCGAAAGGAGGACTAATCTCGGAGCCGGCTTCCCGCTTAGATGCCTTCAGCGGTTATCCGATCCGGACGTAGCTAACCGGCGGTGCCGTTGGCCGACAACCGGTGCACCAGAGGTCCGTCCATCCCGGTCCTCTCGTACTAGGGACAGATCTCCTCAGTTCTCCTGCGCCCACGGAGGATAGGGACCGAACTGTCTCACGACGTTCTGAACCC